>Ga0222427_101141_pt1 | contig 14669 bp, 12 predicted proteins | sample 2B20Ametagenome_FD_182890 | JGI IMG/M metagenome (GOLD analysis project Ga0222427, IMG submission 182890) | Enriched microbial communities from leaf-cutter ant dump, University of Wisconsin, Madison, United States - 2B20A (version 2) | ecosystem: Environmental > Terrestrial > Nest > Insects nest...
ATCGTCTTCATCAACTGCACGCACGACAGCCTGGCCGGCGGCCACCTGGAGCTGATCCACCCCGAGAAAGTGGTGCTCGAAGTGCCCACGCTGCACGACAAGGCCACGGCCGAGGACATCGCCAGCCGCCTGCCGACCTTCGAGGCCCTGCGCCAGCGCGGCTTTCGCCTGGCCCTTGACCAGCGCGCGCTGATGCCCCCGTACGTGAGCTGGCTGCAGCACGCCGCCTTCATCAAGCTCGACATGGCGGCCTTCCGGCCCGAGCTGTGCGGCCCCCTGGTCAAGCACGCGCGCCTGCACGCACCCAAGGCGCAGATCGTGGCCGAGAAGGTCGAGACGGCCGAGCAGCACGAGCGCATGTCGCTGCTGGGCGTCAAGCTGTTCCAGGGCTACTGGTTCGCCAAGCCGTCGATCGTCAAGGCGCAAACCATCCGGCCCTCGCAGGCCACCATCATCCAGCTCATCAACCTGGTGCGCAAACAGGCCACCACGGCAGAAATCGAGGACCTGCTCAAGAAGGACCCGACGCTGTCGTTCAACCTGCTGCGCTTCATCAATTCGTCGGGCTTCGGTCTGTCGTGCGAGATCACCTCGTTCCGCCACGCGGTGATGATCCTGGGGCTGAAGAAGCTGTTCCGCTGGGCCGCGCTGCTGCTCACTACCTCGCGCAAGGACGGCTCGCCGCCCGCCGTCGGCCAGACCGCCGTGGTGCGCGGGCGCCTGATGGAGCTGCTGGCGGCCGAGCTGCTGCCACCCGAGGAATGCGACAACGCCTTCGTCGTCGGCGTGTTCTCCATGCTCGACACCATGCTGGGCGTGCCCATGGAGCGCGCGCTCGAATCGGTGGCCCTGCCCGAATCGGTGATCGAGGCGCTGCTGCACAACAAGGGCGTGTTCGCGCCCTTCCTGGAGCTGACCCGCGCCTGCGAGAGCGGCGACGACGCGGCGTTCGCCCGCACGGCGGATGCCCTGCACCTGTCGAACCACCAGATCAACATGGCGCACATGAACGCGCTGATCTGGGCCGAGAGCCTGAACGCCGAGGAATAGCCGTCAGGTGCCGCACGCGGCACCTGCATACGCTATCGAATAGAGAGCTGCCCACGCTTCATGGGCGGGCGCTAGAGACCAATTCGATGCCAGCACTTCATCACCCGCGCGGGTGGTGCTGCGCGTGCAGCGCCTTGAGCCGCTCGCGCGCCACGTGGGTGTAGATGGTGGTGGTGGAGATGTCCGCATGCCCCAGCAGCAGTTGCACCACGCGCAGGTCGGCGCCATGGTTCAGCAGGTGCGTGGCGAAAGCGTGGCGCAGCGTGTGCGGCGACAGCGGCACGGTGATGCCCGCCAACTGCGCCTGCTTCTTCACGATGACCCAGAACATCACGCGCGTCATGCCCGCGCCGCGCTGGGTCACGAACAGGTCGTCGCTCTGCTGCCCGCCGAGGATGGCGCCGCGCGCCTCGGCCAGGTAGCGCTGCAGCCAGGCGCGCGCCTCCTCGCCGAACGGCACCAGGCGCTCCTTGCCGCCCTTGCCCATGACGCGCAGCACGCCTTCGGCCATGCCGAGGTGGAAGGTCTTGAGCGTGACCAGTTCGCTCACGCGCAGGCCGCTGGCATACATCAGCTCCAGCATGGTGCGGTCGCGCAGGCCGAGCGGCTGCGCCACATCGGGTGCGGCCAGCAGCGCCTCGACCTGGGCCTGTGACAGCGTCTTGGGCACGCGCAGCGGCTGGCGCGCGGCCTGCAGGCGCACCGTGGGGTCCTGCGCCATGAGATGCTCGCGCAGCGCCCAGCGGAAAAAGCGCTTGAACACCGTGAGCCGCCGGTTGGCCGTGGTGGCGCGGGTCTGGCCATGGCGGTGCGCGAAATAGGCGCCCAGATCGGCCTCGCCCGCCTGCAGCAGTCCCCGGCCCTGCGGCGCCAGCCAGCGTGCGAACGCGCGCAGGTCGCTGCGGTAGGCCTGCAGGGTGTTGCGCGACAGCCCTTCCTCGAGCCACAGCGCGTCGGCGAAGGCATCGATGCTGGCATCGCTAGCGTCCGGCGGTACAGGCGGTGCAGGCAGCACAGACGGACAGGGTTCGGGGCGGGTGTGGTGCATACGGCACGGGTCCGGCCCGCCAGGCCCATCCTGGCGGCCTGCCCGACACAGGTCAAAACCTGGCATTCTGCCCTGCAGGCCTTGCCCGGGCCAGCAAACGGGAACCTCTTATTCACCATGAATCAGCGGTGGGATTCTCAGGAAAATCCCACCTGCTGGCCGGAGAAAATCCGCAGCGCGAACCGATGCGCCCGACTGGGACACCCGGGATTCCCCCCACCGGCTTGCCAGAAACCGCCGCCACGGCCATGATGAAAGGTTATTGCGTGTGAATGCTGCCGCCACCTGGCTACGATTCCTCCGTCAGTCGGGATTCACACATTCAAGCAACAAAAAAATCATCCGGAGAAAAACGATGAGATGGAGCGCAACCGCCATGAGAAAACTGACAGCCTGCTTCTTGCTGGCATGCGGCTTGATCGGCTGTTCCGGCGATACCAAGGTGCCAGAAGAAGCCCGGCATTATGATTTTTCAATGGAGAACGGCACGCTTGAAATGAAAGATGGCGTGCATCTGGCCGTCACATACTATCGCCCTTCCGCCAGAACGCCTGGCGAGACCTTCCCGGTTATCATGGAGATGCTGCCCTATCGCAAGGATGATTTCTTTGCGCTGGGAGACTACGAATATGGTGCCTACTTTGCCAAGCGTGGTTATGTCGTTGCCAGGGTGGACGTTCGCGGCACAGGCGCAAGCGAAGGGAGCATTCCCGTCAGCGAATATTCCGAAGCAGAGATTTCCGATGCCGAGGAGCTGATCGCACAGCTATCCCAAAAGAGCTGGTCCAATGGCAAGGTGGGAATGTACGGCCTTTCATGGAGCGCCTTCAATTCGCTGATGACGGCCCACAGGAAACCGCCTGCGCTCAAGGCCATTATCGCGGCGCATGGTTCGACGGATCTTTTCTACAACGACGTGCACTACATTGACGGCGCATTGCACATAGATTCCTATGCGCATCAAATCGACACCGACAATGCCATGCCGCAAAGCCCGGACTACCGCATTGATGAAAATTACTTCAAGAACAGGTTCGACAAGGAGCCCTGGCTATTCACCTGGCTGCGCCAGCAACAGGATGGTGACTTCTGGCGCAAGGAGTCCGTCAAATTCAAAGCACCCCTGGAGGTTCCCGCCTATTTGATCGGTGGTTTGCTCGATGGCTACCGCGATTTCGTCATGGAAGTAAGCCATACCGCCAAGGCGCCCGTGATTGCGGAAATCGGGCCATGGAACCATGCATGGCCAGAATACGGCGTGCCCGGCCCCAATTACGAGTGGCGTCAAAAGGCGCTGCGCTGGTGGGATTATTGGCTCAAAGGCGTGGACAATGGCATCCTGAATGAGCCGCGCTGGACGACCTTCATGCGCACCGGGCACGCGCCCGCCACCGATCTGGCCACCGTTCCTGGTTTTTGGCGCTGCCACAAGCAGTGGCCATTGGACGGCAGCAGCACCCAGCGCCTCTATCCGCACGCTGCGCAAAAACTAGGCGATACCCCTTCATCGCAGGAAAATACCGAAAGCCTGCGCTACCGTGCTGGCGCCGGGATGGCTGCAGGCGGCTGGTGGGGCGAGCAAACGGGCGACATGGCAGCGGACGATGCCCACAGCCTGGTCTACGACTCGGCCCCGTTGACCGAGGCCATCGACATCATGGGCATGCCGCAAGTGCGCTTGCGCGTGGCGGCGGATGCCCCCTTCTACCAATGGACGGTGCGCCTGGAGGACGTCGCCCCGGATGGCAAGGTGTCGCTGGTCAGTGGTGCGGCCATCAATCCTTCCCAGCGCTTCTCACGGCTTGCGCCCGCAGCGCTGGTACCAGGTGAGCCGACCACGCTGGCCACTTCGATCCACTTCACCACGTGGCGCTTCCAGCCGGGCCACCGCATCCGCCTGGCCGTCGCCAATGCGCAATTTCCCATGATCTGGCCCAGCCCCACGCCAGGCACCACGCATCTTTTGCTGGGCGAGAACACATGGCTCGAGTTACCGAAAGTCCCTGTGGCAAACGCAACCGATCCGGCCTGCACACTGCCCCCGCCAGAGCCCAGCGATGTCGCGCCTTTTGGCAGGGAACTGGACAAGCACAACCCGGTTTTCAACAGCGTTCGTGATGAAAAAACCGGCGATTCGACATTCACGACGGCCAGCGACATTACCTGGCTCATTCGCGAAAACAAATACCAATCGAGTGAGTCATACCGTTGGAGCGTGAATGACGCCACGCCTGCCAACGCCCAATACCATGGCGAACGCAGAAACGTATTCAATATTGCGGGCAATGAAATAGACCTTGCCACCACGGCGATGATTGCATCGGATACTGCCTATTTCCACGTCACTTTCACCAAAACCTTGCGGCAAAACGGCAGCCTGGTCAGGGAAAAAACATGGACAGACCACATTCCGCGCGCCTACCAGTGAGGGAGGCCTCGCATTCTTGCGCTACGCTCGCCCGGTGAACTACGCACAACTGCTTTTCCCGGATTTTTCGCTGATTCTCGGCGGCTACCTCATCTGCCGCTTCACGGCACTCAACCGGGCGGTCTGGCAGCCCGTCGAGGGGCTGGTGTACTACCTGCTGTTCCCGGTGCTGCTGTTCCAGTCCATCGTCAGGAACCCCATCAACGTGCACGAGGCCTCGGGCCTGATGGCCGCCGGACTGCTGCTGTGCCTGGGTGGCATCGCCCTGGCCTACGCGCTGCCGCGCCTGCCCGTCATCGGGCGGCACATGCCCGCGCGCGCGCATGCCGGCGCGGCGCAGGTGGCCTTCCGCTTCAACTCGTTCATGGGGCTGGCGCTGGCCGAGCGCGTGGCGGGCAGCCAGGGGCTGCAGATGATCGCCGTGCTCATCGGGGTGTGCGTGCCGCTGCTCAACGTGGCCGCCGTCTGGCCCATGGCGCGCCAGGGGGAGCACCACTTCCTGCGCGAGCTGCTGCGCAACCCGCTCATCATCGCCACGGTGTCGGGCCTGGCCGCCAACCTGCTGGGCTTGGCCATTCCCGGCTGGATGGCGCCCACCGTCTCGCGCATCGGCAATGCCGCCCTGGTGCTGGGCCTGATGGCCGCCGGCGCGGGCATGCAGTGGGGCCACCTGCAGCACAACCGCCTGCTGTCGGTGCTGCTGCTGGGCATACGCCACCTGCTGCTGCCGCTGCTGGCCTGGGCCGTAGCGCGCCTGCTGGGGCTGGACGCCACGCAGACCACCGTGCTGCTGGCCTTCTCCGCGCTGCCCACCGCGTCGAGCTGCTACGTGCTCGCGGCGCGCATGGGCTACAACGGCCCGTATGTGGCGGGCCTGGTCACGCTCTCCACCCTGCTGGCCCTGGCCAGCCTGCCGTTCGCGCTGGGGCTGCCGCGCTAGATTTTCAAGCAAAAATCGGCTCAAACCCTTTCTGGATAAGCGCAAGCAGCTATCAAAAATATATCAAGCATGGGTGGCTTCGGGCAGGTCCTGCGTCCACACGGTGGACTGGTTGCGCCCGTTGCGTTTCGAGGCGTACAGGGCGGCGTCAGCCCGCGCCAGGCACTCCTGCGCCGAGGCGTCGCCATGCTGCATCGCGCACACCCCGAGGCTGACGGTGCAGCGGATGTCTCCGGCCTTGTCCACCGGCACCGCGCACGCGGCCACCGCCTCGCGCAGGCGCTCGGCGCGCCGGTAGCCGGCTGAGGCGTCGGCGTCGGACAGCAGCACGGCGAACTCCTCGCCCCCGAGCCGCCCCACCATGTCGCCCTTGCGCAGGGCCTGGGTGATGACGGCGGCCAGGTGCTTGAGCACGGTATCGCCGGCGGAGTGGCCGTAGGTGTCGTTGACGCGCTTGAAGTGGTCGATGTCCAGCATGAGCAGGGCCGAGGACGCCAGCGCGCCCGCGCGCAGGCGGCCGATCTCGCCGTCCAGCCGCGCCATGAAGGCGCGGCGGTTGGGCACGCCCGTCAGCCCGTCGGTCAGCGCCATGCTCTCCAGCAGCGACTCGCGCTGCCTGCGCTCGGTCACGTCGTGCAGCACCCAGCACTGGCCGAGGTGGTGTGCGCCGTCGCGCAGGGTGATTTTCTCGACCTCCAGGCAGCGGCCATCGGGCAGCGACTGCAGCCGCTTGCCCACCGCGGATTCGCTGCGCGCCCCCCAGGCGCCGCCGCCCGCAGCATCCGTCAACGGCGCCAGGCGGTCGGTCAGCGCGGCAACGGGCCTGCCCACCAGGGACGCGGGCGGGCCCTCCAGCCCCAGCACCGCCACCAGCATGCGGTTGACGGCCAGCACCTGCCCGCCGGCCGCATCGGTCACCAGGATGCCGGCCGGGAAATGCTCGATGAGCGCCTCCAGCCTGCGCTGCGCCTCGCCCAGGGCGGCCTCGGCGCGGTGGCGCGCATCGGTGTCCATCAGGGTCCAGACGACGTCGCTGGCAGGGTCCTCGGGGTCCAGCAGCGAGCCCAGCATGTCGAACCAGTGCGCCTTGTCCTCGCGCGTGCGCAAGGGCCACTCGGTACGCGCCGTGCCGCACTGCTTGAGCGTTTCGTAGAAGCTGCCGAAGCGCGCGAAGCTCTCGTCGCTGGTGTGGACCTCGCGGAACGAGCGCGCCTCGGCCTGCACGCCGGTCTCGATGCCGAACACCTGCGCGGCGCGCTCGTTGGCGTACAGGATCTCGCGCCGTGCATTGGCCATGACGATCAAGGCGCCGCTGCGGTCGAACAAGACCTTGATCAACCGGGACTGCTCCACGCGCTGCTGGATGTCGGTATGGGTGCCCAGCATGCGCAAGGGCGCGCCCTGCGTCCCGCGCTGCGTGACCTCCCCGCGCGATTCCACCCACAGCCAGCGGCCATCGGCCGTCGCCAGGCGCATTTCCACCCGGAAGTCGGCACCCTCCTCAATGTGGCGCTGCAGCTGCGCCTGGACGCGCGCCCTGTCGGCCGGATGCACCCGGTCCATGAACGTGTCGAAGGTGAGCGCGAACGCCCGGTGCGCAAAGCCCAGCATCTGGTAGCAGCGTGCGTCCCACTCCACGTGGCCCGAGGGCCAGTGCCACTGCCACAGCCCGTCGCCCACGGCCCCCACGGTCAGGCGCAGCCGCTCCTCGCTCAGGCGCGTGGCCTCCTGCATCGCCTGGTCCCGGGTGATGTCGTGGAGATAGCCGTGCCACACCAGGGCGCTGTCCTCGTCCTGCTGCGGCCGGGCCTGGCCATGCAGCCAGCGCACCTCGCCAGCGGGCGTGCAAATGCGGTACTTCTGCTCCCAGGCCACGCCCGCGCGCACGCTCGCCTGCACCGCGTCCCGCACGCGCTGCTGGTCCTCGGGGTGAACGCAGTGCATGAAGTCCACCTCGAACCCGGCCAACGCCTTCGCGGGCACGCCATGGACGTCAAAGAACCCGGGGCTGGCATAGGGCACGATGAGCTTGCCGTCGGAAGCCATGCGCACCTGGAACAGCCCCCCGGGCACCTCCTGCGCCAGGCGCGCGAAGCGGCGCTCCTGCCGGATGCGCAGCCAATCGCTGCGCTGGCGCTGCAGCGCCAGCCAGACCGTCAGCAACGACCCCAGGACGATGCACGCCGAGCCCACGGCGTTGCGCTCCACGCCGCGCGCGATGGCTTCCTCCGCCGAGGCGAATGCCGTGCCGCGCTCCAGCCCGGTGCTCACGATGGCGGGATACCCCTCCACCCGGCGCCAGGCATACAGCCGGGCCACGCCATCCACCGCGGCCACCGTCTCGTAGGTCCCCTGCCTGCGGCCCGGCATGAACAACTGCACGCGTTCGGGCGGAACGGACTGCCCCAGCACCGCGTCCTGCCCTTGCGAGCGCGCCAGGTAGGCGCCATCCTCGCGCACCAGCACCACGACGTCGTCGGTGCGCTCGAACAGCGTGTGAAAGTAGCGCCCGATGTAATCCGGGGAAACGGAAAGCACCAGAACGCCGATGAACCGGCCGTCGTGGTACAGCCCCCGGCTGAGCTGGATGGTCCACTCCTGCGACACGCGCCCCCGCACCGGCCGGCCGACGTACAGGCCCTGTACCTGCTGGCGCGCATGGACCTGGAAATGCTCGCGGTCACGGATCGACACGCCCGCCAGCGGCTTGCCGTGGCGCTCCAAGCTGGAAAACACCATCCGGCCCTCGGCATCGGCCACGGCGATCTGCACGAACGTGCCCTGGGGATAAGCGTCGAGCGACGATTGCACCGCGCGCTGAAAGTTGCCGCCATGTCCCTCGGCGTACGCCCCCGCCAGTTGGCGCGAGGTGTAGTCGAGCCCGGAAAACAGCGTCTGCACCTGCACCGAGATGGCCTGGGCCATCTGCTCGACGCGCAGCCAGGTCTGCTGCGCGGCGTAGCGCCGCTGGGCCTCGTGGCTGTCCAGCAGGACCGCCCAGTACCCCGCCAGCGCCAGCCAGACACACAGCACGCCCAGCACCACCGCGATGGTTGCCTGGGTCCAGCGGCCAAACAATGACCGGAACGTGCGCCACATATTCACTCCACACCTCTCAACAGCCGGCAAAGCGGGCACACGCGGTCTTCATTCACGCGATGACGCACGGCCGGGCCCACATGCCAGACCGCTCCCTCTCCCTGGTTCCAGCCGGCGCTGCAAACGGCCGGCAGCGGCGATTCACTCGTACCGGGAAGGAAAAACAGCCTCCAGTATGGCAAATCGATGTCACATTTTCCGTGACGACTAACGGCAACACAGTCACGAAACTCGTGACATTGGTTCTGAGCCTGCCTACGACAGCACCGTCATTGGCCGCAGGATGCGGTCAATGCGCGAAGCTTTGGGGTGGCCGCAGGAGAGGGTCGGCGTGGAAATCGGCATCGACGAATCGGCCAGCCGGGCCCGGATCAGCCGGTACGAGCTGGGAGCGCACGAGCCGCCGGTCAAGACGGCCCGGCTGATCGCCCGAACGCTGGGCGTGCCCCTGGCCTACCTGTATTGCGAAGACGATGACGTGGCCGCACTGCTGCTGGCGGTGGAACGCCTGCCGCAGGAGCGCAGGGGGCCACTGCTGGCCCAGTGGTGTGCCCAGGCCGCCGAATAGGAGCCGCCCTCACGCGGCCTCTTGCGCCAGGGCCCAGGCGACGTGCTCGCGCACCAGCGCGCTGGCGTCCTGGGCGCGGGCCTGCAGCGCCGCGCGCACGGCCGGGTCGCCCGTGGCGCGCAGCGCGTTGCCCAGCGCCACGGCGACGTTGCGCAGCCAGCGCTCGTGGCCGATGCGGCGGATCGGGCCGCCCTCCGTCTGGCGCAGGAAGGTCGCCTCGTCCCAGCCGAACAAGTGCACGAGCTGCTGCCCCGTCAGCCCGGCGCGCGCGTCGAAGTCGGGCAATGGGCTGGGCTGCGCGAACTTGTTCCACGGGCAGGCAAGCTGGCAGTCATCGCAGCCATAGATGCGGTTGCCCATGCGCGGGCGCAATGCGAGCGGAATCTCCCCCGCATGCTCGATGGTCAGGTAGGAGATGCAGCGGCGCGCATCGACGCGGTGCGGCGCCACGATGGCCTGCGTGGGGCACGCATCCATGCAGGCCTGGCAGTTGCCGCAATGCGCCGTGACCGGCGCCGTGGGCGCCAGCGCCATGTCCACGTAGATCTCGCCCAGGAAGAACATCGACCCGGCCTCGCGCGAGAGCACCAGCGTGTGCTTGCCGCGCCAGCCCTGTCCGCTGCGCCGCGCCAGCTCGGCCTCCAGCACCGGTGCGGAGTCGGTGAAGACCCGGTGGCCGAACGGCCCGGCAGCCTCGGCGATGCGGTCGGCAAGCTTTTGCAGGCGCGCGCGCAGCACCTTGTGATAGTCCCGCCCCCGGGCGTAGACCGAGACGATGGCCTCCCCGGCGCGCCGCAGGCGTTCCCATTCCACCGCCTGCCAGCCTTCGGGGGTGGTGCGCGGAAGGTAGTCCATGCGCGCCGTGATGACGCTCACCGTGCCGGGCACCAGTTCGGCCGGCCGCGCGCGCTTCAGGCCGTGGGCGGCCATGTAGTGCATGTCGCCATGGAACCCCTGGGCCAGCCATTGCATCAATCCAGGTTCTGCCGAAGACAAGTCCACACCCGTGACGCCGATTTGGGAAAATCCCAGCTCGCGCGCCCACTCCTGAATCCGAGGAACCCATTGACTTCCGTCCTGCACCATCGCCCGATTGTAGAAAGCGCCCCGGCCCTAGCCGTGGCACATGCCACCTGGCACAGCGAGGACGACACCGCGGCATGGGCCCGCAGGCTGGCCGCCCGGCCGCAACTGGCCCATGCCTACATCACCCTGCACGGCGACCTGGGCGCAGGCAAGACCACGCTGGTGCGCCACCTGCTGCGGGCGCTGGGCGTGCAGGGCCGGATCAAGAGCCCCACCTATGCCGTGGTGGAGCCGCACGAGGCGGGCGGGCTGGCCATCTGGCACTTCGACTTCTACCGCTTCGACGATCCGCGCGAATGGGAGGATGCTGGCTTGCGCGACATCTTCGCCACGCCCGGCCTCAAGCTGGCAGAATGGCCGGAAAAGGCGGCGGGGCTTGCCCCGCCTGCGGATCTAGCTATCTATCTGGAAGCAATCGACGAGATGCAAAGGCATGCCACGTTGAAAGCGTTCACCGCGCCGGGCCAGGCCCTGCTGGAAGGGCTGCAGCCATGAAATCCCCTAAGAGCCAGGCCCGCCGCGCGCTGCTGCGCGGGGGCAGCCTGGTGCTGCTGCTGGGCGTGCAGCAAATCGCCCGCGGCGCCACCATCGTCGCCGTGCGCGTGTGGCCGGCCCCCGAATACTCGCGCGTCACCATCGAGTCCGACGCCAAGCTCGTGGCCAAGCAGTTCTTCGTGTCCCAGCCGCCGCGCCTGGCCGTGGACATCGAGGGCATCGACCTGAACCCCGCGCTGCGCGAACTGGTGGCCAAGGTGCGCGCCGACGACCCGAACATCGCGGGCATCCGCGTGGGCCAGAACGCCCCCGGCGTGGTGCGCCTGGTGATCGACCTGAAACAGGCGGCGGTGCCCCAGGTGTTCACGCTCACGCCCGTGGCCGCCTACCAGCACCGCCTGGTGTTCGACCTGTACCCGGCGAAATCGGTCGACCCGCTTGAAGCGCTGATCGCCGAGCATTTGAACGACGCGCCCTCAGCCTCCGCGCCGCACGCCGAAGCCGCATCACCCCCGCCAGCAGATCCGCTGGGCGACTTGATCGCGCAGCATGGCCAGCGCCCCGAACCTGCCAAGCCGCCCGCGCCGGCCGCCACGCCCCCGGTGGCGGCCGCGCCACCCCCCAGCCCGGCGCCGCGCGCGCCCGCTGGCGGGCGGCAGACTGACCGGCTCATCATCGTGGCCCTCGACCCCGGCCACGGGGGCGAAGACCCCGGCGCCATCGGCCCCGGCGGCACGCGCGAGAAGGATGTGGTGCTGAAAGTGGCGCACCTGCTGCGCGAGCGCATCAACGCCGCCAGCGTCGGCGGCAACCCCATGCGCGCCTTCCTCACGCGCGACGGCGACTATTTCGTGCCCCTGGGCACACGCGTGGAGAAGGCCCGGCGCGTGCAGGCCGACCTGTTCGTCTCCATTCACGCCGACGCCTTCACCACACCCAGCGCGCGCGGCGCCAGCGTGTTCGCCCTGAGCCAGAGCGGCGCCTCCAGCACGGCGGCGCGCTGGCTGGCCAACAAGGAAAACCAGGCCGACCTGGTGGGCGGCCTGAACGTCAAGAGCCAGGACCAGCACGTGCAGCGCGCCCTGCTGGACATGAGCACCACGGCGCAGATCAACGACAGCCTCAAGCTCGGCAGCGTGCTGCTGGGCGAGATCGGCGGCATGGCCCGGCTGCACAAGCCGCGCGTGGAGCAGGCGGGCTTCGCCGTGCTCAAGGCACCCGACATTCCCAGCGTGCTGGTGGAGACCGCCTTCATCAGCAACCCCGAGGAAGAGGCCAAGCTGCGGTCGAGCGCCTACCAGCAGCAGTTGGCCGATGCGTTGATGCGCGGCATCATCAGGTACTTCGCCAAGAACCCGCCGCTGGCACGCAGCCGGTCCGTGTGACCGGCGCGGCGCGGACGGCGCACCAGGAGACCACCATGGCACTGCCCCACGCCCAATCCTCCGAAGTCGTCAGCGTCCGGCCCCTGGGCCAGTGCCTGACCGAAGCCACCACCTTCGCCATCATCAAGGCGCAGCAACTGGAAGTGATCCGCGTGGTGCTGCCCGCGGGCAAGGCCCTGCGCCAGCACGACACGCCCGGCGAGATCACCGTGCAGTGCATCGAGGGCGAGGTGGAGTTCAGCGTCGGACCCACGGCGCACATGCTGCGCGCAGGCGATTTCCTGCACCTGGCGCCGCGCGCGCCGCATGCGCTGCGCGCGATCCGGGACGCGTCGCTGCTCGTCACCATCTGCCTGGCACCGGGCTAGTCCTACAGCCGGCGAATGGGCACACCTACAGCCCCGCGCAGAAGCGCAGGGCACAGTGAAGACATCCACCCACACAGGGTGCTTTCACGACAAGGAGCCCATCATGAACTACCGTCATCTTCTCTCCGCAGCCGCCTGCGCAGCAGCGCTGGGCATGGTCGGCTGCTCCAGCAATCCCACGAATGCGCAGATCGGCACCGGCGTAGGCGCCGTGGCCGGAGGCGTAGTGGGTAGCGCGCTCGGCGGCACGGCCGCTACGGTCGGCGGCGCCGCTGCCGGCGCGCTGATCGGCCACGAACTGGGCGAAGACCGCGACGGCCGCCAGGGCCGCCGCTAAAGCGTTTGAAGCCAAAACGGCCTCTTGCGCCCGCCCAGCGGGCGCAAGCAGCTACTTAAACCGTAGCAGAGGTGCTTTTGCGGCTGGCCCGCCAAGCCCCTCCGATGGCGATGAGGCCTGGGATGAAGATCATGGCCCAGATGATCTTGTCCAGGTGCTGCTGCACCCAGGCGAGGTTGCCGAAAAAGTAGCCTGCAGTGCAGATACCCATCACCCACAGTACGGCGCCCACCACGTTGTAGGCGGTGAACTTGCCGCGGCCCATGGCCGCCACGCCTGCCACGAACGGGGCGAAGGTGCGGATGAAGGGCATGAATCGCGCCAGCACGATGGTGATGCCGCCATAACGCTCATAGAACGCATGGGCCTGGTCGAACGCCCGCTTGTTGAACCAGCGCGAGTTGTCCCACTGGAACACTTTCGGCCCGAAATAACGACCGATGCTGTAGTTGCACTGGTCCCCCAGGATCGCGGCTACCAGCAGGACGGCGCAGGCCAGCGGAAAGCTCATGAGGCCGGCGCCGCTGAGCGCGCCTACGACGAACAGCAGCGAATCGCCGGGCAGGAAGGGCATGACCACCACGCCTGTCTCCACGAACACGATGATGAACAGCAACGCGTACACCCAGGGCCCGTAGCTCGCGACGAAGGCCGCGAGATGCTTATCCACGTGCAGGATGAAATCGATCAGGAACTGGAAGACTTCCAAAACGGCAACCTCTTGTGACTGGCGCCGTACTGTAGCGCCTCACCCGGATGCCCCTGGCATGCCCTATGGCACTGCCGGTGCGTTCTTAGCAATCGGACACAACCGCTCGCAAAACGGTACGTATTGGGCGGCTGAGCTTCAAGAGCGCGGGCATAGTCGGGCCATCGACAAGGAGGAACAACCATGACCGCACGATTCACCCGCACCCTGGCCGCCGCCGCCCTGATCGCCGGCGCACTGGCACTCTCCGGCTGCGCGCACCGTCCCACCAACAGCCAGATCGGCACCGGCGTGGGGGCCGTTGCGGGCGGCCTGGTCGGCAACGCCGTGTTCGGCTCCACGCTCGGGACCGTCGGCGGAGCGGCGGCCGGCGCGCTGATCGGCAACGAAGTCGGCCGCAACAACGACCGCGGCCACCGCCGCCGCTGACCGGCCCGCCCAGCGCCTGCGGGCCTGGCCACGCTGCATAGAATGCACCGGTGAACGCGCCCGCACCGACCTCTCCTTCCCGCCGCCCCATCCGCGACCTGCCCGACGAGCTCATCAGCCAGATTGCGGCAGGCGAAGTGGTCGAGCGCCCAGCCTCCGCCGTGCGGGAGCTGGTGGACAACGCGCTGGACGCCGGGGCCACTGCCATCACCGTGCGCCTGTCCGCGGGCGGCGTGCGCCTGATCTCCGTGGAGGACGACGGCGCCGGCATTCCCCAGGACGAGCTGCCCGTAGCCCTGCGCCGCCACGCCACCAGCAAGATCGCCAGCCTGGACGACCTGGAGTCCGTCGCCACCATGGGCTTTCGCGGCGAAGCGCTGGCGGCCATCGCGTCGGTGTCGGAGATGTCGCTGCTCTCGCGCACCGCGCAGCAGCCCAGCGCCTTCCTGCTGCACGCCCCGACAGGCGAGCTGCGCCCTGCCGCACGCGGCCAGGGGACGACCGTGGAGGTGAAGGAGCTGTTCTTCTCCACCCCCGCGCGGCGCAAGTTCCTCAAGACCGACGCCACCGAACTCGCCCACTGCATCGAGGCCGTGCGCCGCCACGCGCTGGCGCGGCCGGACGTGGGCTTCGCCATCTGGCACGAGGGAAAGCTGGTCGAGCAGTGGCGCGCCACGCTGGCACCCGATGCGCCTGCCGATGAGAGCGCACTGCGCGAGGCGCTGAA
>Ga0222427_101143_pt1 | contig 14625 bp, 12 predicted proteins | sample 2B20Ametagenome_FD_182890 | JGI IMG/M metagenome (GOLD analysis project Ga0222427, IMG submission 182890) | Enriched microbial communities from leaf-cutter ant dump, University of Wisconsin, Madison, United States - 2B20A (version 2) | ecosystem: Environmental > Terrestrial > Nest > Insects nest...
GCATAGGTATCTACACAACTTCAGATCAGCCATGAAGCCACAGGCCGCCGAGTACCTGTGGGAGCGGCTGTTAGCCGCGATTGGCCGCAAAGCGGCCATGAAACCTGTGCCCTCGGTGCGTCAGGCAGGTCTGGGACTCAGGTTTTACGACGGCTTCGCCGCCGATCGCGGCTAACAGCCGCTCCCACAAAGTTCGTGTTGCGCCTAATTGAGATGTGTAGATACCCATGCAGCGATGGGGCCATGGAGATCACCACAAGATGTTCACGAGAACGGCATCACCACGTTCCCCACCTCGACCGGCCGATTCACCAGGCGCTGATGCACCCCCTCCAGTTGCTGCGCCGCCACGCTCCAGTCATGCCGCTCGCGCACGAAGGCCCGGCCGGCTTCCGCCAACTGTCGCATCCGTTGCGGGTGACTGAGCAGGCGGGTCAGGGTCAGCGCCAGGTCATCGCTGTCATCGCCCTCGAGATAATGCTCCCCGCGCTTCACCTGAAGTCCCGATACGCCTTCCCGTGTGGTCACTACCGGCAGTCCTGCGGCCATCGCTTCCAGCAGCTTGACCTTGCATCCGCCCGCCTGGCGCAGCGGCGCGAAAAACACCGCCGATAGCCGTTGCAACTCACGCAGGTCCGGGAGATACCCCACCCACTCGATCCGCGGGTCGTTCCAGTGCAAGCGCCATTGCTCCGGCAGGGCATGCCCGACGATGGCCAGGCGCACCGCCGGGTTGGCCTGCCAGACCTGCGGCATGATGTCTTCCAGCGCCCATTCGATGGCCTGGCGGTTGGCGCAGTGCTCGAAGTTGCCGACGAACAGCAGGCGCTGGCTGTGCGGGGCGAAATCGATGTGCTGGTAGTGCGCGCAGTCGACGCCGTTGACCACCACCTGGCTGGGTTTGCCGGTCAGGCGGCTGATTTGCTCGGCATCGCAGGGGCTGACCACGACCACCTCGCTGGCCTGTTTCAGCACCCGGGTTTCCCAGCGCCGATAGCGCCAGCCGTCGAAGCTGTTGAAGGGCCGCAGCCACAGCGGCAGACGGTCCTGGCAGGCGGCGCCCTTGCACCATTCCACCTGGTGTTCGCTGACGATGAATGGCAGCCCGCTGGCCTGCAGGGCTCGCTCGAAGGGCTGGAAGCTGTAGCTGTGTTCGATCTGGATCACATCCCACTGCTCTTCCAGCAGCTTTTCGAACTGGTGGCGCAGATGGGGTGCCAGGCCATTGATGCAGGCGCGCATCGGGTAGCCGGCGGAGACCGCTGCCAGTCCGTTCAGCGGGCTGTGCAGGGCGCGCCGCGGCAATACGATCAAGCGTTCGACCAGTGGCGTCAGTGCCTCGCGCGCGGCATCGCCGAGGGGCACCTTGGATTGGCTCAGCAGGGTGATCCGGTGACCGCGCTGGGCCATGCCGCGCAGGAGATTGAACTGACGGGATTTGCTGCCACTGGTGGTGGGCCAGGGGAGGTAGGGCAGTGTCCAGAGTACGCGCATGACACTTCCTCGCGCTGCGTTGCTGAAGGATGTCAATAAAATGGCCTTTCGGAATTTTCCTTGAGATTTGGCCAATTATTTGTCGAAGCATGGTCGCGCCTGCGGGATTTTTCCACGCCGTTCGTAAGACCGTACAACTTTTCCCAGGCTGCGATGGTCGAGATAGGCAATCGAGAATCCGCTGGGGAGGGGAATATCCATGAGCGAACGCAAAGCGCTGCTGATCCTGCATGGCAAGCAGGCGATGAACGAGGAGGTGCGTGCCGCGGTACAGGACATGCGCGAACGTGGCTGGCAGCTCGATGTGCGCCTGACCTGGGAGGGCGGTGATGCCCAGCGTCTGGTGCAGGAAGCGTTGGCGGCAGGTTATCCACAGCTGATTGCCGGTGGCGGTGATGGCACCTTGCGCGAAGTCACTCACGCCATGGTCCAGGAACAGGGCGACGCCAGCCTGGCCCTGCTGCCCCTCGGGACCGCCAACGACTTCGCCCGTGCTGCAGGCATACCGCTGGAACCGGCGGCGGCGTTGGCGTTGCTGGAAAGCGAGGCGCGGCCGATCGACCTGGGGGAGGTGGATGGCGAGGTGTTTCTCAACATGGGCACGGGCGGCTTTGGCAGCCAGGTTACCGCGCAGACTTCGGAGGACTTGAAGAAGGTCCTTGGCGCCGCTGCCTATCTGTTTACCGGGCTATCCCGCTTTACCGAGCTGAGCGCGGCTTCGGTCAGCCTGGAAGGGCCCGATTTTCGCTGGGAAGGCGAGCTGCTGGCGCTGGGCATCGGCAACGGCCGGCAGGCTGGTGGTGGGCATGTGCTGTGCCCGGACGCGATGATCGACGACGGTCTGCTGGATATCAGCATCCTGCCAGCGCCACAGGAAGTGGTCGGCACCCTGCGCGACCTGCTCAGTGGCGGACTGGGCCTGGACAGCATGTTCATCCGCGCCCGTCTGCCGTGGGTGGAGGTCAAGGGCTCGCAGGGCCTGGACATCAATCTCGATGGCGAACCCTTGCAGGGCGACAGCCTGCGTTTCCGTGCCCTGCCCGGAGCGCTGAACGTGCACCTGCCGGCGGACTCGCCGCTGGTCAGTCGTCGAGGCTGATGATCTGCTCGCGCACGGCGAACAGCACCAGGCCGGCCACGTCGTAGATCTGCAGGCGTTTCATGATCTGCGAGCGATGGGTTTCCACGGTCTTGACGCTCAGGCCGAGGCCGTTGGCGATTTCCCGGGTGGATTTGCCGCGCACGATCAGGCGCAGGATTTCCAGCTGGCGGGCGGTGAGGTTGTGGTTTTCCACGGCTTCCGGCTTCTGCCCGCGCAGCAGGGCCTGGTTGATCACCGTGTGGGCGATGGCCGGGCTCAGGTAGCGCTCGTCGTTGCTCAGGGCGGCGAGGGCCTGCTCCAGCTCGGTGGCCGTGGTGTCCTTGAGCAGGTAGCCGTGGGCACCGCTTTCGAGGGCTTGCATGATCAGGTGCGGATCGGTGTGCATCGACAGGATCAGCACCTTGCAGCGCATGCCTTCCGCCTGCAATTGGCTGAGGGCATCCAGCCCGCCCATGGCGCGCATCGACAGATCGAGGAGGACGATATCCGGATCGAGCTGGCGCACCAGTTCCACCAGCTGGCTGCCGTCGCAGGCTTCGCCCACCACGGTGTAGCCGGGGATGTCGGAAACCAGGGCGCGCACGCCGGCGCGGATCAGGGAGTGGTCGTCAACCAGCAGCAGTTTAAAGGTCATGAAGTCTTACTTGAGTTGGCGCGCTCGCGCGTGCGGGGTGGCCAGGGGAAGAGCGCATCGATCCGCGTGCCTTTGCCCGGGTCGCTGTGGACGGTGAGGCTGCCGTTGAGCAGGTGTGCGCGCTCGGCCATGCCGGCCATGCCGCATTGGCCTTCCCCGCCTGGGTTGGGGGAGGGCAGGAAACCCTGGCCGTCGTCGCTGATCGACAGCGCCAGGCCCTCGGGTTGACGCTGGAAACGCACGATCAGGTTATTGGCCTGTGCGTGGCGCAGCACGTTGGTCACTGCCTCCTGGGTGATACGGAAGGCGGCCATGGCCATGTCTTCCGGGATGCCTTCCAGGCGGCTCTTGCATTCCAGGCTCCAGCGCAGGTCGGTGTTTTCCAGGGTGCGCAGCAGGTGTGCGCGCAGGCTGGCTTCCAGGCCGAGGCTGTTGAGCTGGCGTGGGGCGAGGCTGGTGGCGAGGTTGCGGACATTCGACAGGGTGTCATCGAGGGTGCTGCGCAGGGTGCTGCACTGCTCCTGCAGTGCCTGCGGAATACGGCGTTGCAGCCATTCGGCCTGGAGCTTGGCGGCGGTCAGCAGTTGGCCGATATCGTCATGCAGTTCGCGGCTCAGGCGCTGGCGCTCGGCCTCCTGGACCTTGAGCAGGCGGTCGGCCAGCTCCTGCGGCGACATCAGGATGGACTGCTTGCGCCTGTGGGTTATCCACAGCACCCCGCCAAGACTGAGGGCCTGCAACAGCACCACCACGACCGGCAGTGGTGCGCCGTTCAGATAGCAGACCAGCCCGGCCGTCAGCGACGCCAGGCACAGCAGCACCGCTGCCCGATGCACGAGGGCCACGCCTCGCGGGCAGCGGGTGAAAGTCTTGAGGCTTGAGTACACGGGAAATGAAGCCACTGAAAGATCACTTTTCAAAGCCAGTCCGGGGTTGATTGAAAGGCTTTTAAGGAAGGCCTTCAACAACTTTTATCATCATGTCGCGACAGGGCAGCCAGGCACTTTTTCAGTGCGCTGAAAGCGCCATGTTTCAGCATGGCCAACAGGAGGCTACTGGCTCGGGCGGCGCATGTTATCACTTCGGATCCGATTGGTCGTCGGCTGCGTGGATGGTCCGTCGAGTCAGGTTTTACGGGCTGGTACGGTCGTTCCGTCGAGAGCGGATTCTAGCACTTTGCCACTACTGTTGGCGACTTTGAACTTTGCTTGAAGGGGTGCATCTGCTGTTTCCGTATTGATCGAGTTGTATGGAAAGAGGCTGCTTAGTTGCCGCTTAGTGTGCTTTGGCTGTTCCGCGGCTTTCTCACGGCTTTCTCATGGAAAAAATACTGCGATATGTATGCCAGTTATGTTTTCCAGAGCGGCTTAGTTGGACTTTGGTTGTATACGATCAGTTGCCCGGATGCTGCGCCAGAGGCCTTGGCGCAGGGCTGTCGGGCCGCCTCAAACCATTTGGTCGCAGGATTGCGCGGTGGCGTGCAAGGTGGTTTCCAGGCTGTCGAGCAATTCCCGTTGCTCTTCGGCATCCAGGTTCAGCGTGCCGCTGCCGGGGTCGATCAGTTCGACCTGCCAGGCCAGCAGGCACAGGCAGGCCTCGAGAATGCCCAGGGCCGAGCCGTGCATCTGCTTGCGATGCGCCACCGGGTCGAGCACGGCGCACAGTTGCTCGCAGAAGCCGGCGATCTGCACCTGTTTGCAGGTGTAGGCCTTGTCCCTAAGGGAGGCGAGGGTCTGGATCAGGCAATGGCTGGCATCGGCATCCTCGCCGATCAGCTGAAAATGCTGCAGGCATTCCTGCCCGCGGCTCAACAACTGGTGTGCGTCACCGAGGAAGTCCTGCAACGTACTCAGATCCGGTGTGTCGTTCAGCATCAGTCCGCTCCCACCGAACACGAACGCAAGGCGTCAAGGCAGACGGACGAACGGTCAGGAAGGGAGGCTGGCCACAGCAGTGTGATAGCGAACAAAGGCCTGACTCCATTCATGCATTGAGAATGGCGTCACATTAATGGCTAACGGATATCACGAATATCAGGTCCAACCCGATTGTTGATAAGGGTTTCCCTGATGAGGTTTTACGGGTTGTACCCGTCGTGGTGGGGTATGAGGAAAGGCTGTGAGCAAAGTAAAGCATGATGCTAAAGTGACATCAATGCCCCCGAGCGCTTTTTCTTCAAGGGGTCAAGATGGGGCGCAGATGGCCGATATAAGGCCAATGCTTTTTACTTTTTGCAACAAGCCTGGGGGATTCAATGGCTGGCATTCTCGACACGGTAGACCAAAGGACGCAGTTGGTAGGCGAGAACCGCCTGGAAATCCTGATGTTCCGCCTCGCGGGCCGGCAGTTGTTCGCGATCAACGTTTTCAAGGTGCAGGAAGTCCTGCAACTGCCCAAGCTGACCCTGATGCCACAGCGTCACAGCTTCGTGTGCGGCGTGGTCAACCTGCGTGGCCAGACCCTGCCGGTGATCGACCTGTCCCAGGCGATCGGCATGCGCCCGCTGGAGCCGGGGCCGAACAGTACCATCATCGTCACCGAGTACAACCGTTCCGTGCAGGCGTTCCTGGTGGGTGGCGTCGACCGCATCGTCAACATGAACTGGGAAGCCATCATGCCACCGCCGACCAGCGCTGGCCGCCAGCATTACCTGACGGCAATCAGCAAGGTCGACGAGCAACTGGTCGAGATCATCGATGTGGAGAAGGTGCTCGCGGAGATCGTGCCCTACAACGCCAAGGTGTCCCGCGACAAGCTGGAAGACCCGGTGCTGCGGCGCGCCCAGGGGCGCGAAATCCTGCTGGTGGACGACTCTACCGTGGCCCTTGCCCAGCTACGGGAAACCCTGTCGCAACTCGGGGTCAAGCTGCATGTGGCCAGCGATGGCCTGAAGGCACTGCGCATGCTCAAGGGTTGGGCGGATGCCGGCGAGGATGTCTGCGAGAAGCTGCTGATGGTCTTCACCGACGCGGAGATGCCGGAAATGGACGGCTATCGCCTGACCACCGAGATCCGTGGCGACGCACGCCTGCGCGGCTTGTACGTGGTGCTGCACACCTCGCTGTCGGGCAGCTTCAACGAATCCATGGTGAAGAAGGTCGGCTGCGACAACTTCCTCTCCAAGTTCCAGCCGGATCGCCTGGTGGAAGTGGTGCGCCAGCGCCTGGAGCTGGATGAAGCTACCGCCTGACCGGCATCCGTTCCGGGTGTAAGCTGCTCTCTTTTGCCAGGGAGCATGTTCCATGCGTCTGAGAGCGCTCTATCGTTATCCGCTGAAATCGGGTCAGCCTGAAGTGCTGCAACAATCGCCCTCCGGCCTGCTTGGCCTGGAGGGCGATCGCCGCTGGATGCTGGTGGACGCCGGCAACAACCGTTTCCTGACCCAGCGCGCCTTTCCCCAGATGAGCCAGTTGTCGGCGTTGTACGCTGCCGACGGCGGTCTGCTGCTCGCTGCGGCGGGGCTGCCGACCCTGCATGTGGCCGTGCCGCCGCCCGATGAGGCGCTGCGTGGCGTGACCATCTGGCGCGACACCCTGATGGTGCCGGATGCCGGTGATGCCGCCGCCGAATGGCTGAGTACCTTCATGGAGCGTCCCGTGCGCCTGGTGCATGTGCCGGAGCAGCGTACCCGCTACCTGCCGTCCGGCTATGGCGAAAACAGCGATCGCGTGGCTTTCGCCGATGGGTTCCCGCTGCTGCTGATCGGCCAGGCGTCGCTTGAGGATCTGAGCGAGAAGGTCGGTCGGTCCATGGAAATGCTGCGTTTTCGACCGAACCTGGTGATCGAGGGCGCCGAGCCTTTCGCCGAGGATGGCTGGAAGCGCATCCGTATCGGTCAGCAGACCTTCCGCGTGGTCAAGCCTTGCGGGCGCTGCATCCTCACCACCATCGACCCGGCCAGCGGCGAGCGCAGTCCTGATCGGGAGCCGTTTGCGACCTTGATGAAGTATCGGCAGAAGGAAGGGGAGGCCATGTTCGGGCAGAACCTGGTGGCCGATGGGGAGAGCGTGCTGGAGGTCGGGATGCCGGTAGAGGTGCTGGAGTAGGCTTTCTGCGTTCTTGAGAGCCTCATCGCTGGCAAGCCAGCTCCCACAGGGACCGCGTCGAGCACCGATACTGTGGCAGACCACAGAACCCTGTGGGAGTCGGCTTGCCGACGATAAGGCCAGCACTCACACCATCAATCTGCTTGCCCGCCACCATAGAATCTCCCACAGCGTTCTAGGCCAGCAACAGTATCTGTGCTCGGCGCGGTCCCTGTGGGAGCTGGCATTGCCAGCGATGAGGCCCTCAGCAACACCGTGTCACTGATCGTCGAAATACCGCTCATGCCAATCCACCAACGGTTGCGGTGAGTTGAGCTTCTGCCCGTAGATCACTGCATAAGACAGCACGTTCTGCACGTACTGGCGGGTTTCGTCGAACGGGATCGATTCGACCCAGACATCGAAGCTCAGGTGATCCGCACCGCGCAACCACTGGCGTACCCGTCCCGGCCCTGCGTTATACGCTGCTGAAGCCAGCACCCGGTTGCCATTGAACTGCCCATGCACCTGGCTCAGGTAGGCGGCGCCCAACTGGATGTTCTTGTCCGGATCCAGCACCTGGCTCGGCGACGCCAGCGGAATGCTGAACTTGCGCGCGGTTTCCTTGGCCGTGGCCGGCATCAGTTGCATCAGGCCGCTGGCGCCGACGCTGGAGCGGGCGTCGTCCATGAAGGCGCTTTCCTGACGAGTAATGGCGAAGACCCAGCTCGAATGCAGGCCGCGGACCTTGGCCTCGCGCACCAGGGTGTCGCGGTGGGCCATCGGGAAGCGGATATCCAGGTCGTCCCAGTATTGCGCCTGGCTGATGGTGCGGATGGCCGGGAAGTACCAGCGCAGGTCGTAGGCGATTTTGGCCTGGGCAACCATTTCGTCGCGGTTGAAGTGGCGGCTGACGTGATACCACTCGCGACGCCCGTCGACGATCTGCCCGCGGGCATGGAATTCCAGGGCGCGACGGATACCCGGGGTGTTACGCACCTTGTTCATCAGTTGCTGGCTGATCACCAGCGGCTTGTTGTTCAGCTGGTACGGAGTCTGCGTACGGTCGGCGGCGAGGAAGCCATAGAAGTCGCGCTCGCGGGCAACGGTCTTGTACAGCAGCGGAATCTGCGGATTCTGCGGCTGCGCCAGTTCCAGGCTACGGGCCTGCCAGTAGCGCCAGCGGTTGCTGCTGGCGAGGTCCTGGGGCAGACGCTTGCTCAGCTCGTAGGCGTCTTCCCAGCGACCGAGGCGCAGCAGCAGGCGCATGCGCCATTCGCTGACGGTGTTGTCGCGCAGTTGCGGGTCGTAGCGGGTCATCAGGTCCAGCGCCCGCGGGTCGTAGCGGCGCGCCAGGGTCAGGCCGATCTCGCGGGCGATGGCGACTTTTTCGTCGACCGAGAAGTGCATGCGGTTGGCGTAGTCGTCGAGCAGGGCCATGGCCCGGTCAGGGTCCTGGCGGGCCAGGCGGCGCAGGCCGAGGCTGACCACATCGGACATGGCTTCGTTGGCCGGAGCGAAGCGCGACGGCTGGTTGAGCAGCTCGGGTTTCTGCGCAACATCCACCAGCAGCCGGCCTTCATTGCCGAGGGTCGGCAGAGTTTTTACCAGGCTGTTGGCCAGCGCGTAGTTGCGCGCCTGGGCCGCCAGCTTGGTGCGCAGCCAGCGTTTCTGCTCGGTCAGTTGGCCTTCCGCGGCCCAGCGCTCGAACAGCGCGTCGCAGGCGGCCGGTTGCGATTTGCCCACGGCCCAGAGTTTGTCTGCCGTGGCGTAGCCTTCGGCACGCAGGCCGTGACCCAGCTGGTACTGGCCATTGAGGCAGTCCAGTTCGGTGAAATTCAGTTTCGGGTCGTAGTACTTGACGAAAGGTTGCCAGTCGCCGCGTTCGGCCAGCCAGCGCAACCAGCGCAGCTTCATCCAGTTGGCCTGGGGCAGGTCGCCGTTCTTCGCCAGGAACGCTTCGATCTCGGCGTTGCTCGCGCTTTTCAGGCGCGCGGTCAGCTCGTCGTAGGCCAGGTAGGGTTCCAGGGGGTAGTCCTGCAGGGCGGCGGCATAGCGTTGGTACGGACCGCTGTCGCCCTTGGCCAGCGCGCGCTTGGCTTCGTCGTACATCTGGCGTTGTTGGGCGAGATCGGCGGCTTGCGCGATGCCGGCCACCGAGGCGGAGAGAAGCAGGCAGGAAACGAGGTTGAGCAGGCGGCGCATGAGACTTCCAGAACAGTTGACCAAAACGAGTGACGGCGTCGCCAGCACTGAGGGTTCACGAGCCTAAGCTTAGCCGTTTGCCCGCAACCGATGAAAGCATTGTGCTTGTATCCGGACGTAATGGTGCACCGTCCGGCGGATGCCGGGGCAGGCTGTGTCGAGCGGTCAAGTCGGGTAGAATGCGCGCCCGCTTTCTGGAGAACAACATGACCCTGCTCAAATTCAGCGATGTGTCCCTCGCTTTTGGCACCATGCCCTTGCTGGACAAGGTGTCCTGGCAGATCGCCCGTGGTGAGCGGGTCTGCATCATTGGCCGCAACGGCACCGGCAAGTCGAGCATGCTGCGCCTGGTCAAGGACGAGCAAAAGCCCGACGACGGCGAAATCTGGCGTGCCCCCGGTCTGAAGATCGGCGAGTTGCCCCAGGAATTGCCGGTGGCCGACGACCGTACCGTGTTCGACGTGGTCGCCGAAGGCCTGCAGGGCGTCGGTGCGCTGCTCGCCGAGTACCATCACCTGAGCCAGAACATCCACAGCGATGCCGACCTGGAAAAGCTGATGCACGTCCAGCAGGACCTTGAAGCCCGTGATGGCTGGCGCCTGCAACAGTTGGTGGACAGCACCCTGAGCCGCCTGCAACTACCTGCCGACAAGACCCTCGCCGAACTGTCCGGTGGCTGGCGCCGCCGGGTGCTGCTGGCTCAGGCGCTGGTTTCCGAGCCGGACCTGCTGCTCCTCGACGAACCGACCAACCACCTGGACATCGGTGCCATCGCCTGGCTGGAGGATGCCCTGAGCAGCTTCCCCGGCGCGGTGCTGTTCATCACCCACGACCGGTCCTTCCTGCAGAACCTGGCCACCCGCATCCTCGAACTGGATCGCGGCGGCCTGATCGACTGGAACGGCGACTACGCCAGCTTCCTGGTGCACAAGGAAGCCGCGCTGGCCGCCGAGGAAACCGCCAACGCGCTGTTCGACAAGCGCCTGGCCCAGGAAGAAGTGTGGATTCGCCAGGGCATCAAGGCCCGGCGTACCCGTAACGAAGGCCGCGTGCGTGCGTTGAAGGCATTGCGCGTGGAGCGCAGTGAGCGCCGCGAGCGTCAGGGCAAGGCGAACATCCAGATCGAGTCGGCGGAGAAGTCCGGCAAGCAGGTCATGGTCCTGGAGAACGTCAGCTTCGCCCATCCCGGTGGCCCGACCCTGGTCAAGGACTTCTCCATGGTCCTGCAGCGCGAGGACCGTATCGGCCTGCTCGGCGCCAACGGTACCGGCAAGACCACCCTGCTCAAGCTGATGCTCGGCGATCTGCAGCCGTCCGGCGGCAAGGTCGAGGCCGGTACCCGCATCGAAGTGGCCTATTTCGACCAGTTGCGCAACCAGCTGGAACTGGAAAAGACCGTGATCGACAACCTCGCCGAAGGTCGTGACTTCATCGAGATCGATGGTCAGAGCCGCCATGTGCTGAGTTACCTGGGCGACTTCCTGTTCAGCCCGCAGCGCGCCCGGACCCCGGTCAAGGCGCTGTCCGGCGGCGAGCGCGCGCGCTTGCTGCTGGCCAAGCTGTTCAGCAAGCCGGCCAACCTGCTGGTACTCGACGAACCGACCAACGACCTCGACGTGGAAACCCTGGAGCTGCTGGAAGAAGTGCTGTCCGGCTACAAGGGTACCGTGCTGATGGTCAGCCACGACCGGGCCTTCGTCGACAACGTGGTGACCAGCACCCTGGTGTTCGAGGGTGAAGGTCGCGTGCGCGAGTACGTCGGTGGTTACCAGGACTGGATCCGCCAGGGTGGTTCGCCGCGCCTGCTGGGTGTCAGCGAGAGCAAGTCGGGCAAGTCCGAGCTGAACAGTGCGGTGGTTGCAGCACCGGTCGCCGAGCCTGCTCCAGCTGCCGCCGCAGCTGCGCCGGAAGCGAAGAAGAAACTCAGCTACAAGCTGCAGCGCGAGCTGGAGGCCTTGCCCGGACAGATCGAGGAAATGGAAGAGAAAATTGCTGCGCTGCAGCAGGAAATCTCCGATCCGGCCTTCTACCAGAAGCCGATCGATCACACCGGCAAGGTGCTGGCTGACCTGGAGAAGATGCAGGCGGAGCTGGATGTGATGGTGGAGCGCTGGGCGGAACTGGATAGCTGAGGCCTGAACAATTGGGGCCGCTTTGCGGCCCTTCGCGAGCAAGCTCGCTCCCACGGGGTGATCCTGTGGGAGCGAGCTTGCTCGCGAAGGACTGCAAAGCAGCCCCCAGACTCTAACCTGATGGCCTCGGTTATTCGGGTTTCTTCTGCAGGCGTACCGCAAGTACATCGCACGGCGCGCCATGCAGCACATCGTTGGCGGTGGAGCCCAGCAGCAGGGCCAGGCCGTGGCGGCCATGGCTGCCAACCACGATCAGGTCGCATTGCTGGTCCTTGGCCAACTGGTGGATTTCCTGGCGTGGCTGGCCGTAGGTCAGGTGCGAATCGCCGCGGTTGAGTTCCGGATACTTGTTGAACAGACGGTCCATGCGCTCCTTGGCCTGATCGAACTGCTGCTGTTGCAGTTGCGACAGATCCATCGGCACGTCGCCGCCAAAGGCCATGGCCATCGGTTCGACGATATGCACCAGGGACACCTTGGCGTTGCTCGGGCCTGCTAGCTCGCGGGCGCGTTTGATCACCGGATCGCATTCTTCGGTCAGGTCGACGGCAACCAGTATGTGTTCGTAGGGCATGAGAGGTTCTCCTGACAATCGTAATAAAGGAAGTATGGTCCGTTTCAGGCTGATCGCATCCAGCTGCGCTTAACCCGCTCATCGGTAACGTCTTGATAGGAATAACAGATATGACGGTCTGGGTAGTTGTGTCAATCCTCGCGCTGATTCTCAGCCCCCTGGCCTGGCTGCTGCCGTCGCGGCGCATGAGCGGGCGCATGGCCCTGCGTCTGGAGGCCCGGCGCATGGGTTTGAACATGCAATTGGCACCGCAGACGTGGCCGCATTGGCTACCGGAAGAGCCGCCGGCGACCTGTGCGCAGTACCACCAGGCGCGGCGCAAGGGCAGTTCGGATACCTGGAGCTATTGGCAGACCGAGCCGGGCATCTGGCTCAATCAGTGGCGCGAGCCCTGCGTCGACGAGCGCGTGCTGGAGCAGCTCAAGCGCCTGCCGCCGAGTGTCTACAAGGCTGAAGCAGGGACGCAGATGATCGCCCTGTGCTGGGGTGAGCGTGAGAACGCCGCTGTGTTGCAGGATGTTGCTCAGGTGCTGAACGCCCTGGCATGAAAAAGCCCGCTCGGTGATCCGGGCGGGCTGCAATGTACTGTAGACACTGGAAAAAAAGGCCAGGCAGGCCGGGAAGTGTTTCAGTAGCTCGCAGTGTAGTGGGCAAATCCTTTTTGTGCGCGTCAAATCCTCTTCTTTTTTCTCCTCCACGATGTTTAAGCGGCCGGATGGATTTCCTGGCCGTGACGTCTATCGCTTACGTGAATGATGGTCGATCAGCGGCATACGGTATTGCTCAAAAGCCATACAGAACTGACTACAAAGTCGCATTTTTCCCGTGCTGCTGGGGGTTTGACAAAGGTCATCTTTTCAGTGAATGTGTGCACACCCCAATCAAACGGGCGTATGAATTGAGCGTTTGTATTGTCAGAAAGCTCGTACAGAATCCCGGCTATCGCGCTGACGGTCAGGTCTGAAGCCAAGGCAACAGTAGTCAGCGTGTACAGTTCAGCTTCCATATCGTGGAGATCAGTTGATGATTTACGAAGGTAAAGCCATCACGGTTAAGGCTCTTGAAAGCGGCATCGTCGAACTGAAGTTCGACCTCAAGGGTGAGTCCGTCAACAAATTCAACCGTCTTACCCTGAACGAACTGCGTCAGGCGGTAGACACCATCAAGGCCGACGCTTCGATCAAGGGTGTGATTGTCAGCAGTGGCAAGGACGTGTTCATCGTCGGCGCGGACATCACCGAATTCGTCGACAACTTCAAGCTGCCCGAGGCCGAGCTGATTGCCGGCAACCTGGAAGCCAATCGCATTTTCAGCGACTTCGAAGACCTCGCCGTACCGACCGTGGTTGCCATCAATGGCATCGCCCTGGGTGGCGGTCTGGAGATGTGCCTGGCGGCCGACTTCCGCGTCATGTCCACCTCCGCCAAGATCGGCCTGCCGGAAGTCAAGCTGGGTATCTACCCTGGCTTCGGCGGTACCGTGCGCCTGCCGCGTCTGATCGGTGCCGACAACGCGGTCGAGTGGATCGCTTCCGGCAAGGAAAACCGTGCCGAGGACGCCCTGAAAGTGGGCGCCGTGGATGCGGTGGTCGCTCCCGAGAAACTGCATGAAGCGGCCCTGGACCTGATCAAGCGCGCCATCAGCGGCGAGTTCGACCACAAGGCCAAGCGTCAGCCGAAGCTGGAAAAACTCAAGCTCAACGCCATCGAGCAGATGATGGCCTTCGAGACCGCCAAGGGCTTCGTTGCTGGCCAGGCCGGCCCGAACTACCCGGCGCCGGTCGAAGCGATCAAGACCATCCAGAAAGCGGCCAACTTCGGTCGCGACAAGGCCATCGAAGTGGAAGCTGCCGGCTTCGCCAAGCTGGCCAAGACCTCGGTTGCCGAGAGCCTGATCGGCCTGTTCCTGAATGATCAGGAGCTCAAGCGCAAGGCCAAGGCCCATGACGAAATCGCCCATGACGTGAAGCAGGCCGCCGTGCTCGGCGCCGGCATCATGGGTGGCGGCATCGCCTACCAGTCGGCGGTCAAGGGTACCCCGATCCTGATGAAGGACATCCGCGAGGAAGCCATCCAGCTGGGCCTGAACGAAGCCTCCAAGCTGCTCGGCAAGCGTGTCGAGAAAGGTCGCCTGACCCCGGCGAAGATGGCCGAAGCGCTGAACGCGATCCGTCCGACCCTGTCCTACGGCGACTTCGCCAACGTCGACATCGTCGTCGAAGCCGTGGTCGAGAACCCGAAAGTCAAGCAGGCCGTCCTGGCTGAAGTGGAAGGGCAGGTGAAGGAAGACGCGATCCTGGCGTCCAACACCTCGACCATCTCCATCAACCTGCTGGCCAAGGCCCTCAAGCGTCCGGAAAACTTCGTCGGCATGCACTTCTTCAACCCGGTGCACATGATGCCGCTGGTGGAAGTCATCCGTGGCGAGAAGTCCAGCGAAGTGGCCGTCGCCACCACCTT
>Ga0222427_101145_pt1 | contig 14599 bp, 17 predicted proteins | sample 2B20Ametagenome_FD_182890 | JGI IMG/M metagenome (GOLD analysis project Ga0222427, IMG submission 182890) | Enriched microbial communities from leaf-cutter ant dump, University of Wisconsin, Madison, United States - 2B20A (version 2) | ecosystem: Environmental > Terrestrial > Nest > Insects nest...
ACCGCGTGGGGATGGATGTGGGGCAGCAGCGGGTGCCACCAGGGCGGCTCCGCGCAGACCTGGTGCCAGTCGCCGTGGCCGTCGTTGTCGCTGACGTGCACTTCGATACAGCGCTCGCAGGCCAGCATCTCGGCCACCAGCGTGGTCTCACGGCAACCCGTGCGGGTCGCCAGGATGTGCAGGTGCGAGAGATCGAGCGCGTAGGGCACGCCCGACTCGAACACCGCGCGGTATTCCGCCCAACTCGACACCAGCCAGACGTCGCCGGCCGACGGGTAGTGGCCTTCGACGCCGACCGGGCAGCCGAACAGGTCGGCGCAGCGGCGTGCGTGGTCCAGCATGTGGGGCAGATCCGCTTCGCAGCGGCGCCCGGCATGTGCCGTGTACGCCGGTGCCTCCAGCCGCTGGCTGATGCACGCGGCTTGCGCGAACCATTCGGCGTGCAGCGCGAAGCCGCTGAGGTCGGCCAGCCGACGCCTGGTGAGTACCTGGACGTTGGCGTGCAGGCGGAAGCGCGTGCCTGGATGGGCAGCGCGCAGCGCATCGGCCAGCGCTTCGTTCAGACAGCCTAGGCTCTGTGGCACCAACTGGACGTGTTCGGCCGAAAGTCGGCCGAACAGCGGCTCCTCGACCGGTTCGCACAGCAGCGCTGCCGCCGCTTCGTGCCGCAGGCCCGGCCAGCAGGCAAGCGAGACGTGCGCTTTCATACGCGAACCTCCGAGTATTCGGAGTCGGTGAAGTAGCTGTTGTGCTCGATGACCACTGTGGATGCCGTGGCATCGAACACCACTTCGCCCGAGGCGCCGTCTTCGTTCTCCCAGCCGCCGAAGTGCTGCTCGAGCGCCTCCATCGCGAAGTCGGCGAGCGCATCGTCGAGCGGCCTGTCGGTCAGGCTGACCGTGGTCCGCCACGCGCCGTCGACGTACTGGCTGGACTCCACGTACTGGGGCGCCATCGGGATTTCGTCCAACTGGCAGGGACCGTCCGGCTTCTCGAAGCGGACACCTTCCGGACCGCCGGAATCGCCGGAGCCGGTATAGCTGACCACGGCGCGCAAGAGGCCGTCGTCGCGCAGCGCGGTGAAGATCGCCGTCCGGTTGGCGGCGATGCGTTCTTCTTCGGAGAGCATTGGGCCCTCCACTGGCATGGATTCGTGCATGTGGTTCCTCATGGAAAAATGAGGGGCACAGGCCCCCTCGGGGCGCAGTGCCCCTCGGGGTGGTCAATAGCCCGCCAATGGACGGCGGGCTTGCGAAGGCGCCGCCGATGCGACGGCGCCATGGGCCCGTGGCGGTGCTAGCCCGCCAGCAGGCCGTGTGCTTTGAGAGCCTGGCGCAGGCCCTGGGTGCGCGCCGCGGCATCGACACCCGGCCGTGGGGCCAGGCGATCGAGGCGCAGCGCGCCGAGTTCGGACGTGATCCAGGCCATCACCGGCGCGGTGCCGAAGAAACAGGCCTGTTCGGCCAGTCGGCCGTCGCGGAACAGCACGACGCGGCAGATGCGCCGGTGGATTTCGTACCGGGACCCTCTTGCGCCGTAGCGTCCCCAGGGGCGCAGGCAGGCACGATGGTCGCGCAGCCGTTCTCGAAGGGCAGGTGCCGGAACACCTCGACGTCGCCGTTCATGGCGACGCCTTCGCGCTGCCCGTCGGTGCGGGCGCCTGCCATGCCGGGCGAGCGGGGCGCCGGGTGCTCGGGTCGAAGGCGACCACCCACGCATCGGTGTTGCCGTCCACATGGCAAGCGATGTCGGCGGGGCGCAGGCGCTGGCTCACGCACTCGGGAAAGTGCACGATCAGCCCGGCGACGCAGCGCACGTCCCACGCGTCGATGCGGCGATGGCCCGTCTGGCGCACGTGCAGTAGCCACTGCGACCAGCCGGTGCGCATCGCTTCGGCGTGCGTGCGGGCACGCTGGGCCAGATCCGATCCCTCGCAGGTGGTCCTGGCCAGCTCCCGCAGCGCCGCGCGATCGTCGTCGCACAGCACCGCATAGGGGATCAACGCCAGGCAGGCGGCTTCCGAATCGAAGCCGAGGCGGGGGAAGAAGGGATCGCAGCGGGCGATCCGGGTGTCGAGGGCGTGCTTGGCGCGCGCCTTCAGGGTCTCGAAAGGCATTTCGGACATGGAAGTCTCCTGGCGGCCGTCCCTATGGAGGGGGCGGCGGTCGCACCGGGGTGCGAAGGAATAGAAGGGGGCTGTCGGCCACAGCGGGCGTCACTGGAATACGCGCGGCTCCACGGTCTCGCCGCACATGAAGGCTAGGTAGCCGCCGGCCTTGCCAATGTCGGAGAAGCAGGCTTCGACACTGGCGTCGCGCAGCACCTGCCAAGGCAGGTCGGTCGGCTCCGGCGCCCGCCGGATCGACAGATCGGGCAGACGGTACGCCGGGTGCCGGTAGAGATCCTCGCCGGTTTCCCAGTCGATCACGCGCAGCAGGCAACCCGTCAGGATGGCCGTGCCGCCGTCCGCGTCAGGCTCGATCAGCAGCGGCACCTTCAGCGTCCCGGCCGAGCGGCCGATGCGGCCGACGACGTCGTGCTCGTCCAGCCAGCAGCGGCCGGTGGCGGTCTCGCCTTGAACCAGCCGCACCTTGCGGCCGTCGCGCCGGCAGGTTTCCAGCGCCCGGGCCGCCGTGGGATCGGTGCCGGGGTCGAAGTAGGTCTGCCGGGTCAGCGGCGAGCGGCCCCAGGCATCGATCGCGGCCTGGTATTTGGCGTAGCCGGCCAGCGAGCCGTGGTCGCCGGGCGCAAAGCCCAGCAGCGGCTGTTTCAGCCGGGTGGCGATCTGGTCGGCATGGCCGCGCGCGTTGTCGAAGCCCAGGCAACTGTAGCCGTCACCGCAGGGGATGACGTACAGCCGCTGCTCGGCATTCAGGGTCACGTTCATGGCGGGTTCCTCGAGAATTCGGGCGGAGCCCGCCCCTGCGGGCGCGCCCCGCGGGGTGATGGAATGGACGCTGGCGAGTGCTGCCGCGCCCGCCAGACACTTCAGGCGGCCAGCGGTTGCGGCTGCGACTGCGCCGAGGCGATGAACAAGCGCCGCAGCGGCGTGAGGTCGCCCCCGGTGAGGGCCGCGCAGGCCTCGGCGACGAGCGGTTCGACATCCGGCATGCTTGGCTCGCACGGCCGGATGCAGGCGAGGTGCATGCCGCCGTGGGCCAGGAACGACAGCGCGCCATCGCCGGCATCGCGCGTCACCCGCCACACCGGCCGGGGCCGGTCGGCCAAGTGCTGGCGCACCAGTTGCGCCGCGCTGGACAGCGACTCGGTGAACTCGACCCGTTCCAGGTCGCCGAGTTCGTGGCCATAGAAGTGCACCAGGTAGCCGCTCGGCTGGAGCGGCTCCAGCGTGTCGAGCGCGAGCGCGGGCAGCCCGGACCCGGCGGGGGGCGTGGACAGTGCGGCGGGGCAGGGCGCGACGGTATCGACCAACTGGCAGCGCGCCAGGTGGTCCAGCTTGAGCAGCAGCGCATCGGCGTGCGCGCGGTGCTCGAGCGTGAGCTGGGTTCGCATGGTCAGGATCTCCTGCGTCATGAGGCGCAGTTCCTGCACGAGGGCGCGCTCGGCGCGGCGCTCGATGGCACAGAGGATTTCAGTCATGTTGGGCATGGGATGGCCTTTCAGGAAAAAAGCGATGCCCCTCCTGCGCCCAATGCGGGCGAGGAACGGCGTGGCGCGGCGAGGCCGCGGGAAGGTGGGGATGCGCCGCAGGGGCGCGAGGGGCTGGGACCGGCAGCCGGCCGTGGGGACGGCCGCGCTGAATCGGCGCAAGGCTTGGGCAGCGGAGCTGCGTCAGGCGGGTAACGACCGCGACGCCCGAGGAACTCGGGTAGGCTGGACGGCCAGCAGGGGCCGCAGCCAGGGAAGCGGTGTCAGTGTCCTTCCTGCACGCGCCGCCGGGAAGCGGTCCGGGGCGGTTTCAGCGGGAAGGGATGGGCAGGCTCGGCGATTGACGGTGGCGAAGTGGGGCCTGCCGGCACCTCACTGCCTGGGCTCGGCTCTTGGAGGTGGATTTGACCTATTTGATCTGATAAAATTGAATTTCATCAACAAGGTCAATAGGAGTGCATGTCATGGGCAAGGCCGCCTCTCTCGCGCTGCAGGGCGACGTACTCACGGTACGCCATGAGGGCCGCGGCCGTTCGTCGCACGCCGGACAGGCCTTCGTACTGGAAGTGGCTGACGAGACGGCGTCCCGGACGTTGCTGGCATCGCTGGCGCTGCTGGACCGGCTGCTCGCCGAGAAGGTCGCCGCAGTGCGCGAGCGCCGCATGGCGGAGATGGTCGATTTCATGGCCGCGCGCATGCTCGCGCCCAGCGCCGCCGACCTGGAGATGGCGCAGCGGCTTGCCGCCCGCCATGCGCGCCTGCTCAACGAATTCGGCTTCTTCACCGCCGAGCAGTTGGCTGACGCCAACGGCTCGCAGGCGAGCAACCGCGCGGCGCTGGCCGACAACTGGCGCAAGCGCCGCCAGGTGTTCGCCGTGCCGCACCCGGACAAGGCAGCGCGCGAGCGCGACGTCTACCCGGCCTTCCAGTTCGAGAACGGCAAACCGGTCAAGGCGGTCCAGGACGTGCTGGAAGCCTTCGGCGGCCGTAAGTCGCCCTGGAAGCTGGCGCTGTGGTTCACCTCGAACAACGGCGCTCTGCCGGGCAGCGCGCGCCCGGTCGATCTGCTGGCTGGCGATCCGCAGGCCGTCGCCGACGCCGCGCGGCGCGATGCCCAGGGGAGCGCGGCTTGAGCTGCCGCGCGCCGGTCCCGCCGCTCGATCCACTGTTCGATCGCTGGCCGGCCGGCCAGGTGATCCACGTCATCCACGACACCGCGTTCGCCCCCGAGAGCTTCAACCCTGGGGTGGACGCGGCCGGTCAACTGCGCAAGCCGACGCGTTTCGCGCCGATCCACGACGCGAGAGGCCAGATCGTGCCGTACCTGTACTGCGGCGCGACGCTGGACTGCGCGATCTTCGAGACCGTGTTCCACGAAGTGCCGATCGACGCGCCCGACAAGTTCGTGGACCTCGACGACTTCGCGCAACGCGGTCATGGTGAACTGGTGCCTGCCCGCGACCTCAAACTCGTCGACCTCACGAGCGAAGGGCTGCATCGCCTGAAGGTGCCCAAGCAGGAGTTGATCGCCAGCCCGTCGCGCGATTACCCGGACACCGCCTTGTGGGCCCAGGCGCTGCACCGCCAGTTCGACGATATCGATGGCCTGCTGTGGATGTCGCGCCAGCGGGACCGCGACCCCGCGCTGGTGCTGTTCGGCGACCGGCTGACCGGTGTGCTGGACGGACGCCGGATCGGCGGACCGCTGGCACGGAACTCCAGTTTGCGCGATACGGTGCTGGCTGCGGCGCTGCGCGCCGGCATCGAGGCGGACTGAAGGGTTTCGCTGCGGGAGGGCGATTGCCACGCGGTGATGCTCAGTCCATTGCGGTGGACGGAAGCCACCGGGGCGCGAACTCATCCGGCGCGCAGCACGGACGGAGGACCGTCAAGGTGGTGTTTGACCACCCGGTTGCCGGCGTTGAAGCACTGGTCGAGGAAGAGACCCTCGATCAGGCTGGCGGGAGGCTCGATGCCCAGGGCTGCGAGCTTGTCGGCCACGACGTTGATGTCGGTCCAGTCCAGCTCGGGTTCAAGCTCGCTGTCGTAGACGAACTCTTCGTCGCGGTTGCCAGCCTCGCCGTCCTGCAGCACATGCAGGAACAGCGTGCGCAACGGCCGGTCGTAGCCGCAGACCACGGTGCGCTTGCGACCCTCGTGGACCAGGGACAGGATGTGGCGGCTCATGACGGCTGCTCCTGGTCGCCGAAGGTGTCGAAGCCTTCGACCGATTCGGCGTCGGCATCGAACTTGATCCAGACGATGCCGGCTGCCTGCGCCGCCGCGCAGGTCGGAACCAGTTCGGGTTCGTCCGGAACCTTCTTGCCGGCGAAGCCGACGTAGATGAAGCCGCCGTAGTTGTTGGGATCGGCGGTCACCGACAACCCGCCGTCGGCCAGCCGCTGTCGTGTGGCTGGGCGCAGATGCGTGATCGAGATCACGGCCAGGGGTTCGAGATGGACCAGCAGGGGCTGGGCAGATGCGTCGTTCATGGTGACTTCTCCTGTGAAGGGGGGAGCGGCTGTGGATGGCCGGGTCTCTGGCGCCGCGGGCGGCTGAAATCCCAGCCGCAGTGGCGGCAGCGGAACCAGTTCAGCGAGCCCATCGGCCCCAGCAGGGTGCCCTCGCCCGAGCACATCGGGCAGGCAGGGGGGGCGTGGCTTGGACATGCGAGACCCTCCATCAGGCAGTGGCGGCCACCAGTTCGGTGTGCAGGTCTTCCACGGTGCGGCGGCAATCCGCCATGGCAACGCGGTCGAACCACGCGTGGTGGGTGGGCACGAAGAACTCGGCGCCATCCTTTCGCGCGATGACGGCGAACAGGCGCCCCACTCGCACGCTGTAGGTGCCGTCGTCGAAGACGGTGCGGCGTTCGCCCTGGGACAGGTCGAGCGACCGGTTCATCGCATCGGCGGTGGCGTGGTAGAGGTCTTCCTTGCTGGCGTCCGGGTTGGCGGCGCGCAGCGCGGTTTCGATAGAGTTCCAGTGATTCATTGCACCTTCGATGGCTTTGGCGATCGACATGGGGTTTCCTTTCGAGAGGAGGGGAGCGCCGCTCCGCAAGGGAAGTGGCACCCCCGAAGTGACAAGCGCGGGGTGAGCGTGAATGTGGCCAGGCTTTGCCCGGCCGCTACGGTGCGTGAGGCAGCGTGGTGGCGTCCGCCAGGCGCGCGTCCGGCCCGAAATCCAGGCCGCTGATCAGGTAGTGCCGTCCCGTGGACGGGTCGCGCACCTCGATCGAGTGGGGCGTGTGGACACGGGTGACCTCGCATTCGCCGAGCCGCTGCGTCGCCACCCGGTCGCCAGGGCTCAGCGCGCCTTCGCGCGCTAGCCGGACCAGACGCAGGGTGCCGGGCGGAACGGGCTCGGGCCGCGGCGGTTCGCTGTGCGAGCCGATGAAGCGGCGCCGGCAGATGTGGCGGGCCGAATCGCGGGTCTGCGCATCGACCCCTTCTGCGTAGAACCGCGCGTAGCCTTCCAGCAGTTCGTCGAGCATGGATTCGCTGCGCAGCGTGGCGTCGCTGTCGAGCCGTTCGATCGCCACCTTGGCCCACAGGGGAGGTACTGGTAGGGCGTTGGTCCCATCTCAGCGCTCCTGAGCGGGCGGGAACTCGTCGGCGGGGTCGGCACCGAGGCGGGCCAACAACCGATCGATCTGCGGGATCCCGAAGTCCCAGGGCTCGAAGGGGCGGCCTTGGGGGCTCAGGCCCGCGGTTCGCACGATGCCCAATGCCTCGGCCTTGGTGTCTCTCAGACGGTAAAGCCCTTCGTAGACGAGCTGGGCGTCGCTGTCCCCGAGCAGGGCTTCGAGATCGATGGCAGTGCGATCCGGTGCCGGACCGGCACCATCGGTGCAGGTTGTGTGCATGGTGTTCTCTCCAGGGGGTGGATGGGAACACCGCTCCCCGGGAGACGGTGCTCCCAGGGGGAAGTGGATGGCGGGACGGATCCGCGCCGGGCAGGTGACGACTGCGACGCCCGGCATGGCCGGGAGTGCTTCCTCAATGGACGCGGGTGAGACTTGAGTTTCGGTCAAGACGCAGTGACTGCGGCCGTGGCTGCGAGACCGCGCCCAGCGAGCGCCGGGAAAGGTGGGCGATTGCAGGTGGCGATCGAATTGCGGCTCGCGGCGAGTGGTGGTGGGCGCCGCTCGCCGGCGCCCCGATCTGGCCGGGCACGCAGACATGGGCATGACCGGGGCCGCGCCGTGCCGGGCATGCGTTGAACGCCTCGGCCTCGGGTGATAGAGTGAGATCGTTCTCGGCGCTGCGCGCCGACACAGGCAAGCTGCCAGCCGGCTCCCCGAAGCGAATCGCAGCCTTGTGAGATACGCGGACGCTGTCCGCTTTGCCCGCCGTGCCGCCATCAACAGGCGGCCTGTTTCCGCTATGCGGTGGCTCCTGCCGGGGCTGTCCGCTGTCTTGAGCCCCGCGCCGTCTTGCGCGTGGAGTTTCCTGCTTCCATTGTGTCCGGCAACTGCCGGCCACGCGGTCCTGGGCGCACGGACTGCATCGCGCAGTTCCGTGTGCAGGTGACCTTCATCAACGTCCTTGCCGTATCTGGCATAGGACACCTATCAACCCTTGCGGGCCGCTCCCCGCACAGGGGTGGTCCCGCGACTTGTTCAAGGGGCCATCATGAACAAACACCAAGTCGAGGTTCTTTCCAACCTGCGGCCGGAAACGGTCGTTGCCATGAAAGGGGTTCCGTTCAACATCCGGGGGCTGGCGCTTCCCGGCGTCGAGGCCGTGCACGGATCGCTGTCCGAGGCCGCCTTCGTGGGCAAGGCCGACACGGAAGAGGAGATCGATGTCAAGGCCGCACTGCGCATTGCGCCGGATACCGAGGAGCGCATGGTCGTGATGGAGAAATTCATCGTTGCCGGCGGCCTGTGCTTCGACGACGACGCTGAGCACTGCAACCCGCTGGCCGAAGGCCATGCCAATGGCCGTCTGTACCACCGTTGACGGCGCGCGCGGCGCGGCGAGGAGGCATGCTTCTTCGACGCCCTGGGCCGCGACGGCCACGGCAGCAAGGCCCTCGACGACGAAAGCGTGTCCGGCCAGTTGGCCGACCGCGCTGTCGCGTCGATTCGCAAGAACCGCTCGCTGATGATGACGCTGAGCAACCTCCTGCGCAGCCGCGGCAAGGCGGCCAGCCTTCCTTACGAGGATGGGTCAGAAATCCATCGTGGCCGAGAGCTGGAAAGTGCGCGGCGCGCCCAGAGCCAGGCTGGTGTAGTGGGGTTTGGCCCAGTACGCCTTGTTGGTCACGTTGGTCACGGCTGCGCGCAGGGTCAGCGGGCGATCCGACACCTTCATGGCGTAGCGCGCACCCAGGTCGTACACGGTGCGGCCGGGCACGGACATGCTGTTGTCCGCGGTGAGGTACTGCTTGGATGCCGCCGTCGCGTTGGCCGTCAGCGTCAAGCCCTGCACGGCGGGCACGTCCCACTCGCCGCCCAGCTTGGCCTGCCACTTGGGCAGGCCGGTGGCCTGCTTGCCAACGCTTGCGGCAGTGGCGGCCTTGGTCACTTCGGCGTCCGAATAGGCGATGCCGCCCATCAGGCGCACGCCGCGCACCAGCGAGCCGAAGAAGCCCCATTCCACGCCCCGGTTGCGCTGCTCGCCGCCGAAGGAGAAGACGTTGGTGGTGAGGTCGGTGTAGCTGCTCGGGCGCTTGATCTCGTACACGCTGACGGTGTGCGCGAATTCGCCCAGGTCGAACTTGACGCCGACTTCCTTCTGCTTGGTCTTGTAGGGTGCGAAGACTTCGCCCGCGTTGGCCGCCGTGGCGGGGGCCGTGGCGCCCTGGCTCAAGCCTTCCATGTAGTTGCCATAGACGGCTACGCGGTCGGTCAGCTTGACCAGCACGGCCGCTGCGGGCGTGGTGGCGCTGGCGTCGTAGCTGCTGGTCTGCACGCCGGTGGTGCCGTTGAAGACGTTGACCTCCACTTGCTGGCGGCGCACGCCCAGCGTCAGTTGCACCGTGTTATCGACAAACGACAGGGTGTCGGCCAGGCCAAGGCTGGTCAGGCGCGTGTCCGTCGTGGTGGTTGCGGCAATGGTGCTGGGGCGCACGGCTTCAGGCCCCCACACCGGGTTGTAGATGTTGCTCATCCAGGCGGTCGGCAGGGTGTTTCTGAAGCCTGCGCCACGGGTTTCCTGGTCGTACCAGGTGGCGTTGACGGCGAACTGGTGGCCCACAGCGCCGGTGCGCGCCTTGCCTTTCAAGCCCACTTCGGCCGACTTGCGATCCGTCCGGTCGGCCACGCCGCTGTAGTTGATGCTGAAGTCGCCCGCCGCATTGATCACCTGCGGCACGCCCATGTTGGTGTCGATGTCGGACTTGCTGACGCCTGCCGTGGCATAGGCCATCAGTTGGTCGTTGATGTCGATCTCGCCGCGCAGCATGGCGCCCTTTTCCTTCAGGTCGAAGAAGGCCCAGGGCGGGTTCCACGAGGTCGTAGGCTTGGGCGGGGTGGGCACGGCCACGCCGGTGGCCAGCGTGAGACCACGGGTCAGGCCATCACCGCGCTCCTTGCCTTGCCACAGGTCGGCGGAGACACGGGCGCGGTCGCCGCGCCAGTCCAGCCCCAGCGCAAATTGCGAGGTCTTCTTTTTCTGGTCGTCCAGGGCGGTGTCGCCATCGCGCCAGGCACCGTTGAAGCGCACGCCGAACTGCTTTTTATCGCCAAAGCGGCGGCCCAGGTCGGCGTGGACACCGAATTGAGAGTCGGACATGTAGGAGGTGGTCAGGCGCGTCAGCGGTGCATCCCCCGCGCGCTTGGTGACGAGGTTGACCGCACCGCCCGCAGAGCCGCTGGGCGGCATGCCGCCCAGCATGGCCGACGGCCCCTTGAGCACATCGACGCGCTCGAACATCTCGGGCGAGGTGCGCCATTGGCCCGCCATGCCAGACAGGCCGTTGACCGTCACATCGGTCACGCTGGAGGACAGGCCGCGGATCGAATAGCTCTCCAGCGCCTCGCCCGCGATGCCGCTGGTGAACACCGTCGGGTCGGTCTTGGAGATCACGCTTTGAATGTCTTGCGCCTGCTGGTCGGCGATGAACTTGTCGGTGTAGGTGATGGTGGAGAACGGCGTCTCCATGAAGTCCTTCTCGCCCAGAAAGCCCGCACGGCTGCGGGTGCTGACCTGGCCGTCGGAGTAGGTCGACGCATCCGCCCCTTCCCGCACGGTCACGGTCGGCAAGGTTTGCTCGTCTTCAGTAGCCGTTTGCGCCAGCGCGGACGGCGCTGCTGCGGCCAATGCACCCAGGGCCAGCACAGCTGCTGCCATGCGATTCGGGGTAAATCCGGCGCTGGCCGGGACGGGTAGGCGTGACTGGCGATCAGACTGGACCATGAAATGCTCCTTACGAATGAGAACAAAAAAAGTAAAAAGAATGAGACTTGTTAATGGAATCGACTTGGTGATGCATGGCTTGGCAGATCAGCCCCTGTAGCCCTTGATGACGTCGTCAATCACCAGCATCAGAGAGGTCGGGCTGGCGGCGGTGATGTACCAGGCCTCGGAATCGGCAAAGACGACGCGGCCGTTCTTCCAGGCATTGGTCTGGCGCAGCAGCGGGTTGCCCAGGTTCTGCACGTTCAGGCCCTGGCGGTGCTCCATCACGGCGGTGCGATCGACGATGTAGATCACGTCAGGGTTGGTGTTCTGGATGAACTCGCTGGACACGGGCTGGCCGTGCAGGCCGGTTTCGCCCGACGGAATGGCAGGCACCACGCCCAGAGCATTGAAGACGAAGCCGTAGCGCGACTGCATGCCGAAGGCGCTGAAGGAGCCGTTGTTGTGCAGCACGATCAGGGCCTTGTCGGGGCGACCCTGAGTGACGCGCCGCACCTCGGCCACCTTGGCGTCCAGCTCGGCAGCTTTGCGGCGCGCCAGGTCTTGCTTACCGAAGACCTGCCCCAGGGTCAGCAGGTGTTCCTTGATGACATCGACGTGCTGCACCCGGCTGTCGCGGTAGTCCACGTCGAAGTGGATGGTGGGGGCGATCTCGCTCAGTTCCTTGTAGTGCTTGGCCTGCAGCGAGGTGATCAGGATCAGGTCGGGCCTGGCCGCATGCACCCGCTCCAGGTTGGGTTGCACGATGGCGCCGGTGTCCATGATCGGCGGGGCATCCCGGTACTTGGCGAGAAAGTGCGGAATGAAGTCCTTGGGCATGCCCACGACGGGAACGCCGAGCTGGTCGAGAAAATCGACCTCGTTCATGTCCAGCGCCGCCACACGCTGCGGCAGCTTGTTGATCACCGTGGTGCCCAGCTTGTGCTTGACCGTGACGGGGGCATAGGCCCACGCCGATGGGACGGCGCCAGCGGTTGCGGCGGCCAGCAGCGCGAGCACGTCGCGCCTGCGGGGATGGATGGGGGTCATGTCGGTTCTCCAGAAAGATTGAAGTAGTTGCACAGCAGCCCGCGCGGGCTGCGCGTGATCTCGAAATCCAGTCCGTACAGCGCATTCAGTTGCGCCTCGGTCACCACTTGGGATACCGGGCCGGCGCAATGCACCGCTCCGCCCTTCATCGCCACGATGTGGTCGGAGTAGCTGGCGGCAAAGTTGATGTCATGCACCACCAGCACCACGGTGCGGCCCTGCTCGTCGCACAGGCGGCGCAGCGCGCGCATGATCTGCACGGCGTGCTTGATGTCCAGGTTGTTCAGCGGCTCGTCGAGCAGCAGGCAATCCGTCTGCTGGGCGATGGTCATGGCGAGGAAGGCCATCTGCCGCTGGCCGCCGCTGATCTCGTCCAGATAGGCGCCGCGCAGCGGCTCCAGCGACAGGAAGGCAATGGCCTCGTCGATGACGCGGCGGTCCTCGGGCGTGAGCGCGCCGCGGCTGTAGGGAAAGCGGCCAAAGGCCACCAGTTCCTCCACCGTCAGGCGCAGGTTGAAGTCGGGCGACTGGCGCAGCGTGGCCACGCGCCGGGCGTAGTCGGCAATGGGGATGCCGGTGACGCTGCGGCCATCCAGCAATATGTCGCCGCCGCTCGGCGCCAGCAGCCGGGCCATCATCATCAGCAGCGTGCTCTTGCCCACGCCGTTGGGGCCGATGAGCGAGGTGAGCTGCCGAGCCGGGAACTGCGCGCTGACGCTGGAAACCACGGTCTTGCTGCCGTAGGTCTTGGTGAGGTTGCTGACGGTAATCATGCGTTGCCCCGCGTGCGCACCATCAGCGCCAGGAACCAGGCACCGCACACCAGGTTGACCAGGATGCCGACGGTGGTCCGGTAGTTGAAGACGTGCTCGACCACAAGCTGGGCGAGGATGAAGATGCCGATGGCAATGGCGCAGCCCATGGGCAGCGTCACCCGGTGCCGGATGCTGCGCGCCAGCGCATAGGCGGTGTTGGCCACGAAGATGCCCATGAAGGCCGTCGGCCCGAGCAGGCTGGTGGACACGGCCACCAGCACCGCGATCAGCGCCAGATGCAGCCGCACGGCGCGCTGGTAATCCACGCCCAGCGACAGGGCCTGATCGCGGCCGAGCGACAGCACATCGAGCGTGGGCAGCGTCTTGATGCCGACGGCGCACACCGCCGCCACGAGCACGGCCGAGGCCAGCAACTGCCCCGGTTCGGCCTTGCCGAACGACGCCTGGCTGAAGCCGAGCAGCACGGAAAACTCGCCAGGGCTGACCTTGAGCTGGACGAACTGCGTGAAGGTGCCGATCACCATCGTCAGCACCAGCCCGATCAGCAGCAGGAAATACACGTTGTTCCGCCCATCGCGGAACAGCCAGCGGTGGATGGCCCACGAATAGCCCAGCATCAACACCACCGACAAGGCAAAGTTGCCATTGGCCCCCAGCGCCACCAGGCTCTGCGTGCCCATGAACAGAATCAGCAGCGACTGCAGCAGCAGATAGACCGCCTCGTAGCCCATCACCGCCGGGGTCAGGATGCGGTTGCCGGTGAGGGTCTGGAACACGATGGACGACCAGGCCACGCACACCCCGCCGATCAGCATGGCGGCCAGCCGGGCGAAGCGCTTGGGGATGACGTAATCGAAATCCCAATCGGCGCGGAAGAACAGGAAAGCCAGCGCCAGCGCGATGACCGCCATCCAGACGGCGTAACGAGAAGCCTTGTGCACGTGTATCACCGCCCCCGCCAGAGGATGAGCAGCAGGAACAGCACCCCGCCCACGCCGCCCGCCGTCAGGCCAATCGGCACCTCGAAGGGGTAGATGAGCAGGCGCCCGAGGATGTCGCAGGCCAGCAGCAGCGATGCGCCGCCCAGCGCCACCACCGGCAGCGTGCGGCCCAGGTTGTCGCCGTAATGCAAGGCGACCAGATTGGGGATGACCAGCCCGACGAAGGGAATCGCCCCCACGGTGATGACCGTGGCCGCCACGGTGACGGCCACCAGCATCAGCCCCAGCGCCACGGTGGCGCGGTAGTTCAACCCCAGGCTGGTGGCGATGCCTTCGCCCATGCCCAGCACGGTGAAGCGCTGCGCGTACAGATAGGTCAGCACGACGATGGGCAGGATGAGGTAGATGATTTCGTAATTGCCCTGGACGATTTTTGAGAAATCACCCAGCAGCCAGCCCTGCATGCTTTGCAGGATGTTGTGCTGGTAGGCATAGAACTCGGCCACGGCGCTGAGCACGCCGCCGTACATCAGGCCGATCACCGGCACCAGCACCGTGTTCTTGACCCGGATGCGCTGCACGATGGCCACAAAGACCAGGCTGGCGGCAAAGCAGAAAGCCAGCGCAAACAGCATCCGCACGCCGGGGCCGGAGGCGGGCAGCAGGGTCAGCGCCACCAGAATGCCGAGCTTGGCGGCATCCAGCCCGCCCGCCGTGGCAGGCTCGACAAACTTGTTGCGTACGATGTGCTGGAGGATCACGCCGCACACCGATAGGCCCACGCCCGTCAGCACCAGCGCCATCAGGCGCGGCAGGCGGCTGGCCGTGATCGTCAGCCAGGCATCGCCCGAGAGCGTGAACACCTGTGACCACA
>Ga0222427_101151_pt1 | contig 14514 bp, 13 predicted proteins | sample 2B20Ametagenome_FD_182890 | JGI IMG/M metagenome (GOLD analysis project Ga0222427, IMG submission 182890) | Enriched microbial communities from leaf-cutter ant dump, University of Wisconsin, Madison, United States - 2B20A (version 2) | ecosystem: Environmental > Terrestrial > Nest > Insects nest...
CCGATTCATGCAAGGTGCTCAGACAATGCAATACTGAAAATCAATCTCATTTAAAATACCATCCTCCATACCAGCGCCGCCCCAGCCCATACCCCGCCATGCCAAGCCGCCCCGCCCCTCCCGCCGTCTGGCTGGGCCTGGACCTGCGCTGGGCCTATGAAAGCCTGCTGCCCGCGATCTGGCGCAGCACGCGCTGCATCCAGCGCGCCCAGGACGTGCTGCACGACGCCTTCGTGCGCTACGCGCTCAGCGGCAGGCACGAAGCCATCGCCCAGCCGCACGCCTACCTGCGCGTGGTGGCGCGCTCCGTGCTGGCGGACCATCTGGCGCAGGAGCGCCGCTTCGTCCCCCTGCCCGACCTGGACGGCGAAAGCCACGGCGACAGGCACGACGGCGGCCCGGCCCCCCTGGCCGGACTGGAGTACACCACCTACCACGCCCCCTCCGCCGAAGCCCTGGCCGAACTGCAACAGCGCCTGGCCGCCGTGCAGCGCGCCATCGAAGGGCTGCCGCCGCGCTGCCGCGAAGTGTTCTGGCTGTGCCGCGTCGAAGGCCATACCCAGCCCGAGATCGCCCAGCGCCTGAACATCAGCCTGAACATGGTCGAGCGCCACATGGTCCGCGCCCTGCTCGACCTGCGCGCCGCGCGCGAACTGCTCGCATGACCGCCCGCGTGCGCGAGGAAGCCGCGCGCTGGTTCGCCCGCCTGCACGGCGGCGCCGACGCCCCCGACGCGGCCGCCTGGCGCGCCTGGATGCATGCCAGCCCCGAACACGCCCGCGAATACACCGCCTTCGAGGCGCTGTGGCGCGACTTCGACACCACCGCGGGCACCCAGGCGCTGGCCGACGCGGCGCAGCGGCTGAGCGGCCAGCGCAGCCGCACCCGCCGCCGCACCCTGGTGCGCGGCACGCTGGGGCTGGCCAGTCTCGGCCTGGCCGGCCTGCTGGGCCGCCACGGCTGGAATGCCTGGCAGGACGGCACCCTCTACGCGCAAAACCGCGCCACCGGCACCGGCGAGCGCGTCGCGCTGCACCTGCCCGACGGCAGCCGCCTCACCCTGGGCCCGGCCAGCGGCGCCGCGCTGCGCTACAGCCGCCGCCTGCGCGCCGTGGTGCTGGAGCGCGGCGAAGCCGTGTTCGACGTGGCGCGCGACGCCGCCCGCCCCTTCGTCATCGACGCGGGCGGCGCCCGCATCACCGTGCTCGGCACGCGCTTCGCCGTCAGCCTGCTGCCGGGCCTGGTGCGCGTGAGCGTGGCCCACGGCACCGTGGAACTGGCCGCGCAAGGAGGTGCCACCAGCCCCCTGCGGCTGAACGCGGGCGAAGTGGGCGAGGTGGACGAGATCGCCAGCGCCGCCCCCCTGCCGCGCCGCGTGCAACGCGACGCGCAGGACGCCTTCGCCGCCGCCGAGCACGGCCTCATCGTCTTCGACCAGGCCAGCCTGCCCGAAATCGCCGCCACCCTCTCGCGCTGGCGCCGCCAGCCCGTGCAGGCCGAAGGCCCGGCCGGCGGCGGCCCGCGCATCACCGCCGCCGTGCAGGCGCGCGACGTGGAGGGCTTCATCCAGTCGCTGCCACGCATCGCCGCCGTGCGGGTGCACGAGCGCGGCGGGGCCCTGTGGCTGGCGCAGCGGTCCCCCAGCGAAAAAAATCACTGAGGGACATCAGGGATCCGGCGCCCTTCTCCGTCAAGGGAAACAGCAATCCACTGTTCCAACCCTCGGAGGTCCCCCCGCCATGCATCGTCCCATTCCCGCCACCCCGCGCCTGATCGCCCTCGCCTGCGCCGCCACCCTGGCGGCCGCGCTGGCCCAGGCCGCGCCTGTGGACATCGACCTGCCCGCCCAGCCCCTGCCCGAAGCCATCAAGGCGCTGGCGCGGGCCACCGGCGCCAGCATTGCCGCCGACAGCGCACTGCTCGCTGGCAAAACCGCCCCGGCCCTGCGCGGGCGGCTGGAGACGGCCGAAGCGCTGCACCGCCTGCTGGCCGGCAGCGGCCTGGAAGCGGTGGTGCAACCCCAGGGCGGATACCTGCTGCGCCGGGCAGCGCCGGCTGCCGGTGACGCCGCCGTGCTGACCGAAGTCCGGATAACCGCCGGCCACGAGACCGCAAGCGGCCCGGTTGGCGGCTTCGTTGCCAGACGCAGCGCGACCGCGACCAAGACCGACATGCCGCTGTCCGAAACACCGCAATCGGTCAGCGTGGTCCCGCGCGAGCAGATCCAGGCGCAGGCGGCGGACTCCCTGGACCAGGCATTGGAATACACGGCCGGCGTGTCCCAGTTCGAGGGCGGCGGAACGCGCAGCGCGGGCACGCGCTTCGTCGTGCGCGGCTTCAGTACGCTGGGCACCGAAGCGCTTTACCTCGATGGGAGCAAATTCCCCGCGAACTCGCTCAGCGCCTCGATGGAGCCCTACAGCTTCGAGCGCATCGAACTTCTCAAGGGCCCGGCCTCCATCATGTACGGCCAAGCCACGCCCGGCGGCGTCATCAACCTGGTGAGCAAGCGCCCGACGGCCGCGCCGGTGCGGGAGATCGAAGTCCAGGCCGGCAGCTGGAATCGCAGGCAGATCGCCGTGGACCTCGGCGGCCCCGCGACGCAGGATGGCCGCATCCGCTATCGCCTGACGGGCCTGCAGCGCGACAGCGACAGCATGATCCGCGAGAACCCCAACGACAGGACGTCGCTGTCCGTCGCGCTGGACTGGCAATTGACCGACTCCACCCTGCTGACCCTGCTGGGTGCCTACGACTCGGCCCATGCCGCCTTCGATCCAGGCAAGCCCCTCGATGGCACGCTGCTGCCCCATGCCGCAGGGCAGGTTTCCCGGCATCTGTTCGTCGGGGAGCCCGGCAACAACCGGCACGACAGCCGGGGCAAACGCTGGGGCTACCAACTGGAGCACAGCTTCAACGACGCCTGGAAGTTCCGCCAGAACCTGCTGGCATACGACTACGACGTCCACTCCGATTACGTTGCCGTATACCCTCGCGTCATCGCGGAAACGCCCCGGCTGGCACAGCGCTACGCTGTCGCGCGCGTCGACGGCGACAAGGGCGTCAGCCTGGACAACCAATTGCATGGCCAGATCCGGCATGGCCGCTTCGAGCACAACCTGCTGGCCGGGCTCGACTGGCGGCAGAGCGACTTCACGCGCACCCAGCGCTTCGGCATGGTGGCGCCGCTGGACCTGTTCTCGCCAACCTACGGTGCCCCCGTCTCCGGCGCCACCAGAAGCGGCGAGGATCATTCCAGGCAGCTGGGGGTTTATGTGCAGGACCAGATCAAGTTCGACGAACGCTGGATCGCCGTGCTCGGCGGCCGCTACGACGCTACCCGCTATGACCAAGGCGCGGGCACACCAGCCGACAAGGCCCATGCCTTCACGCCACGCCTAGCCCTGATGTACCTGGCTGGCAACGGCATCTCGCCCTACTACAGCTACAGCCGCTCGTTCCAGCCAACCGCTGGCACGGACTTTCACCTCCAGCGCCTGAAACCCACGACCGGAACGCAGCATGAAATCGGCGTGAAATACGAGCCGCAAGGCATGAATGCGTCGGTAACGGTCGCGGCGTACGAAATCAAGGAGCGCAACGTGCTGACCAGCGACCCCGAGCATGTGGGGTATCTGACGCAGACGGGCGAGGTCCGGTCGCGCGGCATGGAGATTGAAGGCCGCGCCGACGTCGCCCGGCAACTGAGCCTCGTCGCCGCGCTGTCGGTGACCGATGCCAAGATCACCGCCGGCAGCGAGAGCAATATCGGCGCCCGGCCCACTTCGGTGCCGCGCAACACGGCATCGCTCTGGCTGGACTACAAACTGCTGGCCGCACCCGGCCTCAGCCTGGGCTTCGGCGTGCGGCACGTGGGCGAGCAGGAGGTCAACCGCATGGCCATACCGTCTTTCACCCTCTACGACGCCGCCTTGCGCTACCAGTGGGACAAGTGGCAATTCGCCCTGAACCTCAAGAACCTGGGAAACAAGACCTACGTCGCAGCCTGCCCCAGCGTCTGCTACTACGGGGATGAACGCAACTTCACCTTGACGGCACGCTATAGCTGGTGACCATCCCGCCGCCCGGGCAGTTCGTGAAGGCCCGAGGTGTCTATGGCACTTACAAAGAAAAAAAGCTCCGGCGCTTATACAGCAAGCGCTGGAAGCTATTTTTTCAGGAGCATCCGGAGTTGATGGCTTCCAGGCAATAGGGGTTGCGCACTGCATTGCGCACCATAAGGCCCGCAGCCAACCACAAAAAAACAGCCACCCCTCGCCTATGATGCGCCCTCCCCGCGCAGCCGCACTCCGGCCGCGTGGCCTTCCCGGCCCTCCATTTCCTCCTTGGACATGAGCACCCAAGCCCTCTGGGTTTTCTCCCTGCTGGCCGTCTGCGTGGCCTGCTTCATCGCCAACCGGCCGCGCATGGACGCCGTGGCCCTCACCGCCATGGTGCTGCTGGTCGCCAGCGGCACGCTGAGCCTGCAGGAAGCCCTGGCCGGCTTCAGCGACCCCGCCGTCATCATGGTGGCGGCGTTCTTCGTCATCGGCGAGGGACTCGCGCGCACGGGCGTGGCCTACCGCGTCGGCGACTGGCTGGTGCGCCGCGCGGGCCGCAGCGAAACCCGCCTGCTGGTGCTGCTGATGCTGTCGGTGGCGCTGCTGGGGTCGGTGATGAGCTCCACGGCCGTGGTGGCGGTATTCATTCCGGTGGTGCTGGGCATGGCGCGGCGCATGGGCACCGCGCCAGGGCGGCTCATGCTGCCGCTGGCCTATGCCGGGCTGGTGAGCGGCATGCTCACGCTGGTCGGCACACCGCCGAACCTGGTGGTCAACGGCGAGCTGGCGCGCGCCGGTTTCGCGGGCTTCGGCTTCTTCGATTTCACGCCCGTGGGCCTGCTCGTGCTGGCCCTGGGGGTGGGCTACATGCTGCTGGCGCGCCGCTGGCTGGCCGACCGGCCGGCGCCGGCGGCCTCCACGGCCGGGCAGCGCCGCCGCCGCATGCACGAGCTGGCCGAAGCCTACGGCCTGAGCGAGCGCGCACGCCGCGTGCAGGTGGAAAGCGGCTCCCCCCTGGCGGGCCAGACCCTGGGCGCGCTGGCGCTGCGCACGCGCCACGGCGTGAACGTGATCGCCATGGAACGCCCGCACCGCTTCGGGCCGGACACGCTCACCACCTCGGCCCGGCATGAAATCGCCGCGGGCGACATCCTGCTGCTGGACTTCGCGCACTGCGCGCAGGCGCCCGAATCCTTCCTGGCCGGAATGCGGCTCAAGGAGTTGCGCATGCGCTCCAGCTACCTCACCGACCTGTCGCACGGCATCGGGCTGGCCGAAGTGACAGTGCCGCCCGGCTCCAGCCTCATCGGCAGCACCATCGTGCAGTTGCGCATGCGCTCGCAGCGCGGCCTGAACGTGATGGGCCTGCGCCGCAACGGGCGCTCGCTGGGCGAGCGCCTGCTGGAAACCCGGCTGCGCATGGGCGACACGCTGCTGATCGCGGGCACCTGGAAGGGCATCCGGCGGCTGCACACGCAGGCCAGCGACTTCCTGGTGCTGACCCTGCCCGCCGAGCTGGACGAAGTGGCCCCCGCCGCCCGCCGCGCACCCCTGGCGCTGCTGGCCCTGGCCGTCACCGTGGGCCTGATGGTGAGCGGCGCGGTGCCCAACGCCATCGCGGCGCTCACGGGCTGCCTGCTCATGGCCGCCTTCGGCTGCGTGGGCGGCAACAGTGCCTACCGCAGCCTGCACTGGCAGAGCCTGGTCCTGATCGTCGGCATGCTGCCCTTCGCCACCGCGCTGCAAAAGCTCGGCGGCATCGACAGCGCCGTGCAGGCCCTGCTGGGCCTGACGGGCAGCGCGTCGCCGCGCGCCGTGCTGGCCCTGCTGTTCGCGCTGACGGCGGCCGTGGGCCTGTTCATCTCGAACACCGCCACGGCCGTGCTAATGGCGCCCATCGCCCTGGGGCTGGCGCAGCAGATGGGCGCGTCGCCCTACCCCTTCGCCCTCACCACGGCGCTGGCCGCCTCGGCGGCCTTCATGACGCCGGTGTCCTCACCCGTCAACACGCTGGTCGTCGGGCCGGGGCAATACTGCTTCATGGACTTCGTGCGCATCGGCGTGCCGTTCGCGCTGCTGGTGATGGCGGTGTGCGTGGCGGTGGTGCCGTGGCTGTTTCCGTTTTGACGACCATGCCCGCCCACGAACTGCGCATCGCGGATTCCCCCGCCTCCATCCCTTGCGCCGCCTGGGACGCCCTGCTCGCCGCCCAGCCCCACCCCACGCCGTTCATGCGCCACGCCTACCTGGCCGCGCTGCACGACAGCGGCAGCGCCACGCCGCGCACCGGCTGGGCGCCGCGCTTTTTCACGCTGTGGCAGGGCGATGAACTGGTGGCCGCCTGCCCGCTGTACCTCAAGGGCCACTCGTATGGCGAATACGTCTTCGACTGGGCCTGGGCCAGGGCCTACGAGGAACACGGCCTGCCCTACTACCCCAAGGCGGTGGTGGCCGTGCCGTTCACGCCCGTGCCGGGGGCCCGCCTTCTGGCGCGCGACGCCGACGCGCGCGCCCTGCTGGTGCGGGCCATGCGCCAATGGTGCGCGGCGGAAAACATCTCCTCCCTGCACGTGCTGTTCGCCAGCGACGGCGACCTGCAAGCCTGCGCCGCGCAGGGGCTGATGCAGCGCCACGCGGTGCAGTTCCACTGGCAGAACGATGGCTACGCCGACTTCGACGGCTTCCTCGCCAGCCTGACACAGGACAAGCGCCGCAAGATCCGCCAGGAACGCCGCAAGGTGCGCGAGGCAGGCGTCACGTTCCGCTGGGCGCGCGGCGCGGACATCACGCAGGCCGACTGGGACTTCTTCTACCGCTGCTACGAGCGCACCTACCTCGAACACGGCAACCCGCCCTACCTCACGCGCGACTTCTTCGCCCGCATGGCCGCGCACATGCCGAACCACTGGCTGCTGTTCATCGCCGAGCGCGGCGGCCGCCCGATTGCTAGCAGTCTGATAGCTGTCGGCGCTTGTCCATCAAGCGCTGGCGGCCAAAAAGACCATGAGAACCTGGTGGCCTACGGCCGCTACTGGGGCGCGCTGGAGCGCGTGGACTGCCTGCATTTCGAGGCCTGCTACTACCAGCCGCTGCAGTGGTGCATCGACCATGGCGTGCAGCGCTTCGAGGGCGGCGCGCAGGGCGAGCACAAGATGGCACGCGCCCTGCTGCCAGTGCCGACGGCAAGCGCGCACTGGCTGGCCCACCCAGCCTTCGCCGATGCGGTGCAGCGCTTCCTGTCGCGCGAGGACGAAGGCATGGCGCACTACCTGGAAACGCTGCAGGCGCGCAGCCCGTTCAAGCCGCCGGGCTGAAGGCGCGCGCTTTTCGCCTACAATCCCAGTTGACGGGCCTCCTCGCATGGGGAAGCGGCCAACCGGGTCAGGTGGGGAACCAAGCAGCCCTAACCGTGGATACAGTGCCGGGGGTAAGGCTCGTCAACTCCCCCCTTTTTCTCTCTCTTTACGCAGGCACGCCCACGATCACGCTGGACGCCTTGAACAGCGCCGCCGCCTGCGCGCCCACGGCCAGGCCCAGGCTGTCCGCGCTTTCGTTAGTGATGATGGCGGCCACCGCGCCGCCGCCGGGCAGGCCGATCACCACCTCGGTATTCACCGCGCCCTTTTGCACGCGCGTTACCTGGCCCTGCAGATGGTTGCGCGCCGAGAACTTCGCGCCCTGCCCCTGCGTCACCACGATCACGGAAGATGCCTTGATGAGCGCGAACGCCTCGGCCCCGGCCTGCAGGCCCAGGCCCACCGCGCTGCCATGCGTGACGATGGCCACGATGGCGCCCAGCCCCGGCACCTCCAGCTCGATTTCGTCGTTGACCGCCCCGGCCACCACGCGGGAGACCTTGCCGGAGAATTGGTTGCGTGCGCTGGTTTTCATGCTGACATTCCTTTCAAGAGCCGGGAAAACGCCCGGCACGTGCCTGATTCTCGGCCCGCACGGGGTTCTCCCTGGCGCGGCCAAGGGCTTTGCTCACACCGGCTGCACGCTGACCGCCACGTCGGCGGGCGGCGCGTGGTGCAGGCTGCTGGTGACCAGCGCGTCCACCCCGCTGGCGGCGTAATCGGCCGCGTTGCCCACGTGGATGCCGCCCGCCGCCAGCAGGCCCAGTTGGGGGTGCCGGGCGCGCAGCAGCGGGCACCACTGGCGCAGCGCCTCGGGCGCCGCCTTGTCGAACTGCACCACGTCGGCCCCGGCGGCCACGGCCTGCTGCGCTTCTTCGAGGGAATGCGCCTCGATCACGCAGGTCTTCTCGGCCAGCGCCGGGGCCACCGCCGCCAGGCGCCCGGCCACGCCCGCCCAGCCGCCGGCCAGCGCGCGGTGCTGGGGGAACACCAGCACCGTCTCGCCCACCCCCAGCCGGTGCGGATAGGCACCGCCGCTGAGCGTGGCCTTGAGCGCGATGCGGCGCAGGCCCGGCGCATGCTTGCGCGTGGTGAGCACGGCCACCTGCGGCGCCACGGTGCGCACGGCCCGCACCATGGCGGCGGTGGCCGTGGCCACGCCGCAGGCGTACTCCAGCAGGTTCTGCGCCACCTTCCAGGCGCGCAGCAGGGCCGCCGCGTCGCCCGTGGCGGCCAGCAGCTCGGCCCCTGCCGCCAGGGGCTGGCCGCTGGGCACCAGGCGCTCCACCTGCCCGCCGCAATGCTGCACGACGCGCGCGGCCTCCTCGGTGCAGGCCGCCACGCCCGCGCCGCGCAGCGTGAAGGCGATGCGCGCGGGCTGGCCGCCCACAGCGAGCAGGTGCGTGGTCAGGTCCAGCAGCGGCGCGTCCTCGGCAATCCAGGCGTCGATCGTGGCCTGGTCGAAAAATACGGAATTCACAGCGTCCCCCAACGGCGTAGAAACACAAAGGCCGCCAGCGCCACGGCGCCCAGCAGCAGCGACAGTGCATTGGCACAGGCCCAATGCCCGTCCAGCACATGGTTGTAGATGGCCAGCGACAGCGTTTCGGTGCGCCCGGCGATGTTGCCGCCCAGCATCAGCGACAGCCCCACCTCGCCCAGCCCGCGCCCGCCCGCCAGCACCAGCCCGGCGGCGATGCCCCGGCGCGCCAGCGGCAGGTCGATGCGCCAGAACACGCTCCAGGGCCGGTGCCCCAGCAGCGCCGCCGCCTCGCGCACGCGCGGCGCGATGCCCGCGAAAGCCGTCTGCACGGGCTTGACCATGAGCGGCAGCCCCGCCACGAAGGCCGCGATCACCAGCCCGGCCGGGGTGAACACCACGGCGGGCTGCAGCGCCGGGGGCAGCCACTGCGCCAGCCAGCCCTGGCGCCCCAGCAGCAACAGCAACCCGTAGCCCAGCACGATGGGCGGAAACACCAGCGGCAGCGTGACCAGCGCATCCAGCAGCCCCTGCCCGGCAAAGCGCCCGCGCGCCAGCAGCCACGCCAGGGCGGTGCCCACCAGCAGTTGCAGGGCCAGGCTCCAGCCGACCACGCCGAAGGTGAGCGGCCACGGCGCCGCGGGGCACACGCCGCCCATCACATGCCGTGGCGTTCGAGCACGCGCCGGGCCGCGGGCGAGGCCAGGTAGTCGAGGAAGGCGCGCACCGCCGCCCCCTCGGCCCGCCCCTTGAGCACGCCGGCGCTCAGCGCGATCGGGTCGTAGCAGTCCTGCGGCGCGTCGATGCGCGCGCCCACGCGGCCCTGCAGCGCCAGCGCCTCGGTGCGGTTGACGAAGCCCGCATCCACCTCGCCCGTGGCCACATAGGCGCTCACCTGCGGCACAGTGGCCACTTCCAGCAGGCGCCCGGCCAGCGGCTGCGCCAGGCCCAGGCGGGCCAGGCAGGTGGCGGCGGCGTTGCCGTAGACAGCCTTGGTGCGGTCAGGCAGCGCAATGCGCCGAAAGCGCGCCTCGCGCAGATCCGCCAGGGCCGCCAGCGGCTGGCCCGGGGCCGTCACCAGCACCAGGGCGCCCGTGCCCAGGAGCACGAAGCGCTCGGCCAGCCCCATGGGTTCGAGAAAGGCCTGGTCGCCAATCAACAGCGCGATCTCGGGGTTCTGCCGCGCCTGGGTCTCGACCTGCTTCATGTTGCCGAAGCTGGCCTCGGCGCGGATGCCATGGGCTGCCGAAAAGCCCTCCAGCAGTTCCAGCACCGGCTTGCGATAGCCCGCGCCAGCGGCCACCAGCAGGGTGTCGGCGGCCCAGGCGCCAGAGCCGATGAAAAAGGCCAGGCAGGCCAGAAAACAGCGTCGCATAAGGATTCCTTTCATACGCACAGGCACACACGCTCGACCGACTTGCCGAAGAAGTGGTAACCCGACCCGCCCTCGGCCAGCAGGTCGAGCAGCGCGCCGGCCTCCTGCACGCGCGTGCCGCCGACCACGGTGGCGCCCCGGCGGGCAAACGGCCCCGGCCAAAGCGTGGCCGTGGGCCCGACGATGGCGGCCTGCGCGCCCGGGCGCAGGCACTGCAGCAGCCCGTCCAGGCTGCCGTTGACCAGCGTGGTGCCGGTGGCGATGAGCACGTCGGCGCGCGCCACGGTCTCGGGCGCGCGCTCGGCGTGCACGTAGAACGGCAGTTCCTCGGGCTTGAGCGTGGCCGGGTCGAGTTCCAGCACCTGGAACGGCTGCCCGGCACGCCGCAGCGTGCGCATGTAGGGGGCGAAGGCGCCCACCAGCACCACGCGCTGGCCCTGGGCGATGGCGAGCGCGTCGAAGGCGTCGCCCTCCACCACGCGCGCGCCGGGCGGCGGGCCGTCGCGGCGCCACAGGGTTTCGGCCAGCGCGTTGAGCGTGGCAATGGCCAGCGCGCGGCGCAGGTCCTGCGGGCGGTACAGGTCCTGCAGCAGCTCGGCGGCGCCGCGCCCGGCGATCTTGCCGGGCACGGGCATGGCCTGGGCCGAGCTGGGGCAGCACACGGCCTCGGGCACGCTCTTGATGGGCGTGGCGCACAGGCCGCCCACGCCGTTGTCGAGCTGCACGCCGGTGAAGAACACGCCCAGCACGGCGCGCGCCACGCGCAGACCCGCGGCCTCGGCGCCCAGGGCCTGCAGGATCTCGGCGTGCAGCTCGGCCAGCAGGGAAGGTGCGGGCGCGTTCATGGCTGCTTCTCCCACGCGATCAGCGCCCAGCGCATGGGCTGGCCGGTGCGCTGGGCCGGGGTGGCGCACGCGTACCAGTCGCGCAGGCGCGCGGTTTCGTCCTCGTCCAGCCCGCCCATGGACCAGGCGACGCGGCGCGCGAATTCGTCGAAATCCGGCGCGCCGGCCAGGCGGCTTTCCTGCGTGAGGTACGACAGGCTCGGGTGGATGCCCATGCGGTGCAGGATGTTGACGACGTAGATGTAGTCCGGCACGGTGTGCAGGCGCCGCCCCACCACGTCCTGCACCTGCGGGTCGGTGAAATGCCCGCCCACCAGGTGCGTGAGGTACACGCGCTGGCGCGCATGGGCGTCGAGCTTGGCCAGCGCGGCGGCCATGTCCTCCACCGTGCTGGAGCGCGAGGCCACGGCGATGTCGCACACCGGCACGTCGCTCCAGTCGTCCTCCCAGGCGCGGTGCAGCGTCTGCACCTGGGCCAGCCCGCGCGCGGCGGCCTGCTCGCGCATCGCCTCCAGCATGGCGGCGCTGTAGTCCAGCCCCACCACCTGGCGCAGCCGGTGCGCCACGGCCAGCGCGATGGTGCCGGGGCCGCAGCCCACGTCGAGCAGCGACGCGGCCCCGGTGAGGTCCATGCGCGCGACGAATTCCTCGGCGTAGCGGCTGCCCAACGCCTTGGCCGCCATGCCGGCGGCGCGCGCGTCCCAGGCGCTGGCGCTCTTGCGTGTGCGCGCGCTCATGGCGAGGTGGTCGCGGTACAGGCGGCCGAAGTCGATGGCTTCGATGGTCATGCGGTGGTTCCTTTCAACCCAGGTTCAAACAATCGGCCACGGCCCGCTCGCTGACGCCGTAGAGCGCCGCCAGCGCGGCCGGGGTAGCGGTTTCGCGTGGCGCGCCCAGCGCCACCAGGCGCCCGCCGCCCAGCAGCGCGATGCGGTCGGCCACGCGCAACGCGTGCTCGGGCTGGTGCGTGGTCAGCAGCACCGACAGGCCCTCGCCGCGCAGGCGCGCGATGTGCTCCAGCACGCGGATCTGGTTGCCGAAGTCGAGGCTGGCGGTGGGCTCGTCCATCACCAGCAGCGCGGGCTGCTGCGCCAGCGCGCGGGCGATCAGCGCCAATTGGCGCTCGCCGCCGCTGATGGCGGTATAGGCGCTGGCGTGCAGGTGGTCGATGCCCAGCAGGTCCAGGCACTGCAGCGCCAGCGCCCGGTCGCCCCGGCCCGGCGCCGAGAAGCGGCCGACGTGCGCCGCGCGCCCCATCAGCACCACGTCGAGCACGGTGTACGGGAACAGCCCCGCATGCGCCTGCGGCACGTAGCCCACATGACGCGCCAGCGCGCCGCGCGGCCAGGCAGCAATGTTCTGCCCGCGTACCCGCACCTCGCCCGCCAACGGCGCCAGCAGGCCCAGCAGGGTGCGCAGCAGCGTGGTCTTGCCGCAGCCGTTGGCGCCCAGCAGGCACAGCACCTCGCCGGGCGCGAGCGTGAAATCCAGCCCCTGCGCCACGCAGCGGCGCCCATGGCCCACGGCCAGCGCACAGGCCTGCAGCACGGGGCTAGTCACGCGCCCCTCCCGCTGCGTGCCAGCACGAAGAGGAAGAACGGCGCGCCGACCAGCGCCGTCAGCAACCCCAGCGGCAGCTCGATGGGCGCGGCCGTGCGCGCCAGCGTATCGGCCGCCACGACGAAGCCGCCGCCCAGCAGCAGCGCCGCGGGCAGCAGGCGCGAGAACTGCGGCCCCACCAGCAGCCGCGCCACGTGCGGCACCACCAGCCCCACCCAGCCGACGATGCCCGCCAGCGACACCGCCGCCGCCGTGGCCAACGTGGCGGCGGCCACCAGCACCAGGCGCAGCCGCACCACGGCCACGCCCAGGGCCTGGGCTTCTTCATCGGGCAGGGCCAGCAGGTTGATGCGCCAGCGCAGCAGCGCCATGGGCAGCAATCCAGCGAGCAGCGCGGGCGCGGTGGCGGCCAGGTCGGCCGGAGTCACGGCGTTGAGCCCTCCAAGCAGCCAGAAGGTGATGGAGGGCAGTTGCGTGGCCGGGTCCGCCAGCAGCTTGATGAGCGAGATGCCCGCCCCCAGCAGCGCGCCCACGGCCACGCCGGCAAGCACCAGCACCAGCACCGGGTCATGCCGCCGCACCAGCGCGGCCACCGCCAGCACGGCGGCCACCGCCAGCAGCCCGCCCGCGAAGGCCAGGCCCTGCACCAGCGCCAGCGGCAGGCCCAGGTAGATGCCCAGCACCGCGCCCAGGCCCGCGCCGGCGGATACGCCCAGGATGTCGGGCGACACCAGCGGGTTGCGGAACATGCCCTGGTACGCCGCCCCGGCCGCCGCCAGTGCCGCGCCCACCAGCAAGCCCGCCGCCACGCGCGGCAGGCGGATGTTCCACACCACGGTGTCCACCGCCGGCGGCAGGCCCGAGGCGCCGCCGCCCAGGCGCGCCAGGGCGACGCGCCATACATCGCCCGGCGCGAGCGCGAACGGGCCGGACACGCAGGCCCACACCAGCACCGCGCCCAGGAGCGCCAGCGCCAGCAGCCAGCGGCCCGCATGCGCTACTGAAAACAGAGCTGCCAGCGCTTTCCCAGAAAGGGCTGGAGGCCGATTTGACTCAAAACTCACACGGATTCCCCGAGCAGCCCGTGCGCCTGCGCGGGCGTGAGCGTGCAGCCGTAGAACGCCTGGTAGAACTGCCGCACGGCCTCGGCCCAGGGTGGCAGCCCCGCCAGCAGCGCGTGGCCCGGGTACAGGTGCTGCACCAGCCAGCGCACGCCGATCAGGCGGTTCACGCCTGGCGGGCCGTCGAGCCAGCCGAAGGGCAGCAGCGGCGCGCAGTGCACGCGCCGCGCGCGCACGGCGGCCACGTCGCGCCACAGCGGGTCGGCAAGCGCGCGGCGCGCGAAGCCGGGATCTTGCGTGACGATGACTTCCGGGTCCCAGGCCAGCACCTGCTCCAGCGACACGCGCGCGAGCGAGCCGCGCCCGGCCGCGGCGGCCACGTTGCGCCCGCCGCAGAAGTCGATCAGCTCGACGTTGATGGAGCCTTCCAGCCCCGTCTCCAGCCCCTGGCCGTCGGTGCCGCGCCCGAAGTACACGCGCGGGCGCTGCGCCGGCGCCACGGCGGCGCGCACGCGCGCGGCCAGGGCCAGCGCACCGTCGGCCATGGCGGCGAGCTGCTCGCCGCGCGCGGCCACGCCCAGCAGGCGGCCGACCTCGCGCAGCTGCGCGGCATGCTCGGCGATACGGCCCTGCACCAGCAGCGTGGGCAGGCCGGTCTGCTCGCTGACGCGGCGCACGCCGGAGACGTAGGTGGCGTCGGCCGTGCCGGCATCGACCACCAGGTCGGGCTGCAATTGCAGCAGGCGCTCCAGCGGCATGGTGCTGCCGCGCCCGGA
>Ga0222427_101159_pt1 | contig 14342 bp, 12 predicted proteins | sample 2B20Ametagenome_FD_182890 | JGI IMG/M metagenome (GOLD analysis project Ga0222427, IMG submission 182890) | Enriched microbial communities from leaf-cutter ant dump, University of Wisconsin, Madison, United States - 2B20A (version 2) | ecosystem: Environmental > Terrestrial > Nest > Insects nest...
ACGCTGCGCCGCGCCGACGAGGCGCTGCCCCCGCGCCAGCTGCGCCGCCTGCTGGCCGACCTGCAGGCCGTGGCCGCGCCCCAGGTGAGCGAGCTGGAGGGCGGGCGCAGCGCGCAGACGGTGATCGACTGGCATGCCCAGGCCACCCCGGCGCAGCGGCGCGACCTGTGGCTGCTGATGTGCGAGCAGTTCACGCCCGACGCCGAGCGCGTGAAGCATGCGCGCCAGCACTACGAGGCGGCGGCGGGCACGGCCGACGAAGGCCAGGCCGAGATCGGCCTGCGCCGCGCGCTGGTGTCGCCGCGCACACGGCTGCTGCAGCGCTTCGCCGTGCCGGCCGGGGGCATGCGCTTCCTGGTGGACCTGCGCGCCGAGCTGCTGCCGCTGCTGCGCGGCGACAAGCGCCTGCTGGCGCTCGACGCCGAGCTGGAGCAGCTCTTTTCCACCTGGTTCGACGTGGCCTTCCTGGAGCTGCGCCGCCTGTCGTGGGACTCGCCCGCCTCGCTGCTGGAAAAGCTCATCAAGTACGAGGCGGTGCACGACATCCGCTCCTGGGCCGACCTGAAAAACCGCCTGGACAGCGACCGGCGCTGCTACGGCTTCTTCCACCCGCGCCTGCCGAACGAGCCGCTGATCTTCGTCGAGGTGGCGCTGGTGGAGCAGCTGTCCGGTAGCATCACCCCGCTGCTCGACGAACAGGCAGCGCCCGCCGACCTGGGCAAGGCCACCACGGCCATCTTCTATTCCATCAGCAACACGCAGACCGGGCTGCGCGGCGTGAGCTTCGGCAACTCGCTCATCAAGCAGGTGGTAGAGACGCTGCAGGCCGAGTTTCCGCGCCTGCGCACCTTCGCCACGCTGTCGCCGATTCCGGGTTTTCGCGCCTGGCTGGGCAAGAACGCCGGCACGCTGCTGCAGCAGCTCCCGGACAAGCTGCGCGCCGAGCTGGGCCGGGCGCTGCAGTCCGATACGCCGCAGGCGGCGCAGCTCGCCAGCGCGGTGGATGCCGCGGACAAGGCCCAGGCGCTCGACGCCAGGTCGCCCGTGCGCCAGGTGCTGCTGCACTGCGCCGCGCACTACCTGGGCCGGGCGCTGCACGAGGGCAAGCCGCTCGACCCGGTGGCGCGCTTCCACCTGGGCAACGGCGCGCGCGTGGAGCGGCTCAACTGGGCGGGCGACCCGTCCTCCAAGGGGCTCAAGCAGTCGTTCGGCCTCATGGTCAACTACCTCTACGACCTCAAGCGGCTCGACAAGCACCGCACCCAGCTGGCGCAGGGGCAGGTTCCGGTATCGAAGGAAATCAGCGCGCTGCTGCTCGACTGAGCGGTGCCGCAGGCAAGAAAAAAGGCAAGAAGGCAAGCCATGGCAGGTGAAGTGATCGCGGTGGAAGAGGGGGGCGCGCAGCCCGGCGTGGTGCGCGTGGTGTTGCGCAACGCGGGGCGGCTCAACGCCATGTCGCGCCCCATGTGGCGCCAGCTGCGCGCGGTGTTCGAGGGCATCCAGCGCAGCGCCGGCGCGCGCTGCGTGCTCATCGAGGGCGAGGGCGAGGCCTTCTGCGCCGGGGGCGACATCTCCGAGTACCCGGCGTTCCGCTTCGATGCCGCGCTGCTGCGCGACTTCCACGAGAACGACGTGTGGGGCGGCCTCGCGGCCATGCTGGCGTGCGACGTGCCCATCGTCGCGCGCATCGCCGGCGCCTGCATGGGCGCGGGGGTGGAGATCGCGAGCTGCTGCGACATCCGCATCGCCGCCGCCAATGCGCGCTTTGGCGCGCCCATCGCCAAGCTCGGCTTTCCCATGGCGCCGCGCGAGGCGCAGCTCGTCGCCGGTGCCGTGGGCGAGACCATCGCGCGGCAGATGCTGCTGGAGGCCACCACCTTCGGCGCGGCCGACCTGCTGGCGCAGGGCTTTCTCAGCCGCGTGGTGGCGCCCGAGGCGCTGCAGGCCGAGGCGCAGGCCAGCGCGCAGCGCATCGCCGCCCTGGCGCCCGGCGCGGCGCGTCTGAACAAGCAGACGCTTCGGGCATTGAAAACGCCTCCAGCCCAGGCAGGGCAAGCGCTTCGAGCTATTGAAAACATAGTGAACGGCGGCGCCGACCCCTACGCCTATGCCGACAGCGCCGAGCACCGCGAGGGCATTACCGCCTTCCTGGCCAAGCGGGCCCCGGTTTTCTGACCTTTGGAGTGATGCGCATGGAGTCCTGCAACCTGTTCAGCGCCTTGCGCGCCGCGTTTCCCGCCGACCTCGGCCAGGTCGCCGTCGAGGCCACGGGCCCCGGCGGCGAACCGCTGCACTACACCTGGCGTGACCTGGACCAGGCCAGCGCCCGCATCGCCAACCTGCTCGCGTCGCTGCAACTGCCCGAGGGCAGCCGCATCGCCGTGCAGGTGGAAAAGTCGGTCGAGGCCATGCTGCTGTACCTGGCCACGCTGCGCGCGGGCTACGTCTTCCTGCCGCTCAACACCGCCTACCAGAGCGCCGAGATCGCCTACTTCATCGGCAACGCCGAGCCCGCCGTGGTGGTGTGCACGCCCGGCAACTTCGGCTGGGTGTCGAAAATCGCCTTCACCGCCGGCACGCGGCACGTCTTCACGCTGGGCGACGACCGCAGCGGCAGCCTGCTGGAGCGCGCCGCGCACCATGGCGACGACCACCCGCCCGTGCCGCGCCAGGCAGACGACCTGGCCGCCATCCTCTACACCAGCGGCACCACGGGCCGCAGCAAGGGCGCCATGCTCACGCACGGCAACCTGCTGAGCAACGCGCGGGTGCTCAAGGACTACTGGGGCTGGCGCGCGGACGACGTGCTCATCCACGCGCTGCCCATCTTCCACGTGCACGGGCTGTTCGTCGCCATCCACGCGGCGCTGCTCGGCGGCAGCAAGATGCTCTGGCTCGGCAAGTTCGACCCGCGCGCCGTGATCGCCGCCATGCCGCGCGCCACCGTGTTCATGGGCGTGCCCACGCTGTACGTGCGCATGCTCGGCGAGGACGCGCTCACGCGCGAGGCGGCGCGCGCCATGCGCCTGTTCATCTCGGGCTCGGCGCCGCTGCTCATCGAAACCTTCCGCGCTTGGCAGGAGCGCACCGGCCACACCATCCTGGAGCGCTACGGCATGAGCGAGACCATCATGCTCACCTCCAACCCGTACACCGCCGACGCGCGCCACGGCGGGCAGGATGCGCGGCGCGGCGGCACGGTGGGCTTTCCCCTGCCGGGTGTGGGCCTGCGCATCGTGGACGACCAGGGCCAGCCCGTGGCGGCGGGCGCCATCGGCAACATCCAGGTGCGCGGTCCCAACGTGTTCCACGGCTATTGGCGCATGCCGGAGAAAACCGCCGAGGAGTTCACGCAGGATGAACAGGGGGATCGGTGGTTCAAGACCGGCGACGTCGGCCAGCAGGATGCGCGCGGCTACGTCAGCATCGTCGGGCGCAGCAAGGACCTGATCATCAGCGGCGGCTACAACGTCTATCCGGCCGAGGTCGAGGGTTTCATCAACGAGCTGCCCGGCGTCGATGAAAGCGCCGTGGTCGGCGTGCCGCACCCCGACTTCGGCGAGGTGGGCGTGGCCCTGGTCACCGCCAGGCCCGGCGCGCAGCTCGACGGCAGCGCCATCATCGCCCAGCTCAAGGGCCAGCTCGCCCACTTCAAGGTGCCCAAGCAGTGCTACGTGGTGCCCGAACTGCCGCGCAACACCATGGGCAAGGTGCAGAAGAACCTGCTGCGCGAGCAGCACAAGGGTCTGTTCGTTTAGCTATTGATTTGATAGCTTCCAGCGCTTTCTGGATAAGCGCTGGAGGCCGTTTTGGCATCAAACCGGCTGGTCCGTGCGCCGGGGCGCCAGCCAGCGGCTCGCCAGCAGGGCCAGCAGCGCCGCCCCGGCGGCACAGGCAAACACCGCCTGCAGGCCATGCGCCATGGCCGTGCGCACGGCCTCCTGCACTCCGGCGCCGCCGCCTGCGGCCAGTGCCCGCAGCGGGGCCAGCTCATCCGCCATGCGGTGCGCCAGCAGCGCGGCCATCAGCGCCACGCCCGCGCTGCCGCCCAGGCTGCGCAGCATCACCGGCGTGGCCGTGGCGATGCCCATGAGCTGCGGCGGCGCGGTGCGCTGCGACACCACGGTGACGATGGGGAACAGCAGCCCCAGCCCCAGGCCCGCCGGCAGCAGGCTGGCCGAGAACAGCGCGGCCGAATCGGGCGCCCATGCCAGCACCGCGCCCAGCGCCGCGAACGACAGCGCCAGCAGCGCGCTGCCCACGCCCGCCAAGCGGCGTGCGGGCATCTGCGCACGCAGCAGCCTGCCGCTGGCGATGGCCGCGCAGGTGATGCCCGCCATCAGCGGCAGCAGCCGCCACGCCGACGCCGTGGGCGACAGGTGCAGCATGGTCTGCAGGTACTGCGGCACGAACACCACGGCCGCATACATCGCCACGCCCGAGCACAGCCCGATGGCGGCGGCGGCCACGTAGGCCGGGTGGCTGAACAGGCGCGGCGGCACCAGCGGGTGCGCGGCGCGCAACTGCCGCCAGACGAAGGCGGCCGCCGCCTTGGCGGCCACGAGCAGCAGCACGCCCAGGGTGAGCGTGGCGGGCAGTTGCAGCTTGCCGTGCTGCGTGGCCAGCAGCGCGGCCACCAGCGCCACGGCCAGGGCGGCGGCGCCCCACCAGTCGATGGGGGCGGGGTGGCGCTCGGGCGGCGGCAGCGTGCGCGCCAGCACGCCCCAGGCCAGCAGGGCCAGGGGCGCGTTGATCCAGAACGCCCAGTGCCACGACAGGTATTCCACCAGCCAGCCGCCCAGCAGCGGGCCGAACATGGTGGCGATGCCGTAGCTCGCGCCCAGCAGCGCCTGGAAGCGCCCGCGCTGCGCCAGCGGGAACAGCGTGGCCACGGTCAGCATGGTCAGTGTCATCAGCCCGCCGCCGCCCGCGCCCTGCAGCGCGCGCGCCAGCACGAGCTGCGCGCGGCTGTGGCTGGCGCCGCAGGCGAGCGAGCCGAGCAGGAACAGCGCGATCGCCAGCAGCAGCATGGGCTTGCGGCCCCACACGTCGGCCAGGCGGCCGTAGAGTGCCACCACCACCGTGGCGGCCAGCAGGTAGGCCGAGAACACCCAGGCCAGCGGTACGTCACCCGATGCCGTGTCCGGCAGGTCGTGGGCGATGGCGGGCAGGGCGGTGGACAGGATGGTCTGGTCCAGCGCGGCCAGCACCAGCATCAGGGCCAGCATGGCGAAGGCCAGCAGCGGCTGGCGGGAGGAGGGGGGAGCGGGAGGAATGGCGGTCATGCCCGGCAGTGTCGAAGATGCCGATTCGTCCGTACAGTGCAATGTTTGGAATGAATACTTGCACCAGATGAAACACTACGACCTCAACCTGCTGCGCGCGCTCGATGCGCTGCTGGCCACCGGCAGCGTGACGGCGGCGGCCGAGCGCGTGCACCTGAGCACGCCCGCCATGAGCCACACGCTGGCGCGCCTGCGCGAGGTGTTCGGCGACCCGCTGCTGGTGCGTGCCGGCCGCCGGCTGGTGGCCACGCCGCGCGCGCTGGCGCTGGCCGAGCCGGTGCGGCAACTGCTGGCGCAGGCCGATGCGCTGCGCGCGCACGCCGACCCCGATGACTTTTCCGCCGTGCAGCGGCGCTTCGTGGTCCGGGCGACCGAGGGCGTGCTGGTGGGCTATGGCGTGGGGCTCTCCATGCAAATGGCGCAGCGCATGCCGCTGTCCAGCCTGCAGGTCCTGCCCGAGAACCACCACGACCCGGCGGGCCTGCGCGAGGGCCGCATCGACCTGGATCTGGGTACGGGGCACCGGCAGGACCCGGAGCTGGTGGTGCACCCGCTCTCCAGCCGCAACCTGCTGGGCGTGGTGGCGGCCGGCCATGCGCTGGCACGCGGGCGGGTGACGGCGCAGCGCCTGGCCGCCGCGCGCCATGTGGAAGTGGCGACGCTGCCGGGCGAGGAACTGGCCGTGGACGCGGCGCTGGCGGCGCGCGGCCTGCGCCGCCATGTCGCCCTGGTGGTGCCCAGCGCCGTCGCGGCGCTGCTGACCTGCGCCCGCCTGGACCTCGTGGCCTGCGTGCCGGAGCGCACCGCGCGCGCCATGGGCGCTGCCTTGGGGCTGCACGTCTTCGCGCTGCCGCTGTCCTTGCCCGCCGTGCCGCTGCGGCTGGCCTGGCACCCGCGCCAGGACGCCGACCCGGCGCACCGCTGGCTGCGCGAAACGCTGCTGGCGGTGATGGAGGAGCGCGGCCAGGGCGGCGGCTAGCGCCGCGGCCGCGCCCCGTTCAACCGATGCGCAGCGCCACCTTGCCGAACTGCGCGCCGGACGCCAGGCGGTCGAGCGCCGCGTGCACCTGGTCCAGCGGGTATTCGCTGTCGATCACGGGGCGCAGGCCGGTGCGCTCGACGAAGCCGAGCAGGTCGCGGAACTCGCCCAGCGTGCCCAGGGTGGAGCCCAGGATCTGCAACTGCCGTATGAAGATGCGGCGCAGGTCGGCGGCGGGCTGGTCGCCGCTGGTGGCGCCGCAGGTGACCAGGCGGCCGCCGCGCACCAGCGACTTCATGGCCGAGGGCCAGACGGCCTCGCCCACGTTCTCGAACACCACGTCCACGCCGCGCCCATCGGTCAGGGCCAGCACCTCCCTGGCCACGTCCTGGGTCTTGCCGTTGATGCCGTGGTCGGCCCCCAGGGCGCGGGCGCGCTCCAGCTTGGCCGCGTCGCGCGAGGTGACGATGGTGCGCGCGCCGATGGCCTTGGCCAGCTGCAGCCCGGCCAGCGACACGCCGCCGCCGATGCCGAAGACCAGCACCGTCTCCCACGGCTGCAGGCGCGCCTTGGAAAACAGCATGCGCCAGGCCGTCAGGTGGTTCACGCCCAGGGCCGCCGCCTCGGCCCAGCCCAGGTGCGCCGGCTTGGGAAAGACCTGCGTGGCGGGCACCTGTATCGCCTCGGCGAAGGTGCCGTCGCGGTGCTCGCCCAGGTACTGGATGCGCGTGCACAGCACGCCGTCGCCGCGCTGGCAGAACGCGCAGCGGCCGCAGGCCACGCCGGGGTGGATGACCACCTCCTGGCCGGGGCGCAGCAGCGGGTCGCCTTCGTCGCAGGCCTCGATGGTGCCCGCGCCGTCCAGGCCCATGATTTGCGGCAGCCGGTGCGTGATGCCCGCGCCGCTGTTGCGCATGTACAGGTCCACCTGGTTCAGGGTGGCCGCGTGCATGCGCACGCGCACTTCGCCGGGCATGCGCTCCGGCAGATGGTGCGCGCGCACCTGCACGATGTCGTTGCCGCCGTGGCCGGTGATGAAGGCTGCCTGCATGCGGATCCTTGGCCTGGTTTCTCTTTTTTGATAGCGCCTTGCGCAGTCTGGATAAGGGCTTCCGGCTGTTTTCATGAAAAACAGCCGGAAGCGGGGCGCGTGCTCAGAACGCGTGGCGCAGCCCGACCATGATGCCCGTCTGGTTCTGGCCCGCAACGGGTGCCAGCGCGGTGTTGCTCACGCCCACCGAGGGCGAGAAGCGCGCGTTGCCGTCGTTGCGCAGCATGCCCACGGTGGCGTAGGCGGCCGTGCGCTTGGAGAACGCATAGGTGCCGCGCAGCGCCAGCATCTTGCCGCCGTCGTCGCTGTCCTTGTAGGCGAAGTGGTAGTACTGCGCCTCCAGCGTGATGGCCTGCGTGACCGGGTGGGCCACGCCCAGCGACCACAGGCTGCTCTTGCGGTAGGCATCGGCCGCCGCGTCGTTCTTGCGCTGCATGTAGTTGGCCACCAGCTTGGTCTGGCCGAGCATGGCGTAGCCGCTCAGGGCCAGGCGCTGGTCCTTCTTGCCGCTCAGGTCGGCGGTGGCGGGCGTGTCGCCGCTGCCGTCCAGGCCGCGCTGTTCGTCGATCCAGGTGCCCACGCCCCAGCCGGGGGCGTCGTACTTCAGCACGGCGGACCAGGCACGGCACTCGCTGCCCTTGCCGCGCTCGCCGGGGCAGGTCTGCGCGTCCTTGCCCAGGCTGTAGAGCGCGCCCAGCGTCACGCCGCCGAACTTGCCCAGGTAGGCCAGGGCGTTGTCCAGGCGCGGGCCGGCCAGGTAGGTGTCGAATGCGCCGGCGCCGTAGATCTGCGCCAGGAAGATGTCGGTGTTCGCCGCGCCGGGGAACAGCATCGAGTACTGGCGCCCCAGCGACACCGTGCCCCAGCCGCCGGACAGGCCGACGAAGGCCTGGCGGCCGAAGGCGCGGCCGCCTTGCTGGAAGGCGCCGTTGTCGGAGCCGAAGCCCGATTCGAGCGTGAACACGGCCTTCAGGCCGTCGCCCAGGTCTTCGCTGCCGCGCAGGCCCCAGCGCGAGGCGGCCGAGCCGGCGATGCTGGGCATGCGCGTGATGCCGCCGCCGGCGCTGGTGTGGTTGAGGCGCTCGACGCCCGCGTCGATCAGCCCGTAGAGGGTGACGTTGCTCTGGGCATATGCCGGGGCGGCGAGGGCGCCGCACAGCGCCAGGGCGCTGGCGAGGGACAGGGGGGTGCGTTGCATGGGGTCTCCTTTGGGGGTGGTGGTTGGCGGGTTCGTGTACACGTTCTCAGAGCTTGCACAGCGGCGAGGCGGGCGGCGTCAGGGTGGCGGGGTAGCTCTGCTCGATCACCGGGCGCAGCACGCCGTCGGCCACCTTCACGCGGGCGATGTAGTTGGGAATCAATAGCTGGTTGTCCGCCGCGCGCACCGTGGCCTTGCCGTACAGCGTCTCCACCTCGGCGCCGCGCAGGGCCTTCGTCACGTCCAGCGGCTTGGTGCTGCCGGCCAGCTTCACGCCCTGCAGCAGCACCATGGCGCCGTTGTAGGCCTGGCCCTCGGTGTCGGAGGGCAGGCGGTTGTGCTGGGCCTTGAAGGCGGCGGCGAAGGCCTTGCTTTGCGGCGTGTCGATGTCGGGCGTGTAGCCGACGTTGCCGGGCACGTTGGCGAGCGCGTTGCCCGTGGCGTTGACGATGAAGTTGGACAGCAGCGCGTGGCCGATCAGCGGGGTCTTCGGGATCAGGCCGAAGTCCGCCGCCTGCTTGGTGAAGGCGATGGCGCCCGACACGTCGGCCACCCAGACGGCGTCGGCGTTGGCGTTCTTGAGCTGCTGGATGTAGGGCGCGTAGTCCTTGGTGCCCAGCGGCACGAACAGCTTGGTGCCGACCTTCTTGCCCTGCGCGGTGACGGCGGCCTCGAAGGACTTGGCCGAGTCCTGGCCCCACACGTAGTCGGCGGCCATGATGGCGAAGTTGTTGCCCGGCAGGGTCTTGGCCCACTCGTTGATCATCGCCAGGTCCATGGCGTCGGAGTGGTTGGTGCGCACGAAGCGCGGGCTGCAGGCGTCCTGCGTGAGCTTGTCGGCCTTGCTGATGGTGCCGATGAAGGCCGCGTCCCAGCGCGCCAGGTTCTGGCTGATGGCCAGCGAGATGGACGAGGTGATGGGGCCGATGATGAGGTTGTGGCCCTCGCGCGAGAGCTTCTCGGCCACGCGGCGGCCGGCGTCGGGCGTGCTCTCGTCGTCGCCCTCGGCCAGCACGACCTTGCGGCCATCGACGCCGCCCTTGGCGTTGGCTTCATCGACGGCGAACTTGATGCCGTTGGCCACGTCCGCGCCCATGGTGGCGAAGGCACCGGACTTGGACGTGACCAGCGCGATCTTCACCGGCTCCCTGGCCTGGGCCAGGGCCGCCAGGGGCAGCGCGGCGGCCAGCGCGGCGCCTGTCAGAAAAACGGTGGTTTTTTTCATGTTTGTCTCCTTGAGGTTGGGGTGAAAAAAGCGTTAAACCGCGACGTGTTCGGCCAGTGCCCGCATGCCTTCGGGCGAGGCATCGACGGGGCCCTCGGCCACCACCGCGCCCTTGGCCATGGCCAGGTAGCGGTGCGCCACGCGGGCCACCAGGCTCAGGTTCTGCTCGATGAGCAGCAGCGCGGTGCCCTGGCTGGCGACCAGGTTGAAGATGTCGGCCAGTTGATCGACGATCACCGGGGCCAGCCCTTCGGTCGGCTCGTCCAGCAGGATCAGGCTGGGGTTGGACATGAGCGCGCGGCCCACGGCCAGCATCTGCTGCTGCCCGCCCGACAGCGCCGTGCCGGGGGTGTGCGCGCGCTCCTGCAGGATGGGGAACAGCTTGTAGATTCCGGGCACCGTCCACGGCCCCTTGCGGGCGGTGGCGCCGCCGAGCAGCAGGTTCTCCTCCACCGTCAGGTTGGCCACGATGCGCCGCCCCTGCGGCACCACCACCACGCCGCGCTGCGCGGCGATGTAGGGGCGCGGGCGCGCGATGGTCTCGCCGCCGATGCGCACCGTGCCGTGGCGCAACTGCGCCAGGCCCAGGATGGTGTTGACCACCGTGGTCTTGCCCACGCCGTTGCGCCCGATCAGCGCCACGCGCTCGCCGGCCTCCACGTGCAGGCTCAGGCGGTGCAGGATGTGGGCCGCGCCGTAGAAGGCATCGGCTTCGTTCAATGTCAGCAGGGCGGTCATGCGGCGCTCCCCAGGTAGGCTTCGCGCACGCGCGCATCGGCGCGCACGCTGGCCGGGTCGCCGCTGGCGATGACGCGGCCCAGTTCGAACACGGTGACGGCGTCGGAGATGCCGAACACCACGTCCATGTCGTGCTCGACCAGCAGCACCGACACCTCCCAGCGCGAGGTCAGCGCCTTCAGGTGGCGCGCCAGGTCGTGCGACTCCTTCACCGACAGGCCCGCCATCGGTTCGTCCAGCATCAGCAGCTTGGGGCGGCCCACCAGGGCCAGCGCCAGGTCCAGGCGGCGCTGTTCGCCGTAGCCCAGGTCCTCGGCCACCATGTGGGAGAGGCGCGCCAGGTCGAGCTCCTCCAGCACGGCGTCGGCATCGGCGCCGCTGTCGGCCACGCCCATGCGGTGCGAGGCCAGCTCCACCTGGCGGCGTACCGCCATGCCCGCGAAGATGCTGGTGCGCTGGAAGCTGCGCGACAGGCCGCGCCGGCGGCGCTCGACCGCGCCCAGCGCGGTCACGTCCTCGCCGTCCAGCAGCACGCGCCCGCGCGTCAGGCGGCGGCGCCCGGTGATGGCGTCGATCACGGTCGACTTGCCTGCGCCGTTGGGGCCGATGAGGCCGCGGATCTGGCCCTTCTCCAGCGTCAGCGCGACGCCGTCGAGCGCCTTCACGCCGCCGTAGTGGATGGCCACGTCCTCGGCCTGGAGCACGTAGTGGGTGGTCATGGCTGGCTGCCTTTCTTCAGGGGGCCGTGGCGCAGGCGCTGGCGCAGCCTGGCCAGCGCGCCGGTGATGCCGTCGGGCGAGAACACGATCACCGCGATCAGCGCGGCGCCGAACAGCGCCATGGAGTGCGTGGCCCATTCGCCCAGCAGGTCCTTGAACAGGAAATAGACGATGGCGCCGACGATGGGCCCGGTGGCGCGCTTGAAGCCGCCCACCACCACCATCAGCAGCGTGATGGCCGAGGCGCTCCAGTGCAGGCTCTCGGGCGAGACGAAGCCCGTGTTCAGCGCCGACAGCAGCCCCGCGATGCCCGTGACCACGGCCGACAGCGCATACACCAGCGCGCGCGGCACGGTGGTCTTGATGCCGATGAAGCGCGCGCGCTCCTCGTTGTCGCGGATGGCCTCGGTCACCGCGCCGAAGCGCGTGCCCAGCAGCCACAGCAGCGCGCAGGTCACGGCCACCATCAGCGCCCAGGCCAGCATGAACAGCGTGGCCGGCTGCAGCAGCGTGGCCTGGGGCACGCCGAACAGCGTGTCGGGCCAGGGAATGCCCATGCCGTCGGCCCCGCCGGTCAGGCCGCGTGCGCGCGAGGCCAGCAGGTACGCCATCTGGCCGATGGCCAGCGTCAGCATGCCGAAGGCGATGCCCGGCACGCGCACGATGACCAGCCCGATGAGGAAGGCCCCGGCGCTGATGGCCGCCAGCACCGCCAGCAGCGCCAGCTCGGCCGGCATCCACTGCAGCGTGAGGGCCACGCCCATGCCGTAGCCCGCGGCGCCGAAGAACAGCGCGTGGCCGAAGCTGACCAGGCCGTTCTGCCGCAGCAGCACGCCCACGCCCAGCGCGAAGATGGCGTAGATCACCGCCTGGGTGAACATGCCCAGCAGGCTGGCGGACTGGGTCAGCCCCATGACCAGCGCGCCGCCGAGGAGGGCGAGCAGCGCGAGAAAACCGATGCGCGAGAGACTCATGGCATGGCTCCCGGCATCAGGTGCGGCTGCCGGCCAGCCCCGAGGGCTTCCAGACCAGCACGGCGATCATGAACAGGAAGGGCAGCAGCACCGACACCTGCGGCAGGTAGACGGCGCCGATGGCCTGCATCATCCCCAGCAGCAGCGCGGCGACGAACGCGCCCGCCAGCGATCCCAGCCCGCCGATGACGACCACGACGAAGGAGTCGATCAGCACGTCCGAGCTCATGTGCGGCGACAGCGACAGGAACGGCGCCGCCACCACGCCCGCCAGCCCCGCCAGGGCCGCGCCCAGGCCGACCACGCCGGCGCTCAGGGTGTCGGTGTTCACGCCCTGCATCGAGGTGGTCACCGGGTCGGTGCTGGCCGCGCGCACGAACAGGCCGATGCGCGAGAAGCGCAGCCACAGCGTCAGCCCCAGCGCCACGGCCGCGCCGACCACGATGACGCCGATGCGGTAGGCCGGCAGGCTTTCGCCGAACACGCTGACGGAGAAGTTCAGCAGCCCGGGCGTGAACAGCGAGTGGTTGCCCTTGCCCCAGACGAAGGCCACCAGGTCTTCCAGGATGAGCAGCAGGCCGAAGGTGACCAGCATCACGTTGAGCGGCTCGCGGTCCTGCAGCAGGCGCAGGCCGTAGCGGTCCAGCAGCACGCCCACCATGGCCATGGCCAGCGGGGCCGCCAGCAGCGCCACCCAGAAGTTGCTGTGCATGGCCACGGTGAAGCCGATGTACGCCCCCAGCATGTAGAGCGCGCCGTGGGCGAAGTTCACCACCCGCCGCAGGCCGTAGATCAGCGCCAGGCCCGAACTCATGATGATGAGCAGGGCGCCGTACACCAATCCGTTGAACAGATTGATCGTCAACATTGCGTTGTCTCCTTGGGCGCCCGCGGGGCGGGCGCCGGTCTTTTCTCGTGATGCGGGCGGCCGGCCCTTGTCGTGTGTCGTTGTGCAGGCAGGGCCGCCGGGGCTGGGAATCAGCCGTGGGTGAATTCGGGCGGGCGCTTTTCCAGGAAGGCGCGCATGCCCTCGCGCGCGTCGGCGCTGGCGAAGCGCCCGTACAGCGCCTGGCGCTCGAACGCGATGCCCTCGGTGAGCGCGCCCTCCCAGGCGCGGTTGACCGATGCCTTGATGGCCATCAGCGCGGGCAGCGAGCAGCCCGCGATCTGCGCCGCCAGCGCCTGCGTGCGTTCGGCCAGCTCGGCGTCGGGCACCACGCGCGAGACCAGGCCGTAGCGGTCGGCCTCGTGCGCGTCGAGCATGCGCGCCGACAGGCACATGTCCATGGCCTTGGCCTTGCCGATGGCGTGCGGCAGGCGCTGCGTGCCGCCGGCGCCGGGCAGCAGCGCCAGCTTCACCTCGGGCAGCGCGAAGCGCGCCGACGCGGCCGCGACGACGATGTCGCAGGCCAGCGCCAGCTCGCAGCCGCCGCCCATGGCCGGGCCCGCCACGGCGGCCAGCACGGGCTTGCGCACCTGGCGGATGGTTTCCCAGTTGCGCGTGATGAAGTTGCCGTGCACCACGTCCATGTACGAGGCGTTGGCCATGGCGTCGATGTCGGCGCCGGCGGCAAACGCCTTGTCGCCGCCGGTGATGACGATGGCGCCGATGGCCCGGTCGGCATCGAAGGCCAGCAAGGCCGCGCCCAGGGCGTCCATCAGCGCGTCGTTGAGCGCGTTGCGCTGGCGCGGGCGGTGCAGCGTGATCCAGCCCACGCGCCCCTGCACGCGGGTCTGGATGGGGGTGTCGTTGTCGCTGTGCATGGCTTTGCTCCGCTTACTCCGGCGTGTTGCGGATCAGTTCCCGGATGGCCTCGCGCAGCTTGAACTTCTGGATCTTGCCCGAGGGGGTCGCGGGCATGGCCTCCTGGACGATGACGCGCTCGGGCACGTACTGGATGGCGACCTTGTGCTCCTTCATGAAGCGCTGCACCTCGGCCAGGTCGATGCGCTGGCCCGCCTTGGGCACCACCACGGCGCAGGCGCGCTCGCCCAGGCGCTCGTCGGGGTAGGAGACGACGGCGGCCATGGCGACGGCCGGGTGCTTGTACAGCAGCGACTCGATCTCCACCACCGGGATGTTCTCGCCGCCGCGGATGATCACGTCCTTGCTGCGCCCGGTGATGCGCACGTAGCCAAGTGCGTCGATGCGCGCCAGGTCGCCGGTGTCGAA
>Ga0222427_101160_pt1 | contig 14318 bp, 3 predicted proteins | sample 2B20Ametagenome_FD_182890 | JGI IMG/M metagenome (GOLD analysis project Ga0222427, IMG submission 182890) | Enriched microbial communities from leaf-cutter ant dump, University of Wisconsin, Madison, United States - 2B20A (version 2) | ecosystem: Environmental > Terrestrial > Nest > Insects nest >...
TTGTAAATATGGTAGAAACAAATATTGATGTGGATTCCGATCTTAGTGATAAGTCCAAGAGGAAGGAAGAGAAGAGGCAAATGAAGCTCCAGAGGAAGGAAGACAAGAGAAGAAGAAAGGAGGAGAAGGAGGAGCAGAAGAGAAGGAAGAAGGAAGAAAAGAAAGAAGAAAGGAGGATAAAGAAGGAAGCTAAGAGGATAAAGAAAGAGGCCAGAAAGATAAAGAAGGAGCTCAAGAGGATAGAGGAGACCAAGAGAATGAGGAAAGAAGAGGCCAAGGAGGAAAGGAGGAAGAAGCGTGAGGAGGAAAGAAATCAAGGAGAACAAGAGCACCAAAGCGAGAAAGAGGAGCAGATGTTGAAAGATGCGAAGGAAAGGCAGCGAAAGCTGAAGGAACAAAAGGCTAAGACCGAAACTAAGGCTAAGGAAAAGAACCCCAAATCTGGCAAAAAGTTAAAGCCCACCAAAGTTCGAGAACGTCTTAGTCCCAAGACAACATACAAGCACGAAGTGAAGATTGTGATTGGTGATTACCATGATCACTTTGGGCCTGCAAAACTTCCAACCCCAAGCAAGCCCACAAGAACCATAGTCGAACGCTTCGTACTCTTTAGCTCCAAGAAGAAGGAAAGGGTCTACGGTTATTTGGTAGATGTCGCTAGTTCCTTCGTGAAGAGACCTGTCAATTCCCGGATCCGTTCGGGTCAGGTTTCGACCCGATTTGCTGGTGCAATAGAATATACCTACCTCCCCAATGTTATCTATGTGCCAAAGGTGAACGTCATAAAAGAAGTTGTAGATGGACGAATTCGCCTCACAGAGCGTGAGCTCAAAGATAAGAAGGGCAATCCCCTGGAGGTTAATACCTGCAAACTTGACATCTTTGTTAAGCGCCTCCCTGTAGTCCGACCTATAAGAATTAAAGAATAATCCAGTTCTTCACCTAATAGTATTGTTATTATCTTTCGTTGTACTGTCAATCCTATCTGCTCTGCCGAAAATAATTTGCCAACTGCTATATCTCCTTGATAATAATGTCAAAAGAAGAGTGGACGGTCTACATACTAAGTTATAGATTATTTTTATAACCGGCATATCTTACTAGGTAGAGTTTGTTGAATGGGTTTGTTATTTGGTGATGTTCCAAAATATTTAGTACTTTATATGTTGTATAGTTTATGTTGATAGTTTTATTAACGAATTTCATATGTTTTATTTGCTTATATCCCTCTTATAATACTTTGTTCGTAATCTTTATTGTCGTTCGATTCTAAACTGTTTTTCTTCCTCTTTGTCAACCACCCCAAAAGTTCTGAGTAAAAAATCGTCCAAGCTTGAATAATGTTGCCGGTCTTGAAAACATGATTAATTCGGGATTGTACTGGAAGAAACCCAACCTTTGAGTATTTGAAACCAATCATGATGACTGATGTGTCGTCTATGATCAAAATATCTTCAGATTCAAGAAACCGATTGCAATACAACTGCCATAAACATCCTGAAACCGAACGAGAGTTAGATCCTTGACGAAACAACAAATGGTACGCTCTTCTAGATGTTGTCGTAATTGTTATAGAATATGACTCGTTCTATCACTTGTCTCCCTAACCATAATACGCTTCAAACCTATATCTGTCAAGACTTTAATCACAAAATAGATTGAATTTGTTGGTGTACTGCTACTGTCGTAATCCAAACATACAGAAATCTGATCTAACATGTTGTTTTCTACCTACGATAGCTCCAATCACTCGTAAACTTGCAAATAGGGTCGCCATAGGATATTTGTCAGCATTTCTAATTTTTAGGCTCACAGAGATTTTGTAGATATTCCCAATAAAACACAGAGTGAATCATACCCCTTCCACCTCGTGATTTGGTATTTTTGAATCTCACTTCACCTATGAGTTTGTTCGGTAGCATCTGTCGAAGCGTGATAACAAAGTTGTAGTGTCATTTTGTTTCGATTATTAATATCGTTTGGATTTTTGAGGGTACTAGCGAAGTCGCCAAATAAATCTTAAATAAACAAAAACTTTGATTACTCGGCTATCCAAACTCAATCAGCATAATACAAATAATGGATGCGACTCAACAATCCAACATATTACTCCTCTGAATGGACATGAAATGAAAAATGAGAAGTGGGTAATAGAAGGCACAAATGTTAGTTTATGTCACAAGAATTTGCTGGAGAGACAATGTAAATCGTGGAGGTCCTTTGAAGACCAGAACATCATAACATATCTCAAGACATAGAATGTAGCACTGTCGAAAATATCCTCAACCTTAATTTTTGTTTGGAATGGAAAATCCGTTGGTTAGGCGATCCAGATTTCAACAATCTAGAACCAATATTCTAGCAAACTCAGGGATGGGTTGTTGAATAAACTTAAAGTAAATTAAACTAAAACATGCATTGTTTGGGATGAGGGACGGTAAGGTATTTGTTATACCAGATACAACCCCAAGATGAATAAAATATTGAAATCAATACATCCCCTCTGAAAACCTAACCTTACTCCTAAAGCTCAGAGGTCACTACAAGAAGCATGATCCCACCTACTCACTTTGACAAAAAGAACCAAGCATCATAGGATACAGAACGTTGGATTTAGAAAAGTTTGAAAATGATTATGAAATAAAATGGGTTTCAACTAGAAAGTTTGATCGTTTACTCATTTAAAAATTGGTATTTTTCTTGACGAGTGTAGTGATGAGAATTTTAGATGTGAACGAGAAAATTCTCGCTAGTCAAGAATTGAAGTTTCCTTCACGGCTCACAACAAGAACACGGAACGAGTGGAGTAGTTTGCGTTTTTCAATGAGGGTTGCCCTGTAGGACTAGCTGTTACAAACAACAACCAAACAATGAATCGTACACTGACACCCATAGACGGATATGTCCAAAAAGACTAAAGTAGATCGAAACACCATCAAGGATGCAACAGCAAAGTGTTACGATTCATTTAATACGAATTTTGATACTTTTGTGACATCCACAATGTTACTACAAACAACAAGTACTCACTACAAACTTTATGTAGCTACTTTTCACATATTGATACCAAAGAATGCTTCAATTCGAAGTTACTACAGTGCACTTAACTACAAATATAAGGTTGAAACACAATGCTCATTCGAGTGTGTTAATTGGTATCATCGTTTGATGGATGTATTAACCCTTAGCAAAGGACAATGAGAAGGAAGTTAAGCAAGCTGGAACGATCGATGAAAATATCGCACACCATGTATTAATGACATATCCAGAAACAGCAAACAGCTTCAGTACAAAGTGTTTTCACATTGACACTCTTTGGAGCACTAAGAGCAGTATGTTGGTTCATGAAGAATCATCAAAATACGAAGTTCACAGCAAATCCTATGGAATCAACTTCATGTACTCTTGTCTGGCATTGATACTGGAAGACTATTTACACATTTTACCGAATATATTCAGGATGCTGTTACTAAAGATGATAGTAGGAACACAAGGAGCTATTAAGTCATCGCAGCAGTACTACACGGTCATTCCATAAGAAAGACTGCAGCAACAATCTACGCACAAATAGATTCTTGTCAACAGTGGAGTTGCAAGGTTTGAGTAGGTGGAAGAATCCTAGCACTGTATAATGTTATTTTGATGATAATCCCGTCACCAGAGCAAAAACTCAACAAAAGCTGAACACCCACTTAACTTTTGGAACAACCAAACCATACAAACAGAACTGTCCACAGAAAAATCTTCTGAAAACCCTACTCCAAGTGACCTTTATTCGGAATTGTTTACATTTTCCACTATAATGTCATTAACATGAACCAGTAAAATTCCATCACTGCGACAGTACAATTTTACATCCGTAAACGACAAGCCGTGTAAAATCGAGCTGTGAAGGAAATGATCAAATATCCATTTTATCGTTGTCTGAGTGTAACAATTGACGGCCTACCCGAAAATCATTGTGTTTGATTTCAGACTCTGCTCAGTTTGATGGGTTAGTCCGTACATAAGATAATTCCATCGTTTTAGAGATAACTATTTGCTCTATGAACATGCATAAAAATATTATATTAAAATTTTCTAACCGCTATTTCATATTATGGATAAATAGTCGTTCCCACTTGATCAATACCCAACAAAATGGTCAAGACATCGGGATATAGGGTTAGAGTACGCAAGGCTCAAAGGACACTAAAGTCTATCTTTGAATATTTGGAAATGTAGATATGGTATTATAGAGCAAAGAGTGACCAAGAGTTTTTATCCAAGAACATGTTTGTGGCTAGAAGCCTCAAAGCTGTCGGTTATTGCAAATTGAATGAAGATATCAAGAGCTGCCTATGATACCTAAGTCACTGCAACGACACGTGTACTACATATGTTTAAGTGGGAAACAGGAAATTAGTAACAGGTTGTTTGGAGAAGTGACAAGAGCCATTGTTTTGGAATGAGGCAAGAAATCTGCTTCAAGGGACCTGGAGCTATAAGGAGCTGGATATGTTTGATTATAAAGAGAATAAGAAAGGTGGGGGAATCAGCAAAGACTTTGCTTGAAGAAAACTAACCCGAGAATGCGACGTTCAGAGCAACAAAGGGACCAAAGAAAAACTACCAGAAAGGCTGCTTACTGAGACCAGAAGAAAGAAAATACATAACCTTGTTTGTTGATTTGAAGATAAAACAGAATCAAAGAACACAAGAGGGTGTAAAGATAAACAGATAACAAGTTAACAAGATAATGAACTTAACGTAGCATTTAATAGATGGTGTAGATATCCGAGTTAACTGACAGTTTGGTATGGATTGGCTTGTCAGATATCAACCTCTTTCGCCGAAGGACTGGTCTATATTGGATGGTCAGACGGAGCCGCTTCATAGATTTCCTTACTGGTTCTATCCCAAACTCATTCTCATTATAATCACTCCACTCTGGTTGATGATGTGGGAAGACCATTGGAGCACTAACTCTTACATTAGGTAACTGTAAAGTTTGGTTGGTACGTTCATCATTAACCTCATGGATGTCTCGAACCAGTTGCTGACGGATACCGTAGGTCCTGAAATAAGGACAAATGGAAGTTTGATCGGTATCAGTGTCTGGTGTTGGTTCTCCAGAACGGAAGTGGCCAAGGGGGAAACTTCGTCTTATGGGTTGGAATTCATGGTATATCAGAGGGCACTCGTCAACATCGTTATTGGTTACCCATATTCCATCGCTCACATCTCTTTCTACGCCATAAACCGTTTGGTATGGGGTTGTTCTGCGGGAGTCATTAGGACTAACTTTATGCAGACCAAATCTCGCTGCATATTCTCTACTGGCATTGCAACCATCCATTACTAATAACATTTGCTCCAAGTCTCCCGCTATATAATACCCATCCACATTCTTGACTTTCAACCGTGACTCGTTTGGCTTGCCTTGGGTTAGCACAAAGAAGTCAATGAAGTTACTGACTCTGGATATCTCAAGCGACAGCTCTTTAGTGGGACCTTTGAAACCTTTGCTCAGTACCTGCACCGAACATTTCTCAGTGTCGTCTGGCTCTCCTATCGCTTTTTGGATAATCCTCTTAATCATATTTGATTTTGAGTTTTTGCTATAGATGGTAAACTTTTGGGTATGCTTTGGTGTGAAATCTCCACTGCGATCTACAACACTAACACTCGGCGAATCTTCCATAGATACAAGTATTTCATAAATGTGGCATGTCTGTCTTCCATAGAATATTAGAGTGTCGCGCTTGATAGATCTCTTCCTTGACTTCCTTGGCTTCGTTATGCCTATTGGTAGGCTTCGTTCAAATAGTTTTTCTGTTCTCTTGCTGCTATTTTTCTTGTCTTTGTTTTTCTTGTTTTTCTTGTTTTTCTTGTTTTTCTTGTTTTTCTTGTTATTTTTTTCATTTTTTTCATTTTTTTCATTTTTGGTTGTTCTTTTCTTTGTAGCAGCATAGAGTTTCTTGAGTACTTTTTTCTGACCTTTGCTTGGTCTCTTCTTTGTAATCTTGGTAATCTTACTTTTTCCCCTAATCTTATTTACACTATTTACAACTCGCGCCGCCACACGCGAGATTATAGTTGCCGAACGGGGGTGTTCGGGTTGAACGCTTGTTTGTCTTCTTCTGCCCTGGACACTACGGACTTTTGGCAGGCTCATTGGTGCACTATCGACATTGCTGTCAGTGCGGTTGCTCGAGGATTGGGTTTGCATGTTCAACGTGTTACTATAATATTTTTGCCCCCGGCTTGATAATTCATTTTTATTGGTTATAATTTTGTACATAATGAATAACATTATCCAACTCATCAATCTCTTACACGATGGTCCCAGTCATTCTTCAATATCCGTTAACCAAGACCCATTCGCTACTCACAACGGTCTTCCCAGTTTATCAACAGCCTAAGCCATTACTCACGACGGTCTAACCCAACTGCTCTTATATATGGCCTAAGCCATTACTCACGACGGTCTCCCCAGTTATTATTAGTCGCTAAGCCGTTAACTCCTACTCAATGATCTAATCCATGACGGTCTTATAACTCATTAGCCATGACGGTCTTTTAACCCATGTTATGATCTCAAAAAGGACCCTTTTTTTTATGCACCGATTCGATTTCCCCCCTAAAAAAGTAGGGGTCGAACTTGAATCTTGGCAAGATTCTTTTAGGGGCGAACCTTTGCCAATAGATCCCAGCTCAGTCCCTCGACGAGAGGGTCATCTTGGAAGCTTACACCGAAGCTTTAGCTTCAAGCCGAGGACATCGACACCGAAAAACTGATGGTATGTCAGTTGGTACGGATGAGACCCACTTGTAATACAAGTGGTTTCGCTTCTGTAATCTAACACACCAACAGCTTGCGCGGTTAATATGGTCGAGTAAGAATATTAGAACCTGGGTCTCTTTGAGACTTTCTTATGTTGAAGAAGACTTCAACCAATAAGGGCCTCCATACGGAATAACTTCCGCCTTAGAGGCGTTCAGGCGTTGGTTAAGGTGCGTGGAATCTTGTCACAATCAGTGCGAATTAACAATACGCTAGATGCACCATAAGTTGGTTCCTCTCGTACTGGAACCTATTACCGTCAGGAGGCCCCGAATGCTCTCGCATTAAAACGAGATTAGTAGGGTAAAACTAACCTGTCTCACGACGGTCTAAACCCAGCTCACGTTCCCTGTTAGTGGGTGAACAATCCAACACTTTGAGAATTCTGCTTCACAATGATAGGAAGAGCCGACATCGAAGGATCAAAAAGCAACGTCGCTATGAACGCTTGGCTGCCACAAGCCAGTTATCCCTATGGTAATTTTTCTGACACCTCTAGCCTCGAATTTTGAGGCATTACATCCGAAGATGAAATTCGCTAAAGGATCGCTAGGACACGTTTTCACGGCTAATACTTGTACTGGAAGTATTTGTCAAGCTAGCTATTGCCCTTGTGCGCTACGGAAGGTTTCTGACCTGCCTGTGCTAACCTTTGTACACCTGCGTTAGCTTTTAACAGATGTGCCGCCCCAGCCAAACTCCCCACTTGGTTATGTCGAGTATCGATCATTTGCTAATGATATCGGAACGATATCACTTCTATGCTAGAAGAATGTTCATCCGTACAAGTACTTCAGAACACTTCGCACACCTACACTCTGAGTGAGATACCAGTAAAAAGCAGTGGTATTTCATTGCCGCCGAAGCTCCCACCTATACTACATCTCTTTCGGTATTCCACAAAACCAAACTAGAGTCAAACTCAACAGGGTCTTCTTTCCCCGCTAATCTACCCAAGCCCGTTCCCTTGGCTGTAGGTTCGCTAGACCGTGAATAGGGACAGTAAGAATTTCGTTGTTCCATTCATGCACGTCACAAATTAAATGACGAGGCATTTGGCTACCTTAAGAGAGTCATAGTTACTCCCGCCGTTAACCCGTGCTTGATCGAATCTCTTCACTTTGACATCCAGAGCACTGGGCAGAAGTCACAAACCGTAAACATCCATTTCGAACTAATCGGTTTGCTTTGTTTTAATTAAACAGTCGAATTCTCCTAGATTCTATCAGTTCTCGATTAATAGTTTAACACGAATCGTTCAGGAATACCGGAACACCGGCAGTCCTTGCGTGGAATCATCCACAATCCGGGAATGGGCATAAGATATCACACCTTTAGGTTGCCCTTAGTCAGTGCTCCATCCTTTCCCAAACCACCACCAACCCGGAAAGGCTGGGGACTGTTTCAAATACCACCCGAAACGCCCTATCACAAGAGCCAACCCTTATTTCAAAAGTACGAATCTATTTTGCCGACTTCCCTTACTCACATTGTTCTAATTGGTCAGAGGCTTTTAACCTTGGAGACCTGTTGCGGATTACGGTACGGGCATGCATAGAAAGTTAAAATACAAACAACTAGCTTTCCAAGTGTGCCATGGAGGTCCGCTCAGGCCCAATAGGGCCTGCCCTGTCGCTCCTGGTGCATCCTGATCGCCACTTTAAGTAATTCACAGGACACAACAACCCGCCAACGAAGCAGAAGCCTTGTTGATCGGGCCATAAACGTTAGAGAGAAAAGCAAACTCTTCCGCAGCCACCATAACACTTCGCCAGCTCTTGTCGCTTTACAGCTTGAATGCCTAGGCAGAACCCAGACGCTTTCTAAACATGGTACAGGAATTTTGGCCTGTTTCCCTTTCCTGGTATCATGCCGGAGCACGATTCGAGAAGTTACTCTCCCAGTTAGGACCGACTAACCCTCCTTTGATTTCCATTGAGGAGGAAACCTTCTCCACTTCGACCTTCAAGTATTAAAACTCCTCTAAAAAGTTGGTTGAAGCATCCTTTAAAAAGGAGAAACTTCTCACCAGAATAGTTGCTACTACTACCAAGATCTGCACAAGTGGCTGCTCCAGTCACCATCACTGGATAACCTTCGTCGCGACCACTTCGCCCCCCTACAAGTCAACGCCTACAATAAAATACGTTGACTGCGTGAGATAAGTACAGCGCTTTGGCGTCATCCATTTTCAGGGCTAGTTCATTCGGCAGGTAAGCTATTACGCACTTCTTAGCGGATTTCAGCTTCCATGACCACCGTCCTGCTGTCAAAATGAACCAACGCCTTTTATGGTTTCTGCTAAGCTCAGATTTGGACACTTTACTCACTTGCTAACGGTTGAGCCCACATTGCCTGTTCTGCTTACCATAACACGGCCCACTTGGAACTATACACTATCGGATAAGTTCGGTTAAGTAACCCATCCACTTTGCATATTTAAAGTTTGAGAATAGGTTAAGGCTTTCCAACCCCAAGGCCTCTAATCATTATCTTTACCTCACAAAGTTGTATTCAATTCCAGCTATCCTGAGGGAAATTTCGGGGGGAACCAGCTACCTGATGGTTCGATGAGTCTTTCGCTCCAATACCCAAGTACGACGAGCGATTTGCACGTCAGCACCGTTCGAGATCCTCCACCAGAGGTTACCCTGGCTTCAATCTATTCAGGTATAGGTCACCATCTTTCGGGTCTTAACAATATAACTCAGACGCAATTCCACGCCGAAGCAACTGGATTGGTCGGTGCTTCGCAAAGCTAACACCGTTCGCGTTCACTACGGGTTTCGCATTTCGATGCGAGTCCCTTGCTATATTGTCAAACTCCTTGGTCCGTGTTTCAAGACGGGTCGAAACCAATGCCCACTCCAGCGAGAAAAGAGACCATAACTTGCAGATGACGCAGAGTACATCCTAACCTCCGCAGATAGCCAGCCGAAACCGGTTCTCCACTTTGGCGTCGAACATACAAAACGGCATCCTACCAGATCGTGAAACCTCATTTTTAACTGTGCCTGAGACACATTGCTGGCGCACGAGGATTAGGACGCCACTTCCGAGGAAGTGTTGCCATCCCCTAGCACGGACGTGTTGGCTTCGCTTTGCTACTCAGCGATTTCACATATTTTTCAGCTCCTTACCAGGAATCTTTTCAACTTTCCCTCTCGGTACTTGTTTGCTATCGGTCTATTGTGTTAGTATTTAGCCTTAGATGAAATTCATCACCCGTATTCACGTTCTACTTTTAAAGAACGCTACTCGTAGACATACAGCCGTTTAGCACCTTCAACTGCCGACGGGTCTATCACCCTCTATGGATTACCTAATGGCCGCCTCCTTTCCAGGTGGCTGTTAGGAAGTATCCAGTACGTAGGCTGTACATCCGCACCTCACACGCCTCGACTTACGCCGAGGTTTAAGATGGGCTTTTCCCGTTTCACTCGCCGCTACTAAGGGAATCTCATTTGATTTCTTTTCCTCCACTTACTAATATGCTTAAATTTAGTGGGTAACCTCTCACAGATGAGGCCAGGAGTTTACAAAAGAGAACTGTCATAAGTCCACCTTTCGGTTACTGATGGAAGAGAGAAATCCGGAAACCCGGCTTCGTTTTCACTTTCTCAGTTCCAGTAAGTAAGAAAAACTGGCACTCACAAGTAAGCGCTTCGCAATTCCGTAGAAGAGAGAAGCATTGGATATGTTCGAAAATTCGATGATTCACGAGTTTTGCATGTCACATTACTTTTCGCAACTTGCTACGTTCTTCATCGTCACAATAGCCAAGTGATCCATCGCAAAGTTGGTTGTTGTATCCTAAGATACATTCTTAAATGATCCCTCCGCAGGTTCACCTACGAAGACCTTGTTACGACTTCTCGTTCCTACAAAGCTGGCCGTTCGGTAGATTTCAACCCGGTTATACAACCAAGTAGTCCATCTAACTCACGGTTTTCTTCAGTCGGTACGAGCGACGGGCGGTGTGTACAAAAGGCAGGGACTAAGCCAATACGACTTGATGAATCATGCTTACTAGGAATTCCTCGTTCATGAGGATCTTCCAAACCTCAATCCCAGTCATATTACTCTTTATAGGATTTCCCAATCGTTTCCGACAAGGGTTGCCGTCTAAAAGACGGCATGACGTTACCTGTTGCTACCAATATTGTAGTACGCGTGCGGCCCAGGATATCTAAGGGCATCACAGATCTGTTATCGCCTTAAACTTCCTCACTCTATTGTGCGAGTGCTGTACCTCTAAGAAGTAATACTACAATGTAGTATCAACTAGAAAATCTAGTGAACCCTAACAGGTTCTGTTCGATGAGGGGGTAAACCCCCTTTCTAGCTAATTAGCAGGTTAAGGTCTCGCTCGTTATCTGAATTAACAAGACGAATCACTCCACGAACTAAGAACGACCATGCACCACCTTCTGTAAAATCAAGAAAGAACTTCAATCTGTCAATCATATTCACATCCTAACCTGGTGAGTTTCCCCGCGTTGAGTCGAATTAAGCCGCATACTCCACTCCTGGTGGTGCCTTTCCGTCAATTCCTTTAAGTTTCAGCCTTGCGACCATACTCCCCCCAGAACCCAAAGACTTAACGGTTTCCCTTGGATGCTGATAGGATCTAATTATGGTTTCACTACCAATCTCGTGTTGGTATCGTTTACGGTTGAGACTACGACGGTATCTAATCATCTTCGATCCCTCAACTTTCGTCCCTGATTGACAGACACGTACTGGCTACAACTGCTTTCGCATTAGATAGTCATATGGCGGTCACTGAATTTCACCTCTCGCGCCATAGTACTTGGAGCCTCTTCCAGTGTCTCATTACAACCGCTGGCTTGGTGAAACACCTCGCCAACTTCAGTACAATTCCATGCTAAATCATTCAAGCAAAGGGTAAAACCCATACATAGCCTGCTTTGAACACGCTGATTTGTTTACGGTTGTTCCAGAGGCCCCCCCATAGAAAATGGAGAGGATCGAGGCCGGAAGCACCCACCTACCCTTTGACGCTGGTCAAAAAAATTGACCAGCGGTAAGAGCCAAGGCCCAGAATAGCCTAAGCGCAGTGGCACGAATGACACCACAACAAAGACATCTCCTGGACAGATGAGTGATCAAACCCCTTAGGTAAACTACGGGCGTTTTAACTACAACAGTATTAATATACACTTTTAGAGCTGGAATTACCGCGGGTGCTGGCACCAGACTTGTCCTCTAATTGCTACTCAAGGAGAGCTTTAGTCTCCATCCATTTCAAACCACTAAGTGGTACCTTCACACCATTTGGTGCAAAGTCGCTACGTCTTGTCACTACCTCCCTGAATTAGGATTGGGTAATTTACGCGCCTGCTGCCGTCCTTAGATGTGATAGCCGTTTCTCAGGCTCTCTCTCCAGAGTCGGACACCGATCCCCTGTATCCATTATAGCCGAAAATTGGACCTTACCCAATAGTCTGGCTAATAGATTAGAAACATATCTTCCCGGCCACCGATAAAGCTTTCAACAGAAGCCGAAGCCTAAGTATTCAACCCTCGAACTCGATGGTCAACAGAGGGAAAACCCTCCTGAATAGAGCGGACTCATCCATACTCTAGTATTTGTGCTACTAAATTCACACGTTTTTCAGGCATTATCGCTGCAGTTGACAGTGTTATTCCTACGTCTTGCGACGGAACCAGGTGGCTAAATTCATAACTTGTTTAATGAGCCTTTCACAGATTAACATTGTTCTGGCCGAAACCAGACTATGCCGATCTTACACATGCATGGCTTAATCTTTGAGACAAGCATATGACTACTGGCAGGATCAACCAGGTATCCACGAAACTAGAAATCTCGATTTAGAGATCTCTCTGTAAAGGGAGATTTCACATTTCGTCGTTTGAAAGCACACATCCTTCATAGATCAAAATAAATTACACACACAGACCGACCTGCTTTTGGACGCAGCTTGTCTTGATCTTGGAGAACCTTGAACTTGACGGTCTCTGCTTGCACAGAAACCTGCTTTGCCTTGAAAACAGAAACCTTGGGACCTCGGCTGAGGTTCTTGAGAAACCTGGAACCTTGAAACCTTGAGGACTGTGTGTGTTTGGCTTATTTGTCACCATCCAGATAGTGCCTAATAAAATTTATAACACGAAGCAAGCGCTCCAGCCGAAGCTCAGAGCGAGAGATCGCTAAAGAAAGAAGGTAAGGGGTATAGGGAATTATTCCTATTTCATGTAGAAAACGGTGTTCTCTACGTTCTATGCAGAAGAGTTTATGTGGAACTTTTTTATGCCCATTTTGTGTGGAACTTTTTTATGCCCATTTTATGTGGAACTTTTTTATGCCCATTTTATGTGAGAAAATTTTTATGCCCATTTTGTGTGAGAAAGTTCACTCATCATATGTGACTTGCCAAAGGTCACATAGGCCCTAGTCACCTTAGTGACCAAGACATATACCAAGTCAGTGATGTTCAAAAATTTTCAGTCTTGAAACAGACTCAGTGGTATCAACTTTGGGTGAGGTGGCCATATATAGTAAAGTTTCGATGTTCGCTCTTTTTGAAAACTAGCAGTCGTTTATCCCTGGTCCCTTATATAAGTTTTTGAATTAGTCACACGACGTCGGGTAATTAATTTTTCCGAAATTTCCTTTTATGGTAATATCCTCTTATTTAATATATATAATAATTACTGTTATGTTTATGTTACAGATTAAATATCATGCAAATTGGGCCAAGATGTAAACCGCCAAAAAGTGAAAGTGGTCCAACATCATGAGCTATGATCCTAAGAAAAAATATATCTCTCTAACTTTTTGATAGCATTCATCGACAGACCAGGGAGGTCAAGCCGGGCCTTAACGCCAAAACGGACGTTTCCACGCGTTTGCGAGGTATAGTTCCTGTGCTAATTCGACTCCGATCGGGCGGTTTACTGATAGCCAAAAATTTTGTAGACCATGCCAGAATTTGACCTGGGGTAATGGTCAACATTCGTTTCACTTCATCAAGTGAGAAGTCATTTTGAGATTTATAGGTGAAAAAAGTCAAATTCTGGCATGGTCTACAAAATTTTTGGCTATCAGTAAACCGCCCGATCGGAGTCGAATTAGCACAGGAACTATACCTCGCAAACGCGTGGAAACGTCCGTTTTGGCGTTAAGGCCCGGCTTGACCTCCCTGGTCTGTCGATGAATGCTATCAAAAAGTTAGAGAGATATATTTTTTCTTAGGATCATAGCTCATGCCACTGACCTAATCCGGCCTAGAAGGATATATCAAGTTGGTCATATTTCGGTGACCAGACCGAAGGTCTCGTCGACGAAAATATGACCCAAGAGTATATCCCTATATATCCCTAGTACCAGGACGCGAGTTGGCTGGACCCCGTTTAATCCTAGTAAGGGGGAATGTTATTGTTGATCAGTGAACATTATCTAATCCGATTTAGTTTGGAAGTTTATCAAGCCGAAAATTTCGAAGGA
>Ga0222427_101162_pt1 | contig 14303 bp, 10 predicted proteins | sample 2B20Ametagenome_FD_182890 | JGI IMG/M metagenome (GOLD analysis project Ga0222427, IMG submission 182890) | Enriched microbial communities from leaf-cutter ant dump, University of Wisconsin, Madison, United States - 2B20A (version 2) | ecosystem: Environmental > Terrestrial > Nest > Insects nest...
CCGCTACTTCGCCACCGAGGAGCGCAAGTTCATCATCGGCGACGCGCCCGGCCACGAGCAGTACACGCGCAACATGGTCACCGCCGCCTCGCAGGCCGACGCCGCCGTGGTGCTGGTGGACGCCACCAAGCTCGACTGGCAGAACCCCCAGCTCGCGCTGCTGCCGCAGACGCGCCGCCACAGCCTGCTGGTGCACCTGCTGCGCGTGCATTCGCTGGTGTTCGCAGTGAACAAGCTCGACGCCGTGGCCGACCCGGCGCTGGCGTTCCAGCACATCCGCTCGGCCCTGGAGCAGTTCGCGCGGCACGCCGGCATCGCCGTGGCCGCCACCGTGCCCGTCTCCGCGCTCAAGGGCTGGAACGTGGTCGATGCCCAGCCCGGCTGGTGCGGCTACGCAGGCCCCAGCCTGCTGCAGATCCTGGAGCTGCTGCCCAACACGCCGCCCGACACCGCGCTGCCCCTGGCCTTCCCGGTGCAGTGGGTGGAGAAGTTCTCTGCGTCGTCCGACACCTCGCAGGGCCGCCGCGTGTTCTGGGGCCGCGTCGGCACGGGCAGCGTGCAGCCGGGCACGCCGGTGCAGGTCTTCCCCAGCGGCCAGCTGGCCAGCGTGGCCCAGGTGCTGGACCACGCGCGCCGCCCCACCGACGTGGGCGCGGGCCAGAGCGCCGGCATCATCCTCGACCGCGAGGTCGATGTCTCGCGCGGCGACTGGATCGTGGCCGCCCCACTGCCCGCCACGCCGGCCGAGGACGACTTCGATACCCCCGCCGCCCAGCCCGCCTGGCCCGGCCAGCGCGAACTGGCGGCCACCGTCGCCTGGATGGACGATGAGCCGCTGGTGGCCGGCCGCGTGTACTGGGCGCTGCACGGCCACCGCTGGGTCAAGGCCAAGGTGCGCCGCGTGGTGCACCGCCTCGACATCAACACCCTGGCCGAGGAAGACGCGCAGCAACTCGAACCCAACGCCATCGGCCACGTCGAGCTGCTGCTGCAGGAGCCCCTGCCCGCCGCGCCCTTCGCCCGGGCACGCCTGCTGGGCTCGCTGATCCTGGTCGACACCGCCAGCCACCGCACGGCGGGCGCCATCCTGGTGAACTGACGCCGGTCAACGAAGCCCTTCCCGCCACGGGGCCGGCTGCGGCCCGCCCCGTGGAACCGCCTAAAATCGAGGGTTACCCCCTGATTCCAACCACACCATGACCCACGTCGTTTCCGAAAACTGCATCAAGTGCAAATACACCGATTGCGTGGACGTATGCCCCGTTGACTGCTTCGTCGAGGGCCCGAACATGCTGGTCATCAACCCGGACGAATGCATCGACTGCGCCGTCTGCGTGCCCGAGTGCCCGGCCAACGCCATCTTCGCCGAGGAAGACCTGCCCTCCGCCGAGCTGGCCTTCATCAAGATCAACGCCGACCTGACCAACGCCCCCGGCTGGAAGCCCATCACCAAGCGCAAGGCCGCCCTGCCCGACGCCGATGAGTGGAACGGCCAGCCCGGCAAGGTAAAGGACCTGCAGCGCTAACCCCTGCCCTGGCATGCACAGCACCGACGCCCTCGTCATCGGCGCCGGGCCCGTGGGCCTGTTCCAGGTATTCCAGCTTGGCCTGCAGGGGCTGCGGGCCCATGTGATCGACGCGCTGCCCCACCTGGGCGGCCAGTGCGCCGCGCTGTACGGCGACAAGCCCATCCACGACATTCCCGCCCTCCCCGCCTGCACCGGCCACGAACTGGTGCAGCGCCTGCACGCGCAAACCGCGCCTTTCGCCCCCGTCTTCCACCTCGGCCAGCCAGTGAGCGCCCTGCAGGCGCTGCCCGAGGGCGGCTTTCACGCCGCCACGGCGCAAGGCGGCGCATGGCGCGCGCGCGCCGTCTTCCTCGCCACCGGCGTGGGCGCCTTCGTGCCGCGTGCGCTCAAGCTGCCGGGCCTGGACGCCTTCGAGGGCGGCCAGTTGCGCTACCGCCTCGACGGCAACGCCTGCCTGGCCGGGCAACGGGTGGTGGTGCATGGCGGCGACGAAGCCGCCGTGCAGCAGGCCATTGACTGCGCCACCGCGCCCGAGGCGCTGCGCCCCGCGCGCACCACGCTGCAGCACCGCCGCGACGTATTCGACGCCCCGCCCGCGCTGCTGGCCACGCTGCAGGCGCTGCGCGCGGCGGGCCGCATCGAGGTCGCTATCGGCGTGGCCAGCGGCATCGTGCAGGAACAGGGGCGCCTGGCCGCGCTGGAGCTGGCCGCACCCGACGGCCAGCCGCTGCGCCTGCCGCTGGACCTGCTGCTGGTGCGCCTGGGCCTGGTGCCGCGCCTGGGCCCCATCGCCGACTGGGGCCTGGCGCTCGAACGCAAGCAGCTCGTGGTGGACACCGCCACCTTCGCCACCAGCGTGCCCGGCATCCATGCCGTGGGCGATGCCGTCACCTACCCCGGCAAGCGCAAGCTCATCGTGAGCGGCTTCCACGAGGCCACGCTCGCCGCCTTCGGCGCCGCCGAATGGCTGGCCGGGCACAAGCTGCCGCTGGAATACACCACCAGCAGCGAGCGCCTGCAGCAGCGCCTGGGCGTGCCCCCATCTCTCTAAAAAACAAGCCTTTTTCCCTGGTCAGGTCTGTACCTCATATCGCGATGCCTGCCATTCGCGGCTTGCGCCGCGATCTTGTCTGAGGCATGTCGCTAATCAAGCCTTTTTGGGCTTCAGGCCTTGCCAGGCTTGCGCGAGCAGCTATCAAAAAACGCTGCCTATAAACCGGCACGGCCCAGGCGCAGGCAACCCAGGGGGCCATGTCATTTCTCCAGGGCCCGCAGGCCCAGGCGGTAGGCCGGCCAGCCCGCGCCCACGGCTTCGCCATGTCACCTCCTCCAGGCCGCGAGAGGGCCTGCAACGCCCGGTAAAATTCAACCATAACATTTTGAAACATTCTGGATGCATCTTTCCGCCAATGAAACCACCATGCCCCGGCTGCACCTGATCGGCACCCTGGGCCTGCTCCTGGTGGTCACGCTGGCCATGGCCGTTTTCTACTCGTGGCGCAACGAACGCGAACACCGCGCGGCGTTCGAGCGCATCGAGCAGGTGATCACGCAGCAGCAGCGCGAGCGCCTCACCACCGAAATGCAATCGGCGGTGGGCTACCTGGAATTTCTGCGCCTGCGCACCGAGGACGTGCTGCGCCGCAGCATCGTCGAGCAGGTGGATGCGGCGATGCAGATCGCCCAGGCCATCCACGACCGCGAGGCGCCGCACCGCCCGCCCGCACAAGTGCAGAAGCTCATCACCGAGGCGCTGCGGCCGGCACGCTTCTTCGACGGCCGGGGGTACTTCTTCATCGACGACATGCAGGGCCGCTTCGTGCTGCTGCCCACCGCGCCGCAGTACGAGGGGCGCGCGGGCATCGACAACCGCGACGACGCGGGCAACTACATCATGCGCGGCCTCATCAACGCCGCCTACCTGCCGCAGGGCAAGGGGTTCTTCCGCTACCGCTGGTACCGCCCGGACACGCCCCAGGCCATGGGCGACAAGGTGGCCTACGTGCGCCACTTCGCGCCCTACGACTGGCTCCTCGGCACGGGCGACTACCTGTACGAGTGGGAGACCCTGCAGAAGCGCGAGGCCATGCAGCGCCTGCGCGGGCTGCGCTTTGGCGCCAGCGGCTCGGTTGGCCTGATCGACGCCGAAGGGCGCTCGCTGCTCAGCCCCAACAACCCCGCGCTGGAAGGCCTGCTGCCCGCGCAGATGCCGGAGCTGGAGCAGCGCGCCCTGCAAAAGCTGCGCGACGTGGCCCAGGCCGGCGGCGGCTTCATCGAATACGAATGGCCCCGCCCCGGCGCGCGCCCAGGCGAGCCGCTGGGCCGCAAGACCGCCCTGGTCACCACCTACGCCCCCTGGGGCTGGGTGATGGTGACGTCGATGTTCAACGACGAGCTGCACTCCACGCTGCGCGCCCAGACCCGCGCCCACGAGGAAGGCAACACCCAGCAGCGGCTGGAGCTGGCGCTGATGGTGCTGGGCGCGCTGGCGCTGGGTGTGGCCGGCTCGTTCGGCTTCTCGCACTGGTCGCGCCGCCTGTTCGCCAGCTACCACCGCGAACTGCGGCAGGCGCAGGAGAACCTGCGCATCGCGGCCATCGCCTTCGAGTCGCAAGAGGGCATCTTCGTCACCGACACGCGCGGCGTGATCCTGCGCGTGAACCGCTCGTTCACCGCCATCTCGGGCTACAGCGCCGAGGAGGCCATTGGCCAGACCCCGGCGCTGATGAAGTCGGGGCGCCACGGGCCCGCGTTCTACGCCGCCATGCAGCAGGCCATCGCCACCACCGGCGCCTGGTCGGGCGAGATCTGGAACCGGCGCAAGAGCGGCGCCATCTTCCCCGAGTGGCTGACCATCACCGCCGTGAAGACCGAGGCGGGCGAGGTGACGCACTACGTCAGCACGCTCACCGACATCACCCAGCGCAAGGCGGCGGAGGAGGAAATCCGCCACCTGGCCTACTACGACCCGCTGACCCGCCTGCCCAACCGCCGCCTGCTGCTCGACCGCCTGCAGCAGGCGCTGCGCAGCAGCCAGCGCATGCAGCGCCAGGGCGCGCTGATGTTCATCGACCTGGACAACTTCAAGCTGGTCAACGACAGCCTGGGCCACGAGCAGGGCGACCTGCTGCTGCAGGAGATGGGGCGGCGCCTGGTGGCCTCGGTGCGCGAAGACGACACCGTAGCGCGCCTGGGCGGCGACGAGTTCGTGGTGGTACTCGAAGGCCTGAGCGCGCAGCCCTGCCAGGCCGCCCAGGAGGCCGAGGCCGTCGCCGAGAAAATGCTGCGCGCCCTGGCGGCCCCGGTGGCGCTGGACGGCCACGAAGTGCGCGGCACCTGCAGCATCGGCGTGGTGCTGTTCGCCGACGACCAGGCGCGCACCGAGGACCTGATGAAGCATGCCGACCTGGCCATGTACCAGGCCAAGGAGTCGGGGCGCAACACCGTGCGCTTCTTCGACCCCGAGATGCACGCCGCCGTGGTGCACCGCGTGGCCCTGGAGCAGGACCTGCGCACCGGCCTGCAGCAAGGCCAGTTGCGGCTGTTCTACCAGCCCCAGGTGGATGCACAGGGCCGCATCGTCGGAGCCGAGGCGCTGGTGCGCTGGAGCCATCCGCAGCGCGGCCTGGTCTCGCCCGCCGAGTTCATCCCCCTGGCCGAGGACACCGGGCTGATCCTGCCGCTGGGCCAGTGGGTGCTGCAGACCGCCTGCGACCAGCTCGCGCGCTGGGCCACGGAGCCCGGGCGCGCGCAGCTCACGCTGGCGGTGAACATCAGCGGCCGGCAACTGCACCAGCCCGACTTCGTGGCGCTGGTGCTGCAAGCGCTGGAGCACAGCGGCGCGCCGGCGCACCGGCTGAAGCTGGAGCTGACCGAGAGCCTGCTGCTGGACAACCCGCAGGACGCCATCACCAAGATGGCGGCGCTGCAGGCGCACGGGGTGTGCTTCTCGCTCGACGACTTCGGCACCGGCTATTCCTCGCTCGCCTACCTGCGGCAGTTGCCGCTGAGCCAGCTCAAGATCGACCAGAGCTTCGTGCACAACCTGGGCGCCGACCCGCGCGCCGCGGCCATCGTGCGCACTATCGTCACCCTGGCCGACAGCCTGGGGCTGGACGTGATCGCCGAGGGCGTGGAAACCCAGGAGCAGCGCGACAACCTCGCGCGCAACGGCTGCCATACCTGCCAGGGCTACCTGTTCAGCCGGCCCGTGCCGGTGGAGGAACTGGTTTTTGCTACCAATTAAATAGCTGCCAGCGCTTGCTATAAAAGGGTTGGTGCCGTTTTTCATGCCTGAGGCCTACAATCGCGCCCTGCCGCCCCTGGGGATGCCCCCTCGGCGGCGCAAGGAGCCCGCCGCATGCACACCCCGACCGCCAACGAGGCGCTGACCCCGATCCCCGACGCGCAGCGCGTCTTCCGCTGGCACGACCACGCCTCGCTGTGGTTCAGCCTGGGCGTGGGCCTGCTGGTCATGCAGGTGGGCGCCTACCTGATGCCCGCGCTGGGCACGCAGGAGGCGCTGCTCGCCATCATCGCCGGCTCGCTGCTCGGCGCCGGGCTGCTGGGCTGGGTGGCGAAGATCGGCTGCGACAGCGGGCTGGCCAGCGCGGGCCTGATGCACGCGGTGTACGGGCGCACGTTCGCGCGCCTGCCCATCGTGCTGAACATCGTGCAGCTCGTGGGCTGGGGCACGTTCGAGCTGGTGGTGATGCGCGACGCCAGCATCGCCATCGGCCGGCAGGCGGGCGCCATGCAGGCGGCCTGGTGGCCGGTGGCGGCCACGCTGCTGTGGGGCGGCGTGGTCACCCTGCTCATCAGCGGCTCCATGGTGCAGCTGGTGCGCCGCATCATCGCGCGCGTGGCGCTGCCGCTGGTGGTGCTGTCGCTGCTGTGGCTGTCCTGGCAGTTCCTTGGGCTGGCGCAGGCGCAGGGGCTGGCTACCCTGTGGCAGCGCCAGGGCGAAGGCGGCATGGGCGTGATGCCGGCGCTCGACCTGGTGATCGCCATGCCCATCTCGTGGCTGCCGCTGGTGGCCGACTACGCGCGCCACGGCCGCAGCGGCGCCGGCGCGCTGCGCGGCGCCTGGGCGGGCTACGCCGTGGCCAACATCTGGTGCTACGCGCTGGGCGTGCTGGTGGCGCTGACGCTGCCCAGCCAGGACCTGGTGACCGCGCTGCTGCTGGCGCAGGGCGGGCTGATCGCGCTGTCGCTGATCCTCATCGACGAAGTGGACAACGCCTACGGCGACGCATACTCCGGCGCCGTCTCCAGCCACAGCCTGCTGCCGCGCTGGAGCGTGCGCCGGTGGGGCCTGGGCGTGGCCGTGGCCTGCACGCTGGGCGCGCTGGTGCTGCCCATGCACAGCCTGGAGCCCTTCCTGCTGCTGCTCAGCTCGGTGTTCGTGCCGCTGTTCGGCGTGATCCTGGGGCGCCTGGCCTTCGGCGCCGACGCGGCCGCGCTGCTGGCCCGGGCGGGCAAGGCGCATGCCGTGCCCATTGCCATCTGGCTGGCGGGCGTGGCGCTGTACCACCTGCTGCCCAAGCTGGCCCCGGCGCTGGGCTCGGCCCTGCCCACGCTGGCGCTGAGCTTCGCGCTGGCCTGGGCCACGCGGCCGCGCAGCGCCTGAATACGGCGCAGGCGCTTCGCTTTTCATAGCTGCAAGCGCTTGATGGATAAGGGCTGGAGGCCAAAAACACCCTACTCTCCGAGCAACGCAAGGGATAACCCCTACTCTTCATGTGAGAATCACCCGCAGCGTTGGCAGATCCGCCAGCCGCCAGGGTTCTGCTGAAAACGGGGGCCGGGCATCCGCACACGCCGCGCGGCGTGGTTTTCAAGGAGAGAGCATGGGCTTCAAACCTGTTCCCACGGCCATTGCGGTGGCCCTGGGTCTGATCATCGGCTTCGTGATTCCGGTGCCCGAGGGCGTTGCGCCCGATGCCTGGCATCTGCTGGCGCTGTTCGTGGGCACCATCGCGGCCATCATCGGCAAGGCGCTGCCCATTGGCGCCCTGTCCATCATCGCCATCGCGCTGGTGGCCGTGACGGGCGTGACCAACGACAAGGCAGCGGGCGCGATCAACGACGCGCTCAGCAGCTTCTCCAACTCGCTGATCTGGCTGATCGGCGTGTCCATCATGATCTCGCGCGGCATCATCAAGACCGGGCTGGGCGCGCGCATCGGCTACCTTTTCATCGCCGTATGGGGCAAAAAGACCATCGGCATCGCCTATTCGCTGGCGCTGTCGGAGCTGATCCTGGCCCCGGTCACGCCCAGCAACACGGCGCGCGGCGGCGGCATCATCCACCCCATCATGCGCGCCATCGCGGGCAGCTACGGCTCCGACCCCGAAAAGGGCACGCAGGGGCGCATGGGCCGCTACCTGGCACTGACCAATTACCACGCCAACCCGATCACCTCGGCCATGTTCATCACCGCCACCGCGCCCAATCCGCTGGTGGTCAAGCTGATCGCCGACGTGACGGGCGCGCAGATCAGCCTGAGCTGGGGCACCTGGGCGCTGGCCATGCTGCTGCCGGGGCTGGTGGCGCTGGCGCTGATGCCGCTCATCATCTACCTGCTGCACCCGCCGGAAATCAAGAGCACGCCCAACGCCATGCAATTCGCGCGCGAGAAGCTGCGGGAGCTGGGCCCCATCAGCCGGGGCGAGGTCACGATGTTCGGCGTGTTCGCGGTGCTGCTGGTGCTGTGGGCGGGCATTCCAGCCTTTCTGTTCGGCCCGGGCGCGGCGGTGGACCCGACCACGACCGCCTTCATCGGCCTGTCGCTGTGCCTGGTCACCGGGGTGCTGACCTGGGAAGACGTCATCAAGGAAAAGAGCGCCTGGGACACCATCGTCTGGTTCGGCGCGCTGGTGATGATGGCCACCTTCCTCAACAAGCTCGGCCTGATCGCCTGGTTTGCCAAGAGCATCGAAACCGGCATCGGCCACCTGGGCCTGGGCTGGGTGGCGGCCAGCGCGCTGCTGATGCTGACCTACCTGTACGCGCACTACATGTTCGCCAGCACCACGGCCCACATCACCGCCATGTTCGCCGCCTTCTACGGCGCCGGCCTGGCCCTGGGCGCGCCCGCGCTGCCCTTCGCGCTGATGATGGCGGCGGCCTCCAACATCATGATGACGCTGACCCACTACGCCACAGGCACCTCGCCCGTGGTCTTCGGCTCGGGCTACACCACGCTGGGCGAATGGTGGAAGACCGGCTTCGTGATGAGCGTAGTGCTCATCGTCATCTGGCTGGTGGTCGGCGGGGTGTGGTGGAAGGTGCTGGGTTACTGGTGACCGGGATGCGGAGCCGGAGACTGCCGCGTCACAGAGGCATGCTGTTGATTCTTCTGGTGAACCTATCTCTTACCCGTGAAATAGGAAGCTCGAATCTATGGAACACAACCGATGAAAACGCATAAACAGCCAGAAGCCAAAGACAGACGCAGAACCAAATCTCCACCATGCTGGAGCGGGAGTCAATATTGAGAACATGCCGGATCAAAAACAACAGCGGCATATGAGAAAGATAGATTGTGTAGGAATAAAGACTGATCTTCTCGACAAAATTCCCGAGGAGATTATCCACCAGCACATGGACGGACACCTTCGTCAACCATGGCAAGATCATGGCGGTACCGACAGAGAGCAAAGTAATGGAAACGCAGTTGACGGCCCTGGAAAAAACTCCCTGCCCCCAGGCGCCAGGATCCAGCAATATCCATAAGAAATACATTCCCAGCAGCATTGCAGCAGCGCCCAGGAAACCAAGCAATCCAGAATACCTGTCCCAGAATTCCTTATACCAATTGTTCACTATCGCAGCAAGGACCCCCCAGCCTGTCGCATCCAGATGGTATAGGGTAACGCGGCGTATCTCCAAATCCCACTCCCATACGTCAAGGACAGGCGGGTAAAAGAAACGGGCGCAGGCGGGCAGCACGATCAGTACACCGGCCGTCAGCAGAAAACAATATCTACTCTCCATCTTCTTCACCAGGAAGAACAAACCAATAATTATTGGCATAAGAAGATAGAACCACTCATCCAGCGCCAGCGACCATGATTCGCCGAAAAAATTATCCGAAACATCCCCACTGAGAAGGTTCTGCGAGAAAACCAGGAATTGCCATGTAAACCAGCCCTTCTCGATTCCAAGGGCTACCAGCAGGACATTCACCAACAAAAACAGGTAATACGATGGCAAGGTTCTGAACCAGCGCCGCATCCAGAAATCCTTGCTGCATTGCCACCACGAATCGCTCTTGGAAAAGCTTCTGATCATGATGGTTCCGATCAGGAACCCACTCAAGACGAAGAGCCACTCAATGGATATGACAGACTGCAGGCTGATCTTTGCCAGGACGCCTTCCCAGGCAGCAGTCTCGGTGTAAATAAAGAAGTTGATGAACGCATGGTTCGCCAAAACGATGAAGATCGCCATGGTTCGCAAATAGTCGAGCCCTGCGTTCCTTGCAATCTTGCCAGCCTTGGATTCTGGAATCTTATTCATATCTCGGCATCATTCACACATCACGCACTGCATTCATACGCATGGGAAATCGATGGCATGGCAATCCAGCGAAATGCTCCTATTTTCATAGCTCCCAGCGCTTGCTGCATAAGCGCTGGAGGCCAGAAACCTCTGAACCCTACAAAACCACCTGCGCCACCGGCGCATAGCCATGGTTCAGCGGACCATGGCCCCGGCCCGTGCGCACTGCGGCCCCGGCCTCGATGGCACCCAGAATATAGGTCCGCGCCCGGGCCACGGCCTCGGGCAGCGCGTGGCCCAGCGCCAGGTGCGCGGCAATGGCCGAGGACAGCGTGCAGCCCGTGCCATGCCCGTTGTGCGTGGCGATGCGCGCCGAGCCCAGACGGGTGGTAGGGCCATCGTGCAAGGCCAACACGTCCACCACTTCGTCGCCCGGCAGGTGGCCGCCCTTGAGCAGCGCGGCGCGCGCGCCCAGCGCCAGCAGGCCGCGCGCGGCGTCGTCCAGCGCCGCGATGCCGCCGATGGGGCGGCCCAGCAGCAGCGCCGCCTCGTCCAGGTTGGGCGTGACCACCTCGGCCAGCGGGAACAGCGCGCGCACCAGCACGGCCACGGTCTCCTGGGCGATGAGGCGGTCGCCGCTGGTGGCCACCATCACCGGGTCGAGCACCACGTGCGGCAGCTGGTGGCGGCGGATGGCGTCGGCCACCACCTGCACCACTTCGGGCGAGGCCAGCATGCCGATCTTCACGGCATCGACGCCGATGTCCTCGACCACGGCGTCGATCTGCGCGCGCAGCATGTCGGGCGGTATGCCGTGGATGCCGCGCACGCCCTGCGTGTTCTGCGCCGTGATGGCGGTGATGGCGGTCATGCCGTAGCAGCCTAAAGCGGCGAAGGTCTTGAGGTCGGCCTGGATGCCGGCGCCGCCGCCGCTGTCCGAGCCGGCGATGGAGAGCACGCGCGCATAGCGCGGCAGCGAAGTCGGTTTTTCTTGCGTCATGGCAAAAATTATCGACGGTAAGGGCTCTCGCGCCGTGCTGTAATCCGCGCCACGGACGAAACAGGGGTGTCCCGGCTGCACAGGCTGGCGACTGAGAAAGACCCTCGGCACCCGATCCAGGTCATGCTGGCGTGGGGAGTTTTCACCAGTACGGCGCCGCCATGGCACGCCCGCGTTTTGTCCCTTTGCCTGACCCCTCGGACTGCGGACACCAACGCCATGCACACCCTCGCTGCCTCCTCCTCCATCACCATCCTCGGCGCCGGCCTGCTGGGCCGCCTGCTGGCCACCAGCCTGGCGCGCCAGGGCCACCGCGTGCAAGTCTTCGAGGCCGGCGGCCCCGAAGGCGAAGGCTCCGCCGCGCACGTGGCCGCCGCCATGCTGGCGCCGCTGGCCGAATCGGCCGTGACCGAACCCGGTGTGGTGCGCATGGGGCAGCACGCGCTGGAGCGCTGGCCCGCGCTGCTGGGCCAGTTGCCCGCGCCGGTGTACTTCCAGCGCAACGGCACGCTGATCGTCTGGCACCGCCAGGACACGCCCGACGCGCTGCGCCTGCGCGGCCTGCTGGAGCGCACGCAGACCCTGCAGCCCACCCTGCCCCACATGCAGGCGCTTGATGCCGAGGGGCTGGCACAGGCCGAGCCCGCGCTGGCGCACCGCTTCGGCCAGGGCCTGCTGCTGCCCGGCGAGGGCCAGCTAGACAACCGCCAACTGTTCGCCGCGCTGGCGCAGGACATGCAGCAACTGGGCGTGCAGGTGCACTGGCACAGCCCGCGCGAGGTGGCCGACTTCCGCCCCGGCGAGGCCGGCCAGCCCGACTGGCTGCTCGACTGCCGCGGCCTGGGCGCGCGTGCGCAGTGGCACCAATTGCGCGGCGTGCGCGGCGAAGTGCTGCGCATCCACGCACCCGAGGTGGTGCTTTCCCGCCCCACGCGCCTGGTGCACCCGCGCTACTCGATCTACATCGCGCCCAAGCAGGAGCACCTGTTCGTCATCGGCGCCACCGAGATCGAATCCGACGACCGCTCCCCCATGAGCGTGCGCTCGGCGCTGGAGCTGCTCAGCGCCGTCTACACCGTGCACAGCGGCTTCGCCGAGGGCCGCATCCTGGAGATGAACACGCAGTGCCGCCCCACCCTGCCGGACAACCTGCCCGCCATCCGCATGCCGCAGCCGCGGGTCATGGAGATCAACGGCATGTACCGCCACGGCTTCATGATCGCCCCCGCGCTGCACGACGTGGCGCTGGAGTTGCTGGAGCAGGGACAATCGGCGCTTGCGCCCCAGTTCGGCCTCTCCCTGCAACGCACCGCATGAACGTCACCATCAACCAGCAAGCCGCCACGCTGCCAGCGCACGCCACCGTGCAGGACGCGCTCGCCACCCTGGCCGCGCGCCCGCCCTTCGCCGTCGCCGTGAACACCCGCTTCGTGCCCAACACGCAGTACGCCAGCCACGCGCTGCACGAAGGCGACCGCATCGAGGTGATCGCGCCCGTGACGGGCGGCTGACATTCCAAGCAAAATCGGCCTCCAGCGCTTGCCAGGAAAGCGCTGGCAGCTATCAAAACCATAGAACGCCATGAACGATTCGCTGACCCTCTACGGCCACGCCTTCGCCAGCCGCCTGCTGCTGGGCACCGCCCGCTACCCCTCGCCCGCAGTGCTCGAAGCCGCCGTGCAGCGCGCGCGCCCGGCCATGGTCACGGCCTCGCTGCGCCGCCAGGGCATCAACGCCACGAACGCGGGCGAGAGCTTCTGGGAACTGCTCAAGCGCCTGGGCGTGCCCGTGCTGCCCAACACCGCCGGCTGCCACAGCGTGCAGGAGGCCGTGACCACGGCGCAGATGGCGCGCGAGGTGTTCGGCACGCCGTGGATCAAGCTCGAAGTCATCGGCGACGACTACACCCTGCAGCCCGACACGCTGAACCTGGTGGAGGCCGCATCGCTGCTCATCAAGGACGGCTTCCTCGTGCTGCCCTACACCACCGACGACCTGGTGCTGTGCCAGCGCCTGGTGGACGTGGGCTGCCAGGCCGTCATGCCCTGGGCCGCGCCCATCGGCACCGGCCGCGGCCCGCAGAACCCCTACGCGCTGCAGACGCTGCGCGAGCGCCTGCCGGTGCCGCTGCTGGTGGACGCCGGGCTGGGCCTGCCCTCGCACGCCTGCCAGGTGATGGAGTGGGGCTTTGACGGCGTGCTGCTGAACACCGCCGTGGCGCTGTCGCAAGACCCCGTGGCCATGGCCGGCGCCTTTGCCGACGCCGTGGCCGCCGGCCGCGCCGCGCACAGCGCGGGCGCCATGGCGCCGCAGCAGGCTGCCCAGCCCAGCACCCCGGTGCTGGGCACGCCGTTCTGGCACCACGACAAGGCATGAGCGGCATGCCCTCCTCCACCGACTGGGCCGCCGCCGCGCAGGCCATCGCCGCCGCGCACGGCGCGCGCTTTGCCGAATTCCCCGCGCAACCCGCGCCCGCGCCCACGGGCGACGACCCGGTGTACCGCGCTGCGCTGGCGGCCTGCAGCCAGTTGGGCTTCATCGCCATCGACGCCGAATGCCTGGCGCAGGCCTGGATGCGCCAGAGCCAGCGCCTGGGCGCCTTCGACGCCGCGCTGTGGCCCGGCGATCCGCAGGACTTCGGCGTGCAGGCGCGCGCCGGGCGCACAGGCTTCCCCGCCTGCCCGCAGCGGCTCGGCCTGTACGCCGTGCTGCCCGACGCCGCCTGGGTCGGCCGCATGGCGCGCGCGGGCGTGCCCACGGTGCAACTGCGCTTCAAGAACGCGGACCCTGCCGCCATTACCCGGGAAGTGCGCGCCGCCGTGGCGGCCGTGCAGGGCACGCAGGCGCTGCTGTTCATCAACGACCACTGGCGCGACGCCATCGCCGCGGGCGCCTACGGCGTGCACCTGGGGCAGGAAGACCTGGACGCGCTGGCGCCGGAGGAACTGGCGCAGTTGCGCGCCTCGGGCCTGCGCCTGGGCGTGAGCACGCATGGCTACGCCGAGATGCTGCGCGCCGACGCCGTGGCGCCGAGCTACATCGCGCTGGGCGCGGTGTTCCCCACCACGCTGAAGAAAATGGCCACGGTGCCCCAGGGCGTGGCCCGCCTGGGCGGCTACGTGCCATTGCTGCGCGGCTACCCGCTGGTGGCCATCGGCGGCATCGGCGCGGCGCAGTTCCCCGAGATCCTCGCCACCGGTGTCGGCTCCATCGCCGTGGTGCGCGCCCTGGTGCAGGCGCCGGACCCGGAGCAGGCGGCAGCCGAGCTG
>Ga0222427_101163_pt1 | contig 14302 bp, 9 predicted proteins | sample 2B20Ametagenome_FD_182890 | JGI IMG/M metagenome (GOLD analysis project Ga0222427, IMG submission 182890) | Enriched microbial communities from leaf-cutter ant dump, University of Wisconsin, Madison, United States - 2B20A (version 2) | ecosystem: Environmental > Terrestrial > Nest > Insects nest >...
TTCTTGCCGGCCTCATCGCTGGCAATGCCCACTCCCACAGATTTCCTGTATCTGGCCTGGATCACGCGGCTGGCCCGGGACCCTGTGGGAGTCGGCGTTGCCGACGATGGGGCCATCTGCCTCGACATCAATCTTGCTGATCAGGTTGTTCTTGCCGGCCTCATCGCTGGCAAGCTCCCACAGAGGCGCGCGTTGCCATTGGACTTGTTCTCACCACTCACGGCCCGGCCAGTTCCACCACCTCGCCCTCGCCACTGCCCAGGTCGTACACCACCAGTACCTCGCTGACCGCGTCTGCACCAATGACCAGCGTCCCCTCGGCATTCCAAGCCCCCGACTGCCCAGCCGCGACGTAGTCGTCCGCTCGCCCCACGCAGTTGGCCATGATCACGCTCATGCCGTGCTCCCTGGCAACCAGCGGGTAGTGAGCATAAGCCGTATCCACGCCGCGCTGCGACTTGGCCACGCTGGTGAAATACACCTGCGCGCCTGCATGCGCGGCCTGCTGAGCATGTTCCATCTGCAGCGATTCGTAGCAGATCGCCGGGGCCAGAATCGTCTCGCCCCGGGTAAACAGGCTCTGCCCCGCCCCTGGCAGGAAAAACGGAAATTCATCGGGATGCAGCCGTTGCTTGCAATACAAGGTGCGCGGCAACTGCGGCTGGAACACCAGCATGCCGATGCGGTTGCCGCCCGACTTGCGGATCGGCGCCCCTACGGCGATCAGCATGCCGAAACGGTCGCTCAGCCACTGGAACACATCCAGGCGCTCGTCCTCGGGCTGCATCGCCAGCACCTCGGCCAGGCGCGGCTCGTAGCCGGTGAGGGACAACTCCGGGAAGACGATCATGTCGGCGCCCAGGCTGGCGGCGATCTCGATGACATCGACGTGCTTGTCGAGGTTGTGCTCGATATTGCCGGCGGTACAGGCGATCTGTGCAGCGATCAGTTTCATTGCGCTTCCTTGAAAGGCCGAATCGGTTATTCCACTGCCTCGACCACACCCTGGTCCTCACCGAGGAAACCACCGCTCTGATGCTGCCAGAGCCGTGCGTAGGTGCCGTTCCGGGCGAGCAGTTCAGCGTGGGTACCCTGCTCGATGATGCGCCCGTTGTCCATGACGATCAGGCGGTCCATCGCGGCGATGGTCGAGAGCCGGTGGGCGATGGCGATCACCGTCTTGCCCTGCATCATTTCGTCGAGGCTTTCCTGGATGGCGACCTCGACTTCCGAATCGAGGGCACTGGTGGCTTCGTCGAGCAGCAGGATCGGCGCGTTCTTCAGCATCACCCGGGCGATGGCGATGCGTTGTCGCTGGCCGCCGGAGAGCTTGATACCGCGCTCGCCAACCAGCGTGTCATAGCCACTGTGGCCCTGGCGGTCGCTGAGCTGGCGAATGAACTCGTCGGCCTGGGCGTTGACCGCAGCGGCACGGACTTCCGCCTCGCTGGCCTCGGGACGCCCATAGGCGATGTTGTCGCGGATCGAGCGATGCAGCAGCGAGGTGTCCTGGGTGACCATGCCGATGGCACTGCGCAGGCTGTCCTGGGTGACCGTGGCGATGTTCTGCCCATCGATGCGGATCTCGCCGCTGTCCACATCGTAGAAGCGCAGCAGCAGGTTGATCAGGGTCGACTTGCCGGCGCCGGAGCGCCCCACCAGGCCGATCTTTTCGCCCGGGCGGATATCCAGGCTCAGGCCATCGAGCACCTGGCGCTCGCCGTTGTAGTTGAAGCTGACCTTGTCGAAGCTCACCGCGCCACCGCGGGTCGCCAACTGGCCGGCGTTCGGCGCATCCACCACCTTGGGGCCCTGGGTCAGGGTCTGCATGCCGTCCTGCACGGTGCCGATGCTTTCGAACAGCGAAGTCATCTGCCACATGATCCAGTGCGACATGCCGTTGATGCGCAGGGCCATGGCGGTGATCGCCGCGACCGCCCCGGTACCGACGTCGCCCTGGTGCCAGAGCCACAGGGAATAGCCGCCGGCGCCAAGGATCAGACCGACCACCAGGGCCTGGTTGACGATCTCGAACTGGCTGACCAGGCGCATCTGGCGGAAGCCGGTTTCCTTGAAGTCCTCCATCGCTGCCCGGGCGAAGTGCGCCTCGCGCTTGGAGTGGGAAAACAGCTTCACCGTGGTGATATTGGTGTAGGCATCCGACACCCGCCCGGTCATCGACGAGCGGGCGTTGGCCTGCTCCTGGCCGACCTTGCCCAGGCGCGGCACGAAATACAGCATGGCCAGGCCGAACAGGACGATCCAGGCAATGAACGGCAGCATCAGCTTGAGGGCGAAGCCACCGGCCAGGGCAATGATGGCGATGAAGTACACGCCGATGCCAGGAAGGATCTCGATCACCGTGAACAGCACTTCGCGCACCGCCAGGGCGGTCTGCATCACCTTGGTGGTAACCCGGCCGGAGAACTCGTCGGAGAAAAACGACAGGCTCTGCCGCAGCATCAAGCGGTGGAAGTCCCAGCGCAGGCGCAGCGGCAGGTTGATCGCCAGGACCTGGTGCTGAACCATGGTGCGCAGTGCCACCAGTCCGACGCTGGCCAGCAATACCAGACCGATGCCCCACAGCACGCGGCTTTCCTCATCGGTCACCGCAGCGCCGGACTGCCAGGCGGCCAGCAGGTCGACCACCTGGCCGAGCACGGAAAACAGCCAGGCCTCGTAGACCGACACGGCAGCGCTGAGCAGCGCGAACAGCAGCACGTAGCCACGGGCGCCGCGGGTGCAGGCCCAGAGGAAGCGCAGCAGGCCGACGGGAGGGGGCGGCAGTTCGTCTGGCGGGAAAGGGTCGAGGCGGCGCTCGAAGACACGGAGCATGGGGGTACCTGGCAGAGGGAAAGTGGTCAGTCTGCCATTTGATGGAGGGTTTGCGGGGGTTTTTGGTTCCGATGTTGTGGATGATGGCCCCCGGGGCAGACGTGGTTAGCGGAACAAGCAGGCGTTAGCATGCGCGGCTGGGTAAAGGCGAAACATTCCAGGAGAGCGGTTTGAATCCACGAAATGAAATCCTTGAGTCATTCGGTCCTGCGGTCTTCTCCAGGCCACTTTTCTATTGCTACCCCGGCGGCCTGCGCTTCGAGCTTTCGGAAGGCGGCACCGCGGTTCGGCAATTGGTGGTGGCGATGGAGAAAGCTAGAAGGATCTGCAAGGACATCTTCGACGACGGCGAATCCATGATTGCCTGTGTACGGGCACACGCCGACAGTCAGCGTTTTTCTCATCGCAGAGAGCTGCGTGCGCTCAGGGACGCCGGGATTCGCATTCCCGCCCGGCGCTGGATATGGAGCGAGGAAAAGGACGAAGACGATCGCTGCGATGACGAAGGCCCGGAGTACTGGGTACACCTGGCTTTCGAGGCGCCTGCCGCCTGGCTTGAATCACTGTTGTGGTGCGCCCTGGCCAAGGATCTGGGCATACATCCGCAGATCCAGTCCGGGATCTATCTATTCAACCTGAAGAAAAATATCGTGGCGTTTCCCTACGATGATCGAGGGATGGATGTGGTTGGGCCCAACGAGGATGCGCTGCGTGAGCTTTATGAGGTGCATGGGGAGCTATTGCTGGAGTACGACCGGGAGATCATGGAGGGAACGTTTGGCGTGGGGGCTGGGGAGCGTTGAGTTTATCGAGTGGCAGGAGGCAGGGTTTGAATGCGATCAGGTTTTCCCGTGGACCTCGAACTGACCATGCTCTTGGCTTGCAGCGCCGAGGACCGAGCGCTCTCCCAGTCCTTGCGCCACAAAGCACGTCGGCTTGCTTGTCGACAAAGCCAAGGAGACTGATCTTCATCACCATTCCCGGCTAGATCCCATTCGATACGGAAGAATGCTATGGATGGGCGGCTGCCATTCGCGAGAAATCGCGCTGGATCCGAAGCTGCCCGTCGCGAATGGCCGCATTCGGCCAAGAGCGGACTCTCCGTTCTTTCCAATACGCACGTTGAACAGGTTCAACCCCTGCGTGCCGCCATCACATTGGTATCCAGGCAACCTGCTCTATGAGCCGCTTTGCCACCTAGGTTTCCCAGCCTTCCCTGGACAACTCGCCATCCTCACTGTCACCGCCAACCATATCGGCCATCTCGTCATCATCGAACCTGTACCTTTTGGGCACTGGAGCCTTGTCATCTTCAACCGGGGCGTAGAGACCTTTTTCGACTTTCGTGATATAGCCTTTCTGAAAGAAGGTACTCATTGCATTCGCAAAAATACTCCTCCATTCCAGAGCGGTTTTGATGCCCAATTGGTTGAAACGACCGTAAATCTCGTCTGCCAGGACATTCATCTGCATCACACTACCAGGCGTCCACGTGGCAATCCTTACCTGAGCGAAGGTAAAGGCAATCAAATACAGTTTTTTCCCTAACGGAAGCGGAACTTGAAGCACATTAGAACGATGCTTAATTTTTTGGGCGCGCGTGAATGCCGCAGCAGCGGCAATCTCTAAAGGCAGGGTTGGTTGCAGCTCCCGGATACGCTTGCCAGGCAGGTCACCGGAAACCACACCATCCATTAGCCTCAATTCATCAATAATATCTGCGCCTGGATACGGGACTCTTTCTGGCGCAGTGGTGCACAACGTACAATCGTTGGCACCTCCTTCAGTATGTGGTGATAACGCATTGCACACCGTGCAAAATTTAAAGTAGAGGTTCTGCGTGTAGTACGACTCTGTAATTGATGGATCAGATTTTGCTCGATGGAATCTGGAGAATGAATTTTTAGGCCAAAAATATATTGGTTGCGGCAGATTTTGAATGAGGTGGCTGATCCACATTCGTGTCACTGCGTTATCGCCGGCTCCCTCAATTAGCCAAGCGCTCCAAGATTTTGCCCAGTAAATGTTCACACTGGCGAAACCAAGTGATTTTTTGTCGGTGCACCCTGCGATTATGTTATCGATGCGCTGCTTATTACGCTCTTGCTGCAAAATTATTTGGTTTTCAGGCCGATTTTTTATCCGGTCTCTAAATACTTCAGCGTGAGACCAGTGGCGGGGGGCAGCGTTGTAAATCGCTATGCATTGAGATGTTGCACGAGAGTAGGCGCTGAACAATTCAGCGGTGCTGAGTAGCTCTGCGCCTAAAATAATAATAATGGGGGCTTCTAAACCTCTGAATGTGGCAATCTTTGCGATGCGTTGGCTCTCTTTGTTTAGGTACTCAAAGTATTCTCTTGATGGCAGGCTGGTCACGAGGGTCACAATGTCGTCGGGTGAAACTCCGCTGGCGATAAGCCCGTGTCTGATTTCAGAAACTTTGTCACACGGGTTGGCGGTGATTATTTCAACGGCAGTGTCGTCTTCCAACCTTCTTGGGGTTGAATGTTGAAGATTGGGTGGAACTGCCTCTTCGAGGATGTTCGTGATGGCTTTTGGCATCCGCAGAATGATTGTTAGCGGGAATGGCTGCACGCCTAGCAGCTCGCTGAGGGCTTTTAGTGGAATAGTCCCCCGCTCGTATGGAAACACCTGCGTTTCGTCGCAGAAAAATGATCTGGGCTTGTTCTGGAACCAGAAGGCGAGGGTTTCACACCAGGACGGGATGAGCGCCTGTGATTCGTCAACCAGCAAAGCGTCGTAGTTGGGCAGGAGTCTCAGCTCAATTGCTTCCAGTAGATCAAGTTCGCACTGTTCTCTGTACCAATCCTCCCTCTTTTCAGCTTCGCTCCGTTTGAGCACGACTGACGCCTGTGCACATAGTCCATGCCAGGTAGTGACATAGCAGCTTCTGGAATCGGTCAACTGAGTGCGGACGTACTCTGTGAGCTTGGTGTTGAATGACACCACCAAGACCTTCAGCCCCTGTGCTGCCAGCCGCCTTGCCGCTTCAATCACAATGAGTGTTTTTCCAGTCCCTGGCCATCCGGTGACTAAAGAGGTCTGATGTTTCGTAACCCGCTGGACTACCTTGGCTTGCTCGTCGGTCAATTGCAGCCAGAGCCTGTTGTCGTAGAGGATGCGGCTTGCCCAGACGGGCTTCCCGTCAATTGTGGGGGTCAGGAACTCGATGATCTCGGAGACACGGGCTTCGCCCAGTGAGACGTTTTTGAGAGCACCTTTCCAGTAGTCCATCAACTCGATCACCCTCCGTGTGACGTTCGGCATCTCTCGATAATCGATATACAGCGGCTGAGGAGGGGTGGAGGAAGGGTCGTACATTCCGGGGTTTGGCGGCTTTTCTCCGAAATCGGAGTCAGGGAAAATAAGTCCATAACCCATTCGGAACCGAAGCGCTGGATTGGACCCCATCCACCTAGCGATTCCATGAACATTTCTGCGGGTCTGGCTGACTGGATCGATGACAAAATTTTTGTGCAGGTGAACAAAAAGGTTGTCGCCGACGTTGTACCCACCGCACTTCACTTCCAGGACGAGCAGCCCTTTCTCAGGATGGATGATTAGAAAGTCGATTTCACCTGTGGGCTTGGCCTGAGGGTCGAGCTTACGTACGGCTGAGCAGAGCCAGGGGAGGCTATGGATGACGGTATATTCATCGGGTAGCTCCGTTTTGAATACGGTGTATAAGTCCCGCTCGCCTTTGCTGCCTGTGTCGTAAGGTCCGTGGTCGGGGATCATCCTTGCCATCGATATATTGCCTTCTACAAATTCGATTCAAACTGGCACTGCGCTAAATTGATTGCTGTTCTGGTTTTGCACAAAGCTAAACCATACAGTCAGGCTGGCTCGCGAATCTGCATCCAGTCAAAAAATTCGGATGCGAAGCCATCAGTAAACGCTAGAGCCCTCTAACACCCTATCCGCCGATCAGCGTGAATGGGTATGGAACCTTGCCAGAGCCTCAGGTGAACCCGTAATAGCGCCGCTAACCCCATCTTCATATGTCTACGATCTATTCGTCCGGCAAAGAAACTCTGAAGTTACTCGGGTTATCTGGTGGGTAGCCTCCGATCACCTGTACGGTCAGAACACGGGGCAACGAATGCTGTGGTGGCACTTATCCGGTGCGGCCCTGACTATTTGGCTGAGCAGGAACTGGACGGATCAGCAGATAACAGCAGCCGCCTTTGCCGCCCTTCAGCGCCGGGGTGAAGTCCATGGTGGTGACTACCAGGCACCTCCTGACCGGCTGCCTCTCATTCCGGCCTTTGATGATGTGCAACCAGCCCCCATCTGACGGCTCCCGATTGCGCCAGTCAGCAAGGCCGGTATCCAACATTACCCGCCGGAAAGAGCCAGCCAACTCCCTCGTTTACATCCGATGATGCTCCACTAAAAAGTCGACAAATAACCGCACCCGCGCCGGCATCGCCGGGCCACCGACAAAAACCGCATGAATCGGTTCTCGGTCACCGGGGTTCCAGGCTTGCAACAGCGATACAAGGTCGCCCCGCCGCAGGTCCTCGCTGACGGTGAACTCACCGACACGCGCAATGCCGGCGCCGACCCGCGCGAGTTGGGCCAGCGCTTCACCGCTGCTGCACTCGATGTTGCCGCTGACATTGAGGGAAAACTCCTTGCCATCGTGCACAAACGGCCAGTTGGGTTCGGCACGGCGGAAGTTGAAGCGCAGGCAGTTGTGCCGTAACAGGTCTTCCGGTTCCTGAGGGGTGCCGTGGCGCTGCAGGTAATCGGGCGATGCCACCACCACCTGGCCGGTTTCGCCGAGCCTGCGCGCGCTCAGCGGGCTGTCGGGCAGATGGCCAAAACGTATAGCCACATCAGCCTGGCCGCCGAGGATGTCGACCACTTCGTCGCCCAGGGTGAGGTCGACGACGATGTTCGGGTAGTGCTCGCTGAAGGCCGCGACCAGGGGAACGATGGACAGACGCCCATGGCCAAGGGCAGCGCTGACCCGCAATCGCCCCCTGGGTACGCCTTGGTCGGCAATGGCTTCTTCGACCTCATCCATGTCGGCCAGGATGCGCCGGGCGCCGCGCAGAAATGCTTCGCCCTCGGCGGTGAAGGTGATAGCCCGCGTGGTGCGCAACAGCAGCCGGGTACCCAGGCGCTGTTCGGCACGCGCGATGATTCGGCTGACCGCCGAGGGCGTGAGCCCCAATGCACGCGCGGCGGCCGACAGGCTGCCTTCTTGCGCCACGGTGGCGAACACGAACATTTCACCCGATCTACCGTTGAAGTCCACTTGTGCCTCTTACGCAAAGGTGATTACCAAAAATGCCGTCTACTGCCTTAAAGCGCTTGATCGTAGCATTGGCGGCATAGATGAGGAGCCTTTCATGCGTATCAATCCACCCCTTGTTGCACTCGCCATTGGTGCCTTTGGCATCGGCGTAACCGAGTTCGCCCCCATGGGCATGTTGCCGGGCATTGCTGCGGACCTCGGCGTTTCGATTCCCGCAGCGGGCTTGCTGGTCAGTGCCTACGCCCTGGGCGTACTGCTTGGCGCGCCGCTGATGACCCTGACCACCGGCAAGATTCCCCGGCGCTATCTGCTGATAGGCCTCATGGCGATTTTCACCCTGGGTAACCTCATGTCCGCACTGGCGACCGACTACTACAGCCTGATGATTGCCAGGGTGGTGACCTCACTGAACCATGGCGCATTCTTTGGCGTCGGCTCCATCGTCGCCGCCAGCGTGGTGGCCCCTGAAAAACGTGCTGGCGCGGTAGCGGCCATGTTCATGGGCCTCACCCTCGCAACCATTGGCGGTGTGCCACTTGCAACCTGGTTTGGCGAGCTGTTCGGTTGGCGCACCGCCTTCTGGGGCATTACCGGCCTCGGCGGGGTGACCATGGCCGCATTGTGGTTCGCCCTGCCCGACCTCAAGGCACCGCCAAGCGTCGGTGTCATGGCCGAAATCCGCGTACTGGGCCGTGCCCCGGTGCTGGGCGCGCTGGCCCTGACCGTTGTCGGCTCGGGTGCAATGTTCACCGTCTTCACCTACATCGCACCGATCCTCAGCAACGAGACCCACGCCTCCACCGCCTTCATCACCGCCATGCTGGTGCTGTTCGGCATAGGGCTGACACTGGGCAACATGTGGGGCGGCAAAGCCGCCGACCGCTCGATAGACCGCACCCTGATCGTCTCGCTGAGCGTACTCATCCTGGTCCTGCTGGCGTTCACCCTGCTGATGCGCTGGCCGCTGCCGGCCGCCGCAGCCATCCTGATCTGGGGCATCGCCAGCTTCGCCTTGGTGCCGCCGTTGCAGATGCGCGTCATGGAAGCCGCCAAGGACGCGCCTAATCTCGCCTCGGCGGTGAACATTGGTGCGTTCAACCTTGGCAACGCGATTGGCGCAGCGCTGGGGGGCGCGGTGATCAATGCGGGGTTGGGTTTTCCGGCGATTTCCCTGGCGGGGGCGGCGATGGCTGGGTTGGGGTTGTTGATGGTGTTGGGCTTTGCGTGGCGGTCGAGGGCCGCGGAGGCAGTGGTGGTGTGAGGAGGATTTGAGGGGCTCCCAGGCCCCTCCTGACCGGCTGCTTCGGGTCGAAAGCTGACACCTCTGCCATGACCGACTGCTCCATTCCCAGGCAACATGGAGATACACTGCTCGCCGACACAGCAGCCGACAGGACAAGGAATGCCATCCCCCCCTTCCAAACCTCGGGTCGACGCCCGCCGCGCGCGGGTGCTCTGGCTGCAGGGCGTCGCACTGGCGCACCTGCTCATCGCATTGATCCTGACCTGGGCCGGCGACTCCACACTGCTTGGCGTCTACCACCAGAGCGTCGAGCAGGCCTTCTGGGGCCAGGCTGCGCCGCCAGCAGCCCACGACCTGCAGGTCTGGTGGCTTGCCCTGTTCGGCGCCACCTTGCAGAGCTATTCCCTGTACATGTTCGGCCTGATTCACCTGGGTGACCGACTGCGCAGCCACCAGGCCTGGGCGTGGCTGGCGCTCGGCATCCTGCTGTGGGCACCGCAGGACATTCTGCTGTCGCTGCAGGCCGGGATGTGGTCGCACCTGGTTGTCGATGGCCTGGCCCTGCTCGCCCTGCTGCCGCCGTTGCTGTGGCTGTACCGCCACGACCGCCCCACCTCCACCTTGAAAGGACTTGAACGTGGCTGATCTGCCGATCCTGACCTGGGCCCTCAACCTGCTGCTGATCCAGGCTGTACTGGGCGCACTGGACACCATCTATCACCATGAACTGACCGTGGCCCTGCCGCAGCGCCACAGTGCGCGCCTGGAGCTGGCGATCCATGCGGTGCGTTCGTGCTGCTACGGCATCCTGTTCCTGGGCATCGCCCACATGGCCTTCCAGGGCGTCTGGGCGATCATCGTCGCTGCGGTGTTCACCCTGGAAATCGGCCTGACCCTGTGGGACTTCGTGGTCGAGGACCGCAGCCGCAAGCTGCCCGCCATCGAGCGCATCATGCATACCGTGCTGGCGATCAACGCCGGCGCCTTCTTCGCCCTGTACGGCTTGCAACTGTTGCAGTGGTCGAGCCTGCCCAGCGGCCTGGTGGCCATCGACCTCGGCTGGCGCGGCTGGTTGCTGACCCTGTTCGCCTTCGGCGTGACCGCGTCGGGCATTCGCGATGCGCTGGCGAGCTTGCGCATGCAACGCCAGGGGCAGCCGGCCAACCCGTTTGCCGGCGGGAGCTATAAGCAGGTGCTGGTCACTGGCGGCACCGGTTTCATTGGCGAAACCCTGGTCAATCAACTGCTCGATGCCGGCCACAGCGTCAGCGTGCTGGCCCGCGAACCGTTGCGCGCCGCCTATTTGTTCGACGGCCGCGCCCGCTGCCTGCGCAGCCTCGACAAGCTCGGCCATGACGAGCGCTTCGACGTGGTCATCAACCTGGCCGGCGCGCCCGTCGCCGGGCCACGCTGGACGCCAAGCCGCCAGGCCCAGTTGCTCGCCAGCCGGGTCGGCACCACCGAGGCCCTGCTGCGCTGGATGCGCCAGGCCCGGCATAAACCGGCGCTGTGGATCCAGGCCTCGGCCATCGGCTACTACGGCGTGCGCGACGCCAGCCTGGCGCTGGACGAAAGCGCCAGCAAAGGCAACGGCTTCATGGCTGAACTGTGCGATCGCTGGGAGGCCTCCGCCAGCCCGGCCAGCACCCTCGGCGCGCGCCAGGTGGTGCTGCGCCTGGGCGTGGTGTTCGGTCCGGGCGGTGCGCTGACGCCGCTGCTGATGCCGTTCCGCTTAGGTCTGGGCGGGCGCATGGGCGATGGCCGGCAGATCATGAGCTGGGTGCACCGGGATGATGTGCTGGCAGTGATGGCCCGCGCCATGGCCGACAACGACATGCAGGGCACCTACAACCTGGTCGCGCCCGAGCCGGTCAGCCAGGCCACCTTCGCCGAGACTGCCGGCCAGGTGCTCAAGCGCCCGGTGTGGTTGCATATCCCGGCCGCCCCGGTGCGGGCCCTGGCCGGCGAAATGGCCGAGCTGTTCTTCGACGGCCAGCGCGTGCTGCCAAACCGCCTGGAGCAGGCCGGCTACCGCTTCAGGTATCCGACCCTGGACAGCGCCCTGCGTGATCTGGCCTGAGGAGCGGAGATGAGCAAGCCCCTGCTGTACCTGCTGGCCGGCAACGGCAGCGCCGCCGACTGGTGGGACGATGCCCTGCCGCATTTCCAGCGTTACCGGGTCCAGGCCCTGGAACTGCCCGGCTTCGGCGACAACCCCGCGCCGCCCTGCGCCAGCCTGGACGAATACGCCCAGGCCCTGCTCGACCTGACCGAGCGCGGCCACGCAATCATGGCCGTCGGTGTCAGCGCCCTGATCGTGCTGCATGCCCTGCAGCGCCGCTCCGGGCACTTCAGTCGCAGCGTGCTGCTTGCCCCGGTGGGTGCCTTCCTGTGGCAACGACGCCTGCCGGCGCTGATGTCACCGCTGCCGCTGCGCAAGGCCATCCACGGGTTGCTCAGTCACAGGCCGGAGTGGTTCGCCGGCAAGTTCTCCAGCCAGCGCTGGACACCCGCGCAATATCGGCGCATGGGCGCTGGCTACGCCCGCTGCCGGGCCTTCGTGCCCTCCTGGGAGCAACTGCGCGCCGACACCGCACTGCCACTGCTGGAATGGATCACCGACCCGGTCGAGCTGGTGTGGGGTGACCACGACCGCCTGCTGGGCATCGCCCAGGCCGCCGCCTGGTCGGCGATTCTCGCCCGCGCCGACCTGCGTATCAGCCTGCAACCGGGCTGGGGCCACTACCCGTGGATCGACGCACCCGGTGAATTCGCCACCTGGCTGGAATCCGGCGCGCAAGGTTTCGTCGCCCATACCAAAGGCGGCCGCCTGCAACTGGCGGCGCTTGCTGGCCAGGCCGTGCCCGAAGCCCTGAGCCTCGACGACAGCCAGGACCCACGCCTGACCGCATTGCTCGCCTCCTTCCCGAATACCCTATGGGCCGTGCGCTCCTCCAGCTACGGCGAAGACCAGGCCGATGCCGCCAATGCCGGCCTGAGCACCACCTACCTGCGCGTGCCCGGCGAGGACGTCGCCGCGCGGGTCAACGAGCTGCGTGATGCTGGCGTCGAGCAAGTGGTGGTGCAGCGCTTTATCCAACCGACGGTGTCCGGTATCGCCTTCGTGCGTCATCTCTCGGTGGAACTGGAATGGCTCGAAGGCCATCTGGAAGCCCTGGCCGACGGCCAGGCCACACCTCAACGCGCGACCCTATCGCGCCTCGGTCCCGCCTGGCAAAGCGGCGAATTCACCGAGCTGCATGGCCTGACGGCCACGGCGATCTGGGACTTTCTGCAAGGCGTGCTGAAGGTGTTCCACTACGTCCCCGGCGATATCGAATGGGCCTGGGACGGCCAGCAACTATGGCTGCTGCAATACCGTCCGATCAGCGAGCACGGTTGGCGCCGCCACCTGACCTCGGCCAACATCGCCGAAATCCTCCCGCCCCAGCCCAGCCGCTTCGTCGAATACGCCCAGCGCCGCGCCGCCGCCAGCATCCCGGCGATCATGGCGCGCTGGGACAGCCGCGTGCTGCAGGACAACGAACCCTTCACCGCCGTGTTTGGCGGCGCCTCCTACATCAACAACGACCTGTTCCTCGCCCGGCTCGCCGACTGGGGCATTTCTGCCGCCAATTACGCCGGCGAAGTCGGCGGCGCCACCCCCGCCCTGCCCTGGCGCCCGGCCCGCCTGCTGCGCTCGCTGCCCCGCCTGTGGCGCATGCAGCACGCCGCGCGCAGCCACCTGCAAACCCTCGCCCCCGGCCTGCAACGCTTCGATGCGGAACTGGCGCAGCTACAGGCCGCCGCGGCTGACGGCCAGCAACTGGCGGACTGGTTCAGCCGCTTCTACGTCTTCGTGGTGCAAGGCAACCTGTGCATCGCCACGACCCTGGCCAGCAGCGGCGGCGCCTGGCTAGGCCGGCCACCGACCGCCTACCACGACCTGCAGCACAGCCCCCACCGCCTGCCCTGGGAAACCGACCCCGGCACCCCGCGCCCGGCGCCGACCGACTTGCCCCTGCAACCCATGCCGGCCTGGCCCCGCGCCGTCACCCTCGCCCACCGCCTCGGCCTGCCCGGCTTGCGCGGGTACTACCTGCAAGTGCGCGAGTGGTACCGGGACAACCTCATGCGGATCTTCTTCCGCGTGCACCACGCCATGCCTGAAGCACAGCGGGCGCACTGGTTCGCCGCGCATCCTGATGTGCGCAGCCGCGACGGGAGTTTCTGGCAGGACGGGAGTATGGGTAGCGAACAGGCTGCCGGCTTCATGATCTATCCCGGGCGGGTGCAAGGTGTTCTTGGGCAGGACATTCTTCTGGAAGACAGTCTCGATCCTGGTCGTCATGCGCAGTATCAGGCTGCGCGGGCGGTGATTGCGCGGATGGGGGGGCGGTTGTCGCATGGGTCGACGTTGTTGCGGGAATTGCGTAAGCCTTCGGCGGTGTTGCCGGGGGTGAGGAGTGAGTGGGTGGGGTGTGAGGTGGTTTTGGAGGATGGGGGGTTGAGTTTGGTAGTGTGCGTTTCAAGGGATGTGGTAACAGGTCGAGAGTGGTGAGCTGGCAAACAGACCTCAGGCTAGTTTGATAGAAGGCATCTAAGAAATAAGGAGGGCTCCCGCATTAGTGAGAGCTTGGACGCGGGGACGGCACCAATATAGTGACTCACGTTCAAATACAAGTGCTGTCGAACGGTACATCAAACACCTAGACATAGGCTCTGAGTGCTGCAAACTGCTGCCCCAAGAAACTGCCATCGAATACCGCACACCCATCTTCAAGTCGGACTAGGAAGGTGATTACCTCGGGGTGCGCTGGTCTAATGACCCCGGACACCTCAATGGGTGAAAATCCCCCCACTGAGGAGTACCCGATGAGCCGTAAGTACAGAAAGTTCGACACCGAGTTCAAGCTCGAGGTCTGCAAGATGATTGT
>Ga0222427_101165_pt1 | contig 14249 bp, 18 predicted proteins | sample 2B20Ametagenome_FD_182890 | JGI IMG/M metagenome (GOLD analysis project Ga0222427, IMG submission 182890) | Enriched microbial communities from leaf-cutter ant dump, University of Wisconsin, Madison, United States - 2B20A (version 2) | ecosystem: Environmental > Terrestrial > Nest > Insects nest...
TGATGAATTCCTGACCGTTCACCTGTTTCGGCTGAAAGTCCGCCACGGTGGTGCACCCCGTCAGAGAGAGGCAGGCCAGGACAGTGAAATGTGCAGATCGATGACGCATGTTTTATTACTGAAGTATTGATTGGATACATATTGTACCTTTTAGGGCCTATCGCTTTTCCCGGGAAAGCCCCACAAAGAACAAGGGTCTACAGACCGAAATCTGTAGACCCTTGGTAATGCTGGTCGGGACGGCGGGATTCGAACTCGCTACCCCTTGCACCCCATGCTTTTAAAAAGTTCATTCATATGAACTCGTGTTTACGGGTGTAGACATCCCATAACATAGCATCCATGCGGCTTTCCGGGTAAAATCTTGTCTACATCAATGAATACCAGGGTATGTAAATGGATCTAGATCGGTGGGGTAAAAGTGGGGTAAAAACCGCAAGAGGGCTACTGTGAGCCGCATCACCGCCCTCGCCCTTGACCGGCTGACGCCGGCTGACGACAAGCGCATCTTGCGAGAAGATGGTGGAATCGTTGGGCGCGTAAGGGCTGGCAAGAAAGGCGTAACGGTATGGTTTCGGTACGACACCAAGCTGGCCGGCAAGAAACACGATTACAGCCTGGGCACCTGGCCCGGCAAATCTCTGGCAGAAATTCGGGCTGAGCGTGATCGCATACGCACAATCGTCGCTGACGGAATAGACCCGAACGATGCCAAGAAAGCAGACCGGATCAAGCGGCAACAGGCCGTCGCTGAGACCATCCGGAAGGCCGATGAAGAACGCATCAAGGCTATGACGGTTCAAGACCTGTTTGATGTTTGGGTCGCCGATGGCGTTGCGCGACAGGACGGCAACAAAGAGTTGAAACGCCTGTTCGCAAAGGATGTCCTCCCCTCGATTGGCAAAAGGCCCCTACTCGAACTGACCGACAAAGACATCCTGACGATGCTGCGACGGATGCGCAAACGGGACGTAACACGCCAGACGGTCATCGCCTACAACGATGTCAATCAGATGCTCTCCTGGGGCGAAAAGCGCCAACCGTGGCGAGGCCTACTGGCCGACGGTAATCCTTGCAATCTGGTGGACGTAGGCAAGCTACTGCCGGCAGACTATGAAGAAGAACGCGACCGCACTCTGTCGCCTGCCGAAATCCGCGAACTCAGCGAGATTTTCAAGCGCATGGACACGGATTACGCGAACGCTGACGACAGGCGCAAGGCCACCCGGCCCATTGATCCACGAACCCGCATAGCCTTGTGGCTTTGTCTGGGCACACTCTGCCGCATTGGCGAACTCCTGATGGCGCGCTGGGAGCATGTGAACCTGGATGAGGGTGTCTGGTACATCCCCCGTGAAAACGTCAAAGGCCGCCGGGGCAAAAAGCAGGAACACTTCGTTTTCATCAGCGACTTCACCAAGCGCCAATTTGAGAAGCTGAAGGAACTGACCGGAGAATCTGAATGGTGTTTCCCTGCGAAAAACCGTAAAGGCGAGACCACCCACGTTTGTCTGAAATCAGTGTCGAAGCAAGTCGGAGACCGACAGATCATGTTCAAAAACAGGGAGAATCCCCTGAAAGGACGCGCATTCGACAATTCGCTGGTGCTGGCATCAGGGGATAACGGCGAATGGACACCGCACGATCTGCGCCGCACTGGCGCCACCATGATGCAAGAACTGGGGGTGTCCCTGGATGTGATAGATCGCTGCCAAAACCACCTGTTGGCGGGTCGAGTGCGGCGCGTGTATCTGAGGCACGACTATGAGACTGAAAAGACAGAGGCATGGCGTCAGCTTGGCAACCGATTGGACGCCATCCTTGCTGGCGGCGCTGAGATTGTCCATTTTCGACGGGAAGCAGGATGAGCATTGAAGCAGAAAAGGAAGCCCGCGCCTGCAATACATTGATCCGTCTGTACGCCCCACAAGATGCACTTTTGCGGATGGGGTTCATGGATGCAGAAGGGAATGAACATGAGTTCCCATCCGCTGATTTTGAGGTGATTACCAGCCATCCGCGCGTTGATGCAGTAACACTCGCCCTGTATTACGCCTGCGACAATGGAAACGTCAGTTTCGATGGCGACGATCCAAAATTCGACATCATCCGAGACATACGCGTTGATCCGATTGTTATCGCTGGCCTGATCACGCTAGCCAAGATCGAAGAGGCGGCGGAAGTTATGAGCCTCACCGACGAAGTTCTCAGGGAGAGAATGTCGGCGGCCGGACGAAGGGCCGTCAAGGCACGGCACAAGAATCCTACTGGGGAGACCCAACAACGGAAAGACCGCGCTGAGAAGTTGGTCGAGATTTGGAAGTCCGGTAAGTACTCATCAAAGGACGATTGTGCCGAGCAGGAATGGGCAGGACTTGAATTCAAATCTTTCGGTAGCGCAAGGCGCGCACTGAGGAATAAATGATGTTCTGGCTCCTGCCATCTACAGCGTAGGTGACAGCAGCTACGGTGTAAGGTGCCTTCTCATCCGTCGAGCCGGTTGTCAACATGCGTCCATGTCAATTCCCACCGGGGTACAGCATGGCACAAGACGCCACTCAATCAGCTACCGCACCCAAGGCTCGACGGGTTGCGGCCTCCACCCATCCCGCGCCTGTCGATGATCGACTGCTCTCCGACAAAGAAGTCGCCCACCTCCTGGGGACATGCCGCGCTTGGCCGTGGAAACTGGTGCAGCGGGGAGAGTTTCCTCAGCCGATCAGACTGCCTCCGCGATTCACACGCTGGCGGCTGTCCGAAGTCCGCGCCTGGATGGCTGACCCCGCCGCATGGCGGTCGGCCCACACGAGGGCGTAGCCATGGCACCCCAAAACCCAAACCCTGGCGGCAACCGGGGGCGTGAAAACGCATATCTGCGTGAACGTGACGGTGACTCCACCCCCGCTCTGACTGGGCGAGCAAGCATCTATGCGGAGGCCCATAGCCTGGCCTATCTGGCACGGAGCATCCGTGCGCGTGGCACCAGAAACCATCAACGATACAGGGTGACGGTACGCGGCATCTTTGACCGCCTGGAATCGGCGTTGGGCATGGGGGCGTAGCGCATGGCCCGTGCTCGCAACATCAAGCCCGGATTCTTCAAAAATGAGGATTTGGCCGAATGCCAGCCATTGGCCCGCCTGCTTTTCGCCGGCCTTTGGTGCCTTGCCGACCGTGCCGGACGCTTGGAAGACCGCCCCAAGCGGATTCGTGCCGAAATCCTGCCCTATGACGACGGCAGCGTGGACGACATGCTGAACGAACTACATCAGGCCGGTTTCATCCTGCGCTATCAGGCGGCTGGGCAGCGGTACATCCAGGTGCTGAATTTCGGCAAACACCAGAATCCGCACCACCGGGAACAGGAAAGCATGATTCCCGCCCCGGATGGCTACGCCCCTTGCCCGGAGCAAGCCCAAGACAAGCCCCAGGCCAGCCCTGGGCAAAACCAAGGCAATGCCGAGGAAAGCCCCAGGCAGGCCCAGGACAAGCCCGGAACTGGCCCTGCTGATTCCCTTAACCTGATTCCTGATTCCCTTAACCCTATAACTGCTACGTCGCCTGCCGGCGACCCGCTGGCGTGCCCAGCAGAGGAAATCATCGCCCTGTACCACACGGCCATGCCGGACAACCCGCGCGTGAAGGTGGCGAACCAGGCGCGCAAGGGAGCGATCAAGGCCCGCTGGCGAGAGGCGGCCCATCTGGACTGCAAGCCCTTTGGCTACAGCACCCGTGCCGAAGGCCTGGCCGCGTGGCGCGTCTTCTTCGAGACATGCAACGAATCGGCCTTCCTGACCGGACGCACTACGCCCCAGCCTGGCAAACCGCCCTTTCTGGCCGACATCGACTTTCTCATGTCACCCAGTGGCTTCGCCAAGTGTCTTGAGAACAAATACCACCGGGAGGCAGAGTGAACGCCTACGAAAACACGAACAGCCTGCGTGTGCCACCGCACAGCGTCGAGGCCGAACAATCTGTTCTGGGCGGACTGCTGCTGGACAATAGCGCCTGGGAGCGCCTGGACGGGCGGCTGACTGCGGACGACTTCTACCGCGCTGACCATCGCCGGATTTTCGGCTGCATGGCCGCCATGCTCGACCAGGGGTTGCCCGCCGATGTGGTGACTGTGTACGAGGCGCTGCGCGCCGCCGGTGCCGCCGATCAGGTGGGCGGCTTGGCCTACCTCAATGCGCTGGCTCAGAACACGCCGTCGGCGGCGAATATCCGGCGCTATGCGGACATCGTGCGCGATTCTCGTGTGCGCCGTGATGTGATGACGCTGGGCCACGACATTGCCGCGCTGGCCGCTGATGCCGCGCGCGCCAGCGATACAGCGGGCTTGGTGGAAGAAGTCTCCGGCCTGGCGATGGGCCTGGCCGATACCCGCCACGCGGGCCGTGAGCCACAAAGCATCGGCGATTTGCTGCCCGGAGTGCTGGACGCCATCGGTGACCGAATGAAGGCCGGCGCTGCGGTGTCGGGCTTGCCCACCGGCTTTGGTGAACTCGACCGCATGACATGCGGCCTGCAACCGGGCGACCTGATCATTGTGGCCGGCAGGCCCAGCATGGGCAAAACCACGATGGCCGTGAACATTGGCGAGAACGTGGCCGTGGCCGGTCGCACGGCCCTGATTGTCTCGCTGGAAATGTCCGCCGACCAGCTTGCTGAGCGCAGCATGGCGCGCTTTGGGGAAATCAACACACAGGCCCTTCGCGCCGGGCAAATCAGCCAGGACGGATTCACGCGGATGGCGGCCGCCCTGGGGCGCTTGCGTGATCAGCGTCTGGTAATTGCTGATGACCCGTCCCTTGCCAGCGTTGCACGTATCCGCATGGCGGCCCGAAGGGTGCGGCAACGCCTGGGGGCGCTCGATCTGATCGTGATCGACTACCTGCAATTGATGCGCGGGGATGGCGGCAATCGAAACGAGGAACTGAGCGGCATCACCCGCGCGCTGAAACTGCTGGCGCGCGAACTGGGATGCCCGGTCATCCTGCTGTCCCAATTGTCTCGCGCGGTGGAGGCCCGCCCCGACAAGCGCCCCATCCTGTCCGACCTGCGCGAATCCGGAGCCATTGAGCAGGATGCGGATGTGGTGATGATGGCCTACCGCGACGACTACTACCGCCCGGATGGGCCATTGAAAGGCTACGCCGAAATCCTGATCCGCAAACAGCGCATGGGGCCGGTGGGCGATGTGCCGCTGATCTTCCAGGGCTGGTACTCCAGATTTCTCGATGCGAACGCTCAAGACTTCGCCGCCGCGAAGGCTCGGGGTGATGCGCCGGCGCGGACCAAGCGGAGGGGTTTCGATGGCTGATACCCACCCAAAACTGCTGCCTCTCCGGCAGGCACTCCGTGCAATCCCTTCGTCTTGCTGGCTGCGTCAGTCCAGCGCCCAACCTCGCCACAAGGAATCCCAAATGGCTGATGCCGCTATCGAATCAACGATCAACCCCGCGCACAGTGAATGGCTGGCTGATGCGCTCATGGCTGAAGACAGCCCGCCGCCCGCCCCCGTGTTGTTCGGTGGCTCCCCGAAGGCGGAACAGATGGAATTGGTGCGCGTGATCGGCGACAGGATGCGCCGAGCCCGCGAGTTGTGCAATCTCTCTCAACTGGTGGCGGCGAAGCGCCTGGGTTACTCGAACAGTTCCAAGCTGTCGAAGGTCGAGTTGGCCTCAGACACCCACAGCGCGCCCCTGTGGCTGATCGTACGCGCAGCCAAGTTGTACGAGGTTTCGGTGGATTTTCTTTTCGGCCTCACAGACGACTGGGAGATAGGGGCGCAGCGCGGTGCGCAAGGCTGGCTGCTTGATGTTTGGCAGGAGGTTCGCGCACGAGACATCGCCTTGCTGGAGCACCTGCACGATGAGATTTCGGCCATCAGCAAACACATCACCACCCTGGTGGCTGATGCGCGCGAAATCTCCAATGGCCTGGAGACCTACCGCACCCGAAACCCCGTTTTCGATGAAACCCCTGCATCCGGGATGCTGGCCGGGCGCATAGAGCGCCACGCCGAACACGCCCGCGCCGCCGAAAACGCGTTGCGGCGGTTTCAGCAAAGCCTGCGGCCAGGCGCTGACAACGGCGGTGCTGCATGAACCGCGACAACCTTTTGGCCGCACTCGACGACGACGGGGTGCAGGCGCTGGCGGCCCAATGTCATTCCGTCATGATGGATTTCTCTCGTGCCATTACCGCGCAAGACCTGATTGTGGCGGCAGTCGCTCGTGCAGAGGCCGAAGGCGACGGCACGCTGGCCGATGTAGAGGCCCACCTCACCAAGCGGCTCGGTGAGTCCATGCTCTCCTGCCATGAACTGCGGGAAGCGCACACGGCTGTTGCACAGTTCATGGAGGCTGGCGACGAAGGCCCTTGGGAGGTGCGGTCATCCATTCTTGATTTTCAGTGATGAAAACCCGGAAAACGCCGCAAAAGGCGGGGGTTTACAGCGCAGAAAATTAGTTTATCCACTCTCGGAGACGAATCATGTTCACCACCACTTATCCGCCACTTCCCACATTCACCCAAATCCGGAATATGTGGAATGACGAGAAAACCAATGGTCTGCTGCTCAGGCTGCGCAGTGATCTGGCCGAGGGCATCCAGAAACTCACACCAGAAACCCTGATGGCAATGGCCCACCAACTCCACCCTGAGTGCGAAACGTCCTATCACGCTGTCGCCATGATGGGCCTCGAAGCGGTGGATGCCTTGCGCTCCCTGGCCCAACACAGCGAAGACACGAAAAACCTGATTGCGGCGGAAGAAGATCGTATGAAACCGATGGTCTCTACCGCTGTTCGCCGCAATCTTGCTATTTCGCGGGAACTGGATGGTGTTGACCTGTCATTGAGTCGGCTGGTCTGCGACATCGAAGAGCGGCGCAACAAACTGCGCAAATCTGGCGTGGGTGCCGATGATATTGAAGCCGTCCTTGCAGTGGATGCGGGCAGGATTGAGACGGAACGCACCGAACTGAATGCCCGGCGCACGGCCTTGACGAAAGAAAGTGACGCACTGGCAGCGTTTCTGCGCACCTACGATGAAACGCTTTTGCCGGAGGGGTTCAAAGTTGTGGAGCCGCCGCCGTGCTTTATGGCGGCTGACACCGCGAGCAAATACGCCGTGGCCGGCCAAGCCGCATAACGTCGTACCGATCAATGGCCGGGTCGAGAGGGGCAATACAAGACCTGTTCCTTCCAGGAAATCGCCCCCGACACCAGCAGTGGAGTGTGTCCATTGAGGCCCGGCCGCCTTTTACAGGAGAACGTCATGGACTCCCCTTCTATTTCTCCCAAGAATGGACGCCCCCCTCGTGCTGAGAGTGTTCGCGCCAAGGCTGCACGTTGCGCCAGGGAGGCAGTGCTGGCCCTGGCTGATGTCGCCAGCAATTCCAACGCCCCTGCGGATGCACGGGTGGAGGCCGCCAAGACCCTGCTGGCGTTCGCTACCAATAAGGCCCCGTCATGATCAAGCATGACGCGCAAGGACACCTTGTCGGCGATCCGATTTCTTTGGAAGGCGCACTAGAAGGCACAGCGGGAAAGGACTGGGCCGCGATTCGCGAAGATGTGCGCGCCATTCGGCACGCTCTGACCGGCGGAAACCTGGCGTCCCCTGTTCGCCCCAGTCGCCCCGATAGGGGCGGCCACGAGGCGGCGCGTCCAGCGTCTCCAGTTACCCCCCACACCAGCGGCGCCGGCGCGGGTGCGATCCGGCGAGACGCCCAGGCGGCGGCAGCATCAGCCCAGGCAGTGGCCGCCGTGCGCGCCATGAATCAAGCCACCAGGCAGGCGGCCACGAAGCCCGTGGCGCGCGATGGACGCGGACGTTTCGTGCGCGCTGATGGACAGCCTTCTGGAGAGCGTGGCGGGGCGGGTGGAAGCGGCAGGGGCGGCGCCCGTGAACCGGGCGACCCTAGCGAAGTCAGCGCGCTGCGCGGCGTCGTCAGCCGTATTGCCGGGTCCATCAAGGTTTCTGGCAGCGGGATGGAAGACGCCGATCCGGCCGTCAAGGCCATGAACGAAGTGGCGCGTCCGATAGGCCGTGGGTATGACCTGTTGGCCGGGGGCAACCGCGAGAAGCGCCAGGAGGGGTGGCTGCGTCGAATCTGGACTTCGGTTTCTGGGTTTCGCAAGGATGAATCCCTCTTCAACAAGGTGGCCGCCAAACGCCTGAAAGCCATTGAGGAAAAGCCGGGCGATGCGAAGGGCGGCGGCTCTGGCCTGCTGGGCGGACTTGGTGGACTGCTGACGCGCATACCGCTCATCGGCCCCCTGTTGAGTGCTGGTGGTGCGGCTGCTGGCGGGCTTGGCAAACTGCTGCTGGGCGGCGGTCGTGGCTTGCTGCGCAAAATCCCGATTCTGGGCACACTGCTGGCCGGTTTTGGGGCCGCCAGTGATATTTATGACACGGAAACCGATGACAGCCTCACCCGTGAGCAGAAGGACAAGCGCACCGGCAAGGCGGCCGGCGGTTTGGCTGGGTCTTTGGGCGGTATGTGGGCCGGGGCTGCGGCAGGCGCGGCCATTGGCAGTGTGGTGCCGATCATTGGCACGGCAATCGGCGGCATCATCGGCGGTGCGGCCGGCATGTTCTTCGGTGACAGGGCCGGTCAGGTAATCGGCGAAACCGTCGGCGGCTGGGTGTCCGACCTGCGTAATGCCGACATCCCCGGCAAAATTTCGAGCGCCTGGACAGCTACAACGGACGCAATCTCTTCGGTGTGGGATGCAGCTACCGCAAAGTTCTCGTCGGCATGGGATACCGTGACGGCAGGCTTTGACGAAGTGGGCCAGGCCATCACGAAGAAATGGGATGGTTTCGTGGATGCGGCCAAGTCCGGATGGGACAGCATCACCAGCGTGTTTGCGTCGGCCTACGAGGGCCTGAAGAGCCTGCCCGGTATCGGCCCCGCCATCGAGGCGGCCGAGAGCGCGGCCAGGAAGACCAGCGAATTCGTGCAGGAAACCTATGAGAGCGCGAAGGAGTTGGGCACCAAGGCGGTGAACAAGGCCAAGGACTGGGGGACCAGCGCCTACGAAGGCGCGAAAAATGCGGGTTCGGCCATTGGTGACAAAGCCTCTGATCTGTGGGCCAAGATGACGGGGGGCAAGTCATCGACCGAGAGGCGGGCTATCGAAACCGCGTCAGCGTACCAGCAGGGCAACATTGGCGGGCTGGATGAGGCGCACACCCGCGCGCTGGTGGCATCCACCGCCGCAACGGAGAGTGCCGGCGGCAAGTTGGGTGTGGTGAATCCCGCCGGATACATGGGGCGTTACCAGGCTGGCGCGGGATGGCTGGCAGACGCTGGGCTGATCAAAGGCGGCGGCGCGGCGGTGCAGGCCGCCATGAAAGCGGACGGGTTCACCAACGAATACAAGTGGGGCCTGTCCGGCGGCATGACGAAGTTTCTGAAGAACTCCGACAACTGGAACGGCGGTCTGGACTACGAAAAATACCTGTCCAGCGCGGACACCCAGGACGCGGCCTTCAAAACCAACTCCGACAAGTCCTATGCCCGCCTGCTGGCGCGCGGCGTCATCAAGGAGGGCATGAGCCAGGACGAAATTGCCGGAATCCTGAAGGCCCGCCATATCTCCGGCGAAGGCGGTGCGGCCATGGCCGCCAGGGGCCTGACCGGCCCGGCCGATGCCAATGGCACCACGGCCAAAAAGTACATGGACGACCTGGCGGATGGCAACATCTACACTAAGACGTTCGTGGCGGCAGCGGATCAGCCCGCCCCCAGCGAAACAGCCGGCGCAAGCCCTGCTACGCCTGAAAGCACAACCTATTCCGATGACGGGCGTTCCGTAACCACTCGACGCCGGGGCGGCCAGACGACTGTGCCGATCCTGACCGCGCAAGAGAAGGCAGCAGTGGACACGCCAAGCAGTCCCGACCTACAGGGGGCGGGCTTTCCGGGCGGCGTCACCGCGCCAGCCATGAAGACCATCAGCGTCAATGCCAGCGCGCCTTCGGTGCCGTCCGCCCCCAGCGTTCCAGCCGTGCCGGATGCGCCGCCGGTGACAACGCCAATGGCGTCAAACGATTCGGGCAAGCCCGTTCAAGTATCCATGCCGACACCGGAGGTCGGCCAGGATGTGCGCGACCGTGGCATTGCCCACGTTGCCACCGGCGGGCTTTCCGCCTAACCCTTCAAAAACCGAGGAACCATATGAACCAGACCGAAATGATTGAAATGCCAGCCGACACGGCGCGTCGCACCTTGTGGACGTTGCTGAAACTGGGGGAGGCGTACCGGGCAGGCGCAATTCGCGTGGACGAAAGCGCATGCTTCGGGCTTGCAGCCGAAGCGCGGACGCTGCTGGATGAGTTGGGGAGGGACAGCACCAGCGCATCGGAATTGCGGGAGCCAGACCATGGCCGTGAAGAAGGCCAGTAAGCCCGACAGCAAGGCCAAGACGGTGACACGGGGGCGGCCGACGAAGTACCGCCCCGAGTTCGCTGAGCAGGCCCGCAAGCTGGCCCTGTTGGGGCAGACCGACGCTGAAATGGCTGCGTTCTTTGGTCTGTCCGAAGCGACCCTGCACCGCTGGAAACACACCCACAAGGATTTTTGCGAGTCCATAAAAGAGGGGAAGGCTGGTGCAGACGCGAAAGTGGCCGCCGCCCTGTACCAGCGGGCCATCGGTTACTCGCACCCTGATGTGCATGTCAGCAACTACCAGGGCGCAATCACGGTGACACCGCTCACGAAGCATTACCCGCCGGACACGGGAGCGGCCTTCATCTGGCTGAAGAACCGCCAGCCGGACAAGTGGCGCGACCGTATTGAGCACCAGGCGGACATAACGGTGAATGGGCCGGCAAACGACGAACTGGTGCGGCTATTTGATGAGCGGATGCGGGTAGCCAGGGAGCGGCAGGCGGCTGTGATGGCTGAGCGAGGGATTGAGCGTGACGACCAAGAGTGATTTCGACAGATTGGCGGCGGGCCGTGCAGAGCGGCTGCGCGACATGACGGGGAAACTCCACGCCGCGTTCAGGGGGCGTGAAACGATGAGGGCTACTGCTTTGCGCCTGGATGGCGAAAATAGGCAGCTACGCGCCCTTGCTGAAGCGCGTGGGATCGACGTAGGGGCGGCGCTTTCCCTGGGCTTTCGATGGGAGAAGTAGGAGCCAGCGCGCCCAAGGGTGCTTCGGCGGCCTTGGGCTGACGCATCCGGGCCGACAACGGCTCCCCCGGATGGTGCTGGCATGGGATGGCGGAGCGACAGGCAGTTGCCCAGCCTTGCCTGAACTCATGCCGGGGAGGGATTCTGCTACCCCCAGCACTCCGCCTGACGATCATAGCGCGGCTCTGTGCCGGTGTGTCACCACCGTATAGACGAAAAAGCCCGGCACATGGCCGGGCAGATATGCATGTCAGTTGCGGAGCCGTTCACACTGCCGGCCGCCCTTGAACGGCGTCACCCATGCGCGGCTTCCTTGATCCGGGCGTCCAGTTCTGCCGTGACACGATCTTGCGCACCCTGCGCGACCGTCGTGCCGATACTCGCCACGGTGTAGACGGGCCGTGGCAGCTCGTCGTGCTCAAGCAACTGATCGAGTAGCCATTTCAGTTGCTCGAAGGCGGCCAGGGCTTCTGTCAGGATCGCCGTGGTTCGGTTGTGGGCATCCTGACCCGTCTTCTGGGAGGTACTCATGCTGCACCTCCTTCCTCAGCGGCCAGGATACAAGCCTGCAATTCGTCGGCCGGCTCACCAACGATGCTCACCTGATAGTCGGCGGCGATGTAGGCACCGAGCGATGAAAGCGCCTGGATGAGTGCTGCGCTTTGCGCACGGTCGTTGCTGTTGTTCGCTTCCTCGATGCACTGGAACAGCGCACCCAGCCAGTTGAACGCCTCGACAGAGCGGTGAAGCGGCTGGACGACTTGATCTGGGGAGCGGCCAAAGAAGTCATGAACGCCTTGTGCTGCACGGGCCACCGCAGGATCGGCCTGTTCATCCTGCCTCAGCGCCTGGGGGGCTTTCGGGGTGCGTGTGCTCATGCTGCCACCTTTCCCTTGCTGATGGCCGCCTCGACGGCTGCGGCCATCTTTTCGTGCTCACAGTCGATTGTGTTGCCGATGTCGTCAGCAACGTACTGGCCCATATCGGCCAGGTGTTTGATGTGGATTTCGCCGCCCCCCTTCTCATGCAGCACCTCAATGGCGTGAAGTACCGCACCGAGCCAACTCAGCGTATCTTTGGCCGTCTCGATGAGGAACAGCACATCGTTGGGAGATTCTCCAAACACGGCTCTGGCCGTTTCGATGGGCGTAGCGGATGCCGCCGGTGTACGTCCGGCAGTGGGTACAATTTTGGCAGTTGCCATGGTGATAGCCTCCAAGGGTTCGGCATGGTGACGAGAGGCCCGGCGGTGTTAGCGCACTGCTGGGCTTCGCTTTTCCAGGGAACGATATTGTCCTCTGTTGAGTACAATATAGAGTGCTATATAAAGCAGTGTCAAGCACTTTATAGAGTGCTATAGTTTTCGCATTCCATAATTGGGGCGGAATATGAGCAAGACGCAAGATGCGCTTCGCCTGATGCGCGAGAAGGGGCTGACGCCCTACGCTGCTGCCAAGGAGGCCGGTATCACGCCGACGACCTTGTATGCGGCCATCCGGCGCGAAGAAGCCAAAGGGGCTATGGTGGCCTGCCCGTGCTGCGGTTCGATGGTGCCGGCGGAGCGGGTCAATCAGGATGTGCTGGCGGCCGGAATAGCGTAATGCGGCCGCGCATCCCAAAGGTCGCGGCGCAGCAGGGATGTGCGTTCGCCCTGGGCGGCCTTGCCGGGGCGCTGCTGGTGGCGGTCATCGCGCCGCAATCCACGCAATGGATCAACACACTCACCGCCATGGGAACCATCGGCGCCGTCATCGTCGCCCTGTGGGCCGCACTATGGGGGCGGCATGTGCAAACGGAACAGGCGAAAGACCGGGCCGGGCTGTATGCTGCCTACATCGCCGCAAAGCTGGAACGGTATGTGGATGCGTTGCAGACGGCCACCGCTTGCGCCTATTTCGATGACTTGGCTCACCACACGCCCAGGTTTTTGCACTTCAAGCGGTCACTGAATACAGCCACCACCGATATTTCCCTGGACATGCTGGCGAACCTGATCCCCGTAGATGGCCGTGCGGCCCATCGCCTTGCCAGGGGTCTTGCCCTGGTTGAGGAAGTGCAGCGTGTCGTGGCGCTGGAGGCCGCACACGAGGATGAGTCCGGTGGGGCCTATCAGGTCAGCGACGACCGCACTTTGGAACTTGGCGGCCAACTGAGCGCAGCCGTGGACTTGATGCGCGTGGCCCTGGGTGAGTTTTATGCCTGGGCGGCGCGCTATGCGAAGACGCCGACGGCGGAAGAGGTCTATGGAGAGTGAGGCGATGCCATAACCCGCCCGCCCCGGCATTGCTGCGCCAGATCACAGGCAACCCGGCGTCTCAGGCCGCCCCAGGTTGCTAGGGTGGCGTCAGCGACTCATCAACTCTGCCGACCATGGTAGACAGTGCCATCCCATTCAAACTGGGAGAGGGTCTCGATAGCGCACTGCCTGATAGTTTCGCCGCTCTCGGAGAGTGGGTCGGCATCGTCCGCCAGCGTGAAAGCGCAGATTTGGGCGTTGCTGTCATAGAAGACCGAAGACACCAGATGATGGCACCCACGCTCAGCCACCAATTCGGCGAACTCCAGCATTTCGACCATCTCCCACGCCTGAGCGTAGCGGGTCTGCAATGAAATCCCGAACGCCGTTAGGTTGTCGATGCTCAACTGGCTGGCTTTCTCGTCGAAGTAGGACATGTGCGCGGCTCCTGCATGTGGATGAAGCGCCATTTTGGCATGACTCTGCGGGGGTAATGTCGTACCCCCCTTACGGCCTACTAGATTAAGTAATTTCGCACCCCCCTTACGGCTAACTAGGGGTTGGGCCAGCCCAGGTCGTCATCAGTCTGGGGCGGCTGGGCGCATTGCGCAAAGGGCGAAGCGCAATGAGCAATGCTCATAGGCGGGGTTTTCAAATCGGTGGGGTAAAAGGTGGGGTAAAACCGCACAAAAGAACAAGGGCCTACAGACCGAAGTCTGTAAGCCCTTGATAATGCTGGTCGGGACGGCGGGATTCGAACTCGCGACCCCTTGCACCCCATGCAAGTGCGCTACCAGGCTGCGCTACGCCCCGAAAGACGTGCATTCTAGCACAGAATCCGCGGTCGCCGCCCGCCG
>Ga0222427_101174_pt1 | contig 14089 bp, 15 predicted proteins | sample 2B20Ametagenome_FD_182890 | JGI IMG/M metagenome (GOLD analysis project Ga0222427, IMG submission 182890) | Enriched microbial communities from leaf-cutter ant dump, University of Wisconsin, Madison, United States - 2B20A (version 2) | ecosystem: Environmental > Terrestrial > Nest > Insects nest...
GTCCAGCGTGAACAGCACGCCGGACGAACCCACGCCCGAGCGCACCATCAGCTGCACGCCGGCGGACAGGAACACGTCCTCGTGCTTGAAGCCGTGGTGCACGCGGTAGGCGATGGCGCGGTCGTTGTAGAGGCTGGCGAACACTTCCTTGACCTTGTGCACGACGTCGTCGGCACCGGTGACGTTGAGGAAGGTTTCCTGCTGGCCGGCGAACGAGGCGTCGGGCAGGTCCTCGGCAGTGGCCGAGGAACGCACCGCCACCGCCACTTCGCCGCCGCCGTTGTCGGCGCAGAGCTTGGCGTAGGCGGTGCGGATGTCGGTGTCCAGCGCCGGTTGCAGCGGGGCGTCGATCACCCAGCCGCGGATCTCCTTGCCGGCGACGGTCAGCGCGCCGACGTCCTCCACGTCCAGTGTGGCCAGCTTGTCGAAGATGCGCTTGGACAGGTCGTTGTGGGCGATGAAGTCCTTGAACGCCTCCGCGGTGGTGGCGTAGCCACCCGGAACCGAGACTCCCAGGCCGGCAAGGTTGCCGATCATCTCGCCGAGCGAGGAATTCTTGCCACCCACGCGGGCCAGGTCGGCCAGGCGCAGCTCATGCAACCAGAGGATGTTCTCGTTCAAGCGCGATGCTCCGTTGAGGCCATCGCCCGAGGCGGGCTGGTATGGCCGCGTCCGTAGGAAGAAGCCGTCATTATGATGCACTGCACAGCCGAGCGGAACCGCTTGTGACGCGGGCATGTCTTGTGCTTGTCTTTCCCGGGACAGGCCGGGTCAATCGCTTGGCCGTGGCTTTCCCCATTACGCAAGGAGCTTGCAGATGACGGTGACCCGTCCGGTGTTCTACGTATCCGACGGTACCGGCATCACCGCCGAAACCGTGGGCCACAGCCTGCTGACCCAGTTCACCGGCTTCAGTTTCGTCACCGATCGCCTGCCGTTCGTGGACGATGACGACAAGGCGCAGGACGCGGCGGTGCGCATCCGCGCTGCGGGCGAGCGCTACGGGGTGCGGCCGATCGTCATCAGCTCCTGCGTGGATACCAGCCTGGGGCGGCTGCTGGAGGAGAGCGGGGCACTGGTGCTGGACGTGTTCGCGCCGTTCATCAGCCCGCTGGAGCAGGAGCTGAACGCCGCCCGCCATTCCAAGGTGGGGCAGGCGCACGGCATGGTCGATTTCGACACCTACCACCGCCGCATCAACGCGATGAACTTCGCGCTCAGCCACGACGATGGCATCGCGGTGAACTACGACGAGGCCGACGTGGTGTTGGTGGCGGTATCGCGCGCCGGCAAGACGCCCACCTGCATCTACCTGGCGCTGCACTATGGCATCCGCGCGGCCAACTACCCGCTGACCGACGAGGACCTGGAGAGCGACCGCCTGCCGCCGCGCCTGCGCCCGTACCGCAACAAGCTGTTCGGCCTGACCATCGACCCCGAGCGCCTGCAGCAGATCCGCCAGGAGCGCCGCGCCAATTCGCGCTATGCCAGCATCGAGACCTGCCGGCGCGAGGTGGCCGCGGCCGAGACGATGTTCCGCATGGAGCGCATCCCGACCCTGAGCACCACCCATACCTCCATCGAGGAAATCTCCAGCAAGGTCATGGGCACGCTGGGGTTGCAGCGGGAAATGTATTGAGGCCGGCGGCGGTATCGCCGGACCGCGACTGCAGCGGGCACGCCGTGGCGTGTACGATCGACCCATGACGCAAGCACTTTCCCGCATCGACCGCATTCCCCGCCTGAGCCGGCTCGGCTGGCTGATGGGCCTGTACGCGGAGAACTACCTGCACCTGATGCGGCTGTTCGCGCCCGACCGGCTTGCCCCCGGCAGCCACGTGTCCGCCATCGGCGATGGCCTGGACCTGCGGCTGGACGTGATCGAATGCCACCGCTACACGGTCGAGCTGCGGATGACCTACGACATCCGCGACCCGCTGACCGGCGAGCCCGATCCGTCGGCCTACGTGCGCCTGTACCGCGACGCGCGGCAGGTGGAGACCACGCATTGCTACGTGGGCCGGCGCTGGCAGGACGTGATGGGCATGTACCCGCCGGCCGACGCGCTGGTCGGCCACCGCCTGCGCATGAATACCTTCCTCGGCAAGTGGCTGGAATACCTGGCCGAACGCGGGCACGGCGTGGCCACGCTGCGCCGTGTCGACGACGCCGCGGCGGTGGCCTGATCCATCGGGATTCCATGCCCGAATGCCGGGGTGATCCGCTGCAATCGGTCATACTGCGCGTTTTCACCGCCGCACCCGACACCGATGCCATACACCCCGATCCTCGCCACCCTGGGCTACGTGCTGTCCAAGGACCGCAGCCAGGCCCTGATGATCCACCGCAATATCCGCCCCGGCGACCTGCACCTGGGCAAGTACAACGGGCTGGGCGGCAAGATGGAAACCGACGAGGACGCGCTGGCCTGCATGCACCGCGAGATCCGCGAGGAAGCCGGCATCGAATGCGGCACCACGCGGCTGCGCGGCACCATCAGCTGGCCCGGCTTCGGCAAGCATGGCGAGGACTGGTTCGCCTTCGTCTTCGTCATCGACGACTGGACCGGCACCCCGCTGCAGTCCAACCCGGAAGGCACGCTGGAATGGGTGCCGCTGGACAAGCTCGAATCGCTGCCGCTGTGGGAGGGTGACCGCCACTTCCTGCCGCTGGTGTTCGACGGCGACCCGCGCCCGTTCCACGGGGTGATGCCGTACCGCGACGGCCGCATGCAGTCGTGGAACTACACCCGCCTGTAAGCGGCCGCATTCACGTCCGGCGCGCTACGCTGGCGCGGCACATGACCGGGAAACCTGAAACATGAAACGCCACTTCTCGATGCTGCGCGAGTTCCGCCTGGCCGACTGGTTCACGCTGGGCAACGCCTTCTGCGGCACCGGCGCGGTGTTCGCCGCGATGCGCTTCCTGCAGGACGGCCAGCGCGGCTACCTGCTGTTCGGCATGGCGCTGATCCCGCTGGCGTTCGTGTTCGACGCGCTGGACGGGCGCATCGCCCGCTGGCGGCAGTCGTCCTCCACGCTGGGGCGCGAACTGGATTCGCTGGCCGACGTGATCTCCTTCGGCGTCGCCCCGGCCGCGCTGGCCTATGCCTGCGGCATGCAGGGCGGCTGGGACTGGCTGGTGCTGAGCTATTTCGTCTGCTGCGGCGTCAGCCGGCTGGCGCGCTACAACGTCACCGCCGAGGAAATCGCCGGCGAGTCGGACAAGGTGCCGTACTTCGAGGGCACCCCCATTCCCACCAGCCTGGCACTGGTGGTGGTGCTGGCGGTGGCCGCGCATTTCGGCGCGGTCGGCCACGCGCTGTGGGGCGGCGCATGGCAGCTGGGGCCGTGGCAGCTGCACCCGCTGGTGCTGCTGTTCGCACTTTCCGGTTCGCTGATGGTCAGCAAGACCCTGCGCATCCCCAAGCCTTGATTTGCGGTTGCTATGATCCTGCCGCAACGGGTACGAACAGGGGCGGCGATGGTGAACGATGGTGGCGACAACGATTTTGAAGCCAACCTGCGACGCTGCTGGGAAGGCTGGCAGCAGGCCATGAACCCGACCGGCGGCACCGCCAGCTTCCCGTGGCGGGAGAGCCTCGAACGATGGGCGCAGCTGCTCGGCACCGATGCGTCCGCGCAGGTACAGGAGCTGGGTGCGCGTTTCCAGCACCAGGCCGGTGACTGGCTGGGCACAATGCAGCAGGTCGCCGCCGGTTTCGCCGGCCGCGACAGCAGCGCCGCCGAGGTGGCCGGCGCCTGGCGCGAGGCGGTGGAAGCGCAGGGCGATGCGATGCTGCGCTGGATGCTCGACGCCGCGCGCGGCGGCACCGCGGTAACCGACCAGCCGTGGCTGCGCGACGTCGCCCATGCCGTCCAGTCCGGCTTCGGCCATGCCGACTGGCTGAATGCGCCGGTATTCGGCCCGGCGCGCGAGCACCAGGTGCGCTGGCAGGCGCTGGCGAAGCTGCAGCGCGACCACCAGTTGCAGATGGAGCGCTACGTCGCCGCGATCCGTGGCGCACTCGACGATGCCTTCCACCGTTTCGAGGCCAAGCTGGCCGGGCACGAGGCGCCGGGTAACCAGCTGACCAGCGCCCGCGCGATGTTCGACCTGTGGATCGACGCGGCCGAAGAGGCCTATGCCACGGTCGCGCTGTCCGAGGATTTCCAGCGCATCTACGCCGACCTGGCCAACGCGCAGATGCGGTTGCAGGCGGCGACCCGGCACGAACTGGAACGCGCCTGCGAACTGCTGGGCGTGCCGACCCGCACCGAAATGGATGCCGCCCATCGCCGCATTGCCGAGCTGGAACGGCTGGTACGGCGGATGGCCACCGGCACCGCCCGGCCGGCGGCGCCCGAGACAGGAAAAACCGCGCCTGCGCCGAAAAAGAAGGCGGCCCCGAAGCCGGCCAGGGCCGTGGCGAAAAAGGCCCCGCCGCGCGGCAGGAGCAAGGCATGAAGGGTCCGCTGGGGTTCGGCGCCGACGACCTGATGCAGGAAACCCTGCAATGGCAGCGCAAGCTCGCCGACGGCCTGAAGCTGCTGCCCGGCGTGGCCGACGTCGATTACGGCGTCACCGAGCGGCGGGAAGTATGGAGCGACGGCAAGGTCAAGCTGTACCGCTTCGTAGGCGACGGCGATGGCAACGGGCAGCCGCCGCTGCTGATCGTCTACGCGCTGGTCAACCGCCCCTACATGGTGGACCTGCAGGACGGCCGTTCACTGGTGCAGAAGCTGCTGGCCTCCGGGCAGGATGTATACGTGCTGGACTGGGGCTACCCGGATCGTTCCGAGCGCTACCTCACGCTGGAGGACTACCTGCTGCGCTACGTCGATGGCGCGGTGGAGCACCTGCGTGCGCAGCACGGCGGCGCGCCGGTCAACCTGCTGGGCATCTGCCAGGGTGGCGTGTTCTCGCTGTGCTATGGCGCGCTACGTCCGCACAAGGTGCGCAACCTGGTCACGATGGTGGCGCCGGTGGACTTCCATACCCCGGACAACATGCTCTCGCACTGGGCGCGGCACGTGGACGTGGACCTGTTCGTGGACACGCTGGGCAACATCCCGGCCGACCTGATGAACGCCAGCTACCTGATGCTCAAGCCGTTCCGCCTGAACGTGCAGAAGTACGTGGGGCTGATGGACATCCTCGACGACCGGCAGGCGCTGGAAGACTTCCTGCGCATGGAAAAATGGATCTTCGACTCCCCCGACCTGGCCGGCGAGGCCTTCCGCCAGTTCGTCAAACAGTTCTACCAGGACAACGGCCTGGTGCACGGCCGCATCCGCATCGGCGACGAGCCGGTGGACCTGCGCCGGCTGACGATGCCGCTGCTCAACATCTACGCCGAGCAGGACCACCTGGTGCCGCCGGCTGCATCGCGCGCACTGCGCGGGCTGGTCGGCAGCGAGGACTACAGCGAGCTGGGGTTCCGTGGCGGCCACATCGGCATCTACGTCTCAGGCCGCGCGCAACGCGAAGTGCCGCCCGCGATCCACGACTGGTTGAGCGCGCGCGCATGACCCGCCTATCGCTGCCGGCCGCGGCAATGCCGGCGTCGCAGGACTCGGCGCCGTGGTTCCGGCAGCAGCTGGCAGGGCTGCGCGGACCCTGATCGTGCCCATGCCGGAAAGTACCGGGCAATCGCCATCACACCGTCGGGCGTTGTTCGCCGCACGCCTGCTGGGCGCGCTCTGGACGTCGCCCAACACCCTGGCCGGTCTGCTGGCCGGGCTGGCAGGCATGCCGATGGGCGCACATCCGCGTTGGAGCGGCCGGGACTTCGCCTGGGTGTTCCACCACTGGCCGTGGGGGCCGGGCGGGGCGGTCACGCTGGGCATGGTGATCCTGCACACCGGCGCGACCCTGGACGTGCCTTGCCATACCTACGAGCACCGCGCCGGCCGCTGCCGACACCCCCGCATCAGCCTGCGCGACCACGAGCGCGCGCACGTGTTCCAGTACCTGGTACTGGGGCCACTGTTCCTGCCGGTCTACCTGCTGTGCGGCGGCGTCAGCGTGCGCAATCCGTTCGAGCGGGCCGCCGACCGCTATGCGCTGCAGGGGCGCGGCTGGTGGCCCGGCAGGTAGGTCGGGGCCGCGTCCCCGACGGGCCATGCCGGCTGCCGTCGGGGATGCTGCCCGGCCTGCCACCTGAATGCCATCCGGCGGTCATGACATGCCAACTTTCCTTGAACGAAGCGGTAACACCCGCGCGCCTAAAGTAGCGCCGTTACGAGTTCGGAAGGAGTACCCACCGTCATGGCAATCGTTCTCTACATCGGTGGCAGCAAGGACGGCGACAAGGGCGTGGTGCCCTATGGCTTCAGCAAGACCCGCATGGATACCGACAACGGCCCGGAAATCTACGTCGAGCGCATGCTGGACACCGGCGGCCGCGGCCGCATGCGGGTGATGGTGCTGGAGGACCTGCGCGAGGACATCGCCCTGCAGCGCCTGAGCCGCCATCTGGGCTGAACCTGCGGCCACGTCCGGGCGGCGCTGTCAACGGCTACCGCCCATGCGCCGGCATTGCCAGAATGCGGCATTCCACCATCGTGTGAATCGCAGCAGGCAATGCAAGACACCAAGCTCGCGCAGCAGATCGCGCAGACCATCGCCGAGGAGATCGGCGCCCAGCCCGCACAGGCCAAGGCCGCCATCGCGCTGCTGGACGAGGGCGCCAGCGTCCCGTTCATCGCCCGCTACCGCAAGGAAGTCACCGGCGGGCTGGACGACACCCAGTTGCGCAACCTGGAAGTGCGGCTGACCTACCTGCGCGAACTGGAAGAGCGCCGCGCCGCGGTACTGGCCAGCATCGAAGAGCAGGGCAAGCTCAGCGACGAACTGCGCGGCGACATCCTCGCCGCCGACACCAAGAGCCGGCTGGAAGACCTGTACCTGCCGTACAAGCCCAAGCGCCGCACCCGCGCGCAGATCGCCCGCGAGGCCGGGCTGGAGCCGTTGGCCGATGGCCTGCTGGCCGACCCGGCGCTCGATCCGCAGGCCTTCGCCGCCGGCTTCGTCGATGCCGAAAAGGGCGTGGCCGATGCCAAGGCCGCGCTGGAAGGCGCGCGCGCGATCCTGATGGAACGCTGGGGCGAGGACGCCGCGCTGGTCGGCGAACTGCGCCAATGGCTGGGCGAGGTCGGTGTGATCCGCGCCCGCGTCGCCGAGGGCAAGGAAACCGAAGGCGCCAAGTACCGCGATTACTTCGAGCACGCCGAATCGCTGGCGAAGATTCCCTCGCACCGGTTGCTGGCGCTGTTCCGTGCTCGCCGTGAGGAAATCCTGTTCCTCGAACTCGACCCCGGCAGCGACGCCGAGGCCGGCCACCAGTACGCCGAAGGCCGCGTCGCGCGCAACGCCGGCATTGCCGACAAGGGCCGTGCCGGCGACCGCTGGTTGCTCGACGCCTGCCGCCTGACCTGGCGCGCCAAACTGCACATGCACCTGCTGCTGGACCTGTTCAACCAAGCGCGGGAAAGAGCCGAAGCCGAGGCCATCGCGGTGTTCGGCGACAACCTCAAGGACCTGCTGCTGGCCGCGCCGGCCGGGCCGAAAACCGTGCTCGGCCTCGACCCCGGCATCCGCACCGGCTGCAAGGTCGCCGTGGTCGATGCCACCGGCAAGTTGCTGGCCACCGAAACCATCTACCCGCACGAGCCCCGGCGCCAGTGGGAGCAGTCGCTGCAGACGCTCAAGCAGCTGTGCGCCAAGCATGACGTGGAGCTGATCGCCATCGGCAACGGTACCGCCAGCCGCGAGACCGACAAGTTGGCCGGCGAGGTCATCAAGGCCTGCAACAACCCGAAGCTGCAGAAGATCGTGGTCAGCGAGGCCGGCGCCTCGGTGTATTCGGCGTCCGAGTTCGCGGCGAAGGAATTCCCGAACCTCGACGTGTCGCTGCGTGGCGCGGTGTCGATCGCGCGGCGCCTGCAGGACCCGCTGGCCGAACTGGTGAAGATCGAGCCGAAGGCCATTGGCGTCGGCCAGTACCAGCATGACGTCGACCAGTTCCGTCTGGCGCGGGCGCTGGACGCGCGGGTGGAGGATTGCGTGAACGCGGTCGGCGTGTTCGTCAACACCGCCTCGGCGGCGTTGCTGTCGCGCGTATCCGGCCTGTCGGCGAGCGTGGCCGAGAACATCGTCCGCCACCGCGACGAGAACGGCCCGTTCAAGCGCCGCAAGGAATTGCTGAAGGTGCCGCGCCTGGGCGACAAGACCTTCGAGCAATGCGCGGGCTTCCTGCGCATCGCCGATGGCGACGAACCACTGGATGCATCGGCCGTGCACCCGGAAGCCTACCCGGTGGTCGAGCGCATCGTCGCCGCCGCACAGCGGCCGATCAAAACCCTGCTCGGCGACGGCAGCTACCTGCGCGGGCTGAAGGCCGAGCAGTTCACCGACGAGACGTTCGGCGTGCCGACCGTGCGCGACATCCTCAAGGAACTGGAGAAGCCCGGCCGCGACCCGCGCCCCGAGTTCAAGGCGGCGCGCTTCGCCGACGGCGTCGAGGACATCAAGGACCTGCGCGAGGGCATGGTGCTGGAAGGCGTGGTCAGCAACGTCGCCGCGTTCGGTGCCTTCGTCGACATCGGCGTGCATCAGGATGGCCTGATCCACATCTCGGCGCTGTCGGACACCTTCGTCAAGGACCCGCGCGACGTGGTCAAGGCCGGCGACATCGTCAAGGTCAAGGTGCTGGAGGTGGATGTCGCCCGCAAGCGCATCGCGCTGACCCGCCGGCTGGACGACAACCCGGCGCCGGCTGCGCGTTCCGAGCGCGGCGAACGTGCGGGGCAGGGCAACGGCGCACGCCGTGATGGCGGCAACCGCAACCGGTCCTCTGCGGGTCGTCCCGGCACCGCGGCACCGCCGGCGAACAACGCGCTTGCCGAAGCCTTCGCGCGTGCCAAGCGCGGGAGTTGAGGATTCAGGCAGTTGATGGATCACCCGGAAGGCCCTGCGATGCAGGGCCTTTCCACATCGGCGGGAGTCGCTTCTCCCGCACGCTTCAACAGGCAGCGTTTCCCGCATGAAGAGCATGAAAACCCCTGCCCATCGGCGACACCGTCCGCTATACTTCCGCCCCTGCCAGCCGAAGTGGCGGAATCGGTAGACGCAGCGGACTCAAAATCCGCCGCCCTTAAAAGCGTGTGGGTTCGAGTCCCACCTTCGGCACCAGCAGCACATGTGGAAAGCCGGGCAGCGATGCCCGGCTTTCTTGTTTTGCATCGTTCGCGGATTCCCCGGATCGCGGGCAACAAAAAAGCCCCGCATGCGCAGGGCTTTCTTGAACTTCAAATGGCGTCCCCACGGGGATTCGAACCCCGGTCGCCACCGTGAAAGGGTGATGTCCTAGGCCTCTAGACGATGGGGACGCGTAAACTTCATCAGGTTTTGAACTTGCCCGGACGGCCTGGTGTCCGGAAAGTGGTGGAGCCAAGCGGGATCGAACCGCTGACCTCCTGCATGCCATGCAGGCGCTCTCCCAGCTGAGCTATGGCCCCGTGTCTCTGTCGAGCCCGACATTCTATCGGGCTTCCTGCTGGATGGGAAGCTGTTTCCGGCTTTCCTCGCCACCTCGGAAGAGGGCGATTTCCAACAAAAAAGACCCGCTGGTACTGGGTCTTCGATTTCGATGAATGGCGTCCCCACGGGGATTCGAACCCCGGTCGCCACCGTGAAAGGGTGATGTCCTAGGCCTCTAGACGATGGGGACGCGTAAATCATCAAGTTTTTTTCGGCATTCCGAACGGCCTAATGTTCGGAAGTGGTGGAGCCAAGCGGGATCGAACCGCTGACCTCCTGCATGCCATGCAGGCGCTCTCCCAGCTGAGCTATGGCCCCGATGTTGCCGAGGAGCGGAATGATAGCGGCGGCATTTTTTTCTGGCAAGCGGTTCGTGAAAAAAAATGTTCAGGTCTGCGCGCAGGGAAATGCCCGATGCGGGGTGCCTTGTTTCACCGATGGCGCGGGGCGGAGAGCCAAAGCATCGTGCCTGCGGGTGCGATGGGAGGAACGGGGATGGCATTGCTTCGAGGCATGGGTGTCCTGTTGCTGGCGATGGTTTCGCCGGTGTCCGCGCAGCAGGTGTTCAAGTGTGTGGATGACGGTGCGGTGGCGTACCAGTCGGTGCCTTGCACGGGTGTGACGGAAAAGAGCTGGGAGGTTGCCGTCGAGCCGGCAGCGTCGCCGGTGGTCGCCGCACCCAGGACGCGCGGTGCGGTGGCCGATGGCGCGGGAAACGGGCGGGCCCGAAGACGCGAACTTGCTTCCGTGCGCAGGCCGCCGCTCGATGCCTGTGAGAAAGCAAGAGCCGGGCGTGATGCCGCGTACCGGAAGGCGGGATTGAAGCGTGGCTTCAGGCTTTCCAGGCATTGGGACAACCGCGTCCATGACGCCTGCTGGTAAGGATGGCAGGCATAAAAAAACAGCAGGCAATGCCTGCTGTTCTTTTTCAAGATGGTGCGCCCGGAGAGATTCGAACTCCCGACCGCCTGGTTCGTAGCCAGGTACTCTATCCAACTGAGCTACGGGCGCATGTCAACTTGATTGTCCTGACATTGAACGCCGCATTGCGATGTTCAAGATGGTGCGCCCGGAGAGATTCGAACTCCCGACCGCCTGGTTCGTAGCCAGGTACTCTATCCAACTGAGCTACGGGCGCGCTGTCAGGAGCGGAATTATGCGGATGTCGCGGCAATGCGTCAACGCTTTTGTGAAATTTTCCATAATGCCTGCGCAAGCAGTGCATCGACCACGGCGGTGGGATATTTCATCCAGCTGAAATGATCGGCGCGGGTGCCTAGTTCGCACGTGGTCATGACCTGCAAGGTGCTGTCCGCCACGGGCATCTTGCCCAGCAGGTGGCGCATCGAACCGGTCGGGGCGAGCCAGTCGGCGTCGAACAGCAACGCCGTCACTGGAACATTGAGCTTGCCCATCGCCGCTTCCAGATCGACGGGCAGGCCGGCGGCGGCATAGCGGCCGCACAGGCCGACGCGGGCCCAGTCGCGGATCAGGCCGCGCGCTTCGCTGCCGCCGAATCCCACGCGACGGCCGGGCAGGGCGCCGCAACGGCGGGCCAGCCACGGCAGGAAGCGATAGGCCAGCGGCAACAGGTAGCGGCGCGGTGCCGGAAAGCCACGCCACCACGGCGTGCCGCTGGCTACCAGCCACAGGGCCTGCACTTCATCCGGATGCAGGCCGGCGTGGCAGCACGCCAGTTGGCCGCCGAGGCTGTGCCCGCCCAGTTGCAGTGGAAGACTGGGGAAGGCGGCGCGCACCGCGGCCGTCGCCGCCGGCAGGTCGTATTGCAGCAGTTCGCGATAACCCCAGTCCTGCGCATGGCCGGCGCGCAGGCTGCTACTGCCATTGCCGCGCCATTCGTGCACGAACACGGCGATGCCGCGCGCCGCCAGTGCTTCGGCGAAGCCCTGGTAATGGCGTGCGGCCACGCCCAGCGCCGGCAGCCACAACAGGGTGGCGACGGGATCTGCCGGCGCATGCCGGAGCAGTTCGAAACGGTGCCCGTCCGCGGTGGTGAGCACGTGCTGGATGGGATCGTTCATCCGGCGTGGTCGGCGTGGGCCGCACCGAAATGGTCGAGCACCATGACCTCGCCGCGGCCGGGCCGGTAGCCGTCGCGCAGGCCGCGCGCCACGTAGTCGATGGCTGCTTCGCAGGCGTTGGGCAGGGACAGGCCGCGGCACAGCTGTGCGGCGATCGCCGATGCCAGCGTGCAGCCGGTGCCGTGCGCGTCCAGCGGCAGGCGGACATGACGGAATTCCTCGCCGGTGACGCCATCGAAGTAGCGGTCGATTACGCGCGGGCCTTCGTGCAGGTGGCCGCCCTTGAGCAGCACCGCACCGGCGCCGAGGTCGAGCAGCGCGGCGGCGGCTTCCTCGGCTTCGGCGGCGCTGCCGATGGAGCGGTCGAGCAGCAGTTCGGCTTCCGGCGTGTTCGGCGTGAGCAGGGTGGCCAGCGGCAGCAGGCGCTCGCGCAATGCGCGCAGGGCGCTGTCTTCCAGCAGCTTGGCGCCGCTGGTGGCGACCATCACCGGGTCCAGCACGACCTGCGGTGGCCGATGTTTTTCCAGCGCGTCGGCGACGAGGTGGATCACATCGGCATTGGCCAGCATGCCCAGCTTGACCGCATGGATGTCGAAATCGTCGAAGCAGGCATCGATCTGCGCCTGCAGGAAATCCAGCGGCGGCACGTGCACTGCGGTGACGCCACGGGTGTTCTGCGCGGTGAGCGCGGCGATCGCCGACAGGCCATGCACGCGGTGGGCGGCGAAGGCCTTGAGGTCGGCCTGGATGCCGGCGCCGCCGCCCGAATCGGAGCCGGCGATGGTCAGGGCGGAAACGGGCGTGGAAGCAGTCATGGCCGGATTGTGCCGTGTTTGGGAATGCGCTGCGGTCAGTGGTTCCCGCGCAGGCGCTGCGACAGCCGGTAGCCCATGTAGCTGGCACCGGTGGTACCGGTGAGCAGCGCCGGCGCCAGCAGGGCGTCGTAGCCGAAGTGCAGGAACAGCCACGCGCCGCCGATGCCGCCAGCGAGGAAGCCACTGATGATCAGGCCACTGAGCGTGAGCCGCTTCATCGGCAGCGGCAGCCCGCGCAGCAGGTGGCCCAGGCCGATGCCCAGGTCGGTGAACATGCCGCTGAGGTGGGTGGTGCGCACCACCGCGCCACTGAACGTGGTGGCCATCGCGTTCTGCAGGCCGCAGGCCATCGCCGCGGCGAGCGCGCCCCATATCTGCTGCTGCTTGAACAGCGGGATCGAGACCAGCAGCAACAGCGAGACGAGCAGCAGCACCACGCCGTAGCGGCGGCCGAGCCGCAGGGCGGCGTCCTGCACGATCAGGCCGCTGAGTGTCGCGCCGAGGCAGAACGCGATCAGGACGCCCCACAGGTGGCCGACGTTGCGCCAGTCGCGCTGCACCAGCGCCATGCCGAGCTGGCTGGTGGTGCCGGTGAGGTGGGTGATGGCCTGGTGTTCGAAACCGAGGAAGCCGACCACGTTGACCATGCCGGCCACGCAGGACAGTGCGATCGCGCCGATCCATACCCAGCGGGGAAGCTGTATGCCCATCGCCTGCCCCGCATCAGTGCTCTGGTTCGTCCATGCGGAGCTTGCCGTTGCGGGCAACCTCAGAGAACGTGCCGCTCTGCGGGTCGTACACGGCCCCCCAGAAACGCGGGCCGCCATCGCAGACCTGGATGGCTTCGCGCGCCGGGTCGATGTCGCTGTGGTCGGGCAAGACGAAGCCGTTGACGTAAATGAGCTGCCGCCCGCCCGCGATGAAGCCCACGTATTGGCGGCCGGACTGGGCTGGCTCGGCGATCTCCGGTTGCAATTGCGCCAGGCGGCTTTCGAGTTGCTCGACCTGCGCGCGGCCGGGCGCCCAATAGCCGCTGACGCCGCCGGCATGTTTGGCCGGGCTGTCGCGCGAGCAGGTGTCGAGCACCTGCGCGGCGACGACCGGACGGGTGACCACCCACGACTGCCCGGCCTTGAGCGCGGTTGGCACGCGGGCGCCGGGCTTGACGTTGGCCGGGGTGCAGGACGCCAGCGCCAGGGTGCCGGCGACGAGCAGCAGGAAAACGGCGGATGTTTTCACAATACCTCCGAGGCGTAGTCGGCCAACCGCGAACGCTCGCCGCGGCGCAGGGTGATGTGCGCGCTGTGCGGCCAGTTCTTGAAGCGGTCCACCGCGTAGGTCAGGCCCGAGGTGGTTTCGGTCAGGTACGGGGTGTCGATCTGCTCGACGTTGCCGAGGCAGACGATCTTGGTGCCGGGGCCGGCGCGGGTGATCAGCGTCTTCATCTGCTTCGGGGTCAGGTTCTGCGCCTCGTCCAGGATCAGGTAGCGCGACAGGAAGGTGCGCCCGCGCATGAAGTTCAGCGAGCGGATCTTGATGCGGCTGGCGAGCAGGTCGTTGGTGGCCTGGCGGCCCCAAGTGCCGCCTTCCTGGTTGTGGGTGAGCACTTCCAGGTTGTCGGTCAGCGCGCCCATCCACGGCGTCATCTTCTCCTCCTCGGTGCCCGGCAGGAAGCCGATGTCCTCGCCG
>Ga0222427_101177_pt1 | contig 14075 bp, 14 predicted proteins | sample 2B20Ametagenome_FD_182890 | JGI IMG/M metagenome (GOLD analysis project Ga0222427, IMG submission 182890) | Enriched microbial communities from leaf-cutter ant dump, University of Wisconsin, Madison, United States - 2B20A (version 2) | ecosystem: Environmental > Terrestrial > Nest > Insects nest...
CCACCGCGCAGGCCGGGTTCGTCAACGCCTGCCTGCGCCGCTTCCTGCGCGAGCGCGATGCGCTGGTGGCCGCCACCGACGCCGACCCGCAGGCGCGCTGGAACCACCCCGCGTGGTGGATCGAGCGCCTGCGCCAGGACTGGCCGCAGCACTGGCAAGCGATCCTGGAGGCGAACAACGCGCATGCGCCCATGGCCTTGCGCGTTAATCAGCAAAAAGTGGCTCTAGCCCAATACCAGCAAGCGCTGGAAGCTATCAACATAGAAGCGCATGCGGTGGGCAACAGCGGCCTGCTGCTGCGCCAGGCCGTGCCGGTGCAGCAGTTGCCCGGCTGGAGCGAGGGCTGGGTGGCGGTGCAGGACCTCGCGGCCCAGCGCGCCGCGCCGCTGCTGCTGGACGGCCTGCCGCGCCCGGCCGGGCGCGCGCTGCGCGTGCTCGATGCGTGCGCGGCGCCGGGCGGCAAGACGGCGCATCTGCTCGAATGCGCGCGCCCCGATGCGCCCATCGCCGTCACGGCGCTGGATGTCGATCCGCAGCGCTGCGAGCGCATCCACGGCACGCTGCAGCGCCTGGGCCTGCAGGCCCAGGTACTGGCGCGGGACGCGGGGCGCCCGCAGGACTGGTTCCAGCCGCACTGCGGCGGCGTGCCGTTCGACGCCATCCTGCTCGATGCGCCCTGCACGGCCTCCGGCATCGTGCGCCGCCACCCGGACGTGCGCTGGCTGCGCCGCCCCGGCGACGTGGCGCAGCTCGCCGCCGTCCAGGCGCGCCTGCTGGGCGCCTTGTGGCCGTTGCTGGCGCCGGGCGGGCGCCTGCTGTACGCCACCTGCTCGGTGTTCAAGGCCGAGGGCGATGCGCAGGTCCAGGCGTTTGTTGCGCGCAACACCGATGCACGGTGGCGGCCGTCTCCCGGCCATTTGTTGCCCGGCGGCGGCGGCACGGGCGGCCCAGTCCGGGACAATCCAGCCTGTGACCACGACGGCTTCTACTACGCACTGCTGGACAAAGCGCCCGCCTGAGTCCGCCACGGCGCGGGCCTGGCTGTGGGCCGCGCTGCTGTGCCTGCTGCTGGGCTGGGCCGCGCCCGCCCCGGCCCAGGTGCCGGGCGAGGTGGTGCAGATGCAGCTCGAACGCACCGACGAGGGGCTGCTGCTCAGCGCCAGCCTGAACTTCGAGCTGCCCGAGCTGGTCGAGGACGCGCTGCGCAAGGGCATTCCCATGTATTTCACCACCGAGGCCGAGGTGTTGCGCGAGCGCTGGTACTGGTCGGACAAGACCGTCGCGCAGGCCCACCGCTACCTGCGCCTGTCGTACCAGCCGCTCACGCGCCGCTGGCGGCTGCAGGTGGCGTCCGCGCCGTTCACCAATGCCGGCCTGGGCGTGGCGCTGGCGCAGCACTTCGACGACTACGACGAGGCGCTCGCGGCGATGCAGCGCATCGCGCGCTGGAAGATCGCCGAACCCTCCGAGCTGGATGGCGGCGTGGGCCATGTGGTGCAGCTGCGCTTCCGGGTGGACATGTCGCAACTGCCGCGCCCGCTGCAGATCGGCGCCCTGGGCCCGCGCTCGGGCTGGAACCTGCTGGTGGCGCGCAGCCAGCGCCTGCCCGCGGAGCACGTCCCATGAGCGAGCTGCCGCCCGCCGATTCCCACGGCGCCGCGCGCCCTTCGCGCACCGTGCGCTGGGCGCTGGCCGTGGGCGTGGCCGTGATGTGCGCCATCGGCCTGGTGCTGCTGTTCCTGCTCACGCTGGCCACCAACAACCGCGTGCTGTACGAGCACAACTACGCCTGGCTGTTCGGCGTCAACGTGCTGGTGGCGGCCTCGCTGCTGGGCGTGCTGCTGTGGGTGGCGGCGCGCCTGGCGCTGCGCCTCAAGCGCAAGCGCTTCGGCAGCCGCCTGCTGGTCAAGCTGGCCGGCATCTTCGGGCTGGTGGGGCTGGTGCCGGGGCTGCTGATCTACGTGGTGTCGTACCAGTTCGTCTCGCGCTCGATCGAGAGCTGGTTCGACGTCAAGGTCGAGGGCGCGCTGTCGGCCGGCGTGAGCCTGGCCCGCGTCACGCTCGACACCATCGCCACCGACATGGCGAACAACACGCGCCAGGCCAGCGCCCAGCTCAGCCAGGTGCCCGATGCCGCCGCCGGCCTGGTGCTGGAGCGCATCCGCGACCAGCTTGGCGCCACGGACCTGGTGCTGTGGAACGCGGCGGGGCAGGCCGTGGCCGGCGCCGGCCAGTCGCGCTACACCATCAGTCCCGAGCGCCCCAGCCCGCAGTTGCTGCGCGCGGCGCGCCAGCAGAGCCAGGTGTTCCAGATCGAAGGGCTGGACGACACCACCGACCCGGCCGCGCTGCAGAACGCCCGCGTGCGCACCCTGGTGCAGGTCAGCAGCACGCAGGTCGGCCTGCTGCCCGAGCCGCGCTTCCTCCAGGCCACGCTGCCCCTGCCGGCGGCCCTGGTGGCCAACGCCGTGGCGGTCCAGGAGGCCAACCGCGAGTACCAGGAACGCGCGCTGGCGCGCGGCGGGCTGCGGCGCATGTACATCGGCACGCTCACGCTGAGCCTGTTTCTGGCGGTTTTCGGCGCCGTGCTGCTGGCCGTGCTGCTGGGCAACCAGCTGGCGCGCCCGCTGCTCGTGCTGGCCGAGGGCGTGCGCGAGGTGGCACAGGGCAACCTCAGCCCCAAGGCCGTGCTCCAGGGCCGCGACGAGCTGGGCGGTCTCACGCGCTCGTTCGCCCTGATGACGCAGCAGCTCGCCGACGCCCGCTCGGCCGTCGAGCGCAGCATGCGCGACGTCGATGCCGCACGGGCCAACCTGCAGGCGATGCTCGACAACCTGACGGCGGGTGTGGTGGTGCTGGACCGCCAGGGCATCATCCAGTCGGCCAACCCCGGCGCCACGCGCATCCTGCGCGCGCCCATGGCCGCCTACGCGGGGCGCGGGCTGGGCGAAGTGCCCGAACTGGCCGAATTCGCCGCCGCCGTGCAGCAGCAGTTCGATGCCTTCGCCGCCGACCGCAGCGTGCTGCATGGCCTGGACCACTGGCAGCAGGCCTTCGTGCTGCACGCGCCGCCCGGCGGCAACGCGCACAGCGGCACCAGCTTGGTGGTGCGCGGCGCCGAGCTGCCCGATGGCTCGCGCCTGCTGGTCATCGACGACATCACCGAAATCGTCTCGGCCCAGCGCACCCAGGCCTGGGGCGAAGTGGCGCGGCGCGTGGCGCACGAGATCAAGAACCCGCTCACGCCCATCCAGCTCTCGGCCGAGCGGCTGCAGATGAAGCTGACCGGCAAGCTGCCCGAGGCCGAGGAGGCGGTGCTCGCCAAGTCGGTGCGCACCATCGTCGACCAGGTCGGCGCGATGAAGCGCCTGGTCAATGAGTTCCGCGACTATGCGCGCCTGCCCGCCGCCGAGCTGCACCCGCTGGACCTCAACGCCCTGGTGGCCGACGTGCTGCAGCTGTACGGCAGCGAAAACGCCACGGTGCCCGTGGCGGTGGAGCTGGATCCGCGCTGCCCGCCGGTGGCCGGCGACGCGCAGCAACTGCGCCAGGTGGTGCACAACCTGCTGCAGAACGCCCAGGACGCGACTGAGGAGGCCGCACGCAAAGGCCAGGCGCCGGCCGAGCCGGTGCGCATCGGCACGCACTGGAGCGAATCGTCGCGCCGCGTGCGTCTCACCGTGAGTGACAGCGGCAGCGGCTTCGCGCCGAACATCCTGCAGCGTGCGCTGGAGCCCTACGTCACCACCAAGTCGGGCGGCACGGGCCTGGGGCTGGCGGTGGTCAAGAAAATCGCGGACGAGCACGGCGCGCGTGTCGATCTCGTCAACCGTATGGAAAACGGCATGGTGCGAGGTGCCCAAGTGTCGCTATCATTCGCGCCTGAGCGCGCGGTGGCGCTTTAACAACACCGCATCGCAAGACAAGGCGCTTCACAGACATGGCAAACATATTGGTGGTGGATGACGAACTCGGCATTCGGGATCTGTTGTCCGAAATCCTCAACGATGAGGGGCACAGCGTGGACCTCGCCGAGAACGCGACACAGGCCCGCAGCGCCCGCACGGACGCCACCTACGACCTGGTGCTGCTCGACATCTGGATGCCTGACACCGACGGCGTCACGCTGCTCAAGGAGTGGGCCGCGACGGGGCTGCTGACGATGCCCGTGATCATGATGAGCGGCCACGCCACCATCGACACCGCCGTCGAGGCCACGCGCATCGGCGCCTTCTCCTTCCTGGAAAAACCCATCACCCTGCAAAAGCTGCTCAAGGCCGTGGAGCAGGGGCTGGCGCGCAGCCAGGCCAACGCCGCGCCCGCCGCGCTGGCGGCGCACAAGCCCCTGGCCGCGATGGGCGATGGCGTGGTCGCCAGCCTTCCCCTGCACAGCCCGGTGATGCCCGCCGACATGGGGCCGCTGGCACACCAGGGGTTCGACCTGGACCGTCCTTTGCGCGAGGCGCGCGATGGCTTCGAGAAAGCCTATTTCGAGTTCCACCTGGCACGCGAAGGCGGCTCCATGACGCGCGTGGCCGAGAAAACGGGCCTGGAGCGCACCCACCTGTACCGCAAGCTGCGCCAACTGGGCGTGGAACTGGGACGTAACAAACGTGGATAAATTTCGTGTGGAGAATCAGCGGCGGTTTTTTCTGGCTATAATTGAAGTCTTGGCTCGGTAGCTCAGTTGGTAGAGCAGCGGATTGAAAATCCGCGTGTCGGTGGTTCGATTCCGCCCCGAGCCACCATTCATCTTCAAGAAGCCCATCCATTGCGATGGGCTTTTTGCATTCTGCAGCGTGCTCATAGGCCTGCAGGTGTTCGGGCAAGGTTCGGAGTGCAATGCTTCGTGCGGGTGTTACTGCGCTGGCAGGCTAGTCCGCTGCCTGACTACCTCAAGTCCTGCAGCCACGTAGACACAAGAGCCTTGCGTTGGTTGGCTGGTCTGGCGGCCAGCTCTTTGAGCAGCATCGCTACCTCATCCTCATCGCAGTACAGATAGGCCAATGGCACGCCCAGGGCCTTGGCGATCAACCTTGCAGTGTCAACAGGGGGCTCGTGCGTACCTAGCTCGTAGCGGCTGATCCTGGCGCGGCTCGACGACTCGTCGATGCCAATCTGCACTCCAACTTTCTCTTGAGACAGGCCTAGTTCCTCTCGTCGTGAGCGTATGCGCCTTCCGATGACGTTTGGACCATGTCTTGACTCAGCAACCATGTCACGAGTCTCGTAACGTGGTGATAATCTGTCGTCACGAAAAACGTTACACGAGGCGCCGCGATTAGGCCGCTAACAACTGGGCCACAAGCAACAAGCTGCCATCTGTGTTCTTCGTCTTCGTGTGGACAAAAGAGCTAGCTGATGGCTTGGAGGGCATCAGTCTCAAAACAAGTTCTACATGGCTGATTCACGTGGCTATTCCTGGTGACGCAGCTATGCATTCATGAGTCTTCATTGCAACAAGGAGGGTTAGATGGAGTACGAATACAAGGTCATCGACGTGGCAGATGGGGCTGTCAGCTCACTCCTGCTGGGAGAGGGCCGAATCGAAACCGAGGTTCTGGAGGCCTACATCAATGCCATGGCGTCGGAGGGATGGCGCTTGGTGTTCATGGAGAAAGTCATGCAACGGCATCTCGTCGTTGCGGACAGGGAAACCTTGATGGTCACTTTTGAAAGGAGGGTGCCGGAATCCGAACGTGCAGTAAGAGCAGCGAGGTGTATTGACGACGTGATTCGTGCCGAAGACGTGGCCAAGCGCAGAGGGCGCGGAGCTGCGGCTGGGGTAGCGGGCATGGCCGTTGGCTCGGTCGTTGCAGGGGCAGTGCTGAACAACCTACTGAGCGAGGAATAAATTGGATCTGAACACGAAGATTGCCGAGAGAAGGGCGGAGTTGCAGAGGGAGCAGGCTGCCGAGGACGCGCGCAGCCGACAGGAGGTGCTTGAACAGGCGCAACGGCGGCGGGCGCAAGAGCGGGCCATTGAAGAGTCCGCCGAGAAGGAGGCCAAGCAGAAGATTCAGGCGATCGAAGCCCAACTGCACGGCACAAAGGAGCGCGCCTCAACCGAGCCAGCGCCGGTGCTGGATGAGCGGGTAAGCCAGGAGGCCGCGAAGAAGGTCGATGCGCATATCCGGGTACTTGCCAACAACCGAGTCACGCAAGGAGAGAACTGGGTATGTGGCCTTCTCTTGTTTGGCAGCGTCCTGGGATTCTTCATGGCGTGGTGGATCGGCTTGGGAATGCTGATCTGGGCGGGCTACTACGCCACCACGGCCAGAAATCGTCACGAAGCAGAGATCAGGGCCGAGTTGGCTCGCAATAAAGAAGGGAGCAATGGATGAAGAGGGTTTCGACCGTAATCATGCTTGCGGGCATCGTCATGCTGCTCCTTGCCTTGGGCAGCGATGTGGCTGTGGATGGCATGGGGGGGAGGCGGATCACGAACAACGGGCTGATGCATGACCGCCTGGTCAACATCATCCTGAGCGTGGCCCTGATCCTGGGCGGCCTGCTGCTGAAGATGCTGGGAGGAAATCTATCGGGGCCGTACCTGCAGGCCATTGATCAGTTGCCCAAGGCGGAGTATTTCGCTCGCTGGGCCACGGCGATACTGGCTTGCGCCTGCGTGTGGGTCTTGGTGGTGATGTACCTCTGGCCGACGAAGATCGCGGGAGTGCTGCTACTGGGGGCCATAGGGTGGGCCACCTTTCTGCCCCAGGCGACCCATACCGCGATAGGGAGGGTTTGGCTGGCGGTGGTGCTGCTCGCGAGCGGAGTCTTGGCATGGCACGTGATTGCCATCACGACTTCATGGATCAATTACCTGACGGTGAGCCTGTTCAGCGATGGGGTGGCCTTGATCGGTAGCGGCAGCGTGATGGTGGTGCTCAGCGTCCTGGTGCTGGCGCCGCTGGCGCTGTCCATCGCGGGATTCACCGTGGCGAGGCTCAAAGCCAAGCGTGCGTGAGCACCGGCATTTGCTCCCCTTGATAGTTTTCTGACCCATCAACGGCATCCTTCTCGGAAGGCCCGTTTCGCAGCCCGCCCTGGAGCAATCCTCGGCGGGTTTTCTTTTTTTTCAGCAAAGGAGTTCTATGCACGTGTACGGAGACTCGGCATCCATCCACGATGCCCACGCTTCTGCCCTGGGCACGGAGCTGGGCGACCTGATCGGCCAGCGCATCGAGGAACTGGCCGGGTACGAGGGGCCCGACCTGTCCGCCCTCATCAAGATCCTGGTGCTGGAACCCGGTGACGCATTGACCGATGTTGATGCCGAGCTGGGTTTCCCGCTTCTGGCCCGCCCTTGCGACGTAGCCCAAAGCCATCGGGACTGGTTCGAGCTGACCTTGGTGCTCAGCGATGACGGCTTCGGTGTCGTTGTCTATGTGCCCAAGCGCCCGGATCTCGATCCCCGATTGTTGGCCTACTGCGCCAGCCAGGTGAAGGCACCTTCGCCATGAACCACTCTCACTACCCACCCAGGCCGCCCATCGAGGCGGCTTTTTTTTTTGCTGCGCGTGTTTTGCCACCTTATCTGATGGGCCGTCAGCCCGTCGCATCCATCCACCTACCAAGGAGAACCCATGAACGAAATCGAGACGACAGAAGACGCGCCACGGCCCGCACCCATCGACAGCATCTACAGCGGCGAATGCCTGTCCGTGTCGGGCCGCAGCACGCTGGCTTACGCGGTGGGCAAGCACCGCACCGAGAACACCCTGCACCTGCGCATCGCGGACAACAGCGGCAAGGGCATGTGGTGCAAGGACTGGGCATCCGCCCAAGCCATCGAGGCCATCGTCGTGGGAGCACGGGAACTGACGGCCAAGAGCTTTCATGGCCTGCACCCTGGCAAGTCCATCAACACAGGGGGCTTCGTGTTGGCCGCCCTGCGTGACCTGGGCCTGATCCGGCCCAACGGGGCGAACACGCGCCTTCACGAGCACGTCCCCACCACCACCCTGGAGCAGGCCGCCATGCAGCGCATGGAAGCAGAGAAGGGCACCCCCGCACCGAAGGCCCGCCGCAAGGCCAAGGAGGCGGCTTGACGGCCAGCATTCCCGCCGCCCTGACCACGGCTCTGGTGATGGGGTTCTGGTTCAACTCCACGCGCCCCATGTCCATCGCCGCCGCCGCTGCCCTGACCTTCATGTACCCCCAGCTCCTGGTGCTCGTCCTCATCGGATCGGCGCTGGCTGTCTGGCTCCACTACTTCCGCAAATAGCTCCTCCCCAACCCGAAAGGAAACATCATGAACTTCGACCACTGCGTTTTTGAAGCCGCCCAGCGAGCCCTGGACATGGACAGCCTGCCCGATGACCTGCTGCCGCTGGTGATCGTCTCCGAGGTGGCCGCCCGGACCGGCCTCGATAGCGAGCCCAGGTGGGCCACGGCGTGGCACTGAGTAGGGGGGCCATGCCCACCCTCGGGGCGCTGCACCTGGGCCCAACCTGAGGCCCACCCGGGGCCCCCGCGCCCGTCCCCGCCCCCGGCCCGTGCGGGGCCCGCCGCTGACCCGCCCGGCCGCACCGGCACCCCTCCCCCGGTGGCCGCCACATCCGCCACCCCGCCACGCGCGGTTCGATGCCCCGCATGGACGTTGCGGCGTTGCGGATGTTGCGGCAGCAGGCGGAGGGGGGCACTGGTGCTGACGGGGGCGGGCCTGTCTCCACCCATGTCGCTGCGCCACTTCATCTGTGGCGAGTGCATTTCTCACGTCTCAATTTGTCGTCCGGCAGCGGTGCTCACCACCGGATTTCCGTATTTCTCATGGGGTTATGAGTGGGGTCACCCCTCCCTATTAGATGCTTTACATATTTTTACGTTTCTCGGTGCCTTGAGGCCGAATGGACTCCCTGGTGGCTTCTGAAAAGGAGCACTCCCTTGCGGAAGGCATTTAAAGCCCAGAAGGATTGAACTTCCTTGCCAAAGTGACTTAGCCGATTTCCATCGACTTCCCTTGTTTGAGGCACTTTAGATCAAGAGTTTTATTTTTCCCTTCTGAAAGTGCTTTGGTGACCAATATTTTTCGCTCCCAATTAAACGTGCTTTGGCATTGAGTGGGTGGGGTAAACCCTGAAATCTCGGTGAGGTGATGAATGAGCGTTGATTTTGAGGCCCCTGGTTTTCATGTGAAGATTTAACCCGATTCGCTGCTTGGCACGCAGCGATATCAGGTTAACCAACCATGCCGAGAATCTGTCAAGTCCCATGGTGGGGCGGCAGGTGGATTCATTTCACTTACTCTGGGAGATCTATGTCACACCGAACAAGCAAGCCAAAACCTAATATGATTGGAGGGTTAATTACTAAGAACGACGTCCACCCTTATGTGGGCGTCCTCAATTCGCTAATGCTAATACATGGCCTGATTGCTTTAATCAGGGCTTACGTGGTTTTATCCTACGCATCGGCCTTGGCCGTGGCGCTGTGGATCATTGGTACATGGTGCTATCGCGAGTTCCCTCGCTGGCCGCTTCTGCTGATCAATGCACCAGAAAGGGAGTGCGGAAAGACTCAGTTGCTGAAAGTCGTGGAAATGCTGGTTTTCAGACCGCTGGAAACAGCAAACGTCACGCTTGCGGTCCTCTTCAGAGTCATCAATGAATATGGGCCTACTCTGTTGATTGATGAGGCCGACACCTTCATGGACGGTAAAAGTGAGATGACAGGGATCATCAATAGTGGCTATCAGGCTGGTAGTGTCGTCATGCGAGTTGAAACGGACAAAAAGGGTAGTATGGAGTGCTGCTCCTATTTGGTCTATGGTCCCAAGGCTCTTGCAGGGATAACACTGGAGCGGCATCTCCAAGATGCAACGATGAGCCGGGGAATACAGATTCCCATGAGGCGCAAGACGAGAGCTGACAAGGTGGAGCGACTGCGCGCTGCCGATCCTGCGGTTTTTGCTGACATGCGCTCGCGCATTTGCAGATTTGTGAGGGACCATCAAGAGACTCTTGCCAAGGGTTGGGACGAGCTGCCTGAGCAACTCGGAGACCGCCAGCAGGACAACTGGGAGCCATTGCTGGCGATTGCCCACTGTGCAGGGCCGGAGTTGTACCGCGAGGCATGGGAGGCCGCCGTTGAAATTTGCGCTGAAACAGCGCCACCCAAGTCGTCGTCCAACCAACTGCTGGAGGACACCCGCGAAGTGCTGCAGGGCTACCAGGGGCATCACATCCCCTCGGCAACGCTGCTGGAGTCGCTGCACCGTCATCCAGACATGGACTGGTGCCGCTACAACCATGGCCAGCCCTTGACGGCGCGCCAGTTGGCCAAGTTTCTCGCGCCCTATGACATCAGGCCCAAGACGGTGCGAATGGGTAACTTGGGGAGCACCCCCAAGGGCTACGAGATTCGCCAGTTCCAGGAGGCGTTCGACCGCTACCTGCCTGACCTGCCGAGTGGCCCGGAGGCGGGCAGCGTGCCGACGGCCTCGCAGTTTGCGCCGGTAGCAGCGGCAAGAGCAGACGCGGGAGCAGCGTCCATGGATGGCGACGGGCCGTTGCCGTCAGCCAAGAAGCCTGGGCCAGAGGAGTCCGGGCGCTCGGGGACGTTTCCGATTCCGAACTTCTAAGCGGTAGCAGCGCAAGCAGGGGGGCACGCCATGGCTTCCCCTGAGGGCCCTTCCACGGGGCCCTGGCCAGGCCTCCGGGCGTGCACCTTTCCGCCAAGTCGATGTTTTCGATGGTGGTTGGTGGGCGGCCCCGGGGGGCTGCAGCCGGTCCGTGACCGGTCCCTTGATCCTTCTGTTTTTTCACTGCCCCTCGCCGTGGGCTAGGCGTTGCCACGCCCGAGTTTCCACGGCATGCGGCACCGGAGTCCGGATGCCGATTTTCAAAAACCCTTCCTGTGCGCTGCTTTCCGGCGCACGCCTACCTATTCACATCCAAGGAGATCGATTTGCCTGTCGTGATTTTTTCTCAAGCATTCCTGGCGACCGGCCTGGTCTGCCCGCCCGCCAAGAAGCGCATCGAATACTGCGACAAGGACTGCCCCGGCCTGCTGGCCGAGGTGCGTGCTGGCGCGGGCTCGGTGCCGACGTGGTACATCCGCTACAAGCAGCCCACAACAAAGTACAAGCGCCTGGGCGACGCCAAGAGCATGACCTTGGCGCAGGCGCGCAAGGCCACCTTGATGTTCAAGGCGCAGCTCGCCGCCGTGCCCAGGGCTGTCGAGGCGCTGGCCTCGGCACCGGCAAAGGGGGACATGACCCTGGAGGCCTTCGTGAAGGAGCACGTCAATCCGTACAACGAAACGCGAAAGCGCAGCCACTGGCGCGACCTGCAGTTCTACACGCGCGTGGGCGCCCGGTTTGGCGCGCGAAAGCTCAACGACATCACCCGCAAGGAGGTGCAGGTGTTTCACAACGAGCTCGTGACCAAGGAGCGCCTGGCACCGGCCACGGCGGACCACCATGTGGTCTACATGCGCCGCCTCCTGAACCTGGCCGTGCAATGGGAGATGCTGGAGAAAAACGCGCTGACGAACATCCCCCTCATGAAGGTGGACAACAAGGTGGAGCGCTACCTGTCCGATGAGGAGGCGCAGCGGCTGGTGCAGGTGCTGACCACGGATCTGGCCCTCGGGGCCTCCTACATCCTGCTGTTCCTGCTGAGCACGGGGGCGCGCTTGAACGAGGCCATGCAGGCGAAGTGGGAACAGGTGGATCTCGAAAAGGGGGTATGGCGCATACCGGCCACCAACAGCAAGAGCAAGAAGACCCGCGCGGTGCCGCTCAACGCTTCGGCTATGTGGGTCTTGGGCCAGCTATGGACCCGGCAGGGCAAGCACCCCTACCTGTTCGTCAACGAGGCCACGAACAGGCCCTTCGTGACCATCACCAGGGCGTGGTACCGGCTGCGCGAAAAGGCGGGCATCCAGAGCCTGCGCATCCATGACCTGCGCCATAGCTTCGCCAGCTTCCTGGTCAACGGTGGCCGCAGCCTGTATGAGGTGCAGCAGATCCTGGGGCACTCCGACCCCAAGGTGACCATGCGCTATGCCCATCTGTCCACCAAGGCGCTGCAGGAGGCGGCGAATGTGGCTTCTGTGATCGTGAAGGCGGCGTAGTGAGGGAGAGGGGGGGGCCTCGAGGCACTGTGCATTGCAGAGTAGCGACTATCCAGGCCACCACCGAAATCGGGGAGGAGCTTGGTGGTCTTGGCTGCAAGCACGGGTCTCGTGGGCAACTCGTGAGGGAGGGGACGGCCACCCTCGCGATTGACCGCTGCCGACCGAGGCTGTGTGAAAACCCTCTCACGGCATGACATCTGCGCCAGTAGTCTTCACAGGCATATTGAGCCCCGAGGTCAACATGTCCAGATACATCGAAGGCCAGGATCGGCAACAGGTTACGCTGTTGCCAGAGTGCCAGGATGACTTCATCGCCGAGGACAACCCGATCCGTGTGGTTGATGTCTTCGTCGGCGAGTTGAACTTGGCGGCACTGGGTTTCGAAGGCTCAACGCCTGCCTTTACGGGGCGCCCGTCCTACCACCCCGCAGTGCTGCTGAAGATCTACATCTACGGATACCTCAACCGTGTCCAGTCCAGTCGACGTCTGGAACGTGAATGCCAACGCAATGTCGAATTGATGTGGCTTACCGGGCGGCTGGCACCCGACTTCAAGACGATTGCCGATTTCCGTCGCGACAACGGCACCGGCATCCGTAACGTGTGCCGCCGCTTCGTGATGCTGTGCCGAGAACTCAAGCTGTTCAGTCAGGCGTTGGTAGCCATCGACGGCAGCAAGTTCAAGGCGGTCAACACCCGTGATCGCAACTTCACCAGCGGCAAGATCGACAAGCGTCAGCAGCAGATCGAGGAAAGCATCCAGCGCTACCTCAACGCACTGGAGACGGCCGATCGCACGCAACCGGTAGAGCTCGCGGCCAAGACCACGCGTTTGCAGGACAAGATTGCTCGGCTGCGTCAACAGATGCGTGTGCTCGATGAAGTCAAGGAGCAATTGAAGAACGAGCCCGCCGGGCAAATCTCGCTGACCGATCCGGATGCGCGCTCCATGGCGACGAGTGGCAGGGGTTCCGGCATGGTCGCCTACAACGTACAAATGGCCGTGGATGCCAAGCACCACTTGATCGTGGCGCATGAGGTCACCAATGCCGGCAGTGATCGGGCTCAGCTCAGCTCGATGGCCATTGCCGCACGGGAGGCCATGGGCAAGAAGAAGCTGCGTGCGATTGCAGACCGGGGCTACTTCAGCGGCTTGCAGATCAAGGCGTGTGCGGATGCTGGCATATCAGCGGTGCTGCCCAAGCCGACAACCTCCAACGCCAAGGCCGAAGGACGGTTCGACCGAGCCGACTTCATCTACATCAAGGAGGCAGACGCATACCAGTGCCCCGCTGGACAGCGTGCGATTTATCGCTTCTCCCGGGAAGAGAACGGCTTGATGACCAGGCGGTATTGGAGCAGTGCATGCAAGCAATGCTCGATCAAGACACAGTGCACACCCAGTGACTACCGGCGCATCTCACGCTGGGAGCACGAGGAGGTATTGGAGGCAGTACAGCGTCGCCTGGACAAGTCACCAAATTCCATGACTATCCGACGCAGAACAGTCGAACATGTGTTCGGTACCTTCAAGAGTTGGATGGGGTATACCCACTTCTTGACCAAAAGGCTGGTCAACGTCGGGACGGAGATGAGCCTGCATGTGCTGGCCTACAACCTGCGGCGCGTGATAGCGATCTTGGGGTTTGAAGGCGCCATCAAGGCAATGAGGTTGTCAGGGACGTGAGCCCTCTTTGCTTCCAAAGGAAGCCCCCAGACGCACTCCCGAACATCACAAAACCGTTCACAAGACACAAATACCGCTGAAAACGGCCTATCGGTGTGATGGGGCGTGCATGGTTGATATCCACCGCAGCCCGAATGCGTTTCCACACAGCCTCGACCCTGAGCCGCCATTCAGCTAGAAGCTCCAAAGCCGTCATTCAGCCAGGCCGCAAGTGCAAGGCCAAGGAATCCAACGGGCTGGCGGCTCCTGCGGCAGCGACTTTCAGGACATGGGTATAGATCATCGTTGTACTCACGTCCGAGTG
>Ga0222427_101183_pt1 | contig 13857 bp, 10 predicted proteins | sample 2B20Ametagenome_FD_182890 | JGI IMG/M metagenome (GOLD analysis project Ga0222427, IMG submission 182890) | Enriched microbial communities from leaf-cutter ant dump, University of Wisconsin, Madison, United States - 2B20A (version 2) | ecosystem: Environmental > Terrestrial > Nest > Insects nest...
AAAGCACTTTTCCGATCCGGATATGGCAGGTTCGGTTCGGGATCCGCCAGTTGAAGGTATCGCCCTCCTTGTAGCCCAGGATCGCAGTGCCTATGCCAGAGCAAACTGACAGTTTCCCGGCGTGGTCGTCCGCATCCTCGGGATAAACCAGCGCAACCTCCACCTCTGCGTCATCCACCTGCAGCAAGGCCTTTGAGTTCATCGTGACAACATCTTCGGCCACCTGCCGTGGATCGACGACGACGGCTCGCTCAATCTCGTGCTCCAACTCAAAAATATCCGCGCTCTGTTCGAGCTCGATCAGACTCCTGAGCCGGGCCTTGTCGATTTCCGTGATGTAGATGGCGGAGGTGTGAGCCGCAGGGCTTTCGCGCAAGAGCCGGAGATAGCGTTCCGAGTGCATGGCAAAAGAATTCATCGCAGGCGTTTCGCTTTCCAGCAAGAAGCCGCTGCGCAGGAAAGCCTTCAGCGACCGCGCATTGTCTGGGTGGATCTTGGCGATCAGCTTCTCGGCCCGCATATCGAAAAAAGCGAGCTTCATGCCTTCGCGGATCGCGCTGGCTCCGAGCTTGCGGCCCCAGTTGCCACGGTCGCCGATGACCAGAACCATTTCGCAGTCCGTGCCCTTCTTGACGAGACGCACGAACCCCACTGGCACATCATGCCGGTCGTACGCCATGAAGAACCGGCCGCCCTGGTTGAACAGATGGGTCAGGATGGGCAGTTGGACCCGGCCAATGGTTTGCTCGATGAATCGGGAGACGTGGCGCGAATCGCTCAGGTAGCGCGTGACGTCCTCATCTTCCAACCAATCCATCAGAGTCAGCGCGTTCGCCCGGGTGATCTCGGGACACAGCGAAATGAAAGGCTTGTTCATCTTCACCCCATTGGGTTTCAAGTATGAAAGCCTTTCATGGCCTCAGCCATGACGGTTCTTTCGACAGGGCGCCTATTCTAAGGCGCTGCGCGAGCACGTGGGACATGCTTTGCTGAACCCGTACGCTACGCACCGTCAATAGGCCTGTTCTGGCCTGGCCAAAGCGTCCACACTCGTATGCCGATTGGACGAGGCGCGTGCTCAGGCTGGCCGCGACCTCAGGCGCCCATGGCCGGCACGCTCGCCATGTTCGATGTTTAGCATCAAAAACAATAGCTGCTTGCGCAGTCCCCATGCGCCTTCAGGCCATAAAAGACCCTAAAACCGTGTCTGCCATGCCGCCGCGCCATGGGACAATCGGCGCAACGCCAACGCCAGCCCGCCCCCTCCGATGAGCACCCCCGAGCAATACGTACAGCACAAGGCCGCCGCCTCGGGCAGCAGCTTCTACTACGCCTTCCTCTTCCTGCCCGCGCCGCGCCGCGCCGCCATCACCGCCTTCTACGCCTTCTGCCGCGAGGTGGACGACGTGGTGGACGAGGTGCACGACCCCAGCGTGGCCGCCGCCAAGCTCGCCTGGTGGCAGGGCGAGGTGGCCCAGGCCTTCGCGGGCCAGCCCAGCCACCCGGTGATGCAGGCGCTGATGCCGCACGCGGGCGCCTACGGCATCGAGCAGCGCCACCTGCTGGCCGTCATCGAAGGCTGCCGCATGGACCTGGAGCAGACGCGCTACCTCGACTTCGCCGGCCTCGCGCGCTACTGCCACCTGGTCGCCGGGGTGGTGGGCGAGGTGGCCGCGCGCATCTTCGGCCAGACGCAGGACGCCACCACCGCCTACGCGCACAAGCTCGGCCTTGCCTTCCAGCTCACCAACATCCTCCGCGACGTGGGCGAGGACGCCATGCGCGGGCGCATCTACCTGCCGGTGAACGAGCTGCAGCAGTTCGATGTGAAGGCGCACGAGATCAGCGCGCGCCAGCATTCCGAGCGCTTCACCGCGCTGATGCGCTTCCAGGCCGAGCGCGCGCACCGCTGCTACGACGAAGCGCTGGCCCTGCTGCCCGCGGCCGACCGGCGCGCGCAGAAGCCCGGCCTGATGATGGCCAGCATCTACCGCACGCTGCTGCGCGAGATCGAGCGCGACAACTTCCAGGTGCTGAACCAGCGCACCAGCCTGACGCCGCTGCGCAAGTTCTGGCTGGCGTGGAAGATGCAGGCGCTGGGCCGCTTTTGAGCATGCGCGTCGCCATCATCGGCGCCGGCTGGGCCGGGCTGGCGGCCGCCATCGAACTGGCCGCCGCGGGCGCGCGGCCCACCGTCTTCGAGGCCGCACGTGACGTGGGCGGCCGCGCCCGCGCGCTGCACGCCAACGGGCGGGTGCTGGACAACGGCCAGCACATCCTGATCGGCGCCTACGCCGAATGCCTGCGCCTCATGCGCCGGGTGGGGGTGCGGCCCGAGGCCGTGTTCCACCGCCAGCCGCTGGCCCTCACCTTTGCCGACGGCACCGGGCTGCGCCTGCCCGACCTCGCGCCGCCGTGGGATGCGCTGGCGGGCATCGCCCGGGCGCGCGGCTGGCGCTGGCGCGACAAGGCCGCGCTGCTGCGCACGGCCGCAGCCTGGCGCCTGGGCGGCTTTCGCTGCGCGCCGCAGGCCACCGTGGCCGCGCTGTGCGCGCGGCTGCCCCGGCGGCTGGTGGATGAATTCATCGACCCGCTGTGCGTCTCAGCGCTCAACACCCCGGCGCACGAGGCCAGCGGCCAGGTGTTCCTGCGCGTGCTGCAGGACAGCCTGTTCAGCGGCCGCGGCGGCTCGCACCTGCTGCTGCCGCGCACCGACCTGGGCAGCGTCTTCGCCGAACCCGCAGCGCGCTGGCTGGCGGAGCACGGCGCCAGCGTGCACACCGGCCGGCGCGTGCAGCAAATCGCCCACCAGGGCGGCGCCTGGCAGGTGGACGGCACGCCGTTCGACGCCGTGGTGCTCGCCACCCCCAGCACCGAGGCCGTGCGCCTGCTGCGCGCGCTGGCGCAGCCCGCGCTGCAGGCCTGGCTGGCGCAGGCCGAGGCGCTGCGCTTCATCCCCATCACCACGGTCTATGCCCAGGTGCCGGGGGCGCCAGGCCCGGTGCTCGCCGCGCCCATGCTGGCGCTGCGCGCGCAGGCCGGGCAGCCGGCACAGTTCGTCTTCGACCGGGGGCAGCTCGGCGGGCCGGCAGGGCTGCTGGCCTTCGTCGTCAGCACCAGCGCCGGCGAGCGCGCACCCGTGGAAGCGCAGGTGCTGGCCCAGGCCCGCGCCGCATTGGGCCTGGCGGTGCTGCAGCCGGTGCAGACCGTGGTGGAAAAGCGCGCCACCTTCGCCTGCACGCCCGCGCTGCGGCGCCCGCCGCCCGCGCTGCTGCCGGGCCTGTGGGCCACGGGCGACTACATCGACGGCCCCTACCCCGCCACGCTCGAAGGCGCGGTGCGCAGCGGCTGCGCCGTGGCGCGCGCGCTGCTGTCGCCTCATGGCTGTCACACCCGGCTGCCAGAGTAGCGGCCCAACCCACCCGCTGTCCACCCGCCCTTCAAGGAGCATCCCGTGCGGCCCCACCTCCCCATGCCCACCCTCCTGGCCCTGGCCGCCCTGCTGCCCTGTGCCCCGGCCCAGGCGGCGCGCCCCATGGTCACCGACGACGCGCGCATCGTCGATGCCAAGGCCTGCCAGGTGGAAAGCTGGGTCAAGCGCAACCAGGACAGCACCGAGTACTGGGCCCAGCCGGCCTGCAACTTCACGGGCAACCTGGAGCTTTCGCTCGGCGGCGCCAGGGGCAAGGACGACGGCGGCACTCGGGCCACCGACATCGTCCTCCAGGCCAAGACCCTGTTCAAGCCGCTGGAGCCGGACGGCTGGGGCTGGGGCCTGGCCGTGGGCCACGTGCGCCACCCGGCCAGCGGCGCCCGCAGCGACCTCTACGCCTACCTGCCCGCCAGCTTCGCGCTGCACGGCGAGCGCCTGGTGCTGCACACCAACATCGGCTGGCTGCACGAGCGCGAGGCCGGGCAGCACCGCATGACCTGGGGCCTGGGCACCGAGGCCCAGTGGAGGGAATCCACCTGGCTGATTGGCGAAGTGTTTGGCCAGAACCAGGGCCGGCCGTTCTACCAGGTGGGCCTGCGCCACTGGCTGGTGCCGGGCCACGTACAGGTGGACGCCACCTACGGCAACCGCGCGGGCAGCAGCACGCAGGAGCGCTGGCTGTCGATCGGCCTGCGCCTGCTGTCGCCAGCGTTCCTGCCCTGAGGATTGCTCACCATTCGATAGCTGTCAGCGCTTTTCCAGCAAGGGCTGGAGGCCTATTTGGCTTAAAAACTACTTCTCCAGCCACCACTGGATGATGAACTTGGCGACGAAGCCCAGGAAGCCCACGCCCAGGCCCAGGAAGATCACGAAGGTGCCGAACTTGCCGGCCTTGGACTGCCAGGCCAGGTGGCCGATGATGAACACCATGAACAGGATGAACGCCGCCACCCCGTAGGTGAGGAAGAACCCCGCCAGTTGTTCTTCGGTATACCCAAAAATCACGCCAGATTCTCCCCGCGCTCGGGCAGCCCCGAGGCATCGACCAGATCGCGGTAGGCATGCCAGCTCGCATGCCCCAGCACCGGAATGGCCACGATGAAGGCAAAAAACACCGTGCCCAGCCCCAGCAGGGTCAGCGCCAGCATCAGGGCGGCCCAGAACGCCATGGGAATGGGGTTGGCCAGCACCACCGTCCAGCTCGTCAGCACGGCCTGGCCCAGCGTGGCCTTGCGGTCCAGCAGCAGCGGCATGGCCACCACGCTGGAGGCGAAGATCGGTGCCGCCAGCAGGCTGCCCAGGCCCAGCCACAGCTCGAACAGCCAGCCGCCATCGGCCAGCACGACGTGGCGCACGAAATCCAGCGGGTCGTTCACCGGCGCCGGTGCCAGCAGGGTGATGAGCGAGGCCGACACCACGATCCAGCCCACCGCCGCCAGCGCCAGCAGCAGCCCGAATTCCACCAGGCACCAGTAGTCATGGTCGCGCCAGGCGCGCGGGTGGCTGCGCTGCCAGCCCAGCCAGGTGCGCCGCACCACGCTCCAGTCGGCGCGCTGCTGGCGCTCCAGCGCGCGGCTGAGGGCGTAGAAGCTCGTGGCCAGCACCGGCCCCACCACGAGGAAGGCCGAAAGCACCCCCGCCAGCAGCCAGAAGTGCCGGTACGCGAGCGCGCTCACGCCCAGGCCGAACAGCGCCGCCGCCAGGCCATGCGCCCAGCTCACCCAGCCCGCGTGCGTGAGGTCGTTCAGGCCCCGCGCCAGCCAGGTCAGGGGTTGCGCCAGCCCCACGGAGCGAACCGGGGGCAGATAGACAGGTGTGGTCATAGGCTTGGCAGAGGTGTGGCAAAGGTGCAGCCAAGGGGCGGCCAGCGGAAAGCCGGGCGCCGCCAGGGCAGGTGCCGAGAATACCCCAGCGGCATTGGCACAATCGCCGCATGCCCCTGCCTTCCTTCTTTGCCCCCGAGCCGCCCCAGCGGCACGGCCAGCCCCAGCGCACCGCCATCCTGCTGTGCAACCTGGGCACCCCGGACGCCCCCACCGCTCCGGCCCTGCGCCGCTACCTGGGCCAGTTCCTCGGCGACCGGCGCGTGGTCGAGATCCCGCGCATTGCCTGGCTGCCGCTGCTGCACGGCGTCATCCTGCGCACCCGGCCGCGCAAGTCGGCGGCCAAGTACGCCAGCATCTGGACGGCCGAGGGCTCTCCGCTGCTGGCCTGGACGGCGCGGCAGGCGCAGGCCCTGGGCGAGTCCTTGCAGGACGCGGGCCAGCCCGTGCTGGTGCGCCACGCCATGCGCTACGGCAACCCCTCCATCGCCAGCCAGCTCGACGCGCTCAAGGCCGAGGGCGCCACGCGCATCCTGGTGCTGCCGCTGTACCCGCAGTACTCGGGCACCACCACGGCCAGCGTGTTCGACGCGGTGTACGCCTGGGCCGCGCGCACGCGCCACGTGCCCGAGCTGCGCTTCGTCAACCGCTACCACGACGACGGGGGATACATCGGCGCGCTGGCGCAAACCATCGCGCAGCACTGGCAGGCCCACGACCAGCCCGAGCGGCTGGTGCTGAGCTTTCACGGCGTACCCGAGCGCACGCTGCACCTGGGCGACCCCTACCACTGCGAGGCGCGCAAGACCGCGCGCCTGCTGACCGAGCGCCTGGGCCTGCCGGACGGGCGCTGCCTGGTCACCTTCCAGTCGCGCTTCGGCAAGGCCAAGTGGCTGGAGCCCGCCACCGAGCCGACGCTGGTGCGGCTGGCACAGGAGGGCGTGCGCCGCGTCGACGTAATCTGCCCCGGCTTCGCCAGCGACTGCCTGGAAACGCTGGAGGAGATCGACCAGGAAGTGCGCGAAGCCTTCCTGCACGCGGGCGGGCAGGACTTCCACTACATCCCCTGCCTCAACGCCCATCCGGCCTGGATCGACGCGCTGCGGCGCATCGCCCTGAACCACCTCGCCGGCTGGCCCGTGCAGCCCGAGGCGCCGCAGGCGCTGGCCGAGGCGCGCGCACGGGCGCTGGCCCTGGGAGCACCGTCATGACCCCGCCCTGCCCCACCCTGGCGCCCGGCCAGCTGCGCTGCACCATCGACCCGCAAGCGCTGGGCTTTGCCGACACCAGCGAACTGGTGGGCCAGCCGCTGCCCTGGATCGGGCAGGAGCGCGCGTTCGCCGCCGCGCGCTTCGGCCTGGCCATGGACCAGCCCGACTACAACCTGTTCGTGCTCGGCGAGGTCGGCAGCGGCCGTGCCTCGCTCATGCGCCAGGCCATGCAGGAGGCCGCCGCCACGCGCCCGGTGCCGCCCGACCTGTGCTACCTGCACGACTTCGACCAGCCCGAGCGCCCGCGCGCGCTGCGCCTGCCCGCGGGCCAGGGGCGCGCGCTGCGCCAGGGCATGCAGCAGTGGGCCAGGACGCTGGAGGCCGAAATCCCCAAGCGCCTGGCCGCGCCCGACATCAAGGCCGAGGCCGAGCGCATCGCCCGCACCTTCCAGAGCGAGGAGGCGCGCGCCTTCTCGGCCCTCGACGCCTTCGCGCGCGAGCGCCGCTTCCAGCTCACGCGCGAAGGCGAGCAGATGGTGTTCACGCTGCTCGGCGAGGGCGGCCAGGCCATCACCGACCAGGAGGCCCAGGCGCTCTCGCCCGCGCAGCGCCAGGCCATCGAGCAGGCCGAGCAGGAACTGCGCGCCGAGATCGTGCGCTTTCTCGACCGCACCCGGCCGCTGGAGCGCACGCGCGACGAAGCGCTGGAGCAACTGCACCGCCAGACCGCCAGGCCGCTGGTGGACCATGCCCTCGACCCGATACGCCAGAGCCTGCGCAAGCAGATCAAGGACGCCGCCAAGCTCGGCCACTGGTTCGACCAGGTGCAGCGCGAGGTGCTGGACAGCGTCGACCTGTTCCTGCCGCGCGAAGGCGTGCAGCCCGACGACGCCGCCGAGGAAGACCGCCGCGCCGACCTGGCCGACCTGCTGGACCTGTGCCGCGTCAACCTGGCCGTGGACAACGGCGACCTGCGCGGCGCCCCCGTGGTGGTGGAGGACAACCCGCAACTGCGCAGCCTGTTCGGCAACATCGAGCACCAGGCCGATGGCGAGGCGCCGCGCGCCGACTTCTCCGGCATCCACGCGGGCAGCCTGCTGCGCGCGCATGGCGGCTACCTGCTGCTGTTCCTGCGCGACCTGCTGGGCGACGAGCCGCTGTGGGAGCGGCTGCGCCGCTTCCTGCGCTGCAGCCGCCTGACGATCGAGGACGCCGCGGCCCACGGCCCTGGCGCCGCCGTCGCGCTGCAGCCCGAGGGCGTGGACGTGGACGTGAAGATCGTGCTCGTCGGCGCCACGGCCGAGTACTACGCGCTGCAGGAGGGCGACCCCGACCTGGCGCGGCGCTTTCGCGTGAAGGTGGACTTCGCCGAGCGCTTCGCCGCCACGCCGGCCACGCGCCACGCCACGGCGGCCTTCATTGCGCGCAGTTGCGCGCGGCGCGGCCTGCCGCACTGCAGCGCGGCCGCCGTGGCCCGGCTGCTGGAGCATTCGCACCGCGAGGCCGACGACCAGGCGCGCCAGAGCGCGCTGTTCGCCAGCACCGAGGCGCTGCTGATCGAGAGCGCCGCCCAGGCGCGCGCGCGCGGCGCCGCGCTGACCGGCCCCCAGGACGTGGACGCCGCGCTGCTGGCGCGCCAGCAGCGCCACAACGCGCCCGAGGAAGCCTTGCACGAGGCCATCGCCGAGGGCGAGCTGCTGATCTCGCTGGCGGGCATGCAGGTGAGCCAGCTCAACGCCCTCACGCAGATCGACCTGGGCGACTACCGCTTCGGCTTTCCGGTGCGCATCACGGCGCGCACCTTCGCGGGCCAGGAGGGGCTGATCAACATCGAGCGCGAGGTCGAGATGTCCGGCCCCATCCACGACAAGGGCGTGCTCATCCTGCACAGCTACCTGGCCGCGCTGTTCGGGCACCTGGCGCCGCTGGCGCTCAACGCCTCGATCGTGTTCGAGCAGGAATACAGCGGCATCGAGGGCGACTCGGCCTCGTGCGCCGAGCTGTACACGCTGCTGTCCGCGCTCTCGGGCCTGCCGCTGCGCCAGGACGTGGCCGTGACCGGCGCGCTCAACCAGCACGGCGAGGTGCTGCCCGTGGGCGGGCTGAACGAGAAGATCGAGGGCTGGTTCCGCACCTGCGCGCAGGCCGGGCTGACCGGCAGCCAGGGCGTGCTGGTACCGGCGCGCAACCAGCGCCACCTGATGCTGTCGCCGCAGGTGGTGGAAGCGGTGGCGCAGGGCCGGTTCCACATCCACGCGGCGCGCCATGTGTCCGAGGGCATCGCCCTGCTCACGGGGCAGGACCATGCGCAGGTGCTGGCCCGTGCCGAGCAGACGCTGCGCGACTACCGCCGCGCCTGCCAGGCCGCCGCCTGGGGCCAGCGGCGCGGCGCGCGCAGGCGCTAGGGCGCGTGCCCTAACCTGCCTCGCGCGCCTCGCACGTTGCCAGGAAGCCGTCCACCAGCGCATGGTGCGCCGGCACGTTGAGCGCCGGCGCATGGCCGCAGCCGGGCACCTCGACCACCTGCGCCAGGCCGCGCGCGCCGGGCCCGCGCCGCAGCATCTCGGCCGCCGTCGCGCGCTCGACCAGGTCGGAATCCCCGCCGCGCAGGCACAGCACGGGGATGTCCAGCGCGTCGTAGTGCGCCCAGATCAGGTAGTCGTTCTCGTGCGCGGTGAACTGCTGCACCATGGCCGGGTCGTAGTGCGGCGTCACGCGCCCGTCGGGCAGGCGGCGCACCGAGGTCTCCGTCAGGCGGCGCCACTGCGCGTCGCTAAGCCAGCCGTAGGGTGCATAGACCTGCCGGAAGAAGGCCTCCAGCTCCTGCACAGTAGCGAACGCGGGCGGCTCGCCAGCGTAGGCGCGGATGCGCGCCAGCGCCGCGTCGGCCAGCCGCGGCGCGTTGTCGTTGAGCAGCAGGCTGCGGATGCGCCCGCGCAGGCGCGGCTCGTGGCGCCCGGCCGCGCAGACCGTGCCGATGGCCCCGCCCATGGAGGTGCCCACCCAGTGCGCGCGGTCGATGCCGAGCTGCGCGAACAGGTCCGCCGCCAGGCGCGCATAGAACGCCAGGCAGTACTCCTGCGCCGGCGCGCGGCTCCACTGGCTCAGCCCCCGGCCCAGCGTGTCGGGGCAGATCACGCGGTAGCGGGTGCTGAGGTGCGCGGCCAGCTCGTCCATGTCGCGCCCCGTGCGCGCCAGGCCATGCCAGGCGATGACCACGGGGGCGCCGGGGGCGCCCCAGTCCATGTAATGGATTTCATAGCCGGCACAGGTGGCGTAGCGCGACGTGGGAGACATGGTGGAGGGCTTTCTCGGAGCGGGGAGAGAGGCTGGCGCCGGCGTCAGCGCGGCACCGTGATGGACGTGCCGGCGAAGCCGATCTGGTCGGCCGCCACGGGTACCGCCGCGAACGGCGGCACGTGGGCCGCCGTGATGGCGGGCGCCGCGCCCGGCGCGCCGCCGCGCGGCGTGGTGCGCACCACCTGGCTGGCCGGCAGGGCGGCGCCGTTCTTCAGGTGCGCCCACATCGCGTCCATGGCCTGGTTGAAGTACGGGTGCAGCGGCACGAAGCGCGTATCGAAGCCGCTGAGCGGCAGGAAGGCGTCGAAATGCTGGCCGTTCGTCACCTCGATGTAGCGCAGCTTGCTCGATGCGCCCTCGATGGTGCGGTTGAGCGCCGTGTAGGCACGCGCGTTGTTGTTCGCCGGGACCAGCGCGTCGCTGCGGCCGGCCACGATGATCGCGGGCTTGCCACGCAGGTTGGCGCTGTGCAGCACCTCGGCGATGCCGGCGCGCACGGCGTCGCTCTGCGCCTTCGTCGGCGTGCTCGCGGCCGTGAGCGCGGCGCCCGTGGCCGGGTTCCTGCCGCTCACCAGGGCGTGCTGGCACAGCGCGTTGTCCAGCCCCAGGTCGGCCACGCCGGTGGAGGGCGACACCGCGAACTGCCAGGCCTTGGCGCCGCCCACCGCGTCGTTGTAGACCACGGTGGCCGGCGCGCCGTTGGCCGTGCCGTTGGCGGTGGCGAAGCTCTGCGCCAGCGCGGCCGGCGCGGCGGCCACCACGTCGCCGGTGGCGCTGACGGCCGCGAAGCTGGTGCCGCAGAGGTTGGCGTCCACGCCGAAGCGGCCATACGCCATGGTGTACATGGCCGAGAGGATGGGGCCGTTGCCCAGGCCGTAGTGGGCGTTGTGCATGCTGTCGTTGTCCGCCGTCCAGCCGTAGGCGTGCAGCCTGGCCAGCGCGTCGGCCGCGCGCTCGGCCGTGGTGGCGCCGGCCACCAGGCCCTTGGCGGCCAGGCCGTCGCAGCGCGCGGTGGCGCGCGCGGTCATGGCCGCGAGGCCGATGAAGTTGTAGTACGACACCTCGCCCAGCGCCGCGTCGGCCGCCAGCGCCGCGCAGGGCTGGTAGATGTTGCCCCAGGTGGTGTATTCGGCCAGGGTCTTGCCGTAGCCCGCCACGGCCGCACCGCCGAACTGGATGCCGTAGGCGCCGGTGGCGGGCATCTCGGTCACGGGCTCGGAGGCCACCACGCCGTCGATCAGGCCGTCGCCGTCCTGCTCGGCCGCGCGCAGCGAGGCCGCGCCGCCGTTGGAGGCCGAGCCCGCGATCACCAGCGTGTTGTCCCTGGTGAAGGGCACGGGCTTGTCCGCCGTGCCGTAGCGCGCGTTGAGCACGTACAGCGCGTAGCGCCCGGCGGCCAGCGTGTCGCCGCCCCAGTCCTTCTCGGGGTTCTGCTGCGAATGTGCGTGCTTGATGGCGATGCGGTTGGGGAAGGCCGCGTTGTAAGCGGCACGCGCCGCGTCGCCCAGCGCGGCGGCGAAGAAGCTGAAAGCGCCAGCGGCCGTGCGCGTGGCGCGCGTGCCGTCGATCCGGTTCACGGTGTCGTCGGCCAGGTTGTGCAGGCCCACGCCCTTGCCCGCGTCGGTCAGCGCCACGGCGCAGCCTTTCTTCAGGCCCCACTCGCCCGCCGTGCCGATGGCGCCGTACACGCCGCGCGAGCCCGACGACGCGCCGAGCACCACGCACGGGTTGCTGGCACTGAAGCTGTCGGGCACCTGCACGGCGATCACGGTCTGCTTGCGGCCCGTGCCATCGTCGAGCACGGCCACGTACTCGCGGCCGGGAACCAGGCCCTCGCCGGCCGTCACCTGCCCCTGGGCCGTGACGTTGGGGCCGTACAGCGTGCCGTAGCCGCCGCCCGCGGAAGGGTCGAGGATGCCGCGGTAGTTGGCGTACAGCGCGTTGCGCCGCAGTTCGGCCGCCGTGGGGTTGGCCGGGTCGGCATAGGCCGGCGCGACGGCGGCACCCAGGCCCGTCTTGCCAATGCCGCCCGTGAGCAGGTCCTGCGTGGCCGCCGTGGCGCCCGTGCCCGCCGTGGTGGCCGGGTAGGCGGTGGCGCTGATTTCCTTGATGCCGGCGGGCAGCTCGTTGCGGGCAGATTCACCGCCGCCACCACCACAGGCCGCCAGGGCGGCCACGGCCAGGGCCGTCGGGGCCAGGCGCGCCATCACTCGTTCATTCGCTCGCATGTTGTCTCCTTGCTTGGTTGCCATCGACACGAGAACGCGCCCCGTCAGGAACGGGGACGCAGGGAACGCAGGCGCCCCACCACACCGGTGGGGAAGTAGTAGACGGAAAGCACGAACAGCAGCCCGAGCCAGAGCAGCCAGCGGTCGGGCGAGAGCAGCGCGGCCAGCCAGGGCAGGCCGGCCGTGGCCTCGTGGCCCAGGCGCAGCAGGTCCTGCAGGTAGCTTTGCGCCACCAGGAACAGCACCGCACCCACGGCCGCGCCGTAGATGGTGCCCATGCCGCCGATGACGACGATGAGCAGCACGTCCATCATGATCTCGAAGCTCAGCGAAGTTTCCGGGCCGTTGTAGCGCAGCCAGAGCGCCAGCATGCAGCCCGCCGCGCAGGCGAACAGCGCCGACAGCACGCTGGACGTGGTGCGGTACACCACCACGCGGTAGCCGATGGCCTCGGCGCGGAACTCGTTCTCGCGGATGGCCTGCAGCACACGGCCGAAGGGCGAGTTGACGATGCGCAGCAGCGCCAGCACCAGCGCCACGGCGGTGGCGAACAGCAGGTAGTAGCAGATGAGCCGCCCGTCGATGGCCACGCCGAGGAACGGGTCGTCGAAAGGCTCGAAGCTGGGCGAGAGGATCTCGGGCACCTTGAAGGTCAGGCCATCCTCGCCGCCCGTGATGTCCGAGAGCTGCGAAGCCAGCGTCTGGAACGCCGCCGCCACGGCCAGCGTGATCATGGCGAAGAAGATGGCGCGCACGCGCAGCGAAAACAGGCCCACCGCGAGCGAGAGCAGCAGCGACAGCAGCAGCGCGCCGCCCGTGCCCACGGCCAGCGCGCCCCAGGTGGCCCCCATGCGCGTGGTGGCCACGGCGATGCCGTAGGCCCCGATGCCGAAGAACATGGTGTGCGCGAAGCTCACGATGCCGGTGTAGCCCAGCAGCAGGTCGAAGCTGGCCACCAGCACGACGAAGACCAGCACCTTGGCCGCCACCGACAGCGCCTTGACGCCGGGGAACAGGAAGGGCGCGAACGCCAGGCCCAGAAAGATGGCGATGAGGAGGACCGCCAGCACCTTGCTGCGCGGGAAGTCGTTGGAGAGAAGACGGTTCAGCATGGGTCTTGACGCCTCAACGGTTCGCCACCGGGTACACGCCCTGGGGCCGCCACAGCAGGATGGCGACCATGAGCGCGATGTTGGAGAACAGCGCCACCTTCGGCACCAGGAAGCCCGTGTAGTTGGCCATCAGCCCCACCAGCAGCGCGCCGATGAGCGCGCCGCCCGTGCTGCCCAGGCCGCCGATGATGATGACGATGAAGATCAGCACGTTGACCTGCGCGCCCATCTGCGGGATCACGCTCTGCTGGTACAGCCCCCACATCACGCCGCCCAGGCCCGCCAGGGCCGAGCCCACCATGAACACGCCCACGAACAGGCGGCGGATGCGATAGCCCAGGCTCTCGACCATCTCGCGGTCCTGCACGCCGGCGCGGATGAGCAGGCCCACCTTGGTGCGCGACAGCGTCCAGGCCAGCAGGCCGAAGACCACCAGGCCCACGGCCATGGCGATCAGCCGGTACTTCTCGATGGCCGCATCGCCCAGCAGCAACGCGCCGCGCATGCCCTCGGGCAGCGGCAGCGGGATCTGCGCGGGGCCCCAGATGACCTTGATCAGCTCTTCGCCGATGATCATGCCGCCCATGGTGATGAGGATCTGCTTGAGGTGCTGGCCGTACACGGGCCGCACGATGAAGCGCTCGAACGCCAGGCCGATGGCGCCCGCCACCAGCATGGCCACCACCATGGCGGGCAGCACGGCCAGCAGGTTGCGCCACAGCTCGGCGCTCTGCGTGTAGTCGCCCATGG
>Ga0222427_101194_pt1 | contig 13609 bp, 8 predicted proteins | sample 2B20Ametagenome_FD_182890 | JGI IMG/M metagenome (GOLD analysis project Ga0222427, IMG submission 182890) | Enriched microbial communities from leaf-cutter ant dump, University of Wisconsin, Madison, United States - 2B20A (version 2) | ecosystem: Environmental > Terrestrial > Nest > Insects nest >...
CATGCCGTCATAGTCCATCATACTGGCGGCCTGGTCTGTAGTAAACATTACCATGTTCTGTTCGCCCAAACTTCCCAAGCCTGTTACCTTTCCGGGCAGGCGGTAACCGTTTACCGTTTCATGGATATTGTGAATAATCGGGCTACTTGCTTCATTTGGAGTATTAATAAGGGATACATCTGCCGTGCCGTCTCTTTCGTGACCTATTAATATGCCTAAACCGGTTGAACCCGTAATAGTTACCTTATATTGCACAGCAGCCATGTTGCCCGTTTCACGCTCTACTACCTTAAAGGTAAGTGTATAAGCCTGTGATGAGATAGGCCAGTTCAAGGTAGCCCACAGATTTTTTTCACGTGAGAGCGTATCATTGGAACTCGCACCCCAAATCCAGTAATAATCGAGCATTTTGTTTCCCGTATAGGTTACCTTTGGGTTAATTACCAGTTCCTGTATGTACTGTTTAATGGTAAAGGGTCCAGAGCTACCAACAGTATCAATGCTCAATCCCGCAATTTCCTTATATTTATAACTGCCCAAGTCTTTTTTGCACATACTAAGCATGGCTATGACCACAAAGGCAATCAATATGTGGCTATATCTAAATTTCATCATTATATTAATACATTAAAAAATGTTACTTAAAAAACTTAATAAGGAGGTGTCTAAAAATCTGGCCGTCATTTCGTCCTCGTGGAGAAATCTTTTGACTTGTATTATTATAAAGTAAAGATCTCTCCATTCCGCTACCGATAAATCGGTACAAGTTGCGCTCCAGTCGAGATGACGACCGACTTATTGACAGCCCCCTAAAATTGAAATTTATTGGGTTTTAATAAATTTACCTTTCTCGTTGCCATACTGGTATACGTATAACCCAGGTGCAAAAGCCGAAACATCTATTACGCTCTGTTGCCGCCCCAGTTGTTGTTGTGCCACTTGTTGCCCCTGCGTATTATAGATATAAAATACCTTACCTGTTTGCAAAACACCAATATTCAATTGTTTGCTAACCGGATTAGGGTAAAGCTGAACGTTTAAGCCAGAAAGACCGAAACTAACTAGCCTTGTTCCCAAATCTGTTCTACTTCCATCATTATCTAACTGTACCAATTGGTAGTAATTATTGCCGTTTAGCGGCTGTCTGTCGTAAAGAACATAGTCTGATGCAGTATTCTTGCCCTTTAACTCGCCAATTGGAGCAAACTGTTTATCATCGCCACTGCGGTAAACCATAAATTTATCGTTGTTGTACTCGGAGGCAGTTGCCCATGTTAGTTTTGCGGCATTGCCCTCTACCTTGGCCGTAAAGCTAATTAGCCCAACAGGCAAGGTTTCTTCGCTGTCGCCGGTAATGGTCCAAGTTTTGGTGTCGGTAAGTACATCGCGGTACTGCTTGTCGGCTGTTTTGTACTTTAACCCGGTAGCCCCAAGGCTTCTTGAGCTTGGCGTGCTACTGTTCTCTGCCCAGCCCTTTAGTGTAAGCCCATAATTTAGGCTACTGAGTCCAGAATTGCTCAGCATACTTGTCATATCCACATTAGCGTTTAGCTGCCAGTTGCCAATGTTCTGGTCAAAAGCACCTGCCCCATAAAACATATAGGTCATGCTAGTTACCTTACTTACATCCCAATTACCAATATTTTGGTTAAAAGCGGTAGCATCACGAAACATACTGCCCATATTGGTTACCTTGTTGCCTACATTCCAGCTAGAGATATCTTGATTAAAAGCTGTTGCTTTGTTGAACATATAGCCCATAGTGGTTACATTACTTACATTCCAGGTACCAATATTCTGGTTAAATGCTATTGCTCCCTCGAACATATAGACCATGGTTGTCACACTGCTTACGTCCCAGTTACCAATATTCTGGTTGAATGCTGTATTTCTGAACATACTGGCCATGGTGGTTACCTTGCTCACGTCCCAACTGCTAATATCTGCATTGAAATTGGTTGCTCCATAGAACATGCTGCTCATATTGGTTACCTTGCTCACGTCCCAACTGCTGATATCTGCATTGAAGTTGACCGCTCCATAGAACATGCTGCCCATATTAGTTAAATTACTAAGATTTGGTGCTGTCACAGGTATAACGGTAAGATTTGCGCATTGATGAAATGCAAGCTGCATGCTGGTCCACGCTATATTTCCCCAACTTTCTATCGCAATTAGGGCTTTGGCAGAGCTAGCGTCCGAAGTCATCAGGATTCTGGAGTAACTGCCGCTACCGTTCTTAATGTACACACGGTATTGCCCGGTGTTATCATCAATGGTGGTAACAAGGTTATTACTTGCCTGTGTCTGGTAGGCACCTGAATTCACGGTGCCTTCTTCGCCTACTTTTTCCCAATAGTACTGGTAATTGGTTCCTAGACATGGAATTGTAAGTTTTGTGGAGGCTGTCATATACTGTGTGTCCCAAAGGGTAATAAAGGCACCAGTATGATCCTGTGCGCCCACCTTTAGCGAAGAGCCCATAAAAAGAACTAATAATGTAAATAGTAACTGCTTTTTCATATCTTTTATATTTTTAGTTAAATTGATTATTTAGTTAAATGTTAGTTACAGGTAACGCAAAAGCGAATTTCGTTGCCATTTTCGTCCCGATAGGGTGCCCCAGGGTGTTCGGCATTGTAGTTAAGCAGCCATTCGTTGCATACGCCCATAACCTGGTACGCCAATCCTGTTGTTGCCCACTCTGTACCGGAATATTTGCTCTGCCCTGTTAAATCTATTACTAGCCTGTGCTTTACCTTACTGTAACCGCCCCACAAAGTGGTTGGCCAGTCCTCAGGTTTGGCCAGTATATTGACCCATATTACTCGAAACTTTACCAGTTCATTCAGTTTACCGGGCTTTTCAGGTTCCACACCAAAGTCTGGCGAAGGCTTTAACCGTAGCATTAATTCTACTTTGCCCGTTTCGAGCCGTGGAGAATTTTTTATCTTTAGCGGAAGGTTGCCCGTTATAGTCCCTGCCGGAATAACGATATTGCCAATTTCATATTCTGAGGGCACGGCCGTGGTAGCTTGTTGGTCTACCTCTACCTGCACAGTGCGGTTATAGTCTTCGAGTTGGCCCATAATACGTAAGGGCAGTAAAATCTCTTTATCATTTGCCGCCGGATAATTGGCAAATGAATGGAGCAGCGAATCGGAAGAAAGATAAGGCTCAAAAAATATTTTTGCACTCCCATTAAAACCTGTGTCATGCTGATTTTTTTTGCATGCCAGCAGTGCTATGGTCATACAAAAGAGCGAAACGAGTGTTGTTATATTCTTATTCATCTTTATGTTTAAGTTTTTCTGGGAATTAAAGACCATATTCAATTTCTCGCTGTGGCAGCGGTAGCGCATAATTCATTTCACCCGTACGCTTACGATAATAGAAAAACTGCCCTTCTGCCGGGAATTCTTTTCTGTACTCTTTCCGTATTTCTTGACGTACCTGTTCGGTGGTAAGATTTGTGGACAAATCCGTAACTAATCCCCTATTGGTACGCACGGTATTCAAATAGCCCACCGCTTGTGCCGGGTCGGTATCGGCCGTACACTCGGCCGCTATATAAAACATCTCCGATGTTTTTAGCATCGGTATACGACGTTCGGCATAATCACGTGCCTTTCGATTTGCCCCACCATCTGTTTGGTGCAATTTCTTGTACAACATGGTGGTACTACCACTATATATGTAGGTACCCATCATATAAATACTACGGAAATCGGTTACGCCCACTCCGGCAGCTTCGTATATTTCCTGCCTTAAAGCTTCGGTGGTGCCATAATGTGGCAAAAAATTATTTGTTGTTAGATCATAAGGAATATTTACCATCTTGCCCTCGATATAACTGCTCAGGTTGCTCACATACAGCGAGAAAATATTTTCTGAAGCAAACACATAATCATACGATACAGAGGAATTTATATCCGAAACACTTGTCCAAGAAAATTTTTGTGGAACGGCATCTATGATTACCTTAGCGGCTTCCAACGCCTTGGGCTTATCGCCCAACCACAAATACAAACGTGCCTGTAGGGCTTTTACTGCATAATAATTAAGGCGCACTTTTCTGGCCCTAAGTTCGTTTACCACTACGGTACTTAATATAGGATCTTTCTTTAATAGTTCTTCTGCCTGCGCCAAATCGGCTAACAATTTGGTTATAATTTCCGGGCCGTTAATTCTTGGTGTTATATTGCTGCTGTATACGGTAACATAAGGCAGTATAGGCTGGTTCCATGCGCTACTATTTACTGTAGGGCCAAAAAGCCGCAACATATCAAAATGTAGCATGGCACGCAGCGCTAAGGCTTCGCCCTTCATTAAATCTTTGTTATTACCATTAAAAATGGAGGGGTCGGCCTGATCTATACCGCTAATGAGATTATTATCATTTGCTATGGCATTGTAGGTATTGTTCCATAGCTGTTCTATTACACCTGCGGTAAGGATATTATCGAATTTCCCGGTTGATGCTTCTACCTCAAAATCTTGTAACCGTGCCGTATTGTAAACCCCACCCATGGCATCAACAAAGCCCCAGGTCATGTTGCAGCCATAGCCTGCCGCTTGTCCCATACGGCTATACACGCCGTTTAGTGCTTCCTGAACAGTAGCTTCGCTAGAAAAAATCAATTCGCCACGAACTTCGATAGTAGGTTTTACATCTGTCCATTTTTTACAGGAAAGCATTGCCAACAAAACCATTAATCCCAACCATGTATGGTATATCTTAATATTCATAGTTTATGGTTTAAAAATTAGTTTGTAAAGTGAATGAAAAGGTTCGTGCAAAAGGGTATGACGTACCCCTTTCCATACCCACTGTTGAAAGTACAAATGGCGTATCCATTACCACCGAAGCACGCAACCGCCTCAATTTCGCCCGTTTAACAAAGTCTAAACGATCCATATCATAAGAAAGATTGATGTTTGCCATGGTCAGTTCGTTCCATTTTTCTACAAAACGGGTGGTGGGATAAGTAATTCCCAAATCGGTAATACCCTTAAAAAAAGTGGCATCGCCGGGCTGCTGCCAGCGAGAGGTAAACACCCTTGCATCTACGTTTTTAGTAGGGTTAATGTTCTCCACCTTGTTTAACAAGGTGGTATTGTATTTATAGCCACCCAAATTATAGGCAAAAGAGGTGTTTAACTGCCAGCCACTAAAACGTACGCTAAAGCCTAGGTTTCCATACAGTTTGGCAATGGCATCGCCCGCGGCTATCTGGTCTGCCGCATCCCAATCATAGGTAACGCTGCCGTCCTTCTTCTGAAATACTTCCTTGCCCGTAGCGGGATCTATACCAAGCGATGGTACCGCCCAGATGGCATTTAAAGATGTACCTACCTCAAAGCGCTGCTTCAAGGCAGAACTCATTACATTATCCTGACTAGAGGTAAGGGCTATAAGCGTATTGGACAATTCCTTTAGCTTATTGGTATTGTGGCCCATGGTTGCATAGATAGATACAAAATCGCCTTTTTTGAGGTTACGATAGGCTTGATAGTTCAACCTTCCATCTATACCCCTATTTTCAACTTTCCCTTGGTTAGCTTTAAAGGAACTGAAACCTGTGGAGTTGGGCAGGTTAATGTCAATCAATAACCCATCTGTGTTAGACACGTAATAATCTGCCGATAGGTTAAGCCTGTTGTTAAGAAATGTTACATTAAGGCTAATGTTGTTATCCTGTTTGCGCTGTGTACTCAGTAAAGGATTAGCCATGGCCGCCAGTTCTACCGAATACTGCCCAAAATACAGGTTATCTAACTGGTAACGATATACCGGATAACCCAAATAGGCGTTAACAGGTTGTGTACCGGTATAACCTGTATTGGCTGTAATGCGGAAAGTATTAAAAACCCCATTTTTCTTCATAAATGGCTCGTTGTGGATATTCCAGCCTAAACCTGCCGACCAAAATTGTGCATTGGGCCTATCTGTCCCAAATTGAGAGGAACGGGTGGTACGCCATGACAAATCGGCCAGATAGCGATCATCAAAGGCATAGTTTACAGCTGCATACAAGCCCATGTCCCTTGTTTTGTTTTCGGTACCGCTAAGGCGTGAATTAGGGGCATATTGCACAGCAGCAGCCGGAAAATTGAGGTTGGCATTTGGAAATCCAACTACCTGAAAACCATAGTTCTCCTGTGATGATGCATTGGCATCCGTCCCTATATTGGCAAAAACAGTGCTTTTGCCAAGCACCTTGTTATAGCTTAAGCCAAGTGTGGTGTTCATTTGGCTTCGGCTACTCTCTCCTTTGGTATAACTGCCCCTTAACATATTATTCGGATTGTATTGATTTGCATTGATTTGCACGAAAGAATTATGAGAAGCGGGAAGAAATACATCTGTGTTGGTATTGGCCTGTGTTAGCCCTAACCTGGCATTTAAACGTAAAGAAGTGAGGATGTTCCATACCACTTCGGTATTGTTTACGATATTACCTTCTGTAGTAAAGTCTTGTACGCCAACAGTACCATTGTACATGGGGCTGTTAAATGTATAGTTACCATTCTCATCCCTTAACCTTATGTAGGGATTTTGCTCGGCAAAATTTTGAAAACTACCGTAAGGTGAATTTTCGCCCTTAGTATAACTAAGCCTTAAGGTATTATTAACCGATATGCTTTTTTTACGATAGGACAATTGCACACCTCCGGAATAAACCCTTCGCTGCGAGCCTTCCATTACCCCTTTTATATCGTTATAGCCCATTTCTATGGAATATTGCAGTTCATTTTGCCCACCACCTAACATTAGCGAGTGGCGCTGACCATATCCGTTGCGCAAAGGTTGGCTTAACCAATAGGTGTTTACGCCACGTAAAATTTCTTCCAGCTTGGCATCATATTCTCGCCAGTAATCAAGAGTTATACTCAATGCTCCGTTCAAGCGCTTAAGCCTCGAATCTGTCATCATTTCTATCTGTAACTTTTGCATGGGATCGGCCAAGTTATAACTGCTCAGATCGGGTAGCTCTACATTGAGGTTGTAATTATAAGTTACCTGTAATTTACCGACTGGCGGGCGCATAGTTTCTATAACAATTACGCCATTGGCTGCCCTGGAGCCATACACCGCCTTTGATGCAGCATCTTTTAACAGGGTAATGCTCTTTACCAGATAAATATCAAGGTCTTTAACTCTTTGCAGGTTAGTTTCAAAGCCATCTAATATGAAAAGTGGGAGATTTGGATTGGTACCATACTCGTTGTTCAGATCGGGCAGACCGGTTTGCCCACGCATCTGTACCTCCTCTAACCTGTTGGGGTCTGAACCAAATTGGAGGTTTTCCATAATACGAAAAGACGGATCGAGGTTTGACAAACTTTTTAATACGTTGATATTGCCCACCTGAAGGAGTTCTTTTTGCGAAAAGGTAGTAGTAGAGCCGGTAAAACTTTCTTTTTTGCGTTCAAAAAGCCCTGTTACTACTACTTCTTTCATAGACTCGGTACTTTGGCCCAAACGCACAAACATTCTTATAAATGCTTTCATCTGTACGCTTTTATAGCCTACATAACTAATTTCTAGCATAGCATTGCGTGGCACTTTTTGGAGCGTAAAACGTCCCTGCGCATCGGTTGTGGTCTGTATTGGTCTATTAACAACTTTTACAGTGGCTCCCACAAGGAATTGCCCCCCAGTAGAATCGCTCACCGTTCCGGTTACCAAAATCAATGAATCTCGCTGAAAATAATTGTCCATAAGCCCCTCCTCCTGTTCTTTTGATTTCGCTGGTGGGGCAACATATTCGTTTACCACAATAGTTTTATCTTCATCATGAATAGTAAAGATGAGATTTTGACCATCAAGACATTGTTTTAATGCATCGTTTAGTGGTACATTGTTAAGGCGGATACTGATGGGTTTAGCCTTTTTATAGAGTTCTTCCCTGATGAGAAAACTATAACCCGTCTGCTCCCTAATTTTTAACAAGACATGTCGCAAGGAAGTATTCTGTTCACGCAGTGTGACTACTTGTGCCGCACCCCGATACGAAAATACATTAACCATCGCAACACTTATAATAAGGGAAGTGAGGAATAACCGCATAATCCAATAGTTTAGGTATTGACTGGATTTCCCACCAGCCGAGGGTAAAATTTTATTCATAAATGTCCAGTTTTGGACAATACAAGCTTTAGCTTTTTTGCTTATGTTTGTATTGTTTGGTTGAATAATGGTTAGTTTATTGTTGATTAGCTTATTGTACGCCAGCATGTGCGGCCTTTAAGTGTTCCAGACTTGAGGTCGCTTTTTTATGCTAAACCACCTTTGCAGGTATATATTATTTTACAATAATCCTCCTTTCTCCTTGAACAATCTGTAGTTCGAACTGTACACCACCTGTTGCTTCCCCTAGATATTTTAATAATTTGTTAAGCGTAAGTTGGCGTGATACATGCCCATCTAGGCGCACATGTACATGAGAATTGGTATCATATTGTATTTTAACATCGTACCACCGGCCTATATCCTGCAATATGGTCTGCAATTCGCCAGAAAAATAAAAATAGCCATCTTTCCAAGCCACGGCATCATCTATCAACACCTCTTTAATCGTTAATGAACCATTTTTGAATGAGGATTGCTGTCCAGGTTTAAGCATAGCCATTTCTTTCGAAACTACACCAGAAACTTTTACACTGCCTTCTACCAAGGTGGTCATAACCGCATTTGAAGTATTGTAGCCATTGATATTAAACTGTGTGCCCAAAACCTCTACTTTTTGACCTTTAGAATGTACAATGAAAGGATGTAATTTATCCTTGCTTACTGAGAAAAAACCCTCTCCCTTAAGCTCAACCTCTCTGTTTTTGATATTTGTAAAACTAGTGGGATATCGTAATGAAGATTCGGCATTTAAGAACACTATAGTCCCATCAGGCAAACGCACCTGCGTTTGTTCTCCCCGTGTAGTTGACAGGGTGTTGTAAGACAAAATTCCGATTTCATTGTTCGTAATCTCATAAATAATCTGTCCTTCTTTGGTCTTGGAAATCTTTACGCCCGATTCGTTCGCGATATTTCCGGTAAGCGCATCGTTGATCAATATTTTTCTGCCATTAGCTAGCGTGAGTGTTGCGCCATTTTTGCCCGGAGCTATATCATTGACATAATTGATGTTTTTTTCAACTTTAAGGGTATTCCCGAAATACCATAGCCCTGCACTAAATATCACAGCTATAATTGCTGCTGCCACAGCAATACGCAACCAAAGCCTAGCCTTTGGAATTTTAGCTACCACTAGAGCCTCTCTAAACCGCTGTTGTGCTATGCTCTGATACACTCTTGCTAAAACTTCCTGTTCTTTTGGAGTTGGAATATTCATTTGATCAGGCAGTTCAAATTCAGATCTAATCAAACGATACATTTCTTCCGGATTGCCGGTATTGAAATACTTCTTTAGCCAGAGCAGTTCTTGCTCATCAATAGTTTGATCAACAAGTTTGGCATAAAGTTCTTTAAGTGTGTATGAATGGTTCACTGTGTTTTTTATTGCTTATACGTTCGAGATTTAGAAATCAAGTACAACCGATAGAAAAAAAATTAAATTATTTTAACAATTACTTCATATTGCGTATGTAAGGATGTTGTAAGCAAGGCCAGAAGAGTATTCTAAATGCTGATTTTTTTGCGTAATTTGCACATGCCTAAACCTGACCATTTTTGAAAGATAATACCGTCCATATCGAAGAAAACCTACTGTTAGCCGAACTCAAAGCTGGTGGGCAAGGAGCGTTCAATTATTTCTACAAAAAATACAGTTCTCCACTATACAGAAAACTGCTTAAAATGGTTCGTGTAGATGTAATTGCGGAGGAACTGCTTCAAGATCTCTTTTTAAAGGTATGGGATAAACGAGAACAAATAGATCCTACTCAATCTTTTCAATCTTATTTGTATCGTATTGCCGAACATATTGTTTATGATTACTTACGTAAACTAGCTAGGGAAACCAAAATGCAAAATCATGTAGCAATTAAGTCAACTGAAATATACGAGCAATTTGAGAATGGCGAACTGGAAGATGAAATTAAAGCCAAGGTACATGAAGCCATTTCGCGTTTGCCAGAGCAACAAAAACTTGTTTTTACCCTTTGCAAACTGGAGAAAAAATCTTACGAAGAGGTGAGTGCTATGCTAGGTATTACCCCTGGCACAATTAATACCCATATTACAAGAGCAACCAAAACCATAAAAAATTACCTTAATAATGCAGACAGGTTTGCTGTAATGGTAGCCCTGATCATTTTGTTTCGCTCCTAATCAAAAGGTTACTTAAGGCTTCAAATGAAAACAAACAAGTAAACAGCATTACCTAATCCCTTTTATATATAAATTATGAGATTGTCTAAAGGTTAGCCTTTTGTATTTGGCTTACTTCTAAACAATCTCACTATTACCTGTTTTTAACAACTGGCGCCCAGTTTATACTTGTAAGAGCATCTTTGCCATCGGTAAGCAACAAAGACTTGGCTGTTACAGTTTCGATTCTGGACTTAAACACAGCAGACTTTTGCACAAAACAAACTTATTTTGAAACCGGAAGTATTGAGATATGTGTAATAAAAGTGCTCGTAGTAATCCCTTTTGTTGCAGTAGCCGCAGCCCCATCAAACTTGAATACAGACGACCGAACACTGCTTCCTTCCGTATAGGTAATTGCCATGTAACCTGTACCATCCAACGGAGAATAATTAGGGCTGTACTCTGACACATATTGTATATTCGACGCATCAGGCACGCCTGTAACCCAGTTAAACGAGCCATCATATACATTGACAACGGCAAATTTCGGTTTAAAACCATACAATACGGTTGTAGCATAAGGGTTTGCGGCTATACCAATAGGGCTACCTGTCGTAATCAAGAAATAGCCCTTACCCAGATATAGCTTTCTTCCTATGATTTGATCTTGACCTATCTTTTCAGATATGTTGACAAAGTAAGTCTTGTCAAACTCAGTAGTACCTTTGTTGATACGCAGGATACCTGCAGGTGTTACGCTTGCCCTTTCCTTGGCAGCGTTGTTTCTGAATTGCGCCTTGGTTCCTATCACGTAAAAATCTCCTTTCTCGTCTAGATCTGCACCGCTTGCTAAATAGTTGCCAATGGAACCTGTTCTGCCGTCGCGGATTATTTTATGCACTTTCATCGATGGATATTCATAAACAGCCACGTACACACTATCCAGATAATCTGTGGAGAATGTTTGACCACTATGTATACTCCAGTAAGGTGCAAAGACGTAATTGCCAACCTTGGTAAAACTATTGAAAAATACTTTTTCATTCTTCGCTGCCCCGCCGAGTTCCACAGAATTAAATTCGCCTTGAGCTACAATTTGTAGTGATTTGGTATCAAACCTATACCATTGCGAAAATGTTTCTGCAGGCTGCCAGGCTTGTTTCATCATTAGAATATCATCGTCTACACTGCCATATGCGTACATGGTCTCGGTTTGAAAATCGGTTAATTTTTCCAGTTCTTTATTCGTATTTGCTTTATAAGCAGTTACTGCACCGGCACCACCACCGCCAAACTTCAGGCTAACCAATGTTCCTCCATTTGTTACGTAGTTTCTTTGCCCGCTCTGTTCTATGCCCTGAGCCTTCGTAACCAAACTTCCCTCATCCAACGATGAAGCTGTATACAACACATCTGCCCCATAGGTTGTACTTCTCGCAGAGATGACATATATGTGCTCCTTAGGTTCTTCCACAATTGGATCTTCCGTATTGGGATCGTTAGGTTTATTTTCTTTTTTGCAAGCGGCGAGCAACAATATTACACTGCTCAAGCCAATCAGTAATTGTTTATAATTCATGTCAAATTGTTTTTATTTATTTATTTGTTTAAAAAATATCTAACCTTTAGAGAAAATGATCTCCCCGGCTTCTGTAAGCTAAAATTGTCGTATAATCTGTCGTTAGTTATGTTTCTGCACTCAAACCCGATATTGTACCGGCCGTTTTTAAGTATGTAGACTATGCTGATATCGTGCGATAGCTGTTCGGGAATGGTTCTTTTTGTTTCCGGCGCACCATCAATTGCCCAATACAGATAAAATTGGTGTACATAGAGCATGTTATAACCTATGCTTAGCCGATCATTCTGTTCTAGAACATCATTTAGAAGCAATAACGCATCGGCATTGCCATATAAATAGGGTATATTAGGTATTCTTTCATTGTAAGTTGGGCTGGGCAATGGCGGATCGGTCAAAATATCGGTACGGTAAGGGTGTTTATCCCGTATATTTTGATAGGTAAGGCTTGCCCCCAAAGTAAGTAACCGGCCATAAGAATAACGTATTTCCGATTCGACGCCGACCGAACTGACCTTTACCAGATTTTTGGTAACCAATTTGTTTTCTAAGGGGCTAAAAGTATCGTACATATAGTCATCGGCTTTTTTGTATGTACCTATGGCACTGATATAGAACCTGTGTTGATGGATGGGCAAGGTATAATTTAGACCGATGTTGACATTATCGCTGGTTTCAGGCAGTAGATCCCAATTACCCTCTCGATAGACTACATCACCAAAAAGTTCTTCATGATCGGGCAGGCGAAGTGCCTTTTCATAAGATGCCCGCATTTGCAATCGCGATATAACAAAATAAGACAGGGCTCCTCCGTACGTAAATTCATTTCGGCCGACCTGCTTGGGGATATACAAGGTATCTGGATCTCGTGAATAATCTATGTCTACGAGCTCTGTATGTCCCTTTTGCGAATAATACTTACCAAATACCGTCAGGTCAAGCTTTTCGGGCAGCTCATATTGATAGCTCAGGCCCAGAATGTTTTTATTGTTTACCTGAGGGATGTTATCAATCTGCAACGGATTTACCAGATTTTCCCCTCTCCTGTTGAAGCGTGAAAAACTATTGTTTAGTGCTAAGCTGTGGTGGTCGTTGATACGGTAAGCCAACGAGGCATTTACATTCGCATTGTTGTTTCTATACTTATAGTAATTGTACATATACTCGCCGCCCTTACCCCGGTAAGTTATCGAGTCTCTCAGCCAACCGAAGCGGGCATGTACGGTATCTACATTACTAATTTTGCCTAAATTATAGTTGGCATTTAGGGTCATATCCAGATGCTTGGTCAAAAAACCTTTCTTTCTGAACTTGATTGCAGGCATAACGATAGCACCTCTCTCATGCCATGCCCCAAAAACAACATCCTGTGTGGCAGCCGTCTGAATTTCTTTATAATACTGCCCTAGTGTGATACCCAACAAAAGCTCATCTGCCCATTTCTGACCCACTAACCCCATTTGTACGATGGCCGTTTCGTTATGATAGTTGTCGTGAAAGCGACGTAGTGTGGTATCCCTGTAATATTTTCCTGTCCGAATATTGGCAGCATCCAATGTTACCTTATAGTTATTATCCGAATAGTTCTGAAAAGCGTTTAGACGTAGTGCAAATCCACCTGGCGAAGTATAGCCTACATTTAAGTAAGATCGGTGTGTATTGAACGAACCATAAGCATACGATGCATCCACAAAATTTTTCATTTTGTTGTTGGTGATAATATTTACAGCACCGCCCAAAGCATCGCTTCCCAACCA
>Ga0222427_101195_pt1 | contig 13579 bp, 13 predicted proteins | sample 2B20Ametagenome_FD_182890 | JGI IMG/M metagenome (GOLD analysis project Ga0222427, IMG submission 182890) | Enriched microbial communities from leaf-cutter ant dump, University of Wisconsin, Madison, United States - 2B20A (version 2) | ecosystem: Environmental > Terrestrial > Nest > Insects nest...
AAGCGTCGGCCAGTTGAGCGATGATCCCCTCATCAGCCTGCCCGCAGCGGCGCGCTGATCAGCCCGGCAATGCCGGACAGCACGGCGACCAATGCCGCCAGCTACACCACCCGATGGGACACCATCGCAATTCGAATGGCATCTTGCTGTCGGCAGGATGGCGCAGGTCGTGCAAGCGGCACCGGACCGATCTACGGCTGGAACGGTAATGTTTTCGATGCCGGATCGGCAATGCCGTTCGACTGGCGCGCTGCACCGATTTCCTGCCAAGCGCAGGGAATTCGCCGGTGTAACCGTGACATGTAACCCCCGTAACGTATTCTGTCGGCGTCGACCGCGATAGCACAGGCTAGGACGCGGCGTGACCGTGCGAGGGATGGGGGCATCACTCGTCGGTCGGGCTCAGGCGGCGGCCGCGTCCAGCCATTTTCCGCGCAGGCGGCATAGCCATGCGGCGGACCTGCCGTTTTCCTCCCTCGGAGACGGTCCGCTATAACGGCGTCCGGATCTCGATCCGGGCGCCGTTTCTCGAGTGGATCGCTGGAGCAGCAGGCGTTCTGGCGAACGCAGTTCCGCTGCCCCAGCCTGTTGCCTTAGCCTGATTTGTGCGGACGCCAGACGATTGCGTCCGGCTGCAAAATGCTTACAGCACGACGCGTTTGATCGGATTCATGTGTTGTGCTGTAAGCTTTTGTTTTTCGCATGTCGTTGTCCCAAAACCGCTGCGCACTTTTGGGCGACATGCTTTAGGCCGCCTTTCCGGCCGCGTTCATCGCATCGTCTGCCAGGCGGCCGCTCAGCTCGGCCATATGGTCGAAGGCGGCGGTATAGCTGGCCGCCCCTGCCGTGGCGGATCGCAGCTCTATGATCAGATCGCCGATCTCGGCCTGCGGCATGGTCGCTTCCACCACGTCCCAGCCCGTCCAGCCCGGCCGCGCGTCATAGCCGAGAATCTGGCCGCGCCGCTGCGGGATCAGGGCGATGATCCTGGCGGTGGCGTCCGAGGGCGTGACGATCTCGACCTTCATGACGGGCTCCAGCAGCACCGGCGCGCATTGCGCCATGCCTTCCTTCATGGCGAGCCTCGCCGCCATCTGGAAAGCCATGTCGGACGAATCGACGGAATGGTAGGAGCCGTCCGAGAGATTGACGGCGATGTCGACGACCGGAAAGCCGAGCGGGCCGTTCTTCATATAGTCGCGGACGCCGGCCTCGACCGACTGGATATACTGCTTCGGCACCACGCCGCCGGTGATGGTGTCGGTGAACCGGAAGCCGGAGCCGCGCGGCAGCGGCTTGATCTGCAGTACGACGTCGCCGAACTGGCCGTGCCCGCCCGACTGTTTCTTGTGGCGGCCGCGTTGCTCCGCCGTCTTGCGGATGGTCTCGCGATAGGGGACGGCGGGGGCGTTGCCATCGACGGCGATCTGGTTCCTGCCTTCCAGCCTTTCGCGCGCGACGCGCAGGTGCATCTCGCCGAGGCCGGACAGGACCGTCTCGGCCGAGTCCTGGTTGTGGTGGAGGCTGAGTGCGGGATCTTCCTCCGCCAGCCGCTGGATCGCGGCCGACATCTTGACGTCGTCCTTGCGTTCGCGCGGGCGCAGGGCGAAGGCGTAGACGGGCTGTGGCGGCGTCAGCGCCACCAGCGGCGCCATGCCGCCCTTGGCGGAGGTCAGCGTGTCGCCGGTGCGGACGGCGTCCAGCTTGCCGAGCGCCACCGTGTCGCCGGCCGTAGCAGACCCTTGCTTGGACTGGTCCCTGCCGAACAAGCGATAGATGCCGGAAACCTTGGCTGTTTCGCCATCCGACAGATAGAGCTCCGAGCCGTCGGCCACCTGGCCCGACAGGATGCGCGAGACGGAGAGCTTGCCGCCATGCGGCGTGTGGATGGTCTTCATCACCTGGACGACGGCGGCGTCGCCGTCCGGTGCGCCAAGCCGCTTGCGGGTGGCGGCGATGTCGGGCGCGTCGTGGCGGATCGCCTTGAGCAGCCGCAGCACGCCGTTGCCTTTCTCGGCCGTGCCGATCAGCACCGGCGTGACCGAACCGTCGCGCAAGTCCGCGGCAAGGTCGTCGAAAACCGCGTCGCGCGGCGGCTCGATCTCCTCCAGAAGCTGTTCCATCAGCCGGTCGTCATGATCGGCGAGCGTTTCCAGCATGGAGAACCGTGCCTCGGTCTCACGCGCCTTGTCGTCGCCGGGAATCTCGATCACCTCGCTCTCGGCATATTCGCGATAGACATAGGCGCGCTCGAGCGCGAGGTCGATCGAGCCGATGACGACGCCGTCCTTGCGCAAGGGAATCTGGCGCAGCAGCAGCGGCACGGCGCTCGCCGGCTGCAGCATCTTGAGCGTTTCGCGAACGCCGGCTGTGGTCTTGTCAACCTTGTTGAGGAAGAGGATGCGCGGCACGCCGAGATCGTCCAGCCTGCGCAGCAGAAGCTGCAGGGCAGGGACCTTCTTGTCGTCGGCTTCCGCCACCACGACCGCGACGTCGCAGGCGGCCAGCGCCGGTTCGGCCTCGAAGGCGAATTCGACGGAGCCGGGACAGTCGATGAAGGTCAGCGTGTCGCCCATGAAATCGGTCGTGGCGACAGTAGCCTCGACGCTCATGGCGTGGGCGCGCGCCTCAGGCGAATGATCGGAGACCGTATTGCCGGACGAAACCGTGTTTTGTCGGGAAATCGCGCCCGTTCGGGCGAGAATGGCTTCGAGAAGTGTGGTCTTGCCGCTTGCGAAGGGACCGACGATGGCAATGCATTTCGGTCCCGTGCGTCGTCCTCCGGCGCGATTGTCCCTTTCACCCATGACTGACCTCCACTCGCGTTTCCTTGGCGGGGCGGTCAGCAAAAACGGATAGCGGTTTCGCCGACCGTACGCTCGTTGAGCGGCGGCCGGCCTGCGGCCGTCGCGGCCAGGCGGGTTCGTGGCGCTTGGCCGAAATCATCGTCACACGGGTTTGGGGCAAGGGCAAGGAAAATAGCGGCGAAGCGATGCGCAGGTCGACGGCATCCCATTTGTGCCAGAAAATGTGACATGGCAGAAAGAGAGCTGCCGTAGGGCAGCGGGCGTTCCGACGAATGCAGTTCCGCTGCTCCAGTCTGTTTTCCTTGGCCGCATTTATGCGGACGCCAGAGGCTGCAAACCAGGCGGCAAGACGCTGGAGAGGAGACCATCAGCCATGTCTACCGAAATGAACGAACTGGAGCATCTGAGCCGGATGATGGTGCGTGGGCGGCTGTCGCGCCGGGATTTCCTCGGCCGGGCGGCGGCGCTCGGCGTTTCGGCCGTCGCGGCCAATACGCTGCTTTCAGGCGGCGCGCGGGCCGAGACGCCGGTGAAGGGCGGCACGCTCAAGGCCGGCATGGTCGGCGGCGGCGCGACCGACAGCCTCGATCCCGGAAGCTGGACCAACCAGATTCCCTATACCTATGGCCGCTGCTGGGGCGAACAGCTCCTCGATGTCACGCCCACGGGCGAGATCGAACCGAAGCTGGCGGAGGAATACAGCTCCACGCCGGACGCCAGGACGTGGACCTTCAAGATTCGCAAGGGCGTCACCTTCCACAACGGCAAGGACATGACCCCGCAGGACGTGGTGGCGACGATCGAGCGCCATGGCGACGCCAATTCGAAATCCGCGGCGCTGCCCTTCGTCTCCTCGTTCGAGAGCGTCAAGGCGGACGGCGATACCGTCGTCGTCACGCTGAAGGAGGCCAACGCCGACCTTCCCTATGTGATCGGCGACTATCACCTGATGATCCAGCCGAACGGCGGCAAGGACGATCCCACCGCCGGCATCGGCACCGGGCCGTACAAGGTGGCGGAGAACCAGCCAGGCGTGCGCCATGTCGGCGAGAAGTACGACGGCTACTGGCGCAGCGAGCGCGGCCATGCCGACCACATCGAGATCATCGTCATCAATGACGGGACGGCGCGCACGGCCGCTCTGCGCGGCGGGCAGGTCGACATGATCAACGGCGTCGAGCCCAAGATCGTCGATCTCATCAAGCGCGTGCCCAATGTCACGGTGCACAATGTCCCCGGCAAGGGCCATTACGTCTTCATCATGCACTGCGACACCGCGCCGTTCGACAACAACGACCTGCGGCTGGCGCTGAAATACGCGATCGACCGCGAGGAGATGCTGCAGAAAATCCTCAGCGGCTACGGCTCGATCGGCAACGACATGCCGGTGACGGCGGCCTATCCGTTCTTTTCCGACGACATCCAGAAGCACAGCTTCGATCCGGACAAGGCGAAGTTCCACTTCAAGAAATCGGGGCACGACGGGTCCGTGCTGCTGCGCACCTCGGAAGTCGCCTTCCCGGGCGCTGTCGACGCCGCGCAACTCTTCCAGCAGAGCGCGGCCAAGTGCGGCATCACGCTCGACATCAGGCGCGAGCCCGGCGACGGCTACTGGACGAGCGTGTGGAACAAGCAGCCCTTCTGCGCGTCCTACTGGACCGGCCGCCCGACGCAGGACCAGGTCTATTCGCTCGCTTATCTCAAGAGCGCCGAGTGGAACGACACGCGGTTCTTCAACGACGATTTCGACAAGGCGGTCCTGGCCGCGCGCGGCGAGCTCGATGCGGCGAAGCGCAAGGCGCTCTATCGCCAGGCGGGGATGATCCTGCACGACCAGGGCGGCGTCATCGTGCCGATGTTCAACAACTATCTCGACGCGACGGGATCGAAGGTTGGCGGCTGGGTCGACGATCCGAACGGGGAACTGATGGGCAGCCATGCGCTGACAAAGTGCTGGGTCAAGGCGTAGGCGCGGTTGCACCCGTCGCCCGGACGGGGAACACTTCGTATCACGGCGACAGGGCCAAACGCCTCGCCGTTGTCGTTCGCAGTTGGAGGTTCGTCATGAAAGTCATCCCCGTCGGCAGCGTTCCCAGCCGGTATCCGCCGGACGCCTATTTCACCGGCAGGGTGGTGCAGACGCCGATCGTCGAGGCCGAGGAGCCGGCGCGGCTGCGCGCCGTCATCGTCGCCTTCGAGCCGGGCGCACGCACGGCATGGCACACGCACCCGCTCGGCCAGACGCTGCATGTGACGTTCGGCTCGGGGCTGGCACAGGTCTGGGGCGAGCCCGTGCAGACGATCCGCGCCGGCGACACGGTATGGATACCGCCGGGCGAAAAGCACTGGCACGGCGCCGGGCCGGATACGGCCATGATCCACATCGCCATGCAGGAAGCGCTCGACGGCAAGGCGGTCGAATGGCTGGAGAAGGTCGACGACGAGCAGTATGGCAGGTGACGGTTAGCCTTCTCAGTGTGGGAGGATAATCGTGCAGCACCCCCACCCCTAGCCCCTCCCCGCAAGGGGGAGGGGACGCAGACAGCGTCGTTTCGCCCGAAATCGCTTGTTCTGGCTTAGGGTGGCGCAACCGCAAAGTCCCCCTCCCCCTTGAGGGGAGGGGTTAGGGGTGGGGGTGCCTGCGCCCGCCTGATAGTTAAAATAGAGCCTAGCTCAGGCTTGCCGTGAAGCGCTGGATGCGCGTGCAGGCTTCCTCCAGCAGCGCCTCCGAAGTGGCGTAGGAGATACGGAAGTTCGGTCCCAGGCCGAAGGCCGACCCGAACACCACTGCCACGCCTTCGGCTTCCAGAAGCTCGGAGGCGAAGGTCTCGTCGTTGTCGATCACCTTGCCGTCCCCTGTCTTCTTGCCGATCAGCGCCGCGCACGACGGATAGACGTAGAACGCTCCCTCCGGCGACGGGCAAGTGATGCCGCGCGCCTGGTTGAGCATGGAGACCACGAGATCGCGACGCGCCTGGAAGATCGCCTTGTTCTTCTTCACGAAATCCTGCGGCCCGTTCAGCGCCTCGACCGACGCCCATTGCGCGATGGTGCAGGCGCCGGACGTCTGCTGGCCCTGGATCATGTCCATCGCCTTGATGAGCGGCAGCGGGCCGGCGGCGTAGCCGATGCGCCAGCCGGTCATGGCATAGGCCTTGGAGACGCCGTTCATGGTCAGTGTGCGTTCGTACAGCTTCGGCTCGACTTCGGCGATGGTGCGGAAGACGAAATCGCCATAGGTCAGGTGCTCGTACATGTCGTCCGTCAGCACCCAGACGTTCGGGTGCTTCAAGAGCACGTCGGCCAGCGCCTTGAGCTCGGCCTCGGTATAGGCCGCGCCCGACGGGTTGGACGGCGAGTTCATCAACAGCCACTTGGTCTTCGGCGTGATCGCCTTTTCCAGCGCCTCGGCGGTGAGCTTGAAGCCGTTGTCGATCGAGGTGTCGGCGAAGACCGAGGTGCCGCCGCAGATCGCCACCATCTCGGGATAGCTGACCCAATAGGGACGGGGGATGATGACCTCGTCGCCGGGGTTCAGGGTCGCCATGAAGGCGTTGAACAGGATCTGCTTGCCGCCGGTGCCGACGATGGTCTGGGCCGGCTGGTAGTCGAGATTGTTCTCGCGCTTGAACTTTTTCGCGATCGCCTCGCGCAGCGGTGCGATGCCGGAGACCGGCGGATATTTGGTTTCGCCGCGCCGGATCGCTTCGATCGCCGCGTTCTTGACGTTGTCGGGCGTGTCGAAATCGGGCTCGCCCGCGCCGAGGCCGATCACGTCGCGGCCCGCGTTTTTCAGCTCGCGCGCCTTCTGCGTCACCGCGATGGTCGCGGAGGGCTTTACGCGCGAAAGGGCGTCGGCGAGGAAGGCCATGACTTGTCGTCTCCTTGGATGAGCGGCATTGCTTTGCCGCGGCGCCTCTATTGTAGCATCGCGCGGCCGAGCGCAAGCATTGTCGGCTGAGCCAGCCATGCCGGAAAAGGTCGCAGGCGAGCCGATTCATTAACGTGCGGTAAAACGTTGGACGGCTAGACTCGTGTCGTTTGAGATCATCGCGAGCGAGGCTTCCTTGTCGCGCAGCATCGGGCTTGCCCACATCATCCGCCATGACGACGGCACCTCGAGCGGGGTGTGGGGCATCTATGAGATCAGGAGCGCCTTCCAGCCGATCTTCGCTTTTCATGACGGCAAGCTGTCGGTCGTGGCGTTCGAAGGGTTGGTGCGGCCGTTCCGCGACGGGGAGCCGCAATCGCCCGCCAGTTTCTTCTCCACCTGCCCGGCCGCCGATCGTCTTCATATCGAGACGCTGACACGCACGCTGCACCTGCTCAATGCCGGCGCCTGCCTGCCCGCCCATGCCTCCATCTTCGTCAATTTCGATCCTTCCGTCTTCGTCGACCGCACGATCGCTGAGACGGCGCTGCGCGAGATGCGCCTTGTGCTGCACGAAGCCGGCATCGATCCGCGCCGCGTGGTGTGCGAGGTGACCGAGCAGCGCTCCGCGTCGGAGGAAACCCTCTACCAGTTCATCGAGGCCTTGCGCGCCAGCGGTTTCCGGATCGCCGTGGACGACTACGGCGCCGACGATTCCGACATCAACCGCATCAAGGATTTCCGGCCCGACATCGTCAAGTTCGACGCGCACTGGATTACGCAACTGATGGATTCCACGGCGGGATTCGCGCTGCTGACGACCATGGTGCGCAGTTTCGAGGAGCAAGGCATCCGCACCGTCTTCGAGGGCATCGAAGAGAGCTGGCAGCTCGAACTTGCCGAAAAGGCAGGCGCTTCGATGGTGCAGGGCTTCGTGCTGGCGCGTCCCGAACTGGCGCCGACCAGCTTCCGGGTGTTCGATCAGGCAGCTACGGCGCCGATGGCCGATCCTGCGGCCGTGTCCTCTGCCGCGCCGACGCCGGTCGCTCCCTCCGGTTCTCGTCCTGTCCGGGCCTTCGGGCGCAGGGGTGCGGCATGAGCAGCCACCAACAGGAGCGTCGCAGGGACATCCGCCAGGCGATCTTCGCCGACGAGATCGGTCTCGAATACGGCGTCTATGGCGATTTCCGGCTGCGCAGCGCCTGCCAACCGATCTACGAGGTGCGGGACGAGAGGCTGGTTCCGGTCGCGGTGGAAGCGCTCGTCCAGCCGCAGATCCTCGGCGAGTCCGTATCCGCACAGGACTTCCACGACCACATACCGTTCCGGGACCGGTTGTTCGTCGAGGGCCTCTCGCGTGCGCTGCATATCCGCAACTATCCTTTTGTCGGCCTCGAAGGGGTCGATCTGTTCTTCAACTTCAATCCGCTGATCAACGACCATCTCGGGCGCGCCCTGGGCGAGATACGCGATCTCGTCCGGCATCTGTCCGATTATGGCCTCGATCCGTCGAAACTGGTCTGCGAAATCACCGAGCAGGCGTCGGCGGACGACGAGACGCTGCTGGCGATCGTGCGCGAGATGCGTCGCAACGGCCTGCGCATCGCCGTCGACGATTTCGGTGCAGGCCATTCGACCGATCTGCGCGTGCATCTGCTGGAGCCGGACATCGTCAAGATCGACGGGGGCTGGTTCGCGGAACTGTGCCGCCACGCTGCGGCCGAGAAACTGTTCAGGCCATTGCTTTGCCTGCTTCACGACCAGGGCGCGAAGGTTCTGGTCGAGGGCATTGAACGGCCGGAGCAACTGCGGGTCGCGCTCGACGCCGGAGCGGACCTGCTGCAGGGCTATCTTCTGGCGCGGCCGGTGCTGACCGGCACGCTGCTTCCGGAAACGCCGCTGTCCATCGAGGGGCTGGTCAGGCCGCCGGCCAAGATCATTCCCCTGTTCGGCTGACCGATCATTAAAATCGATACGATCGGTACAAAAGATCTGACTGGATCGGAGCGTCCGGACGGGTAATGCTCGCGCCACAACGGAGTGCGCGCATGACCCTTCTCTACGGCATGGCCGACAGCGGCAATTGCTACAAGCCGAGGCTGTTGATGGCCAAGCTCGGCATTCCTTTCCGCAATATCGAAGTCAGTTCGCACACCGGCGATACGCGCAAGGCCGACTATCTCGCCAAGAATCCCAATGCGATGGTGCCGCTGCTCGAACTCGACGACGGAAGGCGGCTGGCCGAATCCAATGCCATCCTGCTCTATTTGGCCGAAGGGACGCGCTATCTGCCGCAGGATCGTTTCGAGCGGGCGCTCTGCCATCAGTGGCTGTTCTTCGAACAATACAGCCATGAGCCTTACGTCGCCGTGCGCCGCGCGCTCCTGACCTTTCCCGAACGCGCCGCCGATGCGACGCCGGAACGGCTGGCCTCGACGCTGGAGCGTGGCAACAAGGCGCTCGGCGTCATGAACCGACGGCTGGCGGAAACGCCCTTCTTCGCCGGTTCCGCCTATAGCGTCGCCGACATCGCGCTCTACGCCTATACGCATACGGCGAAAGAGGGCGGCTTCCAGATCGACGCCTATCCGGCCGTGGCCGACTGGCTGAAGCGCGTGGAGGCGGACCCCGGCCACGTGCCGATGGACTGGCTGCCGAACTGAGGCTGTCAAAGAGATTCAGCGAGAAGCCCTATGATCCTGATCGGCCAGTATGATTCCCCCTTCGTGCGGCGCGTCGGCATCGCGCTTACTCTTTATGATCTGCCGTTCGAGCACCGCCCCTGGTCGACCTTCGGCGAGGCCGACAGGATCAGGCCGTACAACCCGCTGACGCGCGTGCCGACGCTGGTGCTCGACGACGGCGACGTCCTCATCGAGAGCCATCTCATCCTCGATTACATAGACAGCCTGGTGCCGGCAGCGCGGGCGATGGCGCCGCGCGCCGAGCCGGAGCGCCATCGGGTGCTGAAGGTCTGCGCGCTGGCGACCGGCCTTTCGGACAAGGCAGTGACGCTGTTCTACGAACTCAACTTCCACAAGCAGACATCCGATCTGTGGGTGCAGCGTTGCCGTACGCAGATTGAGGACGTGCTTTCCGTTCTGGAAGGGGACCGTGCGGGGCGGGCGGGCGATTTCTGGTTCGGCGACCGGATCGGCCATGCCGACGTGGCCGTCGCCGTCATGCTGCGACACCTCGGTGAGGCCCATCCCGAGCTTGTGTCGATGGACGCCTATCCGGCGCTCAAGGCACATGCGGCACGCTGCGAGGCGCTGCCGGTGTTCCAGGCCGTGTCGCAGCCCTTCATTGCACCCTCATAGCTGTCGGCTGCGGTTCGCAGGCCTGATCGAGGCAACAAAAAAGGCGGGCAAAGCCCGCCTTCCATGCTCGGTAGCCTGACCGGGAGCGTTGGGGCCGGGCCGGCGGGCAATCTGCCGCTTCGGCTTATCGGATCCTTTCCGCTCCGGCGCGCTCATCGCGCGACCGCCAGTACATCCGTGACTTGTCGTGCGCCGCGATCTAAAGATCGCTGCGCGCCATCGCCAAATCAGGCTGCCTTGCTCAGAGACCCAGCGGACGACTTGCCGGTGCGGCGATCCTGCTCGATCTCGAAGTTGATCTTCTGGCCCTCAACCAGGCTGGTCATGCCAGCGCGCTCGACGGCGGAGATGTGGACAAAAACGTCCGCGCCGCCATTATCGGGGGCGATGAAGCCGTAACCCTTGGTGGCGTTGAACCACTTGACGGTTCCAGTTGCCATGATTGTCTTCCTTCGTTTGCTTGCGTTCGTATGACCGAAATCACTCCGGTCGGTGGTATCGAGATTTTGGAGATAGACGTCTGCAAACGCGTGGAAGCGTGGTGCGGGTCGATCGGCCCGAAATATCAACAGCACCCAATATAGTTGCAGCGTGAGGCGAAAACAAGGCCTTGGGCGTTGGCGTTGCGAAGCATATCATGCAAGCCGGTGGAACCGCGCGTTGCCGCAGGCGTTGCTGGCAAGCCCGTTCCTGAAACGCCCTCGCGGAGGATCGATCATGGGGGGATATCGCATCATGAAGGCCATTCTCATCGCCGTAAGCCTGTGCCTGATCGCCGGAGAGGCGCAGGCCATCTCCCGCTACGACCCGACGCGTATGAGTTGCGAACGGGTGAAGTCGACGGTGGCTGCAAACGGCGCCGTGATCTTGCGCTACCGATCGCAGCACAATCGCAGCCTCACGCTCTACGACCGGTATGTCGCGTCCGGGCGGTTCTGCAATCCCGGCGAGGTGAGGACGCGCGCCTATGTGCCCAGTGCCGATCTCAATTCCTGTCCCGTCTACAATTGCAAGCGGCTGGATCTGGACAGCAGGCACCGCCGCTTTGTCTTTCCCATGAACTAGGGTGCGCATGGGCGGCCAGCCGAGGCTGCCTGTCGTCGCAAAAGCGATCAGAACCCGAAGGAGCTTTGCGTGGAGGGCGGCGGTCCAACCTGCACGCCTTCCAGGCCGAGCATCTTTTCCTTCGTCGCCGAGCCGCCGGGTGCGGAGAAGCCGCCGATCTTGCCGCCGGCCGCCATGATGCGGTGGCAGGGGATCACCAGCGGCACCGGATTGGCGCCTAGCGCGGCGCCCGTCTCGCGCGCCAGGCCCGGATGGCCGGCGCGTTTGGCCAGTTCGCCATAGGTGGTGACCTCGCCGAAACCCAGCTTGCGCGCCGCGTCGTAGATGGCGAGGCGGAAATCGTCGACGCCGCTCAAATCCACCGGGACGGAATCGAATGCGACCGTTTCGCCGGCCGCATAGGCCCTGATGGCATCGATCAGCCCATCCACCCATTGCGGCCTTTCTCCCTTAGGAATCGTGCCGTTAAGCCGCAAAAGCCGCTTTTCGACACTCTCCCGGCTCTTCTGCGGCAGGCAAAGCCGCGTCAGCCCTTTGGCGCTCCAGGCAAGGCCCATGAAGCCCAGGGCGGTGTCGAACACTGTATGGCCGATCGCCTCGGGTCCTGATTGGTCAAAGGTCGCGGTCATCTCCGTGCTCTTTTTTTCTCTTTGTGTCCGTAGGTGCCAAGCCAGCACAAATCAGGAACAATATGGCATTTCCCAAGTATGTCAGCCACCCGAAAAGCGTTACCGATCCCCCGATTGCCGACACCGGACGGCTCGTGTAAGGAAATCTCAACCTTAATCATCGGACCTCGTAGCGGCTTGCCGGCGAAACTTCTTTTTTCCCTGACCGGTATCGCCGTTTCGGCGGCGGCGCTTTGCGGCTGCACGTCGACGAGCGGGACGACGCATCCGCAGAACTTCACCGAGACGTCCGCGGCTGCCGGTGCCGATGCAGGCTTCCAGCTTGCGCTGCCCGAGACGGTGGCGGTTGTGCCGGAACCGTCGGGCAGGGCGGTCGTCGCTGCCTCGACGCAGGTCGCCGAAACGCAAGGAACCGCACCGGCGGCCGCGTTCGCCGGGCCGACGCCCGGTGCTTCCAGTTCCGCGGTCGCCGCCGTGACGGCGCAGGGCCAGCCCGTCGTCGAAAGCCACCCTGCGGTGGCAGCTACGGCCGCATCCGACAAGGCGTCCGGGGCAGCGATCCCGACGGAGACGGCGAAGGATCTGAGTAAAATGTTCCCGGCCCCGCCGACGATGCCGGCGCATGATGCGACGGTCGTCGCGTCGATCGAGCCGGTCTCCTACAGCGGCCCGGTGCCGCTCTACCTCGCACCGGCGCCTTTGCCGTCGCGCAATGCCTTCGCCCATACCGAAGCGCCCAGGAACAGGGGCGAGATCGAGAAACTGGTCGAAAAATACGCGCGGCTCTACGAGGTGCCGGTGGAACTGGTACGCCATGTGGTGAACCGCGAAAGCACCTTCAACCCGAAAGCCTACAATCATGGTCACTGGGGGCTGATGCAGATCAAGCACCAGACCGCGCGCGGCATGGGCTATAGCGGCCCGGCGAGCGGCCTGTTCGATGCCGAGACCAACCTGAAATACGCGGTGAAATACCTGCGCGGGGCGTGGCTCGTGGCCGGGCGCGACCAGAAGCGGGCCGACTGGCTCTACCAGACCGGTTATTATTACGAGGCCAAGCGCAAGGGCATGCTGGAACTGACGGGCCTCGGCATCGACCGCAAGCGCCGGCGTGCGGCGCAGGAAGACGTGCGGCTCGACCCCGAGCGGCTGGTGCGCCCGCCGGTGCTGCCGGTCGGCGCGCCGGGCTGACGTCCGGAGGCGATCCGGGCGCCGTGGCGGCGTGTCCGCTTACCGGTCAGATATAGGGCCGGTCAGATATCGGGCCGGTCAGATATCGGGAGCGTTGCCTGTCTTTTCCTTCATCGCGATCGCCCAGGCACGGCCTTCGTCGCCGCCCCACAGCAGCCAGGCGACGTAGCCTGCCGAAGGGTTCTCCTCGTTGCCGAAGTTTTTCGCCCGCTTGTCGACCTCGTGGCGGGCGAAGAACGAGACCATGCGCTTGATGGTGCCGGGCGAGAGGTGGACGCGGTTCTTCAAGTCCCGCGCCCGGGCCACGCCGATCTCGGTGCCGCCGCGCCCGAACCTGCGGCGCAGCTCCAGCCCGTGGGCGGCGTTGCGCGCCACCACTTCCGGACACCGCAGGTCTATCTCGTTATCGCTCATGGCCGCCTCGCATTCTTTTGCTGCATCGTCCTGCAGGTGGATAATGGTCCCGTATGCACCGTTGTTCCCGCTCCGGTTGAAGGCAATGCGCGCGAAAATTTACCATGCTTCGCCCGCCTGTCGAATGATTGGCGGATGATGCAAATGCGAACGATCGAGGTGACGTCCCGAGACGTGGTGTAGCTGGATAGCGCGGTGGTCATCGGCGCTTTCCGGTAGGGTCTGGTTGCGAAGCCAACCTTTCTGGAGAGACCACCGATGACCGACGACATGATGAACCTG
>Ga0222427_101208_pt1 | contig 13421 bp, 12 predicted proteins | sample 2B20Ametagenome_FD_182890 | JGI IMG/M metagenome (GOLD analysis project Ga0222427, IMG submission 182890) | Enriched microbial communities from leaf-cutter ant dump, University of Wisconsin, Madison, United States - 2B20A (version 2) | ecosystem: Environmental > Terrestrial > Nest > Insects nest...
ACCTGGAGCCCGAGGACCAGCCAGAGGGCGGCATCGCCCTGCACCGTGCCGATCTCGCGCAGCGTGACCGTGCCATAGATCGCATACGGCAGGCTGCCGATCATCAGGTGGCCCCAGCCCGCCGCCTGCGCCCCCAGCGCCACCCAGGCCATGCCGCGCAGCCCGAACCGTCCCCGGCGGCTCAGGCCGTCGGGCTCGAAGGACAGCCGCCGGCCGCGCCACAGCGCCGCCAGGGCCAGTACGCCCAGCACGCCGGTCAGCACGGCCGCCAGCCGGGAGCTCGCATACGTCAGCCAGACGGGCGGCCGCATGCCCCGCAGGTCATCGAGCCCCTGCATGGCGCCGCCGGGCGCGGCCGCGTCCGCGGTCGCGGTCGCGGTCGCGGCTGCGCCAGCCGGGGCCGGCAGCCAGTCTGCGGGCAGTTGCGGGCCGGTCCAGGCCCATGCGTTGCGACTGCCGGGCACGTCCAGCCAGGCCAGCAGCGCCAGGGGCGCGGGCGGCCCGCTCTGCCACTGCGGCACGACGGCGGCCGCCCGCGCCGGCTGGACCGGCAGCAACTGGCGGCCCAGCCAGCCAGCCAGGCCGGCTTGCAGCACCACCACGGCCAGCAGCAGCCAGGCGGCCCCGGCGAAGACCGAGCGGTCGCCCTCGTCGCTGGGCCGCGCGCGCGTGCGCTGCGCGGTCACCGACAGCATCAGCGTGGCCGCCAGCATCAAGCCGCCCGTCACCAGCACGCCGAACAGCGCCGGCGCGGCGCCGCCGCCCAGCAGGGCCGGCCAGTCCGTGATCCGGTAATGGCTGTCGCTGAGCGTCGTGCCGACCGGCCACTGCAGCCAGGCCAGCAGCACGACGACCCACCAGGCGGTCAGCGAAGTGCCCAGCGCCACCATGCCGACGACGGCCACGTGCGAACGCTCGGACAGCGAGCGCTGGCCATACAGCATGGCGCCCAGGAAGCAGGACTTGAAGACGAAGGCGGTCAGCACCGCCATGGCCAGCAGCGGCCCGACGACCTCGCCGGCGCGGTTCATGAAATCGGGCCACAGCGTGCCCAGCTGCAGCAACAGTGGCAGGCTGGCGGCAAAGCCGATGATCAGCGCGAGCGCATAGATGCGCACCCAGAAACGATAGGCCAGCAGGGCCGGACCGCCGCGGCGTGCCCGCACGCGCAGGACGAACAGCACCCACGCCAGTCCGAGTTCCAGCGCCAGGAAGAACAGCATGAAACCCAGGCCCAAATAGAACTGGGTCAGCGACAGAACCCATGCGGTTTGAGTCATAATGTGCGCTAGTTTATTATGCACCGGACTGTATGACCACCGACGCCGCGCCTGCCTCCAATTTTCTGCGCACCATCATCGACAACGACCTGAAGGCCGGTCGATACCAGGGCCGCCACTGGGCGCCTCCGCCCAGCGACGCCCGCGCGCGGCAGTCCGGCGCCGTCGACCCGGCCCGGATCCGCACCCGCTTTCCGCCCGAACCCAACGGCTACCTGCACATCGGCCACGCCAAGAGCATCTGCCTGAATTTCGGCCTGGCGCACGACTACCAGGGCATCTGCCACCTGCGCTTCGACGACACCAACCCCGAGAAAGAAGAAGACGAATACGTCCACGCCATCATCGAGATGGTGCGCTGGCTGGGGTTCGACTGGGTCGCCGACGGCACCGAACACCAATATTTCGCCAGCGACTACTTCGAGACCCTGTACCGGTTCGCCGAGGCCCTGGTCGAGGCGGGCCACGCCTACGTCGACGAGCAGTCCGCCGACGAGATGCGCGCCTCCCGGGGCACGCTGACCGAGCCGGGCACGGATTCGCCCTGGCGCGACCGCCCGGCCGCCGAATCGCTGGCGCTGCTGCGCGAGATGCGCGCCGGCCGGCATCCCGACGGCAGCATGGCCCTGCGCGCCCGCATCGACATGGCTTCGCCCAACATCAATCTGCGCGACCCGGTGCTCTACCGCATCCGCCACGCCCGCCACCACCGCACCGGCGATGCCTGGTGCATCTACCCCATGTACACCTGGGCGCACCCGGTGGAAGACGCCCTCGAGGGCATCACGCACAGCATCTGCACGCTGGAATTCGAGGACCAGCGCCCGTTCTACGACTGGATCCTCCAGCGCCTGGCCGAGCTCGGCCAGCTGGCCGGGCCGCTGCCGCACCAGCACGAGTTCGCCCGGCTGAACCTCAGCTACGTCGTCACCAGCAAGCGCAAGCTGCGCCAGCTGGTCACCGAAGGCCACGTCGCCGGCTGGGACGACCCGCGCCTGCCCACGCTGGCGGGCCTGCGCCGCCGCGGCTACACCCCCGGCGCGATCCGCCTGTTCTGCGAGCGCCTGGGCGTATCCAAGGCCGACTCGCGCATCGACTACAGCGTCCTCGAACAGGCGCTGCGCGACGACCTCGATCCGGTGGCCGCGCGCGCCGTGGCGGTGCTGGACCCGCTCAAGCTCGTCATCACGAACTTCCCCGAGGACCACACCGAGCCCTGCTCGGCGCCCCTGAATCCGCACAACCCCGAAAGCCCGCGCCGCGAGTTCCCGCTGACCCGCGAACTCTGGATCGAACGCGATGATTTCCGCGAGGAACCACCCAAGAAATATTTCCGCCTGTTCCCGGGCAATCTCGTGCGCCTGAAGTACGGCTACGTGGTGCGCTGCACCGGCTTCGTCAAGAACGCGCAGGGCGAGGTTACCGAGGTCCACTGCGAATACCTGCCCGACACCCGCAGCGGCACGCCGGGGGCCGACGCCGTCAAGGTCAAGGGCGCGATCACCTGGGTCAGCGCGGCGCATGCCGTGCCGGCCACGATCCGCCTCTACGACCGCCTGTTCCGCGAGCCCCACCCCGACCGGGGCGACCAGGATTTCCTGCAGGCCCTCAATCCGGACTCCTGCCGGGTGGTGCACGGCTGGCTGGAGCCCGGCGTGCGGGCCGAGCCCGGGGCCTCCTGGCAGTTCGAACGGCTGGGCTACTTCGTCGCCGACCGCGAGGACTCCACCGTCGACCGCCCGGTGATCAACCGCGCCGTCACGCTGCGCGACACCTGGGCCTGACGCGCGCCATGGCCACCCGTTCCGACACCCTGGATTTCAAGAGCGCAACCCTGGTTGGCTTGCGCGCCGTGCTGCATACCGACGACACGGCCACCCTGCTGGAAGCCCTGGACCGGCGCATGCAGGAGGCCGGCGCCTTCTACGAGAACGAGCCCGTCATCCTCGACGCCCAGGGCCTGTCCCGGGCGCCCGACTGGAAGGCCCTGGCGGCGGCGATGCGCAAGCACCGGCTGCACCCGATCGGCGTCCAGGCCGGGGCCGATCTCGCGGCATCCGCCCTGAAGGCCGGCCTGGCGCCTCTCGAACCCTCCGCCGGCCGCCCCGCCGCCGCGCGCGCCGAGGCGGCGCCGGACGACGCCGGCCCGCGCGGCGGTGCCCGCAAGCCCGCCCGGCCGCAGGCCGACACGCCCGCGGCGCCCGGACCCGCGGCGGCCGTCCCCGAGGCACCGCCCGCGTCCGCGGAGCCGGCCGCCTCCGGCCAGACGCTGGTCATCCGCCACCCCCTGCGCTCGGGCCAGCGCATCTACGCCCGGGGCGGCGACCTCATCGTCATGGGCCTGGTCAGCCAGGGGGCCGAGGTCATCGCCGACGGCCACATCCACGTCTACGGTCCGCTGCGCGGCAAGGCCATGGCCGGCGCCCAGGGCCGCCCCGACGCCATGATCCTCACCACGCAGCTGGATCCGGAACTCCTGGCCATCGCCGGCGTCTACCGGGTGGTCGAGACGCGGCTGCCCGACTCATTGCATAATCGGGCGGCGCAGGTGGTGCTGGACGGCGACACCCTGCGCATCCGGGCGCTCTGAACGCCGCATCCGGTCACACGGTGATACCTTCGCCGACCGCCATCCGGCATATCCGCGGGCATTTTGCTTTACGATGTCATGAATTTTGAAAACAGGGGAATACCGACACCATGGCGCGCATCGTTGTAGTCACTTCCGGCAAAGGTGGCGTGGGCAAGACCACCACCAGCGCCAGCTTCTCGGCCGGCCTGGCCATGCGCGGTCACAAGACCGTGGTCATCGACTTCGACGTCGGCCTGCGCAACCTCGACCTGATCATGGGCTGCGAACGCCGGGTGGTGTATGACTTCGTCAACGTCATCCAGGGCGAGGCCACCCTGCACCAGGCCCTGATCCGGGACAAGCAGCTCGACAAGCTCTACATCCTGCCCGCCTCGCAGACGCGCGACAAGGAAGCCCTGACTCGCGAAGGCGTGGAAAAGGTCCTGAACGACCTGCAGGCCATGGATTTCGACTACATCGTCTGCGATTCGCCGGCCGGCATCGAGACGGGCGCCATCATGGCCTCGTATTTCGCCGACGACGCGCTGGTGGTGACCAATCCCGAGGTTTCCTCGGTGCGCGACTCCGACCGCATCCTGGGCATCCTGTCGGCCAAGTCCCGCCGCGCCGAAAAAGGCGAGGAACCCATCAAGGAACACCTGCTGCTGACCCGCTACAACGCCAAGCGCGTGGCCGACGGCGAGATGCTGTCCCTGGGCGACATCGAGGACATCCTGCGCATCCGCCTGATCGGCGTGATTCCCGAATCCGAGATCGTGCTGCAGGCTTCCAACGAGGGCGTGCCGGCCATTCACAAGGGCGACTCCGACGTCGCCCAGGCCTACCAGGACGTGGTGGCCCGCTACCTGGGCGAGGAAAAGCCGCTGCGTTTCGTGGACTATGAAAAGCCCGGCCTGTTCAAGCGGCTTTTCGGGGGTAAGTAAGCATGTCGTTCCTGGATTTCCTGCGCGGACAGAAAAAAACCTCGGCCAGCATCGCCAAGGACCGCCTGCAACTCATCCTGATCAACGAGCGCAGCAGCGGCCGCAGCCCGGACTTCCTGCAGCAGATGCAGCAGGAACTGATCGCCGTGATCTCCAAGTACGTGCAGATCAACCCCGACGACATCAAGGTCAATCTGGACCGCCAGGATTCCCTGGAGGTGCTGGAGGTCAAGATCGAGATGCCGCAGCAGGCCGACGCGCGCTGATCAGGCCCGGCGCGCGCGGCGCGCCGCCATCTGCTCCACCGTCGCCTGCGCCGCCCTGCCCCGGCCGCCCGCAAGAGCGGCCGCTTTCAAATCCAGGTCAGGGTCGCCCAGACCACCAGCGGGATGGTGACGATGGACAGCAGGTTGCCCAGCAACACCACGCTGGCGACCGTCTTGGGTTCCATCCGGTATTGCTCGCACAGCAGGTAGTTCAGCACCGCCGGCGGCAGCATCACCGACAGCGTCACCAGGCGTGCCCATTCAGGCGTCAGCGGCAGCAGCCACAACACCAGCGGCAGGGTCAGCAGGCCCACCAGCAGGTACAGGGCGTTGATGCGCAGCGCCAGCCCCATCTGCTCGATGCGGTCCTGCGACAGCCGCACGCCCAGCCCGAACAGCATCAGCGGGATGGCGATCTGACCGGTCAGCTCGATCGAGGTCGTCACGAACGGCGGGATCCAGTCCCGATGCGGCGCCAGCAGGACGCCCAGCAAGGCCGCCCAGATGTTCGGATTGCGCAGCCACAGCCAGCGGTTGCTGCCCCGCGACAGCAGGAACAGGCCCAGGGAAAAGTGCAGCAGGTTCGACAACACGAACAGGACGACGATGTCGCCCAGCAGCCCCTTGCCGTACGCCAGCATCATCAGCGGAATGCCGATGTTGCCGGTGTTGCGGAACATGCCGGGCACCAGGAACGCGGGGCGCGGCAGGCCCGGGCTGCGCACGCAGGCCAGCAGCAGCCCGGGCACCACGATGATCAGCACCCCCGCGGCCACCAGCGGCCATCCCCGGAGCAGGTCGACGGGATTGTCCAGCAGGGCGGAAAACACCAGGGCCGGACAGAACACCATCACATTGGCATGGTTGACGAAGCCCATGTCCGGCGTGCGGGCCTGGCGGCGCCCGAAGGCATAGCCGACGCCTGCCACGGCGAAGACGGGCAGGACGATGTTCAGCAGGGTCAGCAGCATGGAGGACGGGCCTCGGAGACAAAGCCGCCAGTGTACTGCTCATTTCCGCATCAGTATCCCAGCGTGAAGTCCTCGGCGGGCAGGTCCAGCAGCACGCCGGGGCCGGCCTTCATCGCCTGAGCGTGCGCCAGGGTGCGCGGCAGGATGCGCTCATAGTAGAAGCGCGCCGTGTGCAGCTTGGCCTGGTAGAACGCCTGGTCGCCTTCGCCGGATTTCAGCTTCTCGGCCGCCACGCGCGCCATGTCGGCCCAGAAGTACGCCAGGGTCACGTAGCCGGAGTACATCAGGTAGTCGACCGACGCCGCGCCCACCGCCTCGCGGTTGGTCATGGCCGACATGCCGATCTTCATGGTCAGGGCGCCCCATTCCTTGTTCAGCTCGGCCAGGGGCTTGACGAACTCCGAAATCGCGCGGTTGCCACTGTGCGCCTTGCAGAACTTGTGCACGACCTTGGTGAAGGCACGCAGCGTCTCGCCCTGGGTCATGAGGACCTTGCGGCCCAGCAGATCCAGCGCCTGCACGCCGGTCGTGCCTTCGTACAGCATCGAGATCCGGCTGTCGCGCACATTCTGCTCCATGCCATGCTCGGCAATGTAGCCGTGGCCGCCGAAGACCTGCACGCCCAGGTTGGCCGCCTCGAAACCGGTCTCCGTCATGAAGGCCTTGGCGATCGGCGTCAGGAAGCTGAGGAGCTTCTCGGCCAGCTCGCGCTGTTCCGCGTCCTGGCTGCAGTGGGCGATGTCCACCTGCTGCGCCGCGTAATACAGCAGGGCGCGGTTGCCCTCGGCAAAGGCCTTGATGGTCAGCAGCATGCGCCGCACGTCGGGGTGGACGATGATCGGGTCGGCCGGCTGGTCGGGAAACTTCGGGCCGCTCAGCGCCCGCATCTGCAGGCGTTCGCGGGCATAGGCGGTAGCGCCCTGGAAGGCGACCTCGGCGTGCGCCAGCCCCTGGATGGCCGTGCCCAGGCGGGCCGTGTTCATGAAGGTGAACATGCAGTTCAGGCCCTTGTTGGCCGGTCCGATGAGAAAGCCCGTGGCGCCGTCGAAATTCATGACGCAGGTGGCGTTGCCGTGGATCCCCATCTTGTGCTCGATGGAGCCGCAGCTCACGGCATTGCGGGCGCCCGTGCCGCCCTGGCCGTCGGGCAGGAACTTCGGCACGATGAACAGGGAAATGCCCTTGGTGCCGGCCGGCGCGTCCGGCAGGCGGGCCAGCACGATGTGCACGATGTTCTCGGCCATGTCGTGTTCGCCGGCGGAGATGAAGATCTTGGTGCCGGTGACCCGGTAGCTGCCGTCGGCCTGCGGCTCGGCGCGGGTGCGCAGCATGCCCAGGTCGGTGCCGCAGTGGGCTTCGGTCAGGCACATGGTGCCGGTCCAGCGGCCCGAGACCAGCGGTTCGAGATAGGTCTTCTGCTGTTCCGGCGTGCCGTGCGCCTGCAGGGTGTTCATGGCGCCGTGCGACAAGCCCGGATACATGCCCCAGGCCCAGTTGGCCTCGCCCATCAGTTCGCTGATGGCCATGCCCAGCGATTCGGGCAGGCCCTGTCCGCCGTGCACGGGATCGTGCGACAGGGCCGGCCAGCCGCCCTCGACGTACCGCGCATAGGCTTCCTTGAAGCCCGCCGGCGTCGTCACGCCCTCGGCCGACCAGGTGCAGCCCTCGCGGTCGCCCACCGCATTCAGCGGCGCCAGGACTTCCTGGCAGAACCGGGCACCCTCTTCCAGGATGGCGTTGACCATGTCCGGCGTGGCTTCCTCGCAGCCGGGCAGGGACTGGTAATGTTCGGGATAGTTCAGGACCTCGTCGCGCACGAACCGCAGGTCGCGCAGGGGGGCTTTGTAGTCGGGCATCTCCAGGTCTCCGGATGGATGACCGCCCCGTGGCGGAATGCCTGTGGCGGGGCGGTCTGTTCATTAATTCAAACGTTCGTTTGAATTTAAGTCGAGATCCGCCCGAAAGTCAAGACGCGGGAAGGCAAAAAAAGGCCGATGTCAAGCCCTTCATGACAGTCTCAAAAGGCTTGAAAGCCTATACGGGACAATCGGTTAGCCCTATTACGTACCGTCGTCACCCAATACAAAAATTATCTTCCAGGAGCCACATAGGAGCAGCAGAAAAGCAAGCCTAGGCGTACTGAGCGGTAATGACTGTCAACAAAGCTGGATTAGACGGGCAGGCGTAGCTCGCACCTTGACGCTGGCAGTCAAGTGCCTGCCTGAATGACGGACGACGAAAAATTAAAATCACAGCACATCGTCAGGATGACGCCACTCGAGCATACCATGTGACTCTAGATCAAGTTGAAACTGTTCAGGATCAACAAATCGCAGAACACGGAGTTGATCATGCGCCGGAAGCGCCATGTAAAAGTCCATGCCTGGCAGATTTGAAGGATTAAGGCCGAATAGTACATTCCTATAGTAAAAGTGATCCCTGAGCACCTGATATGGCTTCACAGAAGTGCCAGCGATCACCGATGACTTACGATTCAAATCCGCCATCTTAGCACCTCGCTCTCGTGACTGGCTCACCAGTTTTTTCACATCCGCATCAAAACGAATCAGAGGATTGCAGTCTATCGTCACATTTAGAGAACGGCTGAAATTATTAAAAAAAGCCACACACTGCATTAAATGCAAATCATAGAATCTAGGCTTAGGGCGAGGAGACCAATCAGAAAAAGGCGTTGGAATATAATCTATAAATATTTCTTCTAGTTGAGGCATATTTTCGATGCGCACGCGCATCAGGGGATTCAGCTCCTCGAACTTAAGTGATTCATGACCAGATACTCTTAGAGCAATCAGAATGCTTGCTGCGCACGCCGCAACTTCGCCTAGTTGCCGATTTTTTGCACTGGCGACGACCTGCTGGAAGCAATTTTTTGTCAAACAGATTTGCTCCTGGGAAAAATGCCAAACCCCTTCTGAAAAGTTGATTGCAGGGATCAACAAACCAGCAGGGTCTGTCACGCGCAAGTCTGCATGTAACTTTTCGAAATTCAATTCCTTCCGACGAATATCAAGATTGCTGAATATTTCATATTTCTCAGAGAGCTTCAAAGCATTAAGGTGGTGCCAATATTCTTGTGCTCTTTTATTTTCTATATAATCTTGGCGCACACCTTCATCATGCGAGGAACAAGTCAGAGCACTGAAAACCATGGCTAGCAGATCTTGCTCTGGGATAATATCGACAGCCATGGAGGACAGCCGCATCGTTGCCGTGCCTGCGAGATACAGCCGACGAATATTGCTAATCGCTCCATCAATATCCCGTTGAGATAGATTACTGCCCTGCATTTCCAAATGAAGATTTTTAATGTCTTTTTCAATTGATGCAATCTTGCGCCGAGACCGTTGATCCAATTTAGTGAGTATCGTGCGAAACTCACTGGCTACAACACCGTCTGGAATAGCTTTCCTGACTGCAGATTTCCACAGGGTCAAGTAACTCGTGGGCTTGTTGCCATAAGAGTCCGAGTACATTTCAATCAGTATTCGAGCACTATGTAGAACAGAATCAGGGTATTTTCCGGCATCATTGATTATTTGAGCAATCCATGGGATCGCCCATATTTCAATAAAGCACCGATTACCTTCTGTCTCAGTCGCCTCAGTGACCAAAGGTTGCGCTCTGGCATTAGTTAGCGTTGCCTCAGCATCAAGTAGCCGCGCTCGAACACGATTTCGAAGATCCTCATTCGATCCCACGAGAAGATTCAAGATTTTCTCTTCCAGGCCAGATCTGCCTGGTGAACCACCATAGGCGTCAATCCGACCACTGAACGAACCTAGATTAACGAGTGAGTCTTCTTTGTTTCTGACGACCCCAAGACCGGATGCCAAGCCGTCGATGACAGCCGAGAAAGTAGGTAGGCGTGCGTAGTTAGGCGACATAGAGTTCAGCATCGGTTTCCGTGATTTCCGGTGGAGCTAAGTAGTGTGAACAGCGATGATTGCACTGTCGATTTTCACACAGACAAATCGACACATACACCAACCAGAGGTACCATGATGCAAAATCGCAAAATTCGCCCGATGTACTCTATGAGCCTCAATTGGCACTTGACCAAATCCCTCGAGGAAAATGAGTTCTCAAAAGTCAGCGACAAGCTTCGTGATCAGCTTACCGAAGCTGGCATGCCCCCAAGGGAAGCAACACTGAAGGCACCTGTCATGCTCGATGGGATGGATCGGGCGCTGCAAGGAGAGTTTGATTTCAAGCGCATCCGCAACGAATTGGCCGCCGAGCAACGCTGCAACGAATCGACTGGCACCCTTCCTTCGGCCGCCAGCCAGTTGTAAACACCATCCGGAGAGTGAAGCAAGCGCCTCATTCTCCGGGTGCTCATCAAACGGTTGCCACCCAAGCCGATACCTACCAGTTCAAGCTCGAGCTCTGATTCTCTTAAACCCCAGATCCCCAACCATGAACGCCTCCAGCATGTGCGGGATCATTACAGCACAGGGCGCAGCCCGCGAGCCCGGCGGCGGAAACACCGGGACGCACAGCTATGGTTTGTCGTCCTTGAGGGACAGCGCTCCGCGAGATTCGAGCAGACGCCGCGTGTTCTCCAGCTCTTTTTGCAATAACTCGGCATCTGGCAGCACCGTGCGATAGTTCGCCGCCATGACCTTGGTCGGCAAGCCATCCAACGCATACCGCGCCAGGGCATGGCCCTTGTCAGCACACAGGATCAGGCCCACCGGCGGGCTCTCATCCGGATAGGTCCAATGCTCCTTGGCATAGTTGCAGTACATGTGCATCTGCCCCACGTCCGCATGGGTCAGGCTGCCCAGTTTCAGGTCGATGATGACCAGACAGCGCAGCTTGCGATGGAAGAACAGCAGATCGACCCGATACCAGGTCTGGTCGATACGCAACCGGCGCTGCCGCCCGACAAAGGTAAAGCCTTCCCCCAGTTCCAGCAGGAAGTCTTCCAGGCGCTGGATCAAGGCCGCTTCCAGATCGGATTCCGAATACTCGTCCTTGAGGTCGAGAAACTCCAGCACATACGGGTCTTTGATGGCGTCGTGGGGCGTGATGGTATCCTCGGGCTTGGCCACCGCCCCCTTGACCAGCATCGCCGCCTTATCTTTGGACAAGGCCGTACGTTCGTAGAACTGGCTACCGATCTGCCGATCGAGTTGGCGTACGCTCCAGCCACCGCGCAGTGCCTCAGCCTCGTAGAAACGACGGGCATGGTCATCCTTGACCGACAGCAACCGGACATAGGCCGACCACGGCAGAGTGAAGACCTGGGCCAGTTCGGAGAGTTCGAATTCCCTAGACACTGTCTCGGAATTCTCGATGGGCAGTCCGTCTCCAGATTTCCGAGACAGCGTCTCGGAAATTGCAGACAAGGGATATGCGCCGAAGAAGCGCCGCATGTTTTCCAAGTTGTCCGGGCTAAACCCGCGCCCGAATCGGGCCGTCAGATCGGCGGACAACCGCGCCATCAACTGCTCGCCATAGCCGGCCCGCCGCCTGCCTTTCTGCTCGGCTTCGACGATCCGGCGGCCAATCTCCCAATAGCTGGCCGTCATCAGTGCATTGACACTACGGGCCGCTGCCTGGCGCGCTGCGTCCAGCAACTCCACAATGCCACCGTGGATGCTGGCATAGCCAGCCGGTAAGGCGGCGGGTTTCTGCGTTGCTGCAGGTGTCTTCCTTGTCATGCTGTTGCCTCCATAGAACGGGATGCCCCGTTGATCGCCAGCCGCCGATTCGCCACCAGTTCGGCCACATCGCGCACCGGCTTGTCCTCGACGTGAACATAGTGCATGAACATCGCCACAGTCTTGTGGCCTGTGAGCTTCATGCCCACCTTGGTTAGCACGCCCGACTTGGCAATGTCGGTCGTCGCCCGGTGATGGATGCCGTGCGTGCCAACGTGCGGCACGCCAGCAGCCTTGAGCACACGCGTCCAGCCGCCGTAGTGCTCGCCGTGGGTCTTGTGCCTGGTTGGATCATTGGGAAACGGCAGGACGTAGGGGCAGCCTTCCCGACGCGGCGCGGTGAACAGCAGCCGATAGGCTTCCTCGCTCATGGGCTTGAAAATCCCGCCGGTCTTGCTGTCAGGCCAGACCACCCGGCGCTTCGCCGCCTTTGCGCACCTCGGCCAGCCACTCCTGCGCCATCGTGCGCGCCTGATCGACCGTCAGCTCCCCGTACTGCCCCAGGGCGGGCTTGCGGCGCTCGCCAGCGTTCGTGCGGTACTGAAGCATGAACACCTTGCGGCCCGCCAGGGTGATCTTGTACAGGAAACCCGGCACCACGGTATCCCGGAGCTCGACGGCCTTGGCTTGAAATTGCGCCGCATCGACTGCGGACTTGGTGAGCTTGATTTTCGCCATGATGACTCCTCGGAACGACCGACTCCAAGAGCCACATAGGAGCGGCGAGACAGGAAGCCGGGTCAAGTTTCAGAAAGCACCGGCATATGATGGACACGCCTAACTTATTGATAAATCTGCTGTGGCGAGCTTGGGCGCAGTCCAGAGAAGTACCGAGCTGGAGTCACCGTGAAACAAAAAAGGCCTCCCGGAGGAGGCCTTTCCAGAGGGCCGGCGCCAAGGCCGGCCGCGGGGCGCCGCAGCGCCGGGTCAGCGGTTCTTGCCGACCTGATCGCCGATGATGCCACCGATCGCGGCGCCACCGACCGTACCCAGGATGCCGCCGCCCGTGACCACGGCGCCGGCCACGCCGCCCAGGCCCGCGCCCGTAACTGCGGACTTCTGGCGGTGGCTCATGTTGTCCCAGGAGGAGCAGCCTGCCATCGCAGCCGCCATCACCAGCACCGCGCTGAATTTCCCAAGAGTACGAATCGTCATAGGGGGTTCTCCTTCTTTGAATTCCTGGTGTCTTTATAACGCACGGCGCCCGGCGAAACTGTGAGCCTAGGCTACAGTTGTTTCGCGGGCGCGGCCGCCGGCGTTCATTTCACCAGGACCAGCACCTCGCGGAAGGCGGGATGCGCCGGGGTTTCCAGCCATTCATAGATGGCCATCTCGGCGGTCACGGTCTCCAGACCGTACCGGCGCCAGCGTTCGCAGGCGGCCGCATGGTCCGCCGGGCGCCGGGATCCGATGCCGTCCGTCACGAGCACCGGCTCGAATCCCGCCTGCGCCAGGCCCAGGCCAGTTTGTAACACGCAGATGTGGGCCTCGGTGCCCGTCAGCAACACCCGGGTCCGTCCCGCGGGCCAGTCCCGCAGGAACGGGGCTTCGCGGCAGGCATTGAAATGCGTCTTGGGAACCACCCGGTCCACGTGGGGCCGCAGGTCGGCGTGGGTGGCGCCAATCTTTTCCGGCCAGTGCTCGGTGGCCCAGACGGGCACGGACAGCAGGCGGGCGGCCTGCGCCAGCCGGGAGACCCGC
>Ga0222427_101210_pt1 | contig 13340 bp, 11 predicted proteins | sample 2B20Ametagenome_FD_182890 | JGI IMG/M metagenome (GOLD analysis project Ga0222427, IMG submission 182890) | Enriched microbial communities from leaf-cutter ant dump, University of Wisconsin, Madison, United States - 2B20A (version 2) | ecosystem: Environmental > Terrestrial > Nest > Insects nest...
GGTGCGCAAGCCCGGCGCGCCGCTGGGCACGCGCCGCGAGATCAAGAACCTGAACTCGTTCAGGAACATGCAGATCGCCATCGACTACGAGATCCGCTGGCAGATCGAGGAAATCGAGGACGGCCGCAGCATCCAGCAGGCCACCGTGCTGTTCGACCCCGACACCGGCGAGACCCGTGCCATGCGCACCAAGGAAGACGCGGCCGACTACCGCTACTTCCCCGACCCGGATCTGCCGCCGCTGGTGATCGGCGCCGACTGGGTGGAGCGCGTGAAGGCCGCCATGCCCGAGCTGCCGCGCGCCATGGCCGCGCGCTTCGTGGCCGACTACGGCCTGCCCGAGTACGACGCCACCACGCTGACGCAAAGCCAGGCCATGGCCGCCTACTTCGAGGACACCGCCCGCGCCTGCGGCCAGGCCAAGCTGGCCAGCAACTGGGTCATGGGCGAGATCTCGCGCCGCCTGAACACCGAGGAAATCGGCATGGAGGCGGTGAAGGTGAGCAGCGCCCAGCTCGCGGCATTGATCGGCCGCATCACCGACAACACCATCAGCAACAACGCCGCCAAGCAGGTGTTCGAGGCGCTGTGGAGCGGCGAAGGCAGCGACGTGGACGCCGTGATCGACGCCAAGGGCCTGAAGCAAATGAACGACAGCGGCGCGCTGGAGAAGATCATCGACGAAGTGATCGCCGCCAACCCCGCGAACGTGGAGCAGTACAAGGCCGGCAAGGACAAGGCGTTCAACGCGCTGGTCGGCCAGGCCATGAAGGCCAGCAAGGGCAAGGCGAACCCGGGCCAGGTGAACGAGCTGCTGAAGGCCAAATTGGGCTGAAACGCCCACCCGGCAAGCGCTCGCAGCTACCCATTCAATAGCAACTGGACCCCGGCGTGAACATCCTCTCCATCCAATCCCACGTGTCCTACGGCCACGTCGGCAACTCGGCGGCGGTGTTTCCGCTGCAGCGGCTGGGGCACGAGGTCTGGCCGGTGCACACCGTCAACTTCTCCAACCACACCGGCTACGGCGCCTGGGGCGGCTCGGCCATCGCGGCCAGCGAGGTGACGGCCATCATCGACGCCATGCAGGCGCGCGGCGCCCTGGCTCAGGTGGACGTGGTGCTCAGCGGCTACCAGGGCGGCACCGACATTGCCGGCGCCATCCTCGACGCCGTGGCGCGCGTCAAGGCGCTGAACCCGCGTGCCACCTACACCTGCGACCCGGTGATGGGCAACGCCCGATCCGGCTGCTTCGTCAACCCGGCCATTCCGGCACTGCTGCGCGAGCGCGTGGTGCCCGCCGCCGACCTGGTGACACCCAACCAGTTCGAGCTGGGCACCCTGGCCGGGCGCGAGGCGAGCACGCTCGCATCCACCCTGCAGGCCGTCGATGCCGTGATGGCCATGGGCCCGCACACCGTGCTGGTGACCAGCGTGGAGCGCCCGGAGCGCGCGCCCGGCACGCTGGAGATGCTGGCGGCCGACGCCCACGGCGCCTGGCTGGTGGCCACGCCCCACCTGCCGTTCAAGGCCAATGGCTCGGGCGACGTGACGGCGGCGCTGTTCACTGCCCACTACCGCACCACCGGCAGCGCCGCCACGGCCCTGGCGCGCACCACCGCCAGCGTGTTTGCGCTGCTGCGGATGACGCACCAGTCGGGCGCGCGCGAGCTGCAGCTCATCCAGGCGCAAGAGGCCTACGTGCACCCGCCCGAGACGTTCGCGGTGCGGCAGGTGCGCTGAAGAATCCGGGGTTTTTCAGGGCTTGCCCGTGCCGTCCGCCGGCTCCGGCGGCGGCGCGGCGCGCGTCGCCCACAGTTTGCGCAGCTGCGCCAGCTCGGTGTCGAAGCGCTGGTGCACGTTGCGCTTTTCCTGCGCCTGCCCGGCCACGAAGCGCTGCTGCTCGGCCATGGCGTCGTCGTTCTCGGCGACGGCGCGGCGCAGGTGCATGGGCGCCTTGTTCGGGTCGCGCGCGTAGAACTCCATCTCGGTGTCGAACTTCTTGCGCTGCACCTGCAGCTCCACCATGCGCTTCTCGGCCACGGCCGTGAGCTGGTCCACCTGCTCCAGCGCGGCGGTGCGCTCGGCGTCGTGCGCGGCCTGGTTCGGGTAGCGCGCCATCAGGGCGCGCTCGCGGCGGCGCTCCTCGGCCACGCGGGCGTTTTCCTCGGCCTCCTTGCGGCGCTGCGCCTCGCGCGCGCTGCGCTCCTGGTCGCTGAGCACCGGCCCGAGGCGCTCGCGCACCATGCCCGAGGGGCTGAGCACGCGCTGCTCGCGGTCGGCGCACTCGGGAATCGGGCGGTCGGCCGTAATGCGGCGGCCGCTGGCATCGATGCAACTGTAGATACTGGAAGGGCCGGCCGGCGCCGCCTTCTGCGCCTGCGCCCCCATGCCCAGGCTGGCCAGCCAGAGCCCCACTGCAATGATGCGTGCCGCCTGTGTCAAATCATGTCCCTCCGTCTACTCCGTAGCGCTGGCGGTAGGCCAGCACGCGCCCATGGTGGGCCTGCATGGCATCGCCCCCGCTGGCCTCCAAGTAAAGCAACAAATCGGCCAGCTTGGCAATCGCGCAAACCTGCATGCCGAGCTGGCCGCGCACATACTGCACGGCACTGTACGCCACGTCCTGGCCATTCTCCGTGGCCATCTCCTGGCGGTCCAGCGCAATCGCCACGGCGTGCGGCGTGGCGCCGGCGGCGCGGATCAGCGCGATCGACTCGCGCGCCGCCGTGCCGGCGCTCATCACGTCGTCCACGATGAGCACGCGCCCGCGCAGCGGCGCGCCCACCAGCGTGCCGCCCTCGCCGTGGTCCTTGGCCTCCTTGCGGTTGTAGGCGAAAGGCACGTTGCGCCCCAGCCGCGCCAGCTCCACGGCCACCGTGGCCGCGAGCGGAATGCCCTTGTACGCGGGGCCGAAAACCATGTCGAATTCGATGCCGCTGGCAACGATGGCTTGTGCATAGAATTGCGCCAGCCGGCCCATCTTGGCACCGTCGTCGAACAGCCCGGCGTTGAAGAAGTACGGGCTCATGCGCCCGGCCTTGGTCTTGAACTCCCCGAACCGCAGCACGCCGGACTCGACCGCGAACCGCACGAACTCCTGCGCCAGACGGGCCTGCTCCGGGGCCTGCGCACCAACATCCACCATGGGAAATTCCTTGTTCAAGTTAACCAGCCTCAATCTCAACGGCATCCGTTCCGCCACCAGCAAAGGCCTGCACGACTGGGTGGCTGCCGAGCGGCCCGATTGTATTTGCGTGCAGGAAATCAAGGCCCAGGCCGCCGACATGGCAGGCCGCTTCGAGGAACTGGCCGGCCTGGCCGGGCACTTCCACTTCGCCGAGAAGAAAGGCTACTCCGGCGTCGGCATCTACACGCGCCACCTGCCCAGCGACGTGGTCACGGGCTTCGGCCCCGCCGAATTCGACGCCGAGGGCCGCTACGTGGAACTGCGCTTCGACACCCCCGCGCGCAAGCTCTCGCTCATCAGCGCCTACTTTCCCAGCGGCAGCTCGGGCGAGGAACGCCAGCAGGCCAAGTACCGCTTCCTCGATGCCATCCACCCGCACCTGATGCGCCTGAAGGCCGAGCGCGAATTCATCCTGTGCGGCGACATCAACATCGCGCACCAGCAGATCGACCTGAAGAACTGGCGCGGCAACCAGAAAAACAGCGGTTTCCTGCCCGAAGAGCGGGCCTGGATGACAAAGTTGTTAGACAACAATGCGCCAGACGGCGGCATGGTGGACGTTTACCGCCAGCTCCAGCCCACCACCACCGACGCCTGCTACACGTGGTGGAGCAACCGCGGCCAGGCCTACGCCAACAACGTGGGGTGGCGCCTGGACTACCACCTGGCCACCCCGGCGCTGGCCCGGCTGGCGCGCACCGAGGCCATCTACAAGGGCCAGAAGTTCTCGGACCACGCGCCCATCACCATCGGCTACGACCTGGCGCTGTAGCCACCCGGGTGGCACGCTCGCGCCCATCATTTGATTGGCGCCATAGCAACGATGCGCACTTTGCGCTATGCAAAGAATGTCAACCATTGTAAAAACCCCCCCTCGAACGAGGGAACCACAATGGACTTCACGCATACAGCAAGGGCCGCAGCCGTAGCCGCCCTGATGGCATCGACGGGCCCCGCCGCCTGGGCGCAATTCACCGTCCCCACCGGCGCCAGCATGAATGCGCCGCCCGGCAGTTCCATCAATCTGGCCTGCGTCAGGCTTGATGTATCCGGCAGCCTCGACCTCGCCGCCAGCACGCTCAACGACGCGGGCGGGGTGCTTATCCAATCCGGCGGTGACCTGAACGGCGGCACCAGCACCCTCCATGTCAGCGGCAATTGGTCCAACGCGGGCACCTTCGCTGCAGGCGGTGGTTCCGTCATCTTCGACGACAGCTGCGCCACAGGCCCCATCACCCTCTCGGGCCAGACCGTCTTCAACAACCTCACGCTGCGCAGCAACAGCGGCCGCACCTTCGTGCTGCCCCAGGGCAGCAACATCACCGTCAACGGCACGCTCACGCTGCAGGGCGCGCCAGGCAATCCCATCACGCTGCAGTCTTCCGGCGGCGGCACCGCCGTCGTCAATCTCGGGCCGGGCGCCCAGGTCGTCCAATCCAACGCCACCGTGGGTGGCACCGTGCAAATCGGCCCCGTACCGCCAGCGCCGCCCAGCACGCCCGCCAGCATTCCCACGCTGTCGCACTGGGGCCTGGCACTGCTGTCCCTGCTGGCTGCCGCCCTGGGCCTGCGTAGCGCGCGGCGGCGCCAGGCTTGAAGGTTTTTTAGCCGCCAGCCCTTGCCAGTCAAGCGCCAGCAGCTATCAAAACCATTGCACATCAATTCAAGACATCCGGCCTTCGCCCCTTTCCACTTCTCTTCCAGCACCGCGGAGAACCCTTCATGCACTCCCGAACCACCACGCCCTCGCGGCTGCTCATGGCCCTGTGCCTGAGCACCCTGTCCCAAACCAGCATGGCCGCCGACGTCACGGTCGTTCCGCCCGCCAGCGGCGGCTTTGCCGTGCGCGATGCCGCCGACAGCACCAACCGCCTGCGCGTGACCGAGAGCGGCACGGTGCTGGTGCCCGCGCTGGGCAGCGCCACAGCACAAGGCACTGCCGCCTGCTTCGACGCCACCAGCGGCCAGCTCGGCCCCTGCAGCGCGGGCGCGCAGGGCGTGACCGGGCCCACGGGTCCAGGCGGCCCCACCGGGCCGGCCGGACCGACAGGGCCGCAGGGCATACAGGGTGTACAAGGGATACAGGGCGTGCCCGGCGCGACGGGTGCCATCGGACCTGCGGGAACTGGCGCTACCGGCGCCGTAGGTCCCACGGGTCCGACTGGCACAACCGGACCGACCGGCCCCACGGGCGCCGGCATGCTGACGGGCAGCGGCGCGCCCAGCAACGCACAGGGCCAGGATGGCGACTTCTACTTCGACAGTACGGCCACCACCCTTTATGGGCCCAAGGCCTCGAACGCATGGCCAACGCCTGGCGTGAGCCTTGCGGGCGCTACCGGGGCCGCGGGAGCGGTTGGGGCCACCGGGGCCGTGGGCCCGACAGGGGCGCAAGGCCTGCAGGGGGCCACAGGCCCTACGGGCAGCATCGGCCCGACCGGGCCTATCGGCTCCACGGGGGACACCGGACCGACTGGGCCTACGGGGCCTACCGGGCCTACGGGGCCTACCGGACCGTCGGGCACGGGGACAGTCACTTTGCGGAGCGTACAAACGAGTACCGTCACTGTTGACGCCGGGGGTTTCTCCCAGGTAACCGCCTCCTGTGAGCTAGGCCATACCGTCGTCACCGGCGGATGTTCAGGCTCTGACATCTTGCTGTCCTCCTACCCCCTTTCTTCAACGGAATGGCGATGCGAATACGCCGGCACCGCCACTTACACAGCCTACGTCCTTTGCCAATAGCCCGCACAGGCGCTACGTCTTGAAGAGGGCCGAGCATATTGGGCATCTATGGCGTGCAGTCCATCTGCCTGAACCTGATCGTCAAGGACGAGGCCAGCGTCATCGAACGCTGCCTCGCTTCGGTCAAGCCCTTCGTCACCCGCTGGGTCGCCGTGGACACGGGCGCCCCCGAGGGCACTCAGCGGCGCTAGGTTTGAAGGTTTTTTAGCCGCCAACCCTTGCCCGTCAAGCGCCAGCAGCTATCAAAACCATTGCACGCCGATTCAAGACACCCGGCCTTCGTCCCTTTCCACTTCTCTTCCAGCACCGCGGAGAACCCTCCATGCACTCCCGAACCACCACGCCCTCGCGGCTGCTCATGGCCCTGTGCCTGGGCACCCTGTCCCAAACCAGTATGGCCGCCGACGTCACGGTCGTGCCGCCCGCCAGCGGCGGCTTTGCCGTACGCGATGCCGCCGACAGCACCAACCGCCTGCGCGTGACCGAGAGCGGCACGGTGCTGGTGCCCGCGCTGGGCAGCGCCTCAGCACAAGGCACTGCCGCCTGCTTCGACGCCACCAGCGGCCAGCTCGGCCCCTGCAGCGCGAGCGCACAGGGCGCCACCGGGCCCACGGGTCCAGGCGGCCCCACCGGGCCGGCCGGACCGACAGGGCCGCAGGGCATACAGGGTGTGCAAGGGATACAGGGCGCACCCGGCGCGACGGGTGCCATCGGACCTGCGGGAACTGGCGCTACCGGCGCCGTAGGCCCGACTGGCCCGACTGGCCCAACCGGACCGACCGGCCCCACAGGCGCCGGCATGCTGACGGGCAGCGGCGCGCCCAGCAACGCACAGGGCCAGGATGGCGATTTCTACTTCGACAGTGCCGCCGCCACCCTGTATGGGCCCAAGGCCTCAAGCGCATGGCCGACGCCTGGCGTGAGCCTCGCGGGCGCTACCGGGGCCGCGGGAGCGGTTGGGGCCACCGGGGCCGTGGGCCCGACAGGGGCGCAAGGCCTGCAGGGGGCCGCAGGCCCTACAGGCCCTACGGGCAACATCGGCCCGACCGGGCCTATCGGCTCCACGGGCGACACCGGACCGTCCGGGCCTACGGGTCCGACCGGCCCAGCAGGGTCTGGCAGCGGTGGTTTTTTCCAAACTTATATTGTTGGTTCTACAAACGCAGGCACAGGCACCACATACCTGAATGGTACTGGCGCAAATGCCAACGAGTCAGATCAGCATCGGAGCCTCCCATTGGCCTGCACTACAGGAAAGCTGGTTGCCGCGTTAACAGGCGCCAAGAATCTGGCAATTACGGTTTCCGTCCGGAAAGGCGTCAACGATGCTTTTGGGGATCTCGGATTGACCTGCGCGTTATCGTCAGGCAATCCAACATGCAACGTATCTGGAGCCATCAATGTGGCAGAAGGGAATACCGTTGGAGCCCAGGTCAACCTTGGAAGTGCGAGCTTCACCGGAACATCAACGGGGCTGCGTGTAACCTTCATGTGCCAATGATGGCAGGCGATCCATTGGTCTGGTACAGCTCCGCTGGCGCACCTCTCTCACCGCCCGCGCCGTCTGCCAAGGGAGCCCGCGATCACCTTGGCAAGGCGAAGGCTGCGGCAGTCTGCCCCCCATGACATGCAGCAGTCCATCTGCCTGAACATGATCGTCAAGGACGAGGCCAGCGTCATCGAACGCTGCCTCGCCTCGGTCAAGCCCTTCGTCACCCATTGGGTCATCGTGGACACGGGCTCCACCGATGGCACGCAGGACATCATCCGCCGCTTCATGGCGGATGTGCCCGGCGCGCTGCACGAGCGCCCCTGGCGCGACTTCGGCCACAACCGCAGCGAGGCGCTGGCGCTGGCCCGGGGCCAGGCGGACTACGTGCTGGTGATGGATGCGGACAACCTCTTCCACGCGCCCCCCGGCTGGGCCTGGCCCGCGCTCGCTGCCCCGGCCTACCACCTGCAGGTGGACAGCAGCGGCACGCGCTACCGGCAGTGCCTGCTGGTGCGCGACGCGCTGCCCTGGCGCTGGGTGGGGGTGCTGCACGAGTACCTGACCACCGACGCGCCCCACACCATCGAAACGCTGGACGGCCCCTGGGTGGAGCGGCGCCACGAGGGCGCGCGCAGCCGCGACCCGCTGACCTTCCGCAAGGACGCCGCCTTGCTGGAAGACGCGCTGCGCCAGGAACCCGGCAACACGCGCTACGCCTTCTACCTGGCGCAAAGCTGGCGCGACGCGGGCGAGCCGGAAAAAGCCCGGCAGGCCTACCTGGCGCGCGTGGCCATGGGCGGCTGGGCCGAGGAGGTGTGGTTCTCGCTCTACCAGGCCGCCGCGCTGGCCGAGCGCCTGCAGCACCTGGCCGCCGAAGTGCAGGCCGCCTACCTGGCGGCCTACCAGTACCGCCCCACGCGCGCCGAGCCGCTGGTGGCGCTGGCGCGCTGGCACAGCCGGCGCCAGGAGTGGGCCATGGCGCAGCTCTACGCGCGCGCAGCGGCGGGCCTGCCCCGGCCGGCCGACCTGCTGTTCATGGACGAGGGCGCATACCGATGGGGCGCGCTGGACGAGGCCGCCGTTGCAGCCTACTGGCTGGGCGACCACCTGGAGAGCTTCCGGCTGTGCATGCAGTTGCTCGACGGCGACCTGCTGCCCGAGGGCGAGCGCGCGCGCGCGGAGGCGAACCGCGACTTCGCCGCGCCCGCCGTGGCGGCACGCACCACGCAGTACCCCGCCGGCATCGTGCAGCAGTTGGCGGCAAGGCGTCAGGCGGGCCCTGCCGAGGGTGAGGCCACGGGCGAGGCGACACTCACCGTCACCACCTGCAAGCGGCTCGACCTGTTCGAGCGCACCATGGATTCGTTCCTGAGCTGCTGCCAGGACCTGCACCGCATCCAGCGCTTCGTGTGCGTGGACGACAACTCCAGCGAGGCCGACCGCGCGCGCATGCGGCAGCGCTACCCGTTCTTCGACTTCATTTTCAAGGGACCGCAGGACAAGGGCCACGCGCGCAGCATGAACCTGCTGCGCGACGCCGTGCAGACGCCCTACTGGCTGCACCTGGAGGACGATTGGGAATTCCTCGCCCCCCTGCCCTACGTCGGCCGCGCCATCGGCATCCTGCAGGCCGAGCCGGGCGTGGCCCAGGTACTGTTCAACCGCAACTACGCCGAGACCCTGCCCGACCGCGCCCTGGCTGGCGGCCTGGCGCGCAAACACCCGGCCACGGGCCAGCGCTACGTGCTGCACGAGCACGTGCCGCCCGAAGGGCACGCCGCGTTCTTCGCACGCCAGCCGCAGGGCGCGCGCAGCAACATGTGGTGGCCGCATTTCTCCCTGCAGCCCTCGCTGATGGACGCGCGCAAGCTGCAGGCGCTGGACGCCTTCGACGAGGGCGCGGGCCATTTCGAGCAGGCGTTCGCGCACCGCTTCATGGCGGCAGGCCACGCCACGGCGTTTTTCGACCTGGTGGCGTGCCAGCACATTGGCCGCCTGATCGCCGAGCGCGGCAGCGGCAAGCCCAATGCCTACGAGCTGAACGGGGTGGCTCAGTTCTGAACCGATCCTGCCTCCGGCCACGCCCATGACCACGAACGCCCCCGCGCCCCAGCCCATCGAACGCCCTGCCAGCCCGCAGGCCTTGTGGGACCTGGTCAACGCCGACGACACGGCGCCGCGCCAAGCGCTGCGCCACCTGGGCCAAGCGCTGGTGAGCCACGGGCTGGTGACGCCGGAACAGTTGCAGGCCGCGCTACAGGCCCAGCAGCAAGAGGTGCACGCGGGCCGGCGGCACCCGCTGGGGCAGTTGCTGGTGGAGTCCGGCGCGCTGAGCCAAGAGCAGTTGCGCGGCGTCATCAGTGCGTGGCTCGGGCAGCACACGGTAGACCCGGCGCTGCTGCCAGCCGACCCCGGAGCGCTGGCGCTGGTGCCGCGCGCCACTGCGGAACAGGCACAGGCACTGCCGCTGATGCTGCGCGACGATGCCGTGGTCGTGCTGATGAACGACCCCTGGGACAAGCGCGTGCTGGACCAGTTGCGCTTCATGACGCAGCGGCGTGTGCTTCCTGCGCTGGCGGCCCCGGGCACGCTGATGCCGGCCCTTCAGCGCGCCTACCGGGTGCTGTCCGGCAACGGCCAGGGCGGCCAGCGCGCCTCGGCGCGCGACCTGGCCGTGGATCTGGGCAGCTCGGGCGAGGCCCCGCTGGCCGAGCGCAGCGATGTGGTCAGCGAGTCCGACAACACGCTGGTGCGCCTCGTCAACTCGGTGATCGAGGAGGCCATCGCCCAGGGCGCATCGGACATCCACATGGAAACCGAGCCCGCGCCGCGCAACGTGCGCATCCGCCTGCGCATCGACGGAGACCTGCACCCCTACCTGGACCTGCAGGCGCGCTTTCGCTTCGCGCTGGTGGCGCGCATCAAGATCATGGCGGGGTTGGACATCTCGGAGCACCGCAAGCCGCAGGACGGCAAGATCGACTTCAGCCGCTTCGGCGGGCCGAAGGTGGAACTGCGCGTGGTCACCGTGCCCACGCACCAGGGGCTGGAGGACGTGGTGCTGCGCGTGCTGGCCAGCCACAAGCCGCTGCCGCTGGAGCAGATCGGGCTGAGCCCGGACAATCTGGCCCAGTTGCGCGCGGCGGTGCACAAGAGCTACGGCCTGATCCTGGTCTGCGGCCCCACCGGCAGCGGCAAGACGACCACGCTGCACTCGGTGGTGCGCGAGATCAACACGCCCGCGCGCAAAATCTGGACGGCGGAGAACCCCATCGAAATTACCCAGGAGGGCCTGCGCCAGGTAGAGGTGAACCCGCGCATCGGCTGGACCTTCGCGGCGGCGATGCGCTCGTTCCTGCGCGCCGACCCCGACGTGGTCATGATCGGCGAGATGCGCGACGAGGAGACCGCCGGCATTGCCATCGAGGCCTCCCTGACCGGGCATCTGGTGCTCTCCACGCTCCACACCAACTCCGCCCCCGAGAGCGTGGCACGGCTGCTGGAGATCGGCATGGACCCATTCACCTTCTCCGACGCGCTCGTCGCCATCCTGGCCCAGCGCCTTGTGCGCAAGCTGTGCCCCCACTGCCGCGAGCGCGCACCGCTCACCGCAAATGCCCTCAACCAACTGGCCGAACAGTACCTGGAGAGCGGCAGTGCCGCCGCCAGCGGCGAGGACGCCGCGCAGGCCCGCGCGGCCCTGGTCAGCACCTGGGTGCGCGGGCTGCAGGCGCAGGGCACACCGCCCACGCTGTGGCGGCGCGTGGGCTGCGCGCAGTGCGACGGTACGGGCTACAAGGGGCGCATGGGCATCCATGAACTCATGCTCAGCGACGACGCCATCCGGGGCCACATCCGCCGGCGCGAGTCGGCCCACGACATCCGCCGCTCGGCGCTGCGCGCCGGCATGAAGACGCTGCGCCAGGACGGCATCGACAAGGTGCTGCAGGGCCTGACCGACATGCAGGAAGTGCTGGCCGCGTCGAACCAGTGACGCGCGCATTCCGCCCACCCGCGCGCCATGCGCCGGTGGGCCCACAATCGGGCGCCATGCTGCACTACCACACCATCCCCGTCACGGCCTTCCAGCAGAACTGCTCGCTCGTCTGGTGCGACCAGACCCTGGAGGCGGCCGTCATCGACCCCGGCGGCGACCTCGACCACATCCTGGCGCAGGCGCGGCGCCTGGGCGTCACGCTCAAGGCCATCTGGCTGACACACGCCCACATCGACCACGCGGGCGGCACAGGCGCGCTGGCGCGCGGGCTCGACCTGCCCATCGTCGGCCCGCAGGAGGGCGACCAGTTCTGGATCGACGGCCTGCCGCAGCAAAGCGCGATGTTCGGCTTTCCGCCCGCCCTGCCCTTCGCGCCCACGCGCTGGCTGCACGACGGCGACACGGTGACCATCGGCCAGGAGACCGTGCACGTGCGCCACTGCCCCGGGCACACGCCGGGCCACGTGGTGTTCCACGCGCCGCAGATCCAGCGCTGCTTCGTGGGCGACGTGCTGTTCGCGGGCAGCATCGGGCGCACCGACTTCCCGCAGGGCAACCACATGCAGTTGATCGACAGCATCACGCAGCGCCTGTGGCCCATGGGCGACGAAACGGTGTTCATTCCCGGCCACGGGCCGGAGAGCACCTTCGGGCGCGAGCGCCGCAGCAACCCCTACGTGGGCGGAACCTGAGCAAAAAAGCTCCTAAGGCGGCAAAAAAACGGCCTGCGCAGGGCAGGCCGAATACCTTGGAGCCGCCCGCTGGCGGCACGGTCAGAACGTCCAGGTCACCCCCACCTGCACGCTGCGGCCGGCGGCCGGGATCGGCACCACGCTGCGGATCTGGTGGCGCGGGTAGCTGCCGCGGTTGTAGTACTGGCGGTCGAACAGGTTGTCCACGCCCAGGCGCAGCGTCAGGTCCTTGCGGCCGCCGGGGTTCCAGTCGGCCGACAGGCCCACCACGGTGTAGCTCGGCTGCTCCACGTAGCCAGCGGCGCGCACGGCGTCGGCGTAGCTCTGCTTGCCGGCGTAGCGCAGGGTGGCGCCCAGGCGGGTATGCCAGGCGGGCAACTGGTGCTCGACGAACAGCGTGGCGGTGTCGCCCACGGGCATGAGGTCGCCGCCGTCGGGTTCGAGCGTGTCGGGCACGCCCTTGCTGGTCTTGGCCAGCGTGGCGTTCAGGCCCAGCGTGGTGCGCTGCCACTGGTACAGGGCGTGCAGCATCCAGCCGTGGCTGCGCAGGCGCGGGCCGTTGGTGCGCAGGCCCCGGTTGCTGGCCTCCACGCTCAGCACGGTGGGGGCAAGCAGCCGGGTGTCGAAGTAGCCGATGCCCGCCTTCCACTGTTCGCCGAAGACGTTCAGGCCGAGCTTGCGGTTGTGGGCGGTGGCGGGCGCGTAGTCCGCCGCGGTGGCGTAGTTGCGCGCGTGGTAGTAGCCGGTCTGCGACCACTGGTAGCCCAGGAAGGTGCGCGACGCGGCCACGTAGGCCTCGGCGTGCTCGCCCAGCAGGTAGCTCAGCGTGGCGTTGCCGCTCAGGCCGCCATCGCTGGCCTTGGCGCCGTCCTGCAGGGTCATGGCGTGGCGGTCGTAGCGCGCGCCGGCGGACAGGCCGAGCGCGCCAAAGCGCAGGCGCGCCTGGCCGTACAGGCCCTGCTGGCTGTCGTGCTCGCGGATATGGCCCTTGGGCGCGTTCACGCCGTCGTCGTAGCGCTCCACGTCCACGCTGGTGTGGCTGGCGTCCACGCCCACGGTGACCTTGCCGGCGTCGATGCGGAAGGTGTTCTGCGCCTTCAGGCCCCAGGCCTTGTCCCAGTTGTTGAAATCGGTGTTGTTGGCGCCCGCCATGGCGTTGGGGCGCTCCATGTCGCTCTGGTTGTACCAGAGCACCAGTTCGGGGTCGTAGTTGCCGCCGGGTTG
>Ga0222427_101228_pt1 | contig 13072 bp, 10 predicted proteins | sample 2B20Ametagenome_FD_182890 | JGI IMG/M metagenome (GOLD analysis project Ga0222427, IMG submission 182890) | Enriched microbial communities from leaf-cutter ant dump, University of Wisconsin, Madison, United States - 2B20A (version 2) | ecosystem: Environmental > Terrestrial > Nest > Insects nest...
GGGCGCGTGGACCACGGCAGCGTGCCGGCAAGCCGGTGATCGCCCGGCGCCAGCCATACCGCAGGCACGCCGTCGCGCGGCAACACCGTGGCCGCCTGCGCGTCGACGTTCACCTGCTGCGGCCAGCTCCTGGCATCACCGGGCAGGTCCACCCAGCCGGCGACATCGACGTGCACGTCGAGGCTGAAATGCCCTCCTTGCGCGCCGGCCTCCAGCGCCAGCCGCCCCGGCCACGCGCATACGCGGTTGTCCGCCGCCGGCGCCTGCGTGGCGGGAAACGGGCAACCTTGTTGCGGCATGTCGTGCAGCACCCAGCCTTGCCAGTCGCGCAACGCGGGCGGCACATCCTGCGCCGTGACCGGCGCCACCAGCAGCAGCCACAACCCCAGCCATCGGAGTGTTCGAGCGAGCATGCGTTTCTCCCTGTGCGCCGTTGCGGCCGGTGCAGTGTAAGAGAACGCGGCGCCCGCACGACGGTCGCGACGACGCGCCGCCACGGCGCACCATGCGCCCAAGCATGGATGCCGCGTGCCGGCCTCCGTGTATATTGGCCCTTGCGAAACGGGGCCCCGCCGTGCGCCGACGGACGTCCGTCCGCCGGCATCCACATCGACCATCCGCGTTCGGCCAGGTTTGCGGGCCGCGCGCGGCGGGCCGCATGCTGCCGCGTTTTTCCGTCCACCAGAAAACGAGGATCACCCGCATGACCCAGACGGAGCATGAGCTTGCCAGCGCCAGGATCGGCTTGGGGGAGAAGATCGGCTACGGCATCGGCGACGTCGGCTTCAATTTCTACTGGGCCAACATCTCCGCGTTTTTGCTGATCTTCTACACCGACACGATGGGGCTTTCCGCCGCCGCGGCCGGCACGATGATCCTGATCACCAAGATCGTCGATGCCTTTGCCGACCCCGCGATGGGCGCCATCGCCGACCGCACCAGGTCACGCTTCGGCAAGTTTCGTCCCTACCTGCTGTTTGCCGCCGTGCCGATGGCCGCGGCCGGCGTGCTGACCTACACCACGCCCGACCTGGACCATGACGGCAAGCTGATCTGGGCGTACGGCACGTACACCCTGATGATGCTGATGTACACCGTCATCAACACGCCGTATTCGGCGCTGTCCGGCGTGATCACCGCCAACAGCCAGGACCGCACCACGCTGATCAGCTTCCGCTTCATCGCGGCATTCACCGGCACCACGCTGGTGAACTATTTCACGCTGGATATGGTGGAGTGGTTCGGCAAGGGCGACGACCAGCTGGGCTGGCAGCTGACCATGGCGGCGTACGGCGTGGCCGCCGCACTCATGTTCGTCACGGTGTTTTTCACCACCCGCGAACGCATCTCGCCGCCACGGGAGCAGAAGTCCGCCGTGATCGGCGACATCAAGGACCTGCTGGACAACCGCCCGTGGCTGGTGCTGTTCGCGCTGGCGCTGATCATCATGACCACCATCGTGATGCGCGCCGGCGCGTCGGTCTATTACATGAAGTACTACGTGGGACAGGCCGACCTGACCGGCCCGTTCCTGGCCAGCTACTCCATCGCGCTGGCCATCGGCGCCGCCGCCACGCCGCTGATGACCCGCTTCATCGACAAGAAGAAGCTGATGATGCTGCTGATGGCGGCCGTGGGCGTGCTCAGTTGCGTGATGGCGCTGGTGCCCAAGGACGGCATCTGGCTGATGTTCGTCATCAACACGCTGATCGGCTTCTGCCTGGGGCCCAAGTCGCCGCTGGCGTTCTCGATGTTCGCCGACACGGCCGACTACACCGAGTGGAAAACCGGCCGCCGCGCCACCGCCATGACGTTTGCCGCCGCCACGTTCTCGCAGAAGCTGGGCGGCGCGATCGCGTCGGCGGCGATCGCGTGGATGCTGGCGGCGATGGGCTACGTGGCGAACGAGGCGCAGTCGGGCGCGTCGCAGCTGGGCATCGTGCTGCTGCTGACGGTAATCCCCGGCGTCATCGCGCTGATTGCCGCCTTCACCATGCGCTTCTACACGCTGGACAACGCCACGCTCGCGCGCGTGCAGGCCGAGCTGCTGGCGCGCAAGGCCACCGCCTGACGGCGCGCCCCCCCGAACCTTTGTTGGAGTGGATTCCATGCTAGGCCCCAGTGACAACGGCGAACGCTTCGAACTGACCAGCCCCACGGCCATGCCGCGCGCGGCCGGCTTTTTGTGGAACAAGCGGATGATGGTGCAGATCACCTGCCGCGGTTACGCCGTGGCGCAGTTCATGCAGCCGGAGCCGGCCAAGTACGCGCATGCGCCAAACCTGGAGGCCAAGACCTTCATGCAGCCGGAGCAGCCGTACTACGCGCACCATCCGGGCCGCTTCTTCTACGTGAAGGACGAGGACACCGGCAAGCTGTTCTCGCTGCCGCACGAGCCGGTGCGCGCCGAGGCCGACAGCTTCGCCTTCTCGGTCGGCAAGGGCGACATCGCCTGGCGCGTGGCCTGCGACGGCCTGGTGCTGGAGCTGAACGTGTCGCTGCCGGTGGAGGACGTGGCCGAGCTGTGGCACCTGCGCGTCACCAACACCAGCGGCCGCGAGCGCCGGCTGAGCATCTACGCGTATTTCCCCATCGGCTACATGTCGTGGATGAACCAGTCGGCCGAGTACCGCGCCGACCTGGGCGGCATCGTGGCCAGCTGCGTGACGCCGTACCAAAAGGTGGCCGACTACTTCAAGAACCGCCATTTCAAGGACAAGACGTTTTTCCTGCACGACCAGCCGCCGGTGGCGTGGGAGGCGCGGCAGGAGGCGTTCGAGGGCGAGGGCGGCCTGCACAACCCCAGCGGCACGCAGCGCGAGCAACTGGGCAACAGCGACGCGCGCTACGAGACGCCCGCCGCCGTGCTGCAGTACCGGCCCACGCTGGCCGACGGCGCATCGCAGGACTACCGCTTCGTGTTCGGCCCGGCCTTCGACGACGAGGAGATCCGCACGCTGCGCGACCGCTGCCTTGGCGCGTCCGCGTTCGCCCGCGCACGGCTGGCCTACGCCGACTACATGGCGCAGGGCCGCGGCTGCCTGCACATCGAGACCCCCGACCCGGCGCTGGACAACTTCGTCAACCACTGGCTGCCGCGCCAGGTGTTCTACCACGGCGACGTCAACCGCCTCACCACCGACCCGCAGACGCGCAACTACCTGCAGGACAACATGGGCATGAGCTACATCAAGCCCGCCGTGGCGCGCGCCGCGATGTTGCACGCGCTGGGCCAGCAGGAGGAAAGCGGCGCCATGCCCGACGGCATCCTGCTGTTCGAGGGCGCCGAGCTGAAATACATCAATCAGGTGCCGCACACCGACCACTGCGTGTGGCTGCCGGTGTGCCTGCAGGCGTACCTGGACGAGACCGACGACTACGCCATCCTCGACGCGCCGGTCAGCGACGCCAAGGGCGAGGTGCTGAGCGTGTCCGAGCGCATCACCCGCGCGATGCGCTGGCTGCTGCAGTCGCGCGACGCGCGCGGCCTGAGCTACATCGCCCAGGGCGACTGGTGCGATCCGATGAACATGGTCGGCTACAAGGGCAAGGGCGTGTCCGGCTGGCTGTCGGTGGCCACCGCGCATGCGCTGGAGCTGTGGGCCGGCATCTGCGAGGCGAGCGGCCAGCCCGCGCTGGGCAGCGAGTTCCACGCCTGCGCGCGGCAGGTCAACACGGCGGTCAACACCCACCTGTGGGACGGCGAGTGGTTTGCCCGTGGCATCACCGACGACGGCGTCACCTTCGGCATCGCCGACGACGCCGAGGGGCGCATCTTTCTCAACCCGCAAAGCTGGGCGATCCTGGCCGGCACCGCCGACGACGCGCAGCGCGAAAAAATGCTGCACGCCATCGAGCAGCAGCTGGAAACGCCCTACGGCGTGATGATGTTCGCGCCCGCCTACACCGGCATGCGCGAGGACGTGGGCCGCGTCACGCAGAAGTACCCCGGCTCGGCCGAGAACGGCTCGGTCTACAACCACGCGGCGATCTTCTACATCCACAGTCTGTACGCCGTCGCCGAACCGGAGCGCGCCTACCGCCTGCTGCGGCAGATGGTGCCCGGCCCGGACACCGCCGACTACCTGCAACGCGGCCAGCTGCCGGTGTTCGTGCCCAACTACTATCGCGGCGCCTACCACCAGTTTCCGCGTACCGCCGGGCGCTCCAGCCAGCTGTTCAACACCGGCACCGCCTCGTGGCTGTACCGCAGCGTGATCGAGGGCCTGTTCGGCCTGCGCGGCAGCCGCGACGGACTGCTCGTCGCGCCGCAACTGCCTGCGGCCTGGCGCAGCGCCAAGGCCGAGCGCGTGTTTCGCGGCGCGCGTTTCGTGGTGACGATGGAACGGCGCGCAGGCATCGCCGCCATGCAGGTGAGCGTGGACGGCCGGACGCTGGACACGCCGTGCATCACCGGCATCCGCACCGGCGCCACCTACGCGGTCGAGGTGCTGCTGCCGGGTTGATCGCAGCGGGGCGGATGCCTCATCCGCCCCGCCCGGTGCCGGCCACCATCCAGCGGTCGTGGCGCATGCGCAGCCCCAGCGTGACGGCGCGCGCGCCGAGAAAACCCAGCACGAAAGCTGCCACCAGCCAGCCCAGCCCGGCCGCGCCCGGCGGCATCGCCAGCCGCACCGCCCAGGCCAGCGGCGCAAACACCGCCAGGTTCACCACGCCGGCGCCGGCCAGGTAGCGGAAATCGCCCGCGCCGATCAGCACCCCGTCCAGCACCCACACCACCGCGCCCAACGGCACCGACACGCCGAGCAACGCCAGGCTCGGCGGCAACAGCGCCAGCACCTCGGCCGCCGGCGTGAACGCCCGCCCCAGCACCGCGCTGCACGCCAGCACCAGCGCGCCCAGCAGCATGCCGGCCTGCACGCCCCACTGCAGGCAACGCCGCCGCACCGCGCGCACGCGCTCCAGCTCGCCCGCGCCCAGGTAGCGCCCCACCAGCGCCTGCGCCGCAATCGCCAGCGCATCCAGCGCAAACGCCAGCGTGGCGAACAAGGTCAGCACGATCTGGAACGCCGCCAGTTGCGGCGCACCCAGCGCCGTGGCCACGTACACCGCCAGCAGCATCGCCGCGCGCAGCGACAGCGTGCGCAGAAACAGCCAGCCGCCTGCGGCCAGTCCCGGCAACCACCCCGCGCGGCGCGGCCAGGGACGCACACCCGCGCGCCGGGCGTGCCGGCCGATCACCACCAGGTACGCCAGCACCATCGCCCACTGCGCCAGCACCGAGCCGATCGCCGAGCCGGCCACGCCCAGACCCAGGGCGTAGATGAACACGTAGTTGAGCGCGATGTTGGCCGCAAAGCCGCCGCCGGCCACCCACAACGGCGTGCGCGTGTCCTGCAGCCCGCGCAGCAGGCCGCTGGCGGCAAACACCAGCAGCATCGCCGGCATGCCCGCCATCGACAGCCGCAGGTAGGTGACCGCCACCGCGCCCACGTCCGCCGGCGCGCCCAACGCCGCCACCAGCCACGGCGCCGCCCATCCACCGGCCAGCGCCAGCAGCACCCCCAGCCCCAGCGCAAACCACAAGCCGTCGATGCCCACCGCCAGCGCGCGCCGGCGATCGCCCGCACCCAGCCAGCGCGCCACCGCCGGCGTGGTGTTGTAGGCCAGAAAAACCATCAGCCCGATGATCGTCTGCAACACCGCCCCGGCCAGCCCCAGCCCCGCCAGCGGCACCACACCCAGGCGACCGACCATCGCCGCATCGGCCAGCAGAAACAGCGGCTCGGCCACCAGCGCGCCAAACGCCGGTACGGCCAGGCGCAGGATCTGGCGATCCATCGAGGGATGCTCGGGACGGTTGATGAGGGCGATCCGGCAACATGGGCGGGCCATGGTACACATCCCCTCTCGCGCAGGGCCGTGGCGCGGTTCGCTTTGCGGCAAAGCACGCGTCACCGCCGACACTGGTACCTTGCGGTGCTCCCCGCCACCGGAAATCCCCTTGTCGCACTACACCGGCCCCCTGCTCACCCGCCCCGTCGCCGCCGCGCTGTGCCAGGCGCACGCCGATGGCGCGCCGACATGGCAAGGCTCGCTGGACCTGGGACGGCAGGTCGACACCGTGCAACTGGCGCCGACGCACTGGCAATGGCGCAACCAGCACCACCCCTATCCCGGCGCGCTGAAGGACCGCACCATCTACTACCGCGACGGCGACGACTACGCGCCGGTGGCGCGTTTCGCCGGCTCGCTGATCAAGCTGGTGCCCACGCAATGGGGCGTGCCCACGTTCGAGATCGACGGCATCAAGATGCTGCCCACGGCCAAGGCCTCGCCGCTGGACGACGCGCGCCGCAAGGTGGCGCTGGTGGCGCCACAGGGCAAGGTGGTGCTCGATACCTGCGGCGGCCTGGGCTATTTCGCGGCGTGCTGCCTGGAGGCCGGCGCCACGCGCATCCACTCGTTCGAGAAAAACCCCGACGTGCTGTGGCTGCGCACGCTCAACCCGTGGTCGCCCGATCCGCAGGCAGCAGCCAGCGGTGGACGCCTGCAACTGCAACACGCCGATGTGGCGCAGGCCATCACGCAAGTGGCCGACGCGTCGGTGGACGCGCTGCTGCACGACCCGCCGCGCTTCGGCATTGCCGGCGAGCTGTACGCACAGGCCTTCTACACCCAGCTCGCCCGCGTACTGCGCCGCGGCGGCCGCCTGTTCCACTACACCGGCAGCCCCAACCGGCTCACCAGCGGCCGCGACGTGCCGCGCGAGGTCGCCAGGCGGCTGGACAGCGCCGGCTTCAAGGCCGAGCTGGCGCTGGACGGGGTGTTTGCCGTGCGGCGCTGAGGCCCGCCTCAAGGCGTGACCGGGCGGGCCGAAACAGGGGAAATACCCCGCATCCGGCGTGTCCCGTGGTCCGACGATGAACCCACCTGCCGCTCCCTTCCCGTGCCACGCACCACGCGGCCGCCTCGCCTGCGTGGGCCTGGGCATGACGCTGGGCTCGCATCTCACGCCGCTGGCGCGCAGTCATATCACGCAGGCCGACGTGGTGTTCGCCGGTCTTTCCGACGGCGTGGTGCAACTGTGGCTGGAGCGGATGCACCCGGACGTGCGCAACCTGCAGTCCGGCTACGCGCAAGGCAAGTCACGCATGAAGACCTACCGCGAATGGGTCGAGCTGATGATGACCGAGGTGCGCGCGGGCAAGCGCGTCTGTGGCGTGTTCTACGGACATCCGGGCGTGTTTGCCTGGTCGCCGCACAAGGTCGTGGACGTGGCCCGCGCCGAAGGTTTCGAGGCCCACATGGAGCCCGGCATCTCCGCCGAGGACTGCCTCTATGCCGACCTGGGCATCGATCCAGGCCGCTTCGGCTGCCAGCACTTCGAGGCCAGCCAGCTGCTTTTCTACGAACGCCGCATCGACCCGACGGGCTACCTGGTGCTGTGGCAGGTGGGCCTGGTGGGCGACGCCTCACTGGCGCGGCTTTCCACCGGCGCTGCCTACCGGCAGGTGCTGGTGGATCGGCTGGCCCGCGACTACCCGCTGGATCATGAGGTGATCATCTACCGCTGCGCGACGCTGCCCATCCAGGCGCCACGGGTTCAGCGCGCGGCCCTGCGCGACCTGCCGACGGTCGCGATGACGGCCGAGGAAACCGTGGTGCTGCCTCCAGCCATGCCGCTCAAACCGGATCACGCGATGCGCAAACGCCTGGCGGCGCTGGACACGGACGCCGCCATCGCCTGAACATCAGCCGGCGCGCCGCCCCGACAGCAAGAGGCGCCATCCGCATACAAGGGGAAAAACCACGTGCTCGATGCCATCGAACTCCTGCAAGCCATCGGCGCGGACGCGTCGCTGCGACACGCATCCACCGATGCGCTGGTCCATTTTCTCGATCAGAAAGGCGCGTGCGGAACATTGCGGGCCGCGGCGTCATGCGGCGACGACAAGGCCCTTTATGCCGCTCTGGGGCAGGCGCCCCTGCACAAGCCGCAGATCACGCACGCGCCCTACAACGACGACGAAGGGGATGATGACGAGCGCCCGTCCCTTCCGCCCGATCAGCCCCCGCCCCCACCGGCGCGCCCGTAAATCGCAAGCATGCGCCTGCCGGGCCACCGTGCGTCGATGCTCGCCTGTGCGGCCCTGGTCGTCGGCCTGATCGCCGGTGCCGCGCAGGCCGACACGCCGATAGCCGACCCGGCGGCTTTTCTCGCGCAGACCGAGCAATGGCGCTCGAAGGATCACCCGCGCTTCGTGCGCATGCTGGCGCAGATCCATCGTGAATCGCCACGCCTGAGCCCCGCCGAACAGTGGCACCTGCGTTATCTGGACGCCTGGCAAACCGCGTTTCAAGGCGACTACGCCGAGGCGGATGAGCAACTGCGCGCGGTGGCGGAACGATCCGGCGACGTGACGCTGGCGGCCAAGGCCTCGGCGCTTCGCCTCACCGGCCTGGGCTTCACCCGCCAGTACGAGGCGGCGTTCGTGCTGGCCAACCAGTTGGCGGCCGACCTCCCGCGCATCAAGGACCCGCTGGCGCGCTACCTGGTCCTGTTCAACCTGTCGCAATCGATGATCCTGGCCGGCAAGCGTGACGTGGCGGTCGGCTACGCGCGCATGATGGAGGACACGCTGCCACCGGGCGAAAGCCTGTGCGCACCACGCTCGCTGCAGATCACCGCCCGTTACGACAGCCCGCAGCTCACCGCCTCCAGCCCCGAGTTGCGACAGGCCATCGCGCTGTGCCGGGCGGCCGGTCAACCGGTGTTCGTGGAAACGCTGCAGCTGGTCATGGCCGACGTCCAACTGCGCGCAAACCAGCCGGACAAGGCACTCGCCCTGCTCGACCAGATCGTGCCGGGCATCGAGAGAAACCAGTTCTACTCGCACCGGGAGTCGGCCGACGTGCTGCGGGCCAAGGCGCTGCTGAAACTCGGCCAGATCGAAAAAGCCAGGGAGGCGGCGATGAAGGCACTGTCCCTGAGCGATCCCAACGACATCAGCGAGGCGCTCAGGGACGCCTACGACGTGCTCTACATGGTCGAGAAAAAGCGCGGCAACAGTGCCGCCGCGCTGGCCTATTTCGAGCGCTACGCCGCCCAGGACAAGGGCTATCTCGATGCCGAGAGCGCCCCGGCGCTGGCCTACCAGACCGTACAGCAACGCCTGCTCGCCACCCGACTGGAAACCGAGGAGCTGGCAAGACAGAACGCCACGCTGCGACTGCAGAAGGCGCTCGACGCCAAGGCCGTGGAGACAGGGCGGCTTTACATCGCGCTGCTGCTGGTGATCGTGGCATCCATCGCATTGTGGCTTTACCGGCTGAAGCGGTCGCAACTGCGGTTCAAGCGGCTGTCGCATCACGACAGCCTCACCGGCATCTTCAATCACCAGCACTTCATGGAGGAGGCCGCGCAGGCATTGCTGGCGCTGGAAAAGCGCGCCATGGGTGCGTGCCTGATGTTCATCGACCTCGATTTCTTCAAGCAGGTCAATGACACACACGGGCACGCGCTGGGCGATGCCGTGCTCCGGCAGACCGTCGCCATCTGCCAGCGGGAGTTGCGTGACGCGGACCTGTTCGGCCGGCTGGGCGGCGAAGAGTTCGGCATCCTGCTGCCCGCGTGCTCCCGCAACCAGGGGCTGCACATCGCCAACCGCCTGCGCCAGGCCATCAGCGCCGCCCCGATGGGTCACGGCGCATGCCTGGTGACGATCTCCGCCAGCGTGGGCCTGGCCTCCACCGACGTATCCGGCCACGTGCTGCAGCGTTTGTGCATGGAGGCGGACGCGGCGCTGTACCGCGCCAAGCGCGCCGGGCGCAACCGCGTCCACGCCGATATCGACGTGGACGCCGACCGCCTGGCCGAGGCCTGAGCGCCGCATCCCCACGCGCCCTCGACATTTCGGCGTCTACGCTGCGGCGGTTGATCCGCCGGGACGGAACGTGCCCGTCTTCTCCCTACCGAGGCAGCCACCATGCATCCATCCGCCGTACCGCGCCGCTCCGTCGTGGCAAACGCCATCTACGGCCTGCTCAACCCGATCCCCTACGGCTTTTTCGTCGCCGCGCTGGTCTTCGACATCCTCTACGCACGCACCGACGTGGTGCTGTGGGGCAAGGGTGCGGCGTGGCTGATCGCCATCGGCCTGGTCATCGCCATCGTGCCTCGGCTGATCAACCTGGTGCAGGTGTGGATCACCTCGCGCCTCGCCGCGCGACGCGTCGAGAAGGTGGATTTCTGGCTCAACCTGGTCGCCATCGTGGCGGCGATCGTCAACGCCTTCGTGCACAGCCGCGACGCGTACGCGATCGTGCCGGCCAGCGTGTGGCTGTCGGCGTGCACGGTATTGCTGCTGTCCATCGGCCAGGTGCTGATGGCCGTGGAGTGGACTCTTGCGGGAGAACGGGCATGAACATGCGTATCCACGCCGGCGCCTGGGCACTGGCCCTCGCGATGGTGCTCGGCGGCTGCGCCGACAAGGCCTCGTTCGAGCCGGCGCAGCAGTCGGGCGACAACCCCACCCTGCCGAAGGCGGAGAACTTCCTGGTGCCGCCGATGCAGGTACCGGAGAAAGCCGGCTGGCCATCGGGCCAGACGCCGAAGGTGGCCGCCGGATTGCGCATCGAGAAGATCGCCAGCGGCCTGCAGCACCCGCGCCAGCTGTACGTGCTGCCCAACGACGACGTGCTGGTGGTGGAGTCCAACGGCCCCGGCACCGAACCGGTCACCACGCCCAAGCAGTTGATCGCCGGCAGGTACAAGAACACCTCCGGCAAGGGCGGCAAGGGCGGCAACCGCATCACCCTGCTGCGGCGAGCTCCCGGCGGCGGGGAGTGGCAAAAGCACGTCTTCGTCGAACACCTGAACTCGCCGTTCGGCGTGCAACTGGTGGGCGACACGCTGTACGTTGCCAACACCGACGGCATCGTGGCGTTTCCGTATAGGGACGGCCAAACGCAGATCACCGCGCCGCCGCGCGATTTTGCCGACCTGCCCAACACCATCAACCACCACTGGACCAAGGCCCTGCTGGCCAGCCCCGACGGCAGCAAGCTGTACGTGGGCGTGGGCTCCAACAGCAACATCACCGAAAACGGCCTGGACGTGGAATACCGCCGCGCCGACGTGCTGGAGGTGGACGTGGCCAGCGGCGCCAGCCGCATCTATGCCAGCGGCCTGCGCAACCCCACCGGCCTGCAATGGGAGCCGACCACCGGCAAGCTGTGGGCGGTGGTGAACGAACGCGACGAGATCGGTGCCGACCTGGTGCCCGACTACCTCACCTCGGTGCGCGAGGGCGGCTTCTACGGCTGGCCCTACAGCTACTACGGCCAGCACGTGGACACCCGCGTGAAACCGCAGCGCCCCGACCTGGTGGCCAAGGCCATCAAGCCCGACTACGCCATCGGCTCGCACGTGGCCCCGTTGGGCCTGCTGATCTCCACCCGCAACGCCCTGCCCGCGCCGTACCAGAACGGCGCCTTCATCAGCGAGCACGGCAGCTGGGACCGCTCGCCGCTGAGCGGCTACGCCGTGGTCTTCGTCGCCTTCGACCACGGCATGCCGACAGGCAAGCCGCAACCGGTCGTCACCGGCTTCCACTCCGACGACGAAAAGCATCTGTACGGCGCGCCGGTGGGCCTGGTGCTGGACAAGCAGGGCGCCCTGCTGATCGCCGACGACGTGGGCGACGCGGTATGGCGCGTAACGGCAACACCATGACGCCCGCCACGCCGCCTGCCTGCCGGCGAGCGATGCGCTTGCTTTTTTGTAGGAGCGCACTTGTGCGCGATGCTCTTGCTTTTGATGGTGGATACAGAGCAAGAGCTTTCGCACTCCTTGCGGAGCGCGAGCCACTTTCTCTTGGGTGACCAAGAGAAAGTGGCCAAAGAGAAGGCCACCCCGCTTGGCGCTTGCCGGGCGTGTGCCCGGCAAGTTCGTGACTCGGGGCCGGGCTTTTCGATCGGGCATCGGGCAACTGCGTCCTGCGTTGCCTCAACTCCGGCATCCATGCCGTCGCCTGCCCGAGCGAAAAGGCATCGACATCCATGTCGATGCCCGCTTCGCGGCCTGATCGTCCCCGACTCACCGCCGCACAGGGGAGTGAAGAGCCCCCCCTCTCCCCAGCCCTCTCCCCCGCAAAGCGGGGGAGAGGGAGCCAAGAGCCAGAGCAGGAGCGAAAGCCAGAGCTTCCACGCCGCGAGCTTTTCGCAGTGGCGCAGCCACTGCGTACCGAGTGCGCGCCACGATGGCGCGCGCCGTTAAGGGGGCCCCTCTGCAGCGGCGGGCGGGCGGAGGAAAAGCCCGAAGGGTGGCCGGCATGGACGCCGGCCAGTTTGTCGTCAGCACAGGATGTGCTGTCGACAAACCCCGTAGCCCGCACGCGTACCTCGCGGGCAGGATGCCCGCGAGGCGCGGAAGCGGGGTGGCCTTTCTCTTTGGCTACTTTCTCTTTGGCCACGCAAAGAGAAAGTAGCTCGCGCTCCGCAAGGAGTGCGAAAGCTTTTGCCTTGGCCTTTCAAAAGCAAGAGCATCGCGCACAAGGTGCGCTCCTACAAAAAGGCGTGAGCACGAGCATCGCGACTGAAAGCCGCGCCCGCAAAAAGGCGCGGGCGGAGGCATCGCGGGCGCCCGGGGGAGCGATGTTGCTGGGGGCTACCTTGCAGCCAGCCGGGCCGCGTAGAGCGCCGCGCCGTAGTGGGGGGCGTGTTGCGGGGCGTGCAGGGCGAAGTCCGGGCTGGCGGTGCGCAGGGCATTGGTGAAGGGCGCCAGCAACAGGTCGCCGGCGTTGAAGGCGCCGCCGGAATAGGACACCGGCACCGCCTCGCCCGGCGCGAAATCCAGCGCCACGCGCAGCGCGTCGACAATCGCGGCCAGTTCGCGGCCGGCGTCGTGGAAGATGGCCAGCGATGCCGCGTCGCCGGCATTGGCCGCCTCGGCCACCTGCTGCGAGAGCTGGGCCAGGTCACCGCGGGCGCAGCCGTCGCCGCCGTAGACGTGGGCGCACAGGTCGAGGTCGTTGTCCAGTTTCAGGTGCGCGTTGAGGATGGCGTGCAGCGGCCCCTTGGGCAGGCGGCCGTCGCTCATGCGCGAGTA
>Ga0222427_101231_pt1 | contig 13018 bp, 12 predicted proteins | sample 2B20Ametagenome_FD_182890 | JGI IMG/M metagenome (GOLD analysis project Ga0222427, IMG submission 182890) | Enriched microbial communities from leaf-cutter ant dump, University of Wisconsin, Madison, United States - 2B20A (version 2) | ecosystem: Environmental > Terrestrial > Nest > Insects nest...
TGACGCGGCGCCTGGCGGAGGCCATCACCGCCCCCGAGCGGTCCATCGTCATTGCATTGCAGAGCCATACTTCCGCTGAAGATCAGCCCTCAACTCGACCTTGACCGGTAATTCGAGGTCTCCATCTCCCATGGAACGACCGCGTTCAGCTTCTCGAGCGGGTCGCCGGCTTCGCTCAGCCGCGCATAACGCTCGTCAACGTCCCAGAAACCGGCCTGCCCGCATCCTCCGCCTCCATGCAAATCAGCATGGCAATCGAATCAAATCCCGGCCGAAAACGCGAGGTAATTCGAGGTCTCCATCTGGGATAATCGGTTCTTTGCGTCGGGCCATGGGAAACATTCTCCTTTCTTCCCACTATGCCCGCCCTGACACGAAATCCCTGATAGTCCCATGGCGTTGACGATCTCGCGCATCGACCATGAACGCGGTCGGCCCGTCCTTCTGGCGGCGGGAAGACGATGTTCGATCAGCCGCCTCTCTGCATCCGTCAAATCGGTCTGGTATCGCGTCGTCGGACGGCTATGCTGCTCGCGAGTGGTCGGGGTCCACATGATCATCTCCAAGAAGGTCGCAACTCCTTGGAATCATCCAAACCCCGGCTACTCAACCTCTTTCGAAACGGCCTTTAAGTCGGCAAGCCTAAAAATAGGTGATAAACTAATAATTTTGGAAACGAGCGCACCTTGATGATTCGTTTGTGTTTTCTGAAAAATACGTAGGAGGTAACTCCTGGCTGTGCCAAAGCCGATGCCAAGGTTTTTAGCGCTATCCCGTAGGTTGAAGCCTTTTGCGAGCATCTGGCACAGATCCGCTTCCCGTTTTGTCAGGCCATAGACCGATTGAAGAATATCGACTGGGACAAGTAAATTATCATCACAAAGTCCGCCGAATACGACTAACCGGTTGTTCCTGAGCCAAAGCTCAGTATCGGATTCATTACTCCATAACCGAAAGACGTGAGCAACAATGGTTTCACGTACGCCGTCAGCATTGCTCAGTTCGTTGATCACCGTGGACGAGGATCGACTATCCCTCACCAACGGTGTCAGATACTCCTTCAATCTGCGTCTGATAGACATATCTCCATTCTTGAAACCCTCCTGCATCAAACCACTTCTAAGCATATACTGGTTTGCGGAAATGACCTCCATGTCATAATCAACCACAGCTGCAGGTATTCCAAGCGCTCCTATGGCATTAGTGATCGACATAGCAATTGACTCCGTTATTTCCATAGATAAATATAGAGACTTAGCTATATGCCGATAGTATTTATTAATAATATCTATTATGCTATTGGGAAAATGGCCGGATGAATTCAATCTATAAAACCCAACAACAGCAACTACCCCTCGAGATAATGTCAATACCGAAAGGACCTCGTCACTCTCGCTGAATTCGAAGCCTTCTCCCTTGATATTTTTATCTTGACGTGAAGCATGGTATATTTCAGGAAGTAAGTCTCTCAACAGCTTAAACCCACTCATTGTGTGATTTGATCCGATCCATCTTACAGATTTTATAAAATCAATACTGCGATTCCATCTTTCTGTTCCGGACGAGGGAAAACCCTTGGAGCTATTCACCCCAACACGCTGCGATGTATAGATATATCCGCCATCTGCACCGATGCGGTCGCAAATCTCATCTAATACATGAGACCATTTATCGGGATGTATTGCACTCTCTTCGATTAATAAAAGTATATTAGTCATTAATAAAATACCGAGAGAATAAGAACCTCGATGAGAATAGATAAAAATCTAGAAAGATGAATAAGTGTCATCAGAAGCCGCCGATCTTTATGATTTTCGAAATTGATTTGGTTCCTGTATCCGCCATTAGGAGATGTTATCTTTCCCGATGATGCTGACAAGCGGATACAGCCATATGGCAGGGAACACGATGGATGTATGCTTGGTGTCGCGCGAGACCGAGCAACGAAGCTGAAAACTTGGGTAAGTGTGAGCGAAGTCTCAAAGGAACGGCCTGCTCCTGCGTTACTTCAGAACACCGGCCCAGATTCTTGTATACAGGGCCTGGACCTGCGGCGGGCATGTGGTGGTGAAATGGCCGTTCGTCTCGAATTCCTTGGGGATGACGACCTCCGGCGCGTCCTTCATGTCGGCCGGCAGGAAGGCCTCTGAACCCCTTGATCGCATTGGCGTAGCGGGCGAAGACCGAGGTCAGCGCGGCGTTTTCCGGCTCCATCAGGATCATCGGCGGATCAAACGTAGAGTGCGACCGATGCTGGGCTTCAAGTCATTCTCCTCGGCGGTCGTCACCCTGGCCGCATCGAGATGGTTCATATGATGCGAAAGCGACAGGGCCGTTTCGCCTTCAACCTGGCACCCTCACTCAAGGAACAGTTCGAGACAATCGCCGTCTGAATTGCGTCCGCAGAAACGATGCCATTCACTGACACCAGAGTTTGCAACACAACCAGGTAAAGCCCGACACGATCGACGCAACTGTCCTCGCGAAGCTCAACGCCTCGGGCTGGTGTCGTCTAGACGGTCGGGAGCGGATGCGAACGAATCCTGTGCTGCCGTCTTCTGTTCCGAAAGCCGCAGCGCCGCGGGGCCTGGGCCACGCATATAGTGCTTTTCAGGCTGGTAGCCACCTGCCCACCTAAAGCGGAAGATATATCGACGAAGATAGGAAAGCGGAAACTTCTCAGCCATCACTGGGCATGCTCCAATCCGATTCGAGCATAGCTCTCGTGCGGCGCATCGTTCGATTTCATCAAGGCCACCATCAGCCGCATCATCCGTGCCTCTGTACTGGCGTCCTCGACAGGCCGTTCCTGTGACGAGTCCTCAGCCAGATCGTAGAGTCTCGTATCGTTCTCGAGCAGCGCGCCAGGTCCATAGCCATTATACATTGGCGAACGGTGGATCACTGGCACTTTCAGGAGAGGCGCGTTCTTGGTCCAGTCGAAAGGCGCCACTAGTGTCGCAGTTTCCAATTCCTCAGAAGTAAACGGTTCGGTGATGTGTGTCGGCATTAGGGTATATTGGTAGATTTCCTGGCTTGGGAGATCATGGGGAAATCGATGATAGGTGAACCGGCCATCGGTGACATTTACCGCGCCGCCGAAATAGCCGAAGATGACGGCCTCGCGTCCGTTCTCGGCCAGAAGCGAACGTCCCTGCATTTCGGGCGCCGATACAATATCCCACAGGTCGAGGAAGGTGGGCGCGAGATCGATGGACTGGGTCAGCCGATCAACGCGACCGCTGCCGGGATTGCGTGGATCGTGAACGAAGAGCGGAATGTGCGCGATCTCCTGATAAAGGTGCATCCGGTTCTTGGCCCAGAAGTCGTGTTCGCCAAGAAGGAATCCATGGTCGGTCGTGACGATCAGGGCGGTGTCCTTCCACATATCGTGGGCATCGAACTCGTCCAGCAGACGACCCAAAAGTTCATCGCACAGAGCCACTAGCGCGTAGTAATTGGACCGCAATTCTTCGGCTTCCGTCGGCAAGTCTGCAACCCGGCCATAGCGTGGCCAGTCATGGATTCCGCCGTTCCAGCCTGTGTCAAAGGCGCTCTTGAAACGGGCCGGTGCGTAAAAAGGTTCGTGCGGGTCGAAAGTCTCGATTTGCAACAGCCAATCGTCCGCGTCGCGATTGGCCTCGAGGAATTCGAGGCCGGCCGCGAAGCACTGCACGGAAGGAAAATCCTTCTCCTCCCGGATGTACTCGCGGTTGATGATATGGGACTTGCGCCTGGGCGTCTCGTCGAAGGAGGCAAGCTGCCTCGCACTGTATTTCTGCCGCAGTTGTTCCCAAGACGGATTGACCAAGGCTTTCCAAGGGTCGCTTTCCTGCCCGCGGATGAATTCGAAGGTGGAATAGCGGTTGTGATAGGTCGCACCGCCATCTTCCCAGTAGTGATAGTGATCCGTCACGAGGTGCGAATGGACGCCTTTTTCCTTCAGGAGTTCCGGAAAGGCGTTGTCGAACGGCTCAAGTGGCCCCCAGCTTCGATGCAGGAAGCTGAGATGGCCCGACATCATGTCTCGCCGCGCCGGCATGCAGGGCATGGAACCCACATAGTGTCGGTCATAGGTGCGGGCGCGCGCGGCAAGCCGGTCAAAGTTCGGCGTCGGCACGCGCTTGCCGCCATAAGGGCTCAGCATGTGCCGGTTGAGCGAATCGAAGAGAACAAAAACTGTTTTCACGAGAACTCCGATCTGTTTGGCTGCAAGTATCGGGGAAATAGTCAGCCGTCAGTGATGTTCTTAAAGCGCGCGCCGGTCGCTCGCGCCTGCCGAACTTGTTGGAGAAGACCGGTCAGATATTCGACCTCTGCCGGCCTTTGCGCATAGAGGTTGCGACGTTGGGAGATGTCGCGATCGAGCTCGAAAAGTTGAGCGGGTTGGTCGTCGTCGTCGTAACAGCGCAATTCCTTCCACCAGTCGGGCTCTGGGTAGGTTGCGCCGATCGGCGCCTCAATCAGAACCCATTTGCCCGCCCTGCCTACGAATACGCCAACGCGGGAATGCTGGACCGAGAATTCGCGCGTCGGCATGTCGCTCGCGCCCGTTAGAAGCGGGAGCATAGAGATGCTGTCGGTAGCCGCGCCGGCTGGGCATGGCACCCCGGCGGCATCTAGGACAGTGGCCATCAGGTCGACCAGGCTCACGACATGTGGACAGGTCGTACCGCCCTTGATCCGGGCCGGCCAAGAGACCAGCAGTGGGACCCTGTGGCCGCCTTCCCATGCGTCATGCTTCACGCCGCGTAGGTCGCCCATGCTGTAATGGCCGGTGCGCCGCGCGCGCTCGAAAGCGCCCTCGTCGTCGAGCGTCGCGAATTCGGGGCCATTGTCGCTGGTGAACACAAAGATGGTGTTCTCCAGTAGTCCGTTCTGCGCCAGCGCCGCCCGGATTTGTCCGACGAGGTCGTCTATCTCGCAGACGAGGTCGCCATAGCTGCCCAGCCCCGAGCGTCCAACAAACTCGCGGTTCGGCGTGACCGGCGAGTGCGGCGCGGTCAGCGGGAAGTAGAGGAAGAACGGGGTTCCATGGCTCTTGCCGCACGGACCGTGGCGGCGAATGAAATCGGCCGCTCGGGCGGTAAACATAGGAAGCATCGCCTCGTGCGACCAGCCCGGCGTAGCCAGTCCTTCGTTGCCGTAGAGGCGGTCTGGCTTGGGTTCGCACGGCGTGCCGATGATGCGATCCCCTTCTATCCAAGCATAGGGAGGGAAGTTTGGCACATCTACGCCGAAATACTCGTCGAAACCCCGGTCGATAGGCCCACCGGTTATGGGACGGTCGAATAGGATTTCCGTACGTCCGAATTCCTCGCGTTTAGCATTGGTTTCGTACTCCGTGTCGCCATAGATGAAGGTCTCGTTTACGCCACGACCGCTGCGCGTAGGCCAGCGCCAACCTAAGTGCCACTTGCCGACGCAAAGCGTGTCGTACCCGCCGTCGCGCAGCGTTGTGGCGATCGTTGCCTGGCCATCCTCGATCATCGGCTCGTCCCACATGCCGACGATGCCGTCCTTCAGCCGCGATCGCCAGTTGTATTCTCCAGTCAGCAGGCTGTAGCGGCTCGGCGAACAGATCGACGACGTTGCATGGGCGTCGGTGAACGCCATTCCCTCTTCGACAAGCGCGTCGAGATTGGGCGTCGGGATCTTCGAAGCCGGCCAAAAACGGCGGAGGTCGCCATAACCCAGATCGTCGGCGAGAATCAGGACTACATTCGGTGGTCCGGCGACTGGATTGGCCATTACGCGTCGCCCCTTGTCACCGGTCATAGATTGGCCCTTTCGTTGAACGCATCGGCGAGGAGCGCAAATCCGAGAATGATCCAGGCTAGCGCCAATGTCGGCGCAAGCACGTAGAGTGGCGACAGTTGGATATAGGGCAACCCGGACTGAAGGAGACTCCCGAGCGACGCGCTCGGCGGCTGGATGCCGACACCGAGGATGCTCAGTCCGCCTTCGATGAACACCGCATCCGCCATCGCGATCACCGCGGCGACGAAAAGCCCGTCGCTGACGTTAGGCAGGATGTGCCGCCACAGGATACGCCAGCGGGTCGCCCCCAGCGACTGGACGGCGACGATATAGTCTCGTGACATCTGCGTGAGCATTCCCCCACGTGCGAGGCGACCGAAGACCGGGATGTTCAGCACCGCGATCGCCACGAGAACAGCGCCGAAGCCGGCGCCCATGATGAAGGCGAGCGTCAGGCCAAGGACCAGCGTCGGGAATCCTAGCAGGACGTCGAAGAGCCGCGCCGTCAGTTGTCCCAATTTCGGAGACAGCACGCCGAAAAGCCCAAGGACGATACCGACGCCGGCGCCGATCGGAATGGCGGTGAATGCGAGGACTAGGTCAAGGCGCACCGCGTAGACCAGCCGCGAGAATATGTCTCGGCCGACCTGATCGGACCCGAGGAGATGTGCGAGAGACGGCGCGGCGAAGGATTCCAGCGACTGCTCGTCGAGGTCGTACGGCGCGATGGCCGAAGCGAAGATCGCAACCAGGACCGCGACCAGAACCATTGTCGCGCCGATAAGGCCGGAATAGCTCGTAAGAAAGCCGAGTCGTCCCACGAAGGAGCGCGCAAGGCGGCTCGCGGGCGTCGATGGCGCCTGGCCCGGACCGACCGCGGTGGTTGAAGGCGGGCTCAAGACAGCCTCACTCGCGGGTCGATCGCGGCAAGCGCGACTTCGGAAAGAAGCTGCATGACGATCGCAACGCACACAGAAAACAGCACGAGGTCCTGAACCACGAAATAGTCCCGGTTCATGATGCTGGTGGTCAACAACTGGCCGAGACCGTTTCGTGCGAACAGCGCCTCGATCAGAACGGCGCCACCCAGAAGTCCACCGAAGCGTATGCCGATCACCACAATCGCGGTGGACAGAGAGTTCTTGAGGATATGCACCCCTACGATCCTCTTGTTGGAAAGACCCTTCGCCCGCGCGGCGCGAACGTAATCCTCTTTCATCTGCTCCCGCATCTTCGATTGCAGCAGCCGCCCGACCACGGCCGAATGAGGGATCGCGAGCGCCAGCGACGGCAGCACCAGCGCTTTCAGCGCATAGTCCGGGTTCCTAGAGAAGTCGCCTGCGCCGCTGATCGGGAGAATATTGGGAAAAAGCACACCGAATACCACGAGCGCCAGAACGGCGGTCACATAAGTCGGCAGGGCGAGAAAGACGGAGAACAGGGTATCCAGCGTCACCCGCAACCGGGGCAAACGGCTGGCACCCCCGAGGATGCCCAACCCCACCCCCATCACGCACATCAGCACGGTCGCCGAAAGGGCAAGCTGAAGGGTGTTCCCGAAGCTCGCGCCGATCATGGTCGAGATCGGCTGGTGAAAGACTAGGGAATCGCCGAGATCGCCGGTGAGGACGCCTTTCAGCCAGCTCAGATATTGCACGAGCGGCGGCCGGTCCAGGCCGAGCTGCTGGTTGATGAGCTTCAGCGTTTCCGCATCCGCATCCGGCCCGGCCAGCACGGCAGCCGGATTCCCCGGCGCCATCTTCATGAGAATGAAGATAAGCGCCGAGGCGCCCCAAATCGTGAGGAGCGCCGCAGGGAGTCGTCTGGCTAGGTAATGCAGCATCGATGTCAAGCGCCCGAGAATGAGCTTGGAAGGATGTATTGGAAGGCGTTTGTCGTCTTGAGATCATCGAGACCTGGAACGGTGACTATCGGCGGCTGGACCGCCACGCTTGGTAGGTTGAACGCCTGCTCGACCAGATATTGCCCAAGATTGGTGTTAGCTGCGGCCTGCGCTTCGCCGGACGCAGCTGTCGCCGCCGCGATCAGGTCCTTGAACTCCTGGCTGTCGAAATGGGTGCCGCCACCGGGCCTCAGATGCAGCGTGGCCGTCGCACATGCAACCTCGGAGAGGCTGCCGAAGCCGGTCTTGTGGAGGAAGCACGTCCCGAGCGTGAGGGAAGAGTTGCGGGCGTTGAATTCAGCGCCGTCGATGATCTGCGGCTCAACGGCGAATCCGATCGCCTCCAGGTTGTTCCGGACGATGTCGAAGACCGAACGGTTTACCAGATCCGCGCCGTTCACAGTGACCGGCAGCTTCGTTCCCGCCAACCCGAGTTTCGCGATTTCGGCTTTCGCCGTCTCGGGATCATATTTCCAGTAGTTCGAAAGCTCCTCGCTCCAGCCTGGCGTTCCTTGCGCCCACCAGAGAGATGTTGCCGTTCCCGCGCCGCGGAAGACCTGCTTGTTAATGCGCTCCCGGTCAATCGACTTCGCCACGGCCTGACGCGCGGCAATATCGTTGAACGGCGCGGCGGAGGCGTCGAGCCCGACGACATAAGCTTCCCGTCCACCGGAATTCACGACGTTGAAGCCCGGACCGACCGTCGCGACATCAAGGAAGGTAAGCCCGAAGATCGCGTCGGCACGTCCCGACCGGAGTGCCGCGATGAGGGCCTGCGACTCGCGTATGATGAGAATCTCGATGGTCTTTACCTCTGGGGAGCCACCCCAGTGGTCGGGATTGGCTTCGAGCACGATCGAATTGCCCGGCTGGTAAGATTTCCAGATATAAGCTCCGGTGCCAACGACGTTCTGTCCCCCTTCGATGTGGGAGAAAGTTTCCTTGTCGACGATCGGCGTCAATTCGAAAAGCTCGAACATACGACCCGTCGGCTCGGACAAGGTCAAACGGACCGTTGCATCATCGATCGCCTCGGCCGAGGCAATGATCTGGGCGAGTGAGCGCAACTGCGACAGATTCTCAGGAACCGCCGCCTGCTGGAGCGAATAGATTACATCCGCAGCCGTCAAAGCGCGGCCGCTGTGGAATTTCGCATCCTTGCGCAGGCGTAGCGTTATCTCCTTGGAATCCGCGCTCGTCTCCCAGGATTCGGCCAGCCTCGGCTGTGGCTGGTGATTCTCGTCGAACACCGTCAAGTTGTCGAAGACAAGACGTTCGTAGAGCTGGTTGAAATTGTTGGCCTGCATGACCGCGTTCAGGATCGGGTCGCCGGTCTGCGCTAGGGTGACCGTCGTCTTTCCCTGGGCCGCCGCTCTCGACGCGACAAACCCTGAAGGAACCATTGCGGCGACGCCCGCCGCAAGCGATAATCCGAGCAGCTTGCGCCGTGTGGTATTGGAACCGTTCATCTTCTCTCCTCCCATTCTGTATCGTTTAGCTTCGACCGGAGGCCGCCGGCTCCGGGAAATGACAGGCCGCGCGATGTTCGCCGGATGGCCTGACCGGTTTCAGCCTCGGCAGTTCCGAGGAGCAATCCGCGACGTTCACATCGGCTTTGGACAAATCGCGCTTGCGGAAGCAGCGCGTATGAAAGGCGCATCCCGACGGGGGCGCAATCGGGCTCGGCGCGTCGCCCTCGAGCCGGATCATGCCGGTGCGATCCCGTTCCGGATCCGGTTCGGGAACCGCCGACAGCAACGCCCGCGTATAAGGGTGGCGCGGTTCCTCGAATATCTGGCGCGTCGACCCGATCTCCACGATCCGCCCGAGATACATCACCGCCACCCGGTCGGCGAGGTGGCGGACCACCGAAAGGTCATGAGCGATAAACACCAACGAAAGATTGAACTCTTCCTGCAGATCGGCGAGCAGATTCAAGATCTGCGCCTGGATCGAAACGTCGAGCGCCGATACGGGCTCGTCGCAGATGAGAATCTTGGGGTTGAGGGCGAGCGCGCGGGCTATGCCGATGCGCTGCCGCTGACCGCCCGAAAACTGCTGCGGATAGCGGTGACCGTGTTCCGGCCGAAGCCCTACGATCTCCATCAGTTCGGCAACGCGCCCCGCCCGCTGCCTGAGCGGAACTACGTCCGGGTGGATCGCGAACGGTTCGCCGATAAGTTGGGCGACCGTCATCTTCGGATCAAGCGATCCGTATGGGTCCTGCATGATGAGTTGGACATCGCGGCGCAGCCGCCTGCGCTCCTGCCCGGCAAGGGTGGTAATGTCCCGTCCCTCGATACGAATCTGTCCTCCAGACGGCTCCTCCAGAAGCGTGAGAAGCTTTGCCAGGGTCGATTTTCCGCATCCTGACTCGCCAACAAGGCCCAACGTCTCGCCCCGCCTGACGCTGAACGTAACATCCTGCACCGCCTTCACGGCGGCCTCCGTGCCGCCGAACATACGACGACGGACGAAAGACTTGCTGAGATGATCCACTTCGATGGCGGTCGGGATGCTCTCAGGACCCAAGAGGTTCATGCACCACCTCCAAGGCGAAATGACATGCGCTTTCCCGGCCAGGCGCGACCGGCTGTAGCAGCGGTCGCATACTGTCGCAGACTGGGCTTCTGGCCCGTTGGCAGCGAGGGTGAAATGCGCAGCCGGAAGGAAGTTGCAGCAAGCTTGGCGGTGCGCCGGGAATCGCGCGCAGACGCTCGCCATTGCTTTCGAGCCGCGGGATCGCAGCAAGAAGGCCTCGCGTGTAGGGATGGGCGGGGCCTCGATAGAGGCTTCTCGCGTCGCTCGTTTCGACGACGCGGCCGCCATACATGACCACGACCCGGTTGGCGACCTCCGCGACTACACCGAGATCGTGGGTGATGAGAACAAGGCCCATCTGCGTCTCGCGCTGAAGCTCGGCGAGGAGATCCATGATCTGCGCCTGAACCGTGACATCGAGCGCTGTCGTGGGTTCATCGGCAATCAAGACGTCCGGTTCGAGCGCGATCGCCATCGCGATCATCGCACGCTGCCGCATGCCCCCGGAGAATTCGTGAGGATAGTCCCTTGCCCGCCGCGCCGCCGCCGGGATGCGCACCCGATCCAGAACGTCGATGGCACGACGCATGGCTTCGCCGCGCGAAAGGCCGAGATGGACGCGAAAGTTTTCCGCGATCTGCCAGCCTACGGGAAAGACCGGATCCAAGGCCGATAGTGCGTCCTGGAACACCATCGAAATCGCTTTTCCGCGATAGGCCCGGCGACGCTTTTCTCCCAGCAGAAGAAGATCCTCGCCACGGTAGTGGATGCTGCCCTGTACAATGCGGGCGGGGGGTGATTCCAGAATCCCCATGATGGCCTGGGCCGTAACGCTCTTGCCCGAGCCGGATTCCCCCAGGATCGCCAGCGTCTCGCCGCGCGCGACCGACCACGACGCGCCGTCAACCGCCCGAACAGAACCGCCGCGCAGGCCGAATTCAACCACCAGATTTTCGACAGCAAGAACCGGCCCCGCTACTGCGCGCCCAACTTCTGCAAGGCATTCGCTTTCAGCCATGTAAGCGCGCCCAGCCGCCCTCGACACGCCGCGCCGTATAGTAGACACGCGGTGCTCGACAAAGGCCCGCTCGTGGAAGGCTCAGCGCAAGATGCAGGACACTACCGGAAACTGTTCGCATTTTGTTGATAAAGGTTCAATGGATTCAGAGCGAGGGCGTTAGCAGCTACCTTTGACTACCTCACAGTGGGATTACAGTCCAATATCGTATTCACATTCATCGATGCGATTTTCGAATGACTCCTATGATGTTGAGCCGTCAGGCCGATGCATTCGATGTGGTGAACTTGCTAAGGAGAAAATAGATTTTTAATATCACTATCGGGATATCAATTCATTTTGGCATGACATGCGACGCACCCATATCGTTTTCCTGAAGGTTGCCGAGGTAGGGAACCTGACTGCCGCATCACGCGCCTTGAATGTCGCACAACCAAGCGTGACGAGGATGATTAGTAAGCTGGAGGAGGAGTTCGGCGCGGCTCTTTTCAATCGGCTTCCACGCGGGATGGAACTGACACCCGCAGGCCATACCCTGAGGGCGCATCTGCAGGAAATGAGTGCGGTCTACGACCGAGCCAAGAAAGATGTCGAAGCAGTTCGGAGCGGCTACTACGAAACGGTTCGGGTCGGCGTTAGCGTGGTGTTCCAAACCGCATTCCTTATCCCGCTGATCGCCGCTCTGCGGGCGCGTTTCCCCAACACTTCCCTTGAAATCCGTACAGGCCCGAGCGAAACGCACGTAGCGGCGGTGAAGGCCGGAGAGCTCGACATCGCGCTGGCGGCGGTAACCCCGGAATTCAACCACCCTAGCCTTGACACCATAGTCGTCGGATCGATCACCCACGGCGTCTTGTTCTGGCCGGGGACGCTGCCGGAAACAGATCCGACCGACAGCATCGACGTAGGCGCCCTCCAGGACCTCGACTGGGTCTTGGTTTTGGGTCCAAGATTGACGGAACATCTTTCCCAGTTCTTCTTCAAACAGGGCTTTCGCCAGCCGCGCATCGCGATGACGACCAATTCATTCCAGGTCTCGCTGGACATGGTCCGACATCAGGGTATGATCTCTTCGGCGGCGCTATCGGTTGCGCCCAAGCTCCGCGAACGAGGCTATCGCCTCCATCGGACATCAACACCGCTTTGGCAGGTATCATCTGGAATGGCGATGCTGCGCGCCAACCGCGGACATGTCGTTCTCGAAGCGATCGTCGAGGAGGTCAAACGACTGGCGCAGGACATGGGCTAAGAGGCCGTTTCGAAAGAGGTTGAGTAGCCGGGGTTTGGATGATTCCAAGGAGTTGCGACCTTCTTGGAGATGATCATGTGGACCCCGACCACTCGCGAGCAGCATAGCCGTCCGACGACGCGATACCAGACCGATTTGACGGATGCAGAGAGGCGGCTGATCGAACATCGTCTTCCCGCCGCCAGAAGGACGGGCCGACCGCGTTCATGGTCGATGCGCGAGATCGTCAACGCCATCTTCTATGTGCTGCGTGGCGGCATCACCTGGCGACTACTGCCATCGGATTTTCCACCCTGGTCGACCGTCTATCGCTGGTTTGCAGACTTCCGCGACGGCTCGGTATTCGAGAAGATCAACTACGCTCTGGTCATGGCCGACCGCGAACGTATCGGCCGTGACGCCAGCCCATCGGCCGCCATCATCGACAGATGGGATGGTTGCCGCCCTCCCCAGACGGCATCGCGATGTGCCAGCATGGTGGTCTATGAGCCATGAAGCGGAGAGGACGGCGAGATGAAGGATATGATGATTGGGGTGGATCTGGCAA
>Ga0222427_101234_pt1 | contig 12994 bp, 9 predicted proteins | sample 2B20Ametagenome_FD_182890 | JGI IMG/M metagenome (GOLD analysis project Ga0222427, IMG submission 182890) | Enriched microbial communities from leaf-cutter ant dump, University of Wisconsin, Madison, United States - 2B20A (version 2) | ecosystem: Environmental > Terrestrial > Nest > Insects nest >...
GTAGCGGGTGGTGGAGGGGCACAGGCCGGATAGCGCAGCGCTAAGAGGCACCTGCCCCTCCGTCAGCGCTTCGCGCTGCCACCTCCCCGTGCCGGGGAGGAATGTCAGCTTCTGGTCGCCAGCAGTCAAAGCCCAACACCATGTTGCCCACCAATACCCCCAACGCAAAAGGGCGCCCGATCGGGCGCCCTTTCCGTTTCGGCTGTGCCTGACGTCAGAAGGTCGTCGACAGCGAGAAGTTGAAGGTCGTGCCATAATTATAGGCGTTGTAGATGACCTTGTTGGTGCCGTTCGACTGGCTTTCCTCATAGTCGTTGCCGAGGATGTTGCGCACCTCGAACTTGGCGTCGAACTGGCGCCCCGCGACATAGACGCCCTGGCGCGCCACGAAGTCCAGGTTGATGCCGGGATGTTCATAGACGTCCGGCTGGTCCTGGTTGGCCAGGCCACGGCTGGTCACGCGCTTGCTGGCATAGGACAGGATCAGCGTCTGCTGCGACAGCTTGTCCTGGTCCTCCAGGCCGAACTGGAAGTTGACCAGATGGTCCGACTGGCCCGTCAAAGGCGAACCGTTGCGGAAATAGTCGGTCGCCAGCGTCGACGACGCGCCGAACACGGCGGTCGTATCGCCTTCCTTCACCTTCAGCTTCGACTTGGTGTAGGTATAGTTGGCGATCGTCACCAGACGGCGGGTCGAGAAGAACGCGCTGTCCGACATGGACGACAGGTCGAAATATTTCTGTAGCTCGACTTCACCGCCATAGAGGTCGGCCTTGGGCGCGTTGGCGAAGCTGGTGACGAAATTGTCGCCGTTGAGCGTGATGAAGGTTTCGATCGGGTTGTCGATCTTCTTCATGAAGCCCGACAGCGAGAAGCGCTGATCCCGCGCGAAATACCATTCATAGCGCGCTTCCGCGTTGAACAGCTTGCTGTCCTGCAGATAGGGGTTGCCCTGATAGCGACGGTTGGTGTCCGGGTCGAAGTAGAATTGATAGATCAGCTCGCGGAACTGCGGCCGGGCAATGGTCTTCGACGCGTTCAGGCGCACCTGCATGTCGTCGCGCATCTGCCAGGTCAGCGTGCCGCTGGGCAGCCAGTAATCATTGTCGAGCTGGGTCGAGGCCGTGCTGGCGCCCGGCGTGCTGAACACCTGCAGCGGCGACACGGTCAGCTTGGCCGTTTCGTAGCGAACGCCTGCGTCGAGCGACAGGTCGTCCAATATCTGCCAGTTCAGCTTGCCATAGCCGGCATGGTTCTTGAGCGTCGCGCGGAAGGCGGGATTGCCTTCGTTGGTCTCGATCAGGCTGATGTCATAATAGTTGACGATGCCCGGTGCCAGCAGCAGGTCGGGGCGCAGCACGCCCACGCCCTCGGGCATGTCGCTCGACGCGCGGAACTGGAAGTCGCGGCGCGAACTGGTGCGGTTGGTGTCGACATAGGCATAGCCGGCGGTCAGCGCCATGTCGGCCGACGGCTTCCAGGTCAGGTCCGCGCCGCCCGACCACAGATCCTCGTTGAGGTCGGAGAAGCTGACCGTCGCGGTCTGGCCGGTATTGCCGTTCAGGCGGTTGACGAACAGATTGCCATAGGGGTCGGCCGCCGCATTGGTGCGGATATATTCGAACGACAGTTCATAAGGGGCTTCGCGCTGCGAATTGGCGAAGCCGCCGCGCACGTCCAGGCTGAACGCCGGGCTCAGCTTGAACTCGCCCACCACCTGCGTGTCGATCAGCTGGCGCTCATACCAGGCGGTATCCTGCTCCATGATGTCCGACGTCGGCTGGGTCTGGGTGTTGCCCAGGCCCATGCGAGTGTGCTTGAGCGTGTCGCGGATATAGAGGTTGGTCCAGCGGATCTTGTTCTCGCCAAACTCCAGGCCCAGGCCCAGCAGGCCGTTGACGACGATGCGATTGTCGGTGGTGACGCGCTGGAAATCCGAATTGAGCGCCGACAGGTCGGGCGTGATCGAATTTTGCTGGCGCTGGTCGCGCGTGGTCCACTTGTTGCTGTAGCCCGCGGTGGCGATCAGGCCCAGGGTCGAGCCGCCCAGGTCGAACGAGGTGCCGCCCGAGATGGTCGCCGAATAATTGGGGTCGATATCCTTGATGCGCTGGACCGTGCCCTTGCTGAAGCGCACCATTTCCGCCGCGATCGCGGTGGTGTCGACATTGCCCGAGCTGATCCGTTCGCCGCTGGCGAAGAAGGCGGCGAGCGCCGGCGGAATGTCGCGGCTGCCATTGTCGAAGCCGGTCCAGTCGCTCTTGCTGCCATAATAGCTATAGCCCATCTGATAGGTGGTTTCGGTGTTGGCACCGATACCGCCGCTGATCGTCAGGAAGCTTTCCGCCGGCACCGCATTGGTCGTCAGGTTGATGACGCCGCCGCCGAATTCGCCGGGATAATTGGCCGAATAGCTCTTCTGCACCATCGAGGACGAGACGATGTTGGTCGGGAACAGGTCCAGCGGCACGACGCGCTTGAGCGGCTCGGGGCTGGGCAGCGGCGAACCGTTCAGCAGCGCGAGCGAATAGCGATCGCCCAGGCCGCGAACATAGACATAGCCGTTGCCGACCACCGACAGGCCGGTGACGCGGCCCAGCGCGCCGGCAATATTGCCGTCGCCCGTCCGGGCGATATCGGCCGAAGACAGGACCGAAACCACCGCCGGAATATTCTTCTGGACGTTGGCACTGCGGCGGCCGGTGACGATGATGTCGGAACCGGGGACCGAAATGTCGGGCGCCGCTTCCGGATCCTCGGCAGTCGAACGACCGGCAGCGGCAGCAGGATCGGCCGCCTGCGGGTCGGACGTGGTGGCATCGGCGGGCGCGGGCACTTCCTGGGCCAGCGCGGCCGGCGCGACCAGCGCAGTGGAAAGCAGCAGCAGGCCCGCGAACTTGAGCGGCGTCGCCATCGAATATCCCCTAGATAAGGTCATTGCACGTTTCGGGGCGGGATGCGGCCGATCATGGCCGCGTCCCGCCCCGCATCAGGTCCGTCCCGTCTTAGAGCGGGATCGAGGTGCAGGCGCGGCGCGCGGTGCTGGTGCTGTCAAACGGCGCGTAGGCCGAGTTGCAGGTCCAGCCGGCGAACCAGGTGTCGTTGGCGTCCTTGACCGCGCCGACATAGGTCGTCGTGTCGAAGAAGCTGTCCAGCGTCTTGGCGTCGATCGCGGTGGCGGCAGTTTCGGCCGCACCGTTGATGAACACCGCGCTCAGCGAGGCCGTGTAGGCATCATTGTTGTTGTTGCCGCTGAAGATGGCAGCGACATCGGCGGCGGTGTAGGCGGTCGCGCCGCTACCCGAACCGATATACTTGGTCGCGTTGCACTGCATCAGCACCGAACGGGCGGTCAGCGTGGCGCGGGTCGAGGTCGTGCCGGTGCCATGCAGGCGGACGCACTCGTTGTTCGGCGACACGACGATGCCGTTCACCAGCGACAGGTCGCTGTTGCCGCGGTTCAGGATCGATGCCTGGTCATTGGCTTCGTTGTTGCTGCTGACCTGCGACTGGATCGCGGTGAAGTTGGCGACGATCGTCTTCTGGCGCGGGGTATCGCTTTCCAGACCATTGCTGTCGATTTCCATCAGCGCATCGCCCTGGCCCGGACGCTGCACGATCAGCACATATTGGAAGCGACCCTGGATGCCGGTGTCGGCGTCGAGGCTGTCGTCATCCGCGCCGGTGGCGATATAATGCTTCATGTGGACGGTGCCGCCGAAGAATTCCGCGCCGTCGTCCGAGCTGTTGAAGCTCTGGATATAGTCCAGCGTGGTGCCGCTGCCGATGCCTTCGCCGGTCAGCGCCTGCAGTTCGGTGTTGGCGCCCAGAACATAGCCCGAATAGCGGATCTGGACATATTTCATGGTGCCCGCATTATAGGCGTCGTCACGACCGCCAAAGGTCGCCGGATCGGCCGAACCTTCGGTCTGACGCTCGCAGGTGTCGGCGCCGACCGAACCGCTGTTGCAGTCGGTGACGCGCGCACGACCCATCAGCACGACGCCGCCCCACTGGCCCATCGAGCTTTCGGTCACGTTTCCGGTGATGTTCTGAGCACTGGTGAACACGATCGGCGCCGAGACCGTGCCGGTCGCGTTGATTTTGTTACCGCGATTGACCGCGAGCCAGGACGTGCCAGTGCCGCCATACAGGACCACACCCGGCGCAATCGTCAACGTGACGTTGGTATCGGCGGTCAGCTGACCGCTGCCGTTGAGGGTGAAGCCATTGGCCGCCGTGCAGCCCGCGGTCGAGCTGGTAACCGGGGCCGACGTGGTCGGGGCAGAAAAGCCGCCATCGCAGCCCACATCGACCCGACCGCGCATCTCGTAAACCACGCCCGCGACCTTGGGCAGAGTGGTGCTCTGCGCGATAATCGACGGCAGGGTGCACACGCGCCAGCTGTCGCCGGCCGCGTTAGAGATCGTACCGTTGTTCGTCAGCCCCTTGGGATTCGCGATCGTCGGGCATTCGGCGGCCGGACTGACGCCGGTCGGGGTCGGCGTGGGAGTCGGCGTCGGCGTGGGGGTCGGCGTCGGGTTGATGATGACGTCGCCGCCGGTGCCGGGCGAAGCGATATCGTCCGCGCCGCAGGCAGCCAGCGCCGCGCAGGCGCAGCCCGCCATCAGGATATTATGGATACGGTTGATCTTGGCCATGTCGTCTCCGCTCCGGCTTCTGCCGGGTTTGTTGCGATGCGGAGCGCAAGGGGGAAAAGCGAATCGGACAACGCCCCCTGTCGCCCTCGGAAGCGGCAGGTAGGCGCGGTAAATGACAGCCTCATTTTCCTTTTATGACATATCGGGGTCGGTAAAATTACAGTTCAAAGACAGTGGCCCAACCGCCACAGCCAACAGAAAGGGGCGCCGTCCACCGGACGACGCCCCTGCGCGAGCCACTGAAACAGGGCGTTCAGCGCATCGCATAGCTCGTATTCAGGCGGGCCGAAGCGCGCTGCGCAATCGAGCGCGAGGATTCCTCGCTGCCATCGGCCAGCACCAGCGTCATGTCGGGCACGCGCGCCACCGCGGCATAGGCTTCGCGCGCGTCGCTGGTACGCCCCATCCCCGCATAGGCATTGCCCAGGTTGATCAGGCGCGCCGGATCGTTGATGGTGTCGGGCCAGACCGCCTGCAGCTTGCGGGCGGCCTTGTCGAAATCATGGGCCAGCAGCGCCGACGCGGCCAGACCCGCATCCGGCACGACGCTGACGATCACGTCATCCGCCGCCGATGCCATGGCCGGCACTGCCGAAGCCAGAAGAAAGCCCGCAACTGCCGCCGCCTTGAACATCGATTTTCTCCGAAAAAAACTTTCCAACATAGCCGGAATTATTTCATCTTGATGACATCGACACAAGATCAGGCGACGGCGCCGATTCCATTTTATATCGGTGCAATTTCATTGCCTTATGCGATTTTCACATCAGTGTCATAAAAATGAAATCGAATGCGGCATGCAAATTTCGCCCGATTCGAATCGCATCATGGACGCGCAAAAAGGCCATGCGCCGCAAGCAGCGTGGCCTGAAAAAACATCGCTGATGGATTGGGTCCGGAGGCTTCTGTTGCCCGGCGCCTCCGGGGGCCGCTGAATTCCCTTCTGTTGCCCGGTGGGTTCAACCGCGCTATTTTAGAGTAATGTCAGGCCGTGAGGCCCTCAATTACGCTGCAATGGCGAGTGCTTCGTTATCGTTGGCACTTGTGAGTTTTGCACAGTTTAACGGCTTACACGGGCCGGGTAAAAGCATCGCCTTTGAACACACGTCGATCCTAGTTCGGCCCCATCAGACGCCCCGCCAGACCAAAGGTCTTCCGGGACATGTGGTGGAACCGCCGGGTACTGCCCCCGGGTCCGCTGCGTCTATTATACGACACGATTTATCACCATAGCCGGGCGAGCCCGGCACCCCCTATATGGCGGCGGCCGCGCGATTTATCAAGCCGGTGTTGGTTGACGGAGGCAGCAAATGTGTATCGTGGCACTGGCCTGGCGGGCGCACCCGCGCTGGCAGCTTGTCCTGATCGGCAATCGCGACGAATATCATGCCCGTCCCGCCGCCGCGATGGCGCGCTGGGACGACCGGCCGGGCCTGATCGCCGGGCGCGACCTGCAATCGGGCGGCACCTGGCTCGGCGCGGACGAAGAGGGTCGGGCCGCCATCATCACCAATTTGCGCGGCTATGGCGATCCCCTGCCCGACCGCGCCTCACGCGGCGCGCTTGTCACCGACCTGCTGACCGGCAGCGGCACCTATGCCGATCCTAACACTGCGGCACTCGACGATTTCAACCCGTTCAACCTGCTGCTCGCCGACCGCGACCGGCTCCTCTTCCTCACCAATCGCCCCGAACCCCAGCGCAGCCTCCTCGCGCCCGGCCTCTACGGCCTTTCCAACGGTCCGCTCGACCAGCCCTGGCCCAAGACGCTCGCACTCAAGGACGCGATGCTGCAATGGCTGGTTGCCGGCGCCACCGACCCCGAAAACCTGTTCGACGCCCTGCGCCGCGAGACCCTGCCCGCCACCGGCATCGCCCCGGCCATGCCGTCCGACGCCCCGCTGGAGCCACCCCTCTCCCCCATCTTCATCCGCAACCCGATTTATGGCACACGCTGCTGCAGCGTCGTCGCCATCGCCCCAGACGGCACCGGCCTGGCCTTGGAACGCCGCTTCGACGCGGAAGGCCAGATCACGGGCGACAGCCGCATCCCCTTCCATTGGCCGAGTGCCTAATGACAGCGATACTTGCGACAGCCCGAAACGACCATTTTTGGTCACTCTGCTGGATTATGCTCATCCTTAAATCCGACCACTTGTTCAGATGGCCCGTTTGACGCTGAATGACGAAATCTGGTGGAGAGCGGATATTCCTGCCATACCTAACATATGGGTGAGTTGCACAGGTCAGCTGCGATGCTTGGATTCTATGGGGACGATCTCGATCCCGTAGAAATAACTGCGGGATTGGGAGTCCAGCCTACAGTTGGGATTCGGAAGGGTGTTTCTTGGGTGTCTCCAAGCGGGCGCCACAAGATCGCACCCACAGGGTCTTGGCGACTCAATGCCAGTGATCGTGAGCCAGCCAATTTGGACGGCCAAATCAACGAACTGCTTAACGGATTATCCAACGACCTCGCGGTGTGGCAATCCTTGGCGGCTCGCTTTGGAGGTCGGGTCTTCCGCGGCATATTTCTCGACAGCTTCAATGAAGGCTTCGACCTTCGACCGAGCACGCTCTCACGCCTAAGCGAGCGTGGCTTAATGATTGATTTCGACATTTACGGCGCGGGCTCGGAGTTTTGACGGTCCGCAATTGAGTGATGGTTGCCGAACGATTTTTGCCGCGCAGCGTCAGCTATCGCCAGTCATCTCTCCAAAACCAGACCGTCGCCTAACCACCCATTTTTGTCATTCCCGCGTAGGCGGGAATCCATCTCCTAACCTTGCATCGGTCCAACGCTGGAGAGATGGATCCCCGCCTCCGCGGGGATGACGTCATGAAACAGGTGGCCAGCTTCCACGCCAATTCAGCCCCCGCCCGGCTAAGCCCCCTTGTCCCCATAGACAAAAGCCCGCCGCCCCGACCGCAGCAGCACCTCGCGCCGGACATAGTCGACCTCATAGGCGTCGGCGCTGGCGACATCCGCCTCGGTCAGGCGAAACAGCGTCCCTTCCACCGCATCCTCGGGGTCGTCGCTCGGCTCGACCATCGGGTGCCAGCGCGTGCCGCTCTTGGCGATCACATCCGGATCGCTGATCTCGATCATGCGCTGGCAATAGCCCGGCATCGCATCCGGCTCGCCTTGCACCAGCCGGCCGAACAGCGCCATCTGCACCTCCGCCAGCCGCAGCGTGCCATAGGAAAAGAGCAATATCTCGGTCATCGCCACACCTCCTCCGTTCAGCCCAGCGCCGCGTTGACGATGCGGATCTGGGTGAATTCCTCCACCCCGGCCAGCCCCTGGTGCCGGCCGATGCCCGATTGCTTGGCGCCGCCGATCGGCACGTCGAACGGCAGGTCGAACAGCCGGTTGACCCAGACCAGCCCGCTGTCGATCCGCGCCGCCATCGCCTGCCCCCGCGCCGCATCGGCAGTCCATACCGACGCGCCCAGCCCATAGGGGCCATCATTCACCCGGCGGACCAGTTCCTCCTCGTCATCATAGGCGAGCAGCGGGATGATCGGCCCGAACTGCTCCTCCTGCACCAGCCGCGCCGCGTCGGGCAGGTCGGTGACGATCGTCGGCGCAATATAATAGCCGTCCCCCTCGATCGCCGCCCCGCCATGCAGCACCCGCCCCTGCGCCCGCGCCTCCGCCAGCAGATCGACCAGCCGCGCATATTGCGCCGCATTCTGCACCGGACCGATCGTCGTGCCGGCCGCCCGCCCGTCGCCGACCACCGCCCGCTCCGCGCATTCGACGAGCGCCACACCCAGCGCCGACATCAGCGCGCGCGGCGCATAGATGCGCTTAACGCCCAGACAGACCTGCCCGGCATTGCCCATCGCCCCGTCGAACAGGATCGGCGCCACCGCCGCGACATCGGCATCGTCCAGCAGGATCGCCGGATCATTGCCGCCCAGTTCCAGCGTGAAGCGCTTCACCGTGTCGGCTACCGCCGCCATCACCCGACGCCCGGTCGCGGTCGATCCGGTGAAGCTGACATGGGCGATTCCCCGATGCGCGGTCAGCATCGGCCCGACATCGCCGGCATCGCCCAGCATCTGCACCACCCCGGCCGGAAAGATGTCGGCCGCCAGCGCGCCCAGCATCAATGTCGTCAGCGGCGTCGTCGGCGCGGGCTTGGCGATCACGACATTGCCCGCGATCAGCGCCGGCGCGAGCTTGAGCGCCAGCAGCAGCAGCGGATAATTCCACGGCACGATCGCCGCGACCACGCCCAGCGGATGGCGCTGCTCGACCACACGCTCGGTCGCGCTGTCCTTCAGCACCACCGGCTCGAGCCGCAGCCCGGCATGATAGCGCAGCGCCGCCACCGCCCCCTCTATCTCGCCCCGCGCCTCGGCCAGCGGCTTGCCCTGCTCCTGCGTCAGTCGCGCGGCAAAATCCTCGGCCCGGCCCTCCAGCGCATCGGCCAGCACCGCAATCCGCGCACCACGCTCGGCAAAGTCCAGCGCGCGCCAGCCGGCAAAGGCCCGCTGCCCGGCCGCCACCGCCCGCTCCACCTGCGCCGCATCGGCACAGGGGGCGGCGGCGAAGACCCGCCCGTCCGCCGGATTGACAAGGTCGATCGCGCGTGCGCCATCGACCAGCTCACCATCGATAAGAAGCTGCATCCCGCCCCTCTACCGCAGCCATGCCATGCTGCAAGCCTGTCCTACAGCGGTGCGATCCGCTAGACCCGCTTCATAAGTGCCAGCGTTCCGCATCGGGGGAGTATATGCACGAAAATCGCATTGGCGGCCTCGCCATTATGGCCATCCTTGCCTCGCTCACTGGGTGCCGGCAGCCTGTTCAGGACACTGCCACCCTGCAGGCGATCGAACGGGAAGCCAAAGCTCTGGCTGCGCAAACGCCCGCCAGCCAGCAATTCGTGTCTAAAAGCCGTTGGCCACATCACATTGCGCAGCTCGATCCCATGAGCGTCACGATTTCTCCCGATGGCATCGATATTCTGACAAAGCCCTATTTTGACGGCGGCTGGGGCTATTTCATCACGCATGATAGCCGGAAAGGTCCGCCGTCAGGCCCACGCTTCTCCAGGATCGGCCATGACATCTACTGGTATCAGCCCGATTGAAGGCCCGCATAGTCCTCGTTGCACGGCGCACAAAGGCAAGCGAGCCGGCGCGCAACAAGATTTCCAACATCTGTTCCAAAATATCAGAATGTGCGGGAAATATGCGAAGTTAAGCGGGCGATTTCCTATTTTTCCGCCGGTGCCTCGACCCGGTCGCCATGGCTTTTCGGCGTCGAATTGACCAGGAAATCGACCGGCGCGCCGCTTCTGTTCTGCGCCCGGTGCGGCACGCCCGGCGGCACTTCCAGCCCCTGCCCCGCTTTGAGCACATGGGTCAACCCACCCGCCTCCAGCGTCAGTTCGCCCGACAGGACATAGAAGAATTGCCGCGCCCGCTGGTGATAATGGCGCACTTCCGCCCCGCCCGGCACGATCCGTTCCTGGATCACCGACATCTCGTCGCGCTTCACCAGATGCCAGCCGTCATTGCTGCCACCCCAGACATAATGTTCGGCATTGGCCCGGTCGATCGGCGTGATCGGGGCATCAGGCGCGGCGGCCAGCAGCAGGGGCAAAAGCAATATCGTCATGCCCGTTCCAACGATCCGCCACCCCCATCCCGCCATGCCACTGGCGCCCTTGCCCCCTGCCCCCTATAGCGGAGCCATGGCATCGACCCAGAAGCAGAAGAAGGCGGCCCCGGCCCGCGCGAAAGTCCGTCCCGCCGGGTTCCCGACCCGACAGCAGGTGATGGACTTCATCACCGAGTCCGACACGCCGGCGGGCAAGCGCGAAATCGCCAAGGCGTTCGGCCTCAAGGGGCAGGAAAAAATCGCCTTGAAGGCGCTGCTCAAGGACATGGCGGACGAGGGCCTGCTCGACATCGGCCCGGCCCGCGCCTTCCACAAGATGGGCGGCGTGCCCAAGGTCACGGTGCTGCGCATCGTCGATGTCGACGACACCACCCTGATCGCCACCCCCGAACGCTGGGAGGCTGAAGGCCAGCCGGCGCCCCGCATCCGCGTGGTCGAGCGGGGCAAACGCGGCGCCCTGACGATCGGCGACCGCATCCTCGCCCGCACCGAGGAAGCGGGCAAGGGCTGGCTCGCCCATCCGATGAAGAAGCTCGCCAAGGCGACCGAGATGCTGCTCGGCGTGGTCGAGGAAATGGCCGACGGCAAGCTGTGGCTGCGCCCGGTCGACAAGCGCATCCGCAAGGATACGCCGATCAGCGATATCGGCACCGCCAAGAAAGGCGACCTGGTCCTGGCCGAGCCGACCGGCCGCCCGCCGCGGATCAGCGCGCGCGTCACCGACATTCTTGGCGATCCCTTCGCCCCGCGCAGCTTCAGCCTGATCGCGATCCACAAGCATGGCATCCCCCATGTCTTCCCCGAAGCGGTGGAGGAGGAAGCGGTCGCCGCGTCGAAGCTGCCGCTGCATGAAGACAAGCGCGAGGATCTGCGCCATCTCCCGATCGTCGCGATCGACCCGGTCGACGCGCGCGACCATGACGATGCCGTCTGGGCCGCGCCGGACGAAGATCCCGCCAATGAAGGCGGCTATAAGGCGATCGTCGCGATCGCCGATGTCAGCTACTATGTCCGCCCCGGCAGTGCGCTCGACCGCGAGGCGCGCAAGCGCGGCAACAGCGTCTATTTCCCCGATCTGGTCGTGCCGATGCTGCCGCACCAGCTCTCGTCCGACATGTGCTCGCTGCGCGCCGGGCAGGACCGCGCTGCCATGGCCTGCCATCTGGTGATCGACGCGCAGGGCAAGGTGAAGAGCTTCCGCTTCTCCCGCGCCATCATCCGCGTCGCTGCTGTCCTCGCCTATGAAAATGCGCAGGCCGCGATCGATGCTCTTTCTTCCGTTCGCCCTGAGCCTGTCGAAGGGCAGGGCCGAGCCGCAGGCGAGGCTGCTTCGCCTGCGGCTCAGCAAGCGGCTTCGACTTCGCTCAGCCCGAACGGAGTGGATCTGGTGGAACATGCCCTGAAACCGCTCTGGGCCTGCTGGGCGCTGCTGCGCAAGGCCCGCGAAAAGCGCGACCCGCTCGCGCTCGACCTGCCCGAACGGCGCGTCGTCCTCGACGAATGGGGCAAGATCGTCAGCGTCGCGGTGCGCGAACGTCTCGACGCCCATATGCTGATCGAGGATTATATGATCGCCGCCAACGTCGCCGCCGCCAAGGCGCTGGAGGCGAAGAAGGCGCCGGTCATGTACCGCGTCCATGAAACGCCGGGCCGCGACAAGCTGGTCGCGCTCAAGGAATATCTCGCCACCTTCGACATCGACTTTGCGCTCGGTCAGGTGATCCGCCCGTCCACCTTCAACCAGCTGATCAAGAAGATCGGCGAGTCGGAGGAGAAGGAGCAGATCATGACCCAGATCCTGCGCTCCCAGACCCAGGCCTATTATGCGCCGCAGAATATGGGCCATTTCGGCCTGGCGCTGGGCAGTTACGCCCATTTCACCTCGCCCATCCGCCGCTATGCCGACCTTCTGGTCCATCGCGCGCTGGTCGGCGCCTATGATCTCGAACTGCCCGCGCCCAAGGACAAGGCGATCCCCGATCGCTCCTCCCTCAGCCAGGAGGATTATGAGAATATGGGCCGGGTCGGCGAGATGATCTCGGGCCATGAACGCCGCGCGATGGAGGCGGAGCGCGAGACGATCGACCGCTATGTCGCCGCCTTCCTGTCGGCCCATGTCGGCGAGGTGGTGAAGGCGCGGATCACCGGCGTCCAGAATTTCGGCTTCTTCGCCACGGTCGAGGGGCTGGGCGGCGACGGCCTCGTGCCCGTATCGACGCTGGGCGCCGAACATTTCTTCTTCGACGAAGCGGGCAAGGCGCTGCAGGGCGTCGAAAGCGGCGACCGCTATACGGTGGGCCAGCGGCTGGAACTGCGCCTGGCCGAAGCCGATCCGATCAACGGCGCGCTGCGCTTCGAGCTGCCCGACAATCCCGCCCCGCGCGGCAGCCCGCTGAAACGCGACCGCACCCGCCCGAAAATCCACCGCGGCCGCCCCACCAACATCCGCCACATCGGCAGCAGCCGAGGCAAGCACAAGAAACGCTAAGGGATGGGCGGAGGGGCGCTGCGGCCTCTGCCTACATCGTCATCCCTGCTTTTTTTTTACCGTCATCCCCGCGAAGGCGGGGATGTGGATTCACATTTGAAGTGCAACGGTTGAGTATAGAAGACTTCGGCTGGGGTTTTGAAACCGAGGCATTTTCGAGGCGTATTGTTATAGGCTTTAACGATGGCGTCGATGCTGTTTTTGGAC
>Ga0222427_101239_pt1 | contig 12871 bp, 7 predicted proteins | sample 2B20Ametagenome_FD_182890 | JGI IMG/M metagenome (GOLD analysis project Ga0222427, IMG submission 182890) | Enriched microbial communities from leaf-cutter ant dump, University of Wisconsin, Madison, United States - 2B20A (version 2) | ecosystem: Environmental > Terrestrial > Nest > Insects nest >...
TACGGCGTGCACCTGGGCCAGGAAGACCTGGACGCGCTGGCGCCGGAGGAACTGGCGCAATTGCGCGCCTCGGGCCTGCGCCTGGGCGTGAGCACGCATGGCTACGCCGAGATGCTGCGCGCCGACGCCGTGGCGCCGAGCTACATCGCGCTGGGCGCGGTGTTCCCCACCACGCTGAAGAAAATGGCCACGATGCCCCAGGGCGTGGCCCGCCTGGGCGGCTACGTGCCATTGCTGCGCGGCTACCCACTGGTGGCCATCGGCGGCATCGGCGCGGCGCAGTTCCCCGAGATCCTCGCCACCGGTGTCGGCTCCATCGCCGTGGTGCGCGCCCTGGTGCAGGCGCCGGACCCGGAGCAGGCGGCAGCCGAGCTGCTGCGGCACATGGCGGGCTGAACCCGCCTGCGGCGGCTACTGCTTCGGCGGCCGCTCTTCGAGCTCGAAACGCAACTCGTACTTGTCGTCGAAGCCGAAGCCCACCGCCTGCCCGGGCGCGGGCGGCGGTGTCACCGGCATGGCGGGCAGCCCGCCGCCGCCATGCAGAGGAGGCGGTTCGGTCAGGTCGAGGTCCAGCAGCGGCTCCGGCAGGGGCGGCTCGGCCGGTGCCGCTGGCGCCGCGTCACGCGGCGCCAGGGAAAGGTCGTCGATCATGAAGTCCAGCGGGTCAAGCGCCAGCTTCTCCGGCGGCTGGGCCGACACCTGGCCCCAGTCGGGCGCGGCGGGCTGCACCTCGGGCAGCACCGGCGCGGCGGGCGGGCCCAGCGGCGTGGTGCGCTTGCGCGGCGGCGGCTCGCCCCGGGCGCTGGCCGGGGTGGTCTGTGCGATGGCGAGCAGCAGCAGCAAATCGTCATACGCCGCCAGGTCGAAGCGCGCCGTGCCCGCGCCGCTGCCTTCCTGCAGAAACAGGTAGCCCTCCAGCAGCGCCAGCACCGAGGACGAAGTCCATTGCGCCTCGATCTCGGCCAGTTCGTCGATGTAGTGCTCCAGCCCCTTGCCCTGTGCGCGGAACTGCGAGAACGCCGGCAGGTCGGCGTTGAAATGGCGCATGAATTGCGCGCGCAGCCGGGCAAAGTCGTCCGCCCGGCCCAGTTGGTGGTACAGGCGCAGCAATTCGAGGTAGCTGAATGGCGAGGTCTCGCCACGGTCGGCGATGTGCTGCTTCAGCACGTCAATGGCCTGGTCGTGTTCGCCCACAGAGACGAAGAACTCGGCCTGCTGCAGGATGTCGAACAGCTCCTCGGGATTGACGATCTGCAGCCCCTGCGGTGCGCTGGCAGGCGCCGCGGCGGGCGCGGGCTCCGGGGCAGGCTCGAAGGTGTACGGCTCGGCCGGGTGCGGCTCCAGCGGCAGCGTCGAGGGCGCCAGTTGCTCCGTCGCCGGCATGCTGGGCGTTTCGTCGTCCTCCAGCCAGGGCCCCGGGGGTTCGGGCGCGGCGGGCTGCGTCGGCGCGGGCGCCCGGTCAAGCGCCACCACGTGGGCCACGGAGTCGCGCCAGGAACGCACGGCGTCGCTCTCCTGGCGCCGCAGGCGCAGCCAGAGCCAGGCCAGCAACCCCGACAGCAGCGCCAGCGCGCCGCCCAGGCCGTACACCACGGTGGCGGAATAGCTGCTGCCTTCCTCCTGCTCCAGGCGCTCACGCAGTTGCGCGGCATCCTGGCGCTCGCTCGCCGCCTGGGCCTTCATGCCGGCGATCTCCGCCTCCAGCGCACGCACGCGCTCCTGCCACTGCGGGTCTGCGGCCCCCACCTCCTGCGGATCGGCGCTGAGCGCCTTCCACAGCGCGGCGGCCTTGGCACGGTCCTCGTCCGTGGCCGGGGGCAAGGCCGTGATCTCGGGGGTCAGGCGCAAGGCGGCGGCCGGCGACTCGGCCAGGAGCTGCTCCAGCGGCTCCATCACCAGACGCGGACGCGGGGCGGACTGTGGCGGCACCACGGCCGGCTTGGGCTGCGCCTTGGGTTGGGGCTTGGGCTTGGGTTTGGCCGGGGCCGGCGGCACGCTCGGCTCCGGCGCCTTGCGCACTGCGGGTTCGCCGGCGGGCGGCGCTACAGGAAGCACCGGCGGCGCCACGGGGCGCGGTTCCACGGCAGCCCGGCTGGCAGGTGCGGCCGGTGCCGGCGTCAGGCGCCCGATATCGACGGGGCCGCTCCCCTTGGGCGACGTGTTCGGCAGCTCGGCCAAAAATGTATAGGTGCGGGACACGCGCCCCGCGCAGCCCGCCGTGATGGTGGCCGTGAGCACCGGCTCGCGGGCGATGGTGAACGCCTGCACGCGCACGGCGGACGAATGGCCCGCCACCTCGGGCAACGGCGCGACGCGCACCTGGGAAGGACTGATGGGTACGTCGCCCGACACCAGTTGCGCCGAAATGCAGGAAGAGGCCAGATCCACGCCCGGGTCGGGCTGTACTTCGAAGGTCAGGTCGATGGGGGAGCCCAGCACCACGACGCTGCGGCTGCTGCCGAGCGAAAGCGCTGCAGCGCTCAGTGCAACTGCATACAGGCCGGCCCCAATGATGACGTCACTTTTTTTCACAGCGGTTGCATTTATTGAGCGCTGATTCTGGCATACAACGCCAGGGGCTGCCGCCGGAGAACAAGCCGGCGGCGGCCCCTTTTCGCCCCTTCGCCGGCACCTGGCGCGCCCCCCTTGGAAGGGCCAGACACACACGCGACTCCACGCCCCGGTCCCTGACGCGACAATGCGGCGGCACTGTAGTCACCCAAAAGACAGACCATGGACGACCCCATTCTTACCATCGAGGAACGAGAGGCGATCAACTCCGGTCGCTGGTTTGCAACCCTTTCCCCATCGCTGCGGCACGACATTCTCCGATGCGCCTACGTCAAACGCTACAAGGACGGCACGCTGATCTGCGCGCGCGGCGATCCACCCGAGGAGTGGATCGCCTGCGCCAAGGGCGCCGTGCGCGTGAGCTCGACCTCGATCTCGGGCAAGCAGATCACGCTGACCTACGTGGAGCCGGGCATCTGGTTCGGCGACGTGGCGATGTTCGACGGCGACCGGCGCACGCACGATGCCTATGCGCATGGCGACACCACCGTGCTGGGCGTGGCGAAGGCCGATTTCCAGAAGATCCTGGCGCAACACGTGGAACTGTACGAAGCGCTGCTGCGCCTGCATGCGCGGCGCATCCGCCAGCTCTACGGCCTGGTCGAGGATCTCAACACCCTGCCGCTGCGCGCGCGCCTGGCCAAGCAACTGCTGCACCTGGTGCGCAGCTACGGCGTGCCCAGCCTGGCCAACTACGGCGAGGTGCGCATCGGCCTGCAACTGGCGCAGGAAGAGCTGGCGCAGTTGCTGGGCGCATCGCGCCAGCGCGTGAACCAGGAGCTCAAGGCCATGGAGCGCGAGGAAGCCATCCGCATCGAGCCTGGCGGCCTCGTGGTGCGCAAGCGCGACGCGCTGATGCGCATCGCCGAGTCCGATATCTGATTCTCTTTTTCTTCTCAGTGGACCCTGCATGAGCAACTTCGACCATTTCGTGGGCACGCGCCCCGTCTCCGAACAGCACGCCTTCGACGCCGCGGCGCTGGGCGCCTGGCTGCAGCAGCACCTGCCCGGCTTCGCCGGCCCGCTCACGGTGGAGATGTTCAAGGGCGGCCAGTCCAACCCGACCTACAAGCTGGTCACGCCGGGGCAGAGCTACGTCATGCGCGCCAAGCCCGGCCCGGTGGCCAAGCTGCTGCCCTCGGCGCACGCCATCGAGCGCGAATACGCCGTGATGCGCGGCCTGGCCGGCACCGACGTGCCGGTGCCGCGCATGCTGGCGCTGTGCGAGGACGAGTCGGTCATCGGCCGTGCGTTCTACATCATGGAGTTCATGCAGGGCCGCGTGCTCTGGGATCAGTCGCTGCCCGGCATGACACCGGCCGAACGCGCCGCCCACTACGACGAAATGAACCGCGTGATCGCCGCGCTGCACAGCGTGAAGTTCGCCGAGCGCGGCCTGGCGGGCTACGGCAAGCCCGGCAACTACTTCGAGCGCCAGATCGGCCGCTGGAGCAAGCAGTACCAGGCCTCCATCACCCAGCCGATTGCCGAGATGGACCGGCTGATGCAATGGCTGCCCGCCCACATGCCCGCCAGCGCCAAGGACGAGAGCCGCGTGGCCATCGTGCACGGCGACTACCGGCTCGACAACCTGATGTTCCACCCCACCGAGCCGCGCGTGATCGCCGTGCTCGACTGGGAGCTGTCCACGCTGGGCCACCCGCTGGCCGACTTCGCCTACCACTGCATGAGCTGGCACATCCCGGCCGCGCTGGGCCGCGGCATCGCCGGGCTGGACCTGGCGGCGCTGGGCATCCCCCCTGAACAGGACTACATCCAGCGCTATTGCGAGCGCACCAGCACCGCCGACGTGGCCGCGCTGCATGCCGACTGGAACTTCTACATGGCCTACAACATGTTCCGCATCGCGGCCATCCTGCAGGGCATCGCCAAGCGCGTGGAAGACGGCACCGCCGCCAGCGCGCAGGCCAAGGCGGCGGGCGCCACCGCCCGCCCCATGGCCGAGCTGGCCTGGTCCTTCGCGCAACGCTGAACACACACCACCCCTAGTTTCTGACCTCTGAAGGGAATCCCCATGGACTTCGACTACTCGCCCAAAACCAAGGAACTGCAGGCCAAGCTGACGCAGTTCATGGAAGACCACATCTACCCTGCCGAGAAGGATTACGCCGCCGAAATGGCCGCCAACACGGCGGCCGGCAAGCGCTGGACGCCACTGCAGACCATCGAGCAGCTCAAGCCCAAGGCCCAGGCCGCCGGGCTGTGGAACCTGTTCCTGCCGGTGGATACGGCCGAGGCCTCGGGCTACCACGGCGCCGGCCTGACCAACGCCGAATACGCGCCGCTGGCCGAGATCATGGGCCGCGTGCTGTGGGCCAGCGAGGTGTTCAACTGCTCCGCGCCCGACACCGGCAACATGGAGACCATCGCGCGCTACGGCTCCGAGCCGATCAAGGCGCGATGGCTGCGCCCGCTGCTGGACGGCCAGATCCGCTCGGCCTTCGCCATGACCGAACCCGAGGTGGCTTCGAGCGACGCCACCAACATCGCCACGCGCATCGAGCGCCAGGGCGACCACTACGTCATCAACGGCCGCAAGTGGTGGACCAGCGGCGCCAACGACCCGCGCTGCAAGGTGTTCATCACCATGGGCAAGACCGACCCCGAGGCGCCCAAGCACTCGCAGCAGAGCATGATCGTGGTGCCCGCCGAGACTCCCGGCATCACCGTGCTGCGCGCGCTCAACGTATTCGGCTACGACGACGCCCCGCACGGCCACGCCGAGGTGCTGTTTGAGAACGTGAAGGTGCCGGTGGACAACATCCTGCTGGGCGAAGGCCGCGGCTTCGAGATCGCCCAGGGCCGCCTCGGCCCCGGACGCATCCACCACTGCATGCGCCTGATCGGCCAGGCCGAGCGCGCGCTCGAATTCATGTGCAAGCGCGCCAGCAGCCGCACCGCCTTCGGCAAGCTGCTGGCCCAGCAGACCGTGACGCAGGAACGCATCGCCGAGGCGCGCTGCAAGATCGACATGGCGCGCCTGCTCACGCTCAAGGCCGCGTGGATGATGGACACCGTGGGCAACAAGGTCGCCAAGGCCGAGATCGCCATGATCAAGGTCGTCGCGCCAAGCATGGCCTGCCAGGTGATCGACTGGGCCATGCAGGTGCATGGCGGTGCCGGCATCTGCGACGACTTCCCGCTCGCCTACGCCTACGCCAACGCGCGCACGCTGCGCTTCGCCGATGGCCCGGACGAAGTGCACCGCAACGCCATCGCCAAGTGGGAGCTGGGTAAGTGGGCGCCGCGCGGCAGCAACGCCCCGGTGCCGGTCACGCGCGGCTGCTGATTCACAAGCTATAAAAAGAATAGCTCCCAGCGCTTGCTGCACAAGCGCTGGGAGCTTTTTTCATGCCTATTGCACCATCACGCCGGCGTCGGACACGGTGAACGCCAGCGCGGGCGCGCTGTCGTCGCTGAAGGCCACGCCCAGCGCCACCTGGCCGGCACCGTGCAGCAGGCAGGTATCGCGGCGCAGCAGCACCGGATCGAAGCCCTCGAAACGCACCCAGGTGCCGAAGCGGCTCAGGTCGGTGAGCACGAAGGCGCCGTTGTGCCAGTCGATGCGCGCGTGCTCGCGCGAGACGCGCGGATCCGGCACGCACACCTGGGCCTGCGGCGCGCGCCCGAGCAGCAGCGGCATGTCCTGCACCGAGTACACATGCCCCTCGCCATGCCAGTGCACCTGCAGTTGCATGGGGCCGCTGTGCAGCGCGCCCAGGGTGCTGGGCAGGTTGGTCAGCATGGTCTGGGAATCGGGGTCTTCGTCCTGGCGCCACTCTAGGCCATACACCGTGGTCGGCTCGGCCTTGCCCCGAATGGACAGGGACCCCAGGCGCACGAAGCGGGTCCCGGGGGCATTCGGGCGGCCCGGCGCGGCCTCGGCATCCTTCACCGTGCTGGCGCTGACCCAGACCTCGCCCGGCCGCGCACGCTCGCACAGGCGCGCCGCCAGGTTCACGGCGTCGCCGTAGCAATCGCCATCGACCTCGACGACCTCCCCGCCCGCCACGCCCACGCGCACCTGCAGGCACATTTCGCTGGGCCATTCGCGCAGGTGCTGCTGGTGGTCGCGCATCAGCGCCGCCATGGCCTGCACGGCGCGCGGCGCGGTGTCGAAAGTGGCCAGCACGCCATCGCCCAGGGTCTTGACCACCCGGCCCCCCTGGCTCTCCACCGACTGGCCGAGCCAATGCACCACATGGGTCACGGCCTCAGTGGCGCGCGCATTGCCCAAGACCTCGTACAAGGCGGTGCTTCCCGCGATGTCAGCAAACACGATCACCGACGCGCTGCTCATGGTTGTCTACTCCGGCAATGCATGCCGCAAGTGTAGGCCAGCCCCCTGTGCCGCGCACCTGCGTGCAACATCGTTAACGATTCCTGCGGGAAGATGAAAATATAAGGGTTTACCCTATATTCAAAAAGGTGCAACCTTGCGATATTTCACTGCCCAAAAGGGTTGCACCTCTTCTTCCACCTTCGCCATTCCGATCCGTTATGTCCACCACCATTGGCATCAAAGTCGACGACACGCTGCGCGAGCGCATTCGCAATGCCGCCCAGGAGATGGGCCGCACGCCGCACTGGCTGATCAAGCAGGCGGTCCTGCAGTACGTCGATGCGCTCGAACGCGGCGCCACCACCATCCGCCTGGCTGGCCTGGGCGAGGCCCCGCAGGAAGACGGCGCCGAAGAAGCGCCCTCCGCCCCGGCGCAGGAGACGGCGCAGCCCTTCCTGGTGTTCGCCCAGTCCATCCTGCCGCAGACGCCGCTGCGCGCCGCCATCACCGCCACCTGGCACCGCCCCGAGACCGAATGCCTGCCCGTGCTGCTGCCGCTGGCGCGCGCCCAGGACGCCGAGCAGGCCGGCAAGGTGCGCGAGCTGGCCACGCGCCTGGTGCAGGGCCTGCGCGACGCGCCCGCTGGCAGCGGCGTGGCCGCGCTGGTGCAGGAATTCTCGCTCTCCAGCCAGGAAGGCGTGGCGCTGATGTGCCTGGCCGAGGCGCTGCTGCGCATTCCCGACCGCGCCACGCGCGACGCGCTGATCCGCGACAAGATCAGCAAGGGCGACTGGAAATCGCACGTCGGCCGCTCGCCCTCGCTGTTCGTCAACGCCGCCGCCTGGGGCTTGGTGCTGACCGGCAAGCTCACGTCCACCAACAGCGAAAAAAGCCTCTCGTCCGCGCTCACGCGCGTCATCGGCAAGGGCGGCGAGCCGCTGATCCGCCAGGGCGTGCACCGCGCCATGAAGCTGATGGGCGAGCAGTTCGTCACCGGCCAGAACATCGCCGAAGCCCTGGCCAACAGCCGCACCTATGAAAAGCAGGGCTTCCGCTACAGCTACGACATGCTGGGCGAGGCCGCCGCCACCGACGCCGACGCGCAGCGCTACCTGCAGGCCTACGAGCAGGCCATCCACGCCATTGGCGCGGCGTCCAACGGGCGCGGCATCTTCGAGGGCCCGGGCATCTCCATCAAGCTCTCGGCCCTGCACCCGCGCTACAGCCGCGCCCAATACGACCGCGTGATGGCCGAGCTGCTGCCGCGCGTGCTGCGCCTGGCCGAGCTGGCCAAGCAGTACGACATCGGCATGAACATCGACGCCGAGGAAGCCGACCGCCTGGAACTGTCGCTGGACCTGATGGAAGCGCTGTGCGCCGCGCCCTCGCTCAAGGGCTGGAGCGGCATCGGCTTCGTGGTGCAGGCCTACCAGAAGCGCTGCCCGCACGTCATCGACTACCTGGTGGACCTGGCCCGGCGCAGCCGCCGCCGCCTGATGGTGCGCCTGGTGAAAGGCGCCTACTGGGACAGCGAGATCAAGCGCGCCCAGCTCGACGGCCTGGCCGGCTACCCCGTGTACACGCGCAAGGTCTACACCGACGTGAGCTACCTGGCCTGCGCGCGCAAGCTGCTGGAGGCGCCCGACGCCATCTACCCCCAGTTCGCCACGCACAACGCGCAGACGCTGGCCAGCATCTACCACTTGGCGCAGAACGTGGGCGGCAGCTACTACAGCGGCCAGTACGAATTCCAGTGCCTGCACGGCATGGGCGAGCCGCTGTACGCCCAAGTGACCGGCACCGCCGCCGACGGCAAGCTGGCCCGCCCCTGCCGCGTCTACGCCCCGGTGGGCAGCCACGAAACGCTGCTGGCCTACCTGGTGCGCCGGCTGCTGGAAAACGGAGCCAACACCTCGTTCGTGAACCGCATCGGCGACGCCAGCGTACCCATCAGCGAGCTGGTCACCGACCCGGTGGAGGAAACCCTGCACATCGCCAGCCAGGAAGGCCGCCTGGGCGCACCGCACCCGCGCATTCCGCTGCCGGCGGACCTGTTCGCCGGCCAGGGTACGCAATCGCGCCCCAATTCGCACGGCCTGAACCTGGCGCACGAGCAGCAGCTCGCCTCGCTCGCCGCCGCCCTGCTGCACAGCACGCGCCAGGCCTACCTGGCCGCGCCCCCCGGCGTGGAACTGCCCGCCGACCCGGCGCGCGCCCCCGGCTGGCAGCCGCTGCGCAACCCGGCCGAGCTGAGCGACACCGTGGGCTGGGTGTATGAAGCCACCGCGCACGACGTGCAGGCCGCCTGCGATCGCGCCGCCCAGGCCGCGCCCATCTGGGCCGGCACACCACCCGCCGCGCGCGCCGACGCGCTGCAGCGCGCCGCCGACCTGCTGGAGCAGCGCAGCCAGCCGCTGATGGGCCTGATCATGCGCGAGGCCGGCAAGACCCTGCCCAACGCCGTGGCCGAGATCCGCGAGGCCGTGGACTTCCTGCGCTACTACGGCGCCCAGGTGGCCGCGCAGTTCGACAACGCCGCGCAGCGCCCGCTGGGCGTGGTGCTGGCCATCAGCCCGTGGAACTTCCCGCTCGCCATCTTCTGCGGCCAGGTGGCCGCGGCCCTGGCTGCGGGCAACACGGTGCTGGCCAAGCCGGCCGAGCAGACGCCGCTCACGGCCGCCGCCATGGTCGCCCTCCTGCACGAGGCCGGCGTGCCGCAGGGCGCGCTGCAGCTCGTGCCCGGCCAGGGCGAGAGCGTGGGCGCGGCCCTGGTGGCGCACCCGCAGGTGGCGGGCGTGATGTTCACCGGCTCCACCGAGGTGGCGCGCCTGATCGCGCGCCAGCTCAGCGCACGCCTGTCGCCCACCGGCCAGGCCATTCCGCTGGTGGCCGAGACCGGCGGCCAGAACGCCATGGTGGTCGATTCGTCGGCCCTGGCCGAACAGGTGGTGGCCGACGTGCTGGCCTCGGCCTTCGACTCGGCGGGCCAGCGCTGCTCGGCCCTGCGCCTGCTGTGCCTGCAGGACGACGTGGCCGACCGCACCCTGACCATGCTGCGCGACGCGCTGCAGGAATGGACGCTGGGCAACCCCGACCGCCTGCACACCGACGTGGGCCCGGTGATCGACGCCGAGGCGCGCGCGCAGATCGAGGCGCACATCGCCGGCATGGCCGAGGCCGGCCAGAAGGTGACGCGCGTGGAGCGCGCGGACGGCACGCTCAATGGCCACTTCGTGGCCCCGGCCATCATCGAAATCGATAGCACCTCGCGCTTGACCCGTGAGGTTTTCGGACCGGTTCTGCATGTCATCCGCTACCCGCGCGAGCAGCTCGACGCGCTGCTCGACGGCATCAACGCCACGGGCTACGGCCTCACCTTCGGCGTGCACAGCCGCATCGACGAAACCATCCAGCACCTGAGCGAGCGCATCCACGCCGGCAACCTTTACGTCAACCGCAACGTCATCGGTGCCGTGGTGGGCGTGCAGCCCTTCGGCGGCATGGGCCTGTCGGGCACCGGCCCCAAGGCCGGCGGCCCGCTGTACCTGCACCGCCTGGTGCACGGCCCGGCCAACACCGCGCTGGCCCTGCTGCCCCCCACGCCCAGCCTGGCGGAGCACCCGGCGCTGCAGTTGCTGCGCCAGTTGCGCCAGACCACGCTGCCGCTGCCCGCGCCCGAACAGGCCCGCGCCCACACGGCCTGCGAGGCGGCGCTGAACGCCTCGCGCCTGGGCGCCAGCCTGCTGCTGCCCGGCCCCACGGGTGAATCCAACCGCTACCGCCTGCTGCCGCGCGGCCCGGTGTGGGCGCTGCCGCGCACGCCGCTGGGCCTGGTGGCCCAGGTGGCCGCCGCGCTGGCCAGCGGCAACCCCTGCCACGTGGTGCTGCCGCAGGACGACAACGGCTGCGGCGCCCTCTGGCAGGCGCTGCGCGCCGCGGCCGGCGATGCCGGCGCGCCCTGGCTGCACGGCGCCGAGGGCGCGGCGCTGGCCGACGGCGCCACCCCGGTGGCGGCCCTGCTGTTCGAGGGCGACGGCGACGCGCTGCTGCAAGCCTGCCGTACCGTGGCCGCCCGCTCCGGCCCGCTGGTGCGCGTGGAAAGCCTGGGCAGCGACGAGCTGCAGGCCGGCCAGGGCTACGACCTGGCGGCGCTGTGCCACGAGCAGTCGATCAGCACCAACACGGCGGCGGCGGGCGGCAACGCCCAGCTCATGACCATGGCCTGACCATGGGAAAAGTCCAGGCGGGGCAACCCCGCCTGGACTTCAAAAATGATAGCTACCAGCGCTTGTCCAGCAAGCGCAAACCTCGAAAAAGGCTACAAGAACTTCTGCAGCCGTTCTTCGTCCAGCCCGGCCAGGGTCTGCTGGCCCAGGGCCGTCAGCGTCTGCGCCGCCTGCTTGGTGGCGATGTCGATGCCCAGCCCCGCCTGCGCGGGCCAGGGCGCATCCAGGCGCATGTAGCGGTCCGCCAGGCGATCCTCCATGATGGCCTGCACGTGCTGCTGCTGCACCGAGATCATGGTCAGGATCAAACGCCCGTCGGTCAGCCAGCCCACGGCGCCCACGTCGGCCTCGGGCTTTTCCATGGGCTGGTAGCCCATGGTGGCCGTGCCCACGGAGAGCATGCGCACCTTAGACGGCTTGGCGCCCATGAACAGCTCTGCCTCGTGCAGCGCCACCTGGTCCGGCGCCACGGCGAACAGGCCGCCGTCGGCGTAGAGCTTGTCGCCCACCTTCACGCACGGGAAGAACGCGGGCGCGGCGCAGGTGGCCAGCGTCACGTCCACCGCGCTCAGGCCCGCGTCGCCCAGCGAGGCCTGGGCGTGCGGCGTCTTGAACACCTTGGTGACGCTGCGCGTCACGTCCACGGCGGGCACCACGACGGCGTGCAGCGCGTCGCCCAGCGTGCGCTTGCCGAAATGGCGCGTCAGCTCCTTGCGCAGCGCCTCGCCCGTGTACTTGGGGCCCATGACGGAGCGCGACAGGTCGAGCAGCCGCGTCACCGCACCCGTGGGCAGGCGGCGCGAGGAAAACACCTCCTCGCCACGCTCCAGGAACAGCTTGACCAGCTCGGCCATCGGCACCTCGAAGGCCAGCGCCATCGACAGCAGGCCACCCACCGAGGTGCCAGCGATCAGGTCGAAGCGCCGCCCCAGCGGCTCGCCCACGCGCGCCTCCAGTTCGGCCAGCACCACGGCGGCGTACAGCCCCAGGTACCCGCCGCCGCTGAGCGCGAGGATGCGAAATTCGGACGTGGAACCCCTGGTAGCCATGTAAGTTTTTGTACGTTGGTTGCAAAAGTCCAGTATCACAGGAAACCGGACGGCAACCCGGGGCGCGGGTGCAAGTTAGAAGGAGCTCTCAGCAAGGGTTTTCCTGAGGCGCCAGGCTTGCAGCCCCAGCCTCGCTGCGCATCCCAGGCCGGCAACGGTCAATGCGCGTGGCCCCAGTAGATGAGCGCATCGCGCCCCTCGACCGACAGCGACACCCGCGCGCCCACGGGCAGCAGCACCTTGGTGGGCACGTGGCCGAACGGCAGGTTGGTGAGCACGGGGGCCGCGATCTGCGTGCGCAGCCAGTCCACCACGCTCTGCAGCTTGAAGCCCTTGTCGTGCGGGGCCAGTTGGTAGCCGCTGAACTGGCCCAGCACCACCGCCTTCTGGCGCGCCAGCACGCCCGCGTACAGCAACTGGGCGAGCATGCGCTCGACGCGGTAGGGGTGCTCGCCCACGTCCTCCAGGAACAGGATGCCGCCCTCCACCGCCGGCAGGTACGGGGTGCCGACCAGGCTGGCCAGCATGGCCAGGTTGCCGCCCCACAGCGTGGCGGATTCGATATAGGTGTCCGGCACGGCGGCCTGGCCGTCGGTGCGCGGCTTTTCCTTGGGCATGCGCCAGCCCGCGCCCTCGCCATGGCCGGTGAGCAGGTCTTCCAGGCAGGCGAGCATGATGTCGTCCACCTCGCCCGCCACGCCCAGGTCGGCCGTAAGCGCGGG
>Ga0222427_101244_pt1 | contig 12791 bp, 9 predicted proteins | sample 2B20Ametagenome_FD_182890 | JGI IMG/M metagenome (GOLD analysis project Ga0222427, IMG submission 182890) | Enriched microbial communities from leaf-cutter ant dump, University of Wisconsin, Madison, United States - 2B20A (version 2) | ecosystem: Environmental > Terrestrial > Nest > Insects nest >...
GTTCCCGGCCGACGGCGGCCCGGGCCTGGTGCTGGCACCGGGCAACCGGGCCGACATCCTCGTGCAGGCCGGCGCGCCGGGCCGCTACGAACTGCGCACCCAGGCCTACGACATGGGCAACGCCCAGCCGCTGGCGGCCGACGTCCTGGCCTACGTGGTGGTCGAAGGCGCGCCGCTGTCCATGGCGCTGCCCGGCGCCCCCCTGCCGGTGCCCGAGGCGCTGGCGCCAATCAGCGACGCCGAGCTGGCCGGGAAAGGCGGCCTCCAGCGCAACATCGTGCTGCGCTCGGTGTTCAACGACGACGGCTCCCCGCTCACCGACCCGCCCGCGGCCGACGCGCTCGACCTGCCACCCGGCGAACTGGCACAGTGGCAGTACCAGACCGGCAACACCTTCCTGGCCGACACCGCCTTCACCACCGGCGCGGGCGGCACCCGGGCCACGCAGAACCCGGGCATGCCCGCGCGCCTCGCCCCCTTCCAGTCGAGCCGGGCCATCCGGCAGACCGTCGATCTCGGCAGCGTGGAGGAATGGACGGTCTACAACATGAACGCGGTGCAGCACCCGTTCCACATCCACATCAACCCGGTCGAGGTGGTCAAGGTCAACGGCCAGCCGGTCGCCCCCTACTGGTGCGACACCATCGGCCTGCCGCGCGGCGGCACGCCGCAGGCGCCCACGTCGGTCACCTTCCGCACGCGCTTCAGCGACTTCAAGGGCGCCTTCGTCATGCACTGCCACATCCTGGCGCATGAAGACATGGGCATGATGCAGATCGTCGAAGTCACATGACCGAGCCGCCGGCGCACGCAGGCCGGGCCCACGCATGGGCCTGGCTGCTGTGCGCGCTCTGCGCCCTGCTCGGCCTGCTGCTCTACCTCGCGCAGCCGCAATGGCCGCTCGCGCCCGGCGCCACGGCGCGGCAGATGGGCGTCTGGCTGTGCCTGCTCCTGCTGCTGGGCCTGTGGACGCAGCGCGCCCTGCCCCCGCTGTTCGCCGTGCTGCTGGTGCTGCTGGTGATGAACCTGTTCGGCCTGGCCCCCATGGCCAGCCTGCTCTCGGGCGCGGGCAGCGATGCCGTGCTGTGGGGGCTGGGCGTGCTCGGGCTCGCGGCGGCAGCGCGGGAAAGCGGCCTGCTCGGCTGGCTCGCGGCACAGGCCGCGCGCAGCCTGCGCCCGGCCCCGCGCACTCCCGCATGGCAGCGCATGCCGGCCGTGGCCTGGCTGGCGCTGGCCTTCGCCCTGCTGCCCTCGCCGCGCCAGGCGCGCCAGTGGGCGCGCATTTTCCAGGCGCTGCCCGTGGGCGCCCCCCCGGCGCGGCGCGACCTCGCCTGCGCCGCCCAGCTCTGCGCGCGGCTGGCCTGGCTGCCCGCCCATCCGGCCAACCTGCTGGCCCTGGCCCTGCTGCCCGCCAGCGGGCTCGACCGTTTCGTGCCGCTGTACTGGTTTGCCCACACCTGGCCCCTGGCGCTGCTGGCGCTGGCCTATGCGGTGGGCGTCCAGTGGCTGGCGCCGCCATCCGGCGCCGCCCCGCCCGCAGTGCCGCCGCCCGCGCAGGACGCAGCAGGCCGCGCCGCGCTGCGCGACACCGCCGCCATCGCCCTGGGCACGCTGTGCCTGGTGGCGCTGCAGCCCCTGCACGGCCTGGCCCCGGGCGTGGTGACGCTGCCCGCGCTGGCGGCCCTGTTCGCCTTGCATGTGCTGGCCCCGCACCACCTGCAGACCGGCATGGACTGGCCCCTGTTCGTCTCCCTGATGGTCTTGCCCGGCCTGGTGGCCTGCTTCGCCGCCGCGCTGCCCTCCCTGCCCTGGAGCGGCGGCACCGCCCTGCCGCTGGCGCTGTTGCTGGGCCTGCGCCTGCTGGTGCCGTCCAACGCCGCCGCCCTGCTCGCCCTGGTGCTGGCCATTCCCTGGGCCGAAACCCAGCGCTACGACCTGCTGGAGGCCCTGGTGCCCGCGCTGGCAGGCTTGCACCTGGCCGAATTCCTGCTGCAGCGCCATGCCGGAAGCGCAGGCCGGTGGCGCCGCATCCAGGCCACGCTGTGCAGCCCGGTGACCTGGCTCGGCTGCGCCGCCTACGCCCTGTGGTGCGGCTGGTAGGCATGGGCCGCACCGCGCACGCCACCGCCCTGCCGCGCCGCCTGGTGGAAGCCGGGCTGCTTGCCCTCGCCGCCGCCCTGGTGTGGATGGGAGCCCAGCGCCCGTCGATCCTCGTGGTGCACAGCCAGAGCGAGCGCATTCCCTGGACGCGCGGCATCGACGCCGGCATCGACCGGGCAATGCAGCAGGCCGGCGCCGTGCGCCTGGAACGCATCTACCTGCAGGGCCGCGATGCGCAGCGCACCCAGGCGCAGATCTCCGAAACCCTGGGCTTCATCGGGCGCTGGGAGCCCGACGTAGTCATGGTGGTGGACGACCTGGCGCAAGCCCGCGTCGGCGCGGCCTACCTCGGGGCCCGCCAGCCGCTGATCGTCTACAGCGGCATCGAAGACCATGCGCGCACGCTGGCGCACAGCCAGCGGCCCCAGGTGCAGGGCATCGCCGAACGCACGCCCTGGCCCATGGTCGAAAGCAGCCTGCTGCGGCTGGCCTCCCCAGGCGCGGCGCGCAAGCCGCGCATCGCCCTGGTCTCCGACACCGGGCCGGCGGCCGAGGAAGAGGCGCGTGGCTTTCTCGCGCATGGCTGGCAAGCGGCGCAGCCCATCGGCGTGTGGCGCTGCGCCTCGCTGGAGCAGTGGCTGCGCGCGCTGGACGAAATCGCCACGCAGGCCGACCTGGTGGTCATCGGCGACTACCGCTACCTGCCCGTGCCCACGGGCCGCACCGCGCCGTCCTGGCGCATGCAGCTCACGCAAGCCGCGCTGGAGCGCCTGCCCCAGCCATTGAGCGCGCTGTCCGGTTATGCCGTGATGGACGGGATTCCCATGGGCATCCTGCCCTCGCCGGTCGAGCAGGGCGAAGTCGCCACCCAGCTGGCCCTGCAGGCCGCCACGGCGCCCGAGGCCTTCGCCGCGCCCGCCGCCGCGCGCCACCTGCTGACGCGCAATTTCGCCCTGCTCGTGAACCCCGCGCAAATGCAGCGGCGCCACATGCGCCTGGACGCGCTGGACACCTACTACGCGCGCATCTCCCGCCGCTTCATCGCGCCGCACGCCACGCCATGAGCCCCCCGCTGCAGCAGCACCCGCTCTGGCCCTGCCTGGACCGCTCGTCCCGGCAGTTGCTTGCCACCCTGGCCGAACCCGTGGCCTGGCGCGACGCCGCCGAACTGGCGCGGCTGCTGCACGGCCACGCCGTGCTGGGCTGGCTGGGCGGCGCGCGCGCGCTCACCCTGGACGCCGTGCCCGCGTCCAGCCTGCCCGCCGCCCCAGGCCAGGGCTGGCGCATCGCCGCGCCCGTGCTGCACGCGCTGGCGCAAGGCCAGCCTGCGTGCCAGGACTTCCTTGCGCAGGCCCGCACCGCCCCCGCCGGCGATGCACCCGCCAGCGATACGCCAGCCCCGCAGCCCACGCTGCGCCACGCGCTGGGCTGGCTCGCGGCCCTCGGCCTGCCCGCGCTGGTGCTGACCGCCGTGGCCGGGCGCAGCGACCCCTGGGTGCCCTGGGCGTGCTTCGGCGCGGCCCTGGGCGCGGGGCTGTGCGTCTGGGTGCTGGGCCTGGCGCCCCCCGCCGCGGGTGCGCTGCTGGCGCTGCTGCTGCTGATGGCGGGCAACCACCTGCCCGTGGAACAGGCCCTGGCCGGATTGGCCGGGAGCGGCTTTTTCCTGCTGCTGGGCATGTTCGGCTGCAGCACGGCGATCCAGCACAGCGGCCTGACGCAGCGCCTGCTGGCCGCGCTGCTGCGGCCGCTGCCGCACACCGCCAGGGGCTTCCAGGCCTGCCTGATGCTGGTGGGCGTGGCAATGACGCTGTTCATCCCCAGCACCCTGGGGCGGCTGCAGCTCCTCGCCCCCATGGTCAAGGCCCTGGCGCGCCCCGGCACGGCGGGGTACGCGGCGCTGGCGTTCGCGGCGCTGTCGGGCTGCACCCTGCTGTCCACCTCGTTCCTGCTGGGCAACGCGGCCAACTTCGTCGTGCTCGGCATCCTGCCCGAGCACTGGCAGCCGCACGTCAACTGGATGGCCTGGTTCCAGTGCGCCGCCGTCTATACCGCCGTGATCGCCGCCGGCCTGGCCGCCAGCGTGGCACTGGGCCCGGCCACGCAGGGCGGCGGCACGCCCGCCTGGGCACAGGCGCCGCTGCCGCGCATGGCCTTCCCCGAAGGCGTCACCGCGCTGGCGCTGCTGTGCCTGGGCCTGGGCTCGGCCCTGGGCAACGTGCACCACATCGACATGGCCTGGCTCGCGCTGTTCGCCATGCTGCTGCTCATGGCCACCGGCGTGCTGCCCATGAACCGGGTGCACGCAGGCGTCAACTGGTCCATCCTGCTGTACCTGGTGTGCACCGTGGGCATCGCGCGCGGCTTCACCTTCATGGGCATACAGCCCTGGCTGGCGGCGCACGCCGACGGGCTGGCGCTGCTCATGCGCACGCAGCAGGGCACCTTCCTGCTGCTGCTCGTCGCGGCCGTGATGCTGCTGCGGCTGGCGCTGCCCTCGATGGTGTGCGTGGCGACGCTGTGCGCCGTGCTCATGCCGCTGGCCGACGCGCAGGGGCTGCACCCGCTGGTGCTGGGCTTCGTCATCGTCACGGCCAGCGAAATCTGGTTCCTTCCCCACCAAAGCTCCGACTACCTGCTGTTCCGGGAGTCCGTGGAGCTGTCCCCCGGCATTGCCCGGGATGTGCTGCGCCGCAACGCCTGGCTCCAGGCGTGCCGCATCGTGGCACTGGCCGCCTCGGTGCCCTACTGGCGGCACATGGGGCTCCTGCAATGAACCGGGACGCGGCGATGCGCTGGGCCTGGGCCGCGCTGTTCCTGCTGCTGGCCGCCGCCGCCGTGGCGTTCAACATGCACAGCCGCCGCATCCTGGTGGTGCACGAAGGCCCGGCGGGCAGCGCCTACGCCCAGGCGCTGGGGCGTGGGCTGGACGCCGTGCTGCGGCCCGCCGCGCGGCTCAAGGTGCGCCACCAGTACATGGGCTTCGCCGCCGACGCCTGCCCCGGCATCCTGGCGCAGATGAAGGCCTTCGACCCCGGCACGGTGATTGCAGAGGGCCCGGGCGCGCTCGCCTGCGTGCGCTCGGCCACCGCCCCGGCAGCGCCGCCGGTGGTGGTGTACCAGCCCGCGCTGCCCGCACAGGCCGAGGCCCGCGCACGCTACGCCGGGGCCTGGCAGCGGCTGCTGCAGGACCTCGCCCCCGCGGGCGGCACGCTGCTGGTGCTGCGCGGCGCGCAGGACCAGGCCGAGTACGACACCCTGGCCGAAGCCGCCCGGGGCGCAGGCCTGCGCGTGCAGGCGTGGACGGACGACGGCACGCTGCCCCCCGCCCTGACCCAGCCCGGCGCCGTGGCGCTCACCCACCATGCCGGCCAAGGCTGGCCGGACCCGCAGGGCGCCCCCCAGGGCGGCCTGCTGCGCGCCCTGCGCGCGGCCACCCCCGCGCCCCTCATCTCCACGCGCCTGGAGAGCCTGGCGCTGGGCGCCGACCTAGCTCTGGCCCAGGCGCCCGAGCAGCGCGGCGAGATGCTGGCCCAGGCCGCCCTGGCAGGCCTCGCCGAACCGGACCTGGACAGCCCCTACGAAATGGCCGTGGGCATGCGCCAGGACTTCGCGCAGCGCCAGACGCTGCCGCCGTTCTACGCGCTGAGCGCGCGGATGGCGGGCTTCCTGGCCGAATGACACCAACGGCCCGTTGGCGGAAGCGGCCGCAGCCACCAATGGGAAAACCGGCACTCTTTATTCAATAGCTGCCAGCGCTTGCTGGGCGGGCGCAAGAGGCCAATTTGGCTTGAAGAATTACGGCCCGCGCCTGCAAGCCAGGCGCCTGGCCTTCGCAGGAGCTGCTTTCTCTCCCTCAAGCGCCGCGCCGGCGCAGCGCGCCCAGGCTGAACAGCCCCAGCGCCCCCGCCAGCAGCGCCAGCGCCCATTCGCCCAGCGCCGGAATGGCCGCCGCCGCAGACGGTGCCGCCAGCAGCGCCACGCCGCCCGGGTCGCGGATGACGCTGTTCTCCGTCAGGTCGTCGTCGCCCACGGCGCCGTCCTTGAGCGTCAGCGTCACGGTGTTGCCGCTGATCTGCGCGCCCTGGAACGGGTACCAGCGCGAGGGGCCGTTTTTCACCACCGGGCCGTACTTGTAGTAGACCGCGCCCGCAGGCAGCGCTTCGGGGTAGGTCAGCACCACCTGGGCCGTGCTGCCCGCCGTGCCCAGTTCCAAACGCAGGGCCACCATGCCGTGCGGCAGCGTCACGCCCGCAGGCAGCGCGGCGCCCACGCTGGCGGCGGTTTGCGTGCTGGCCTGCGTCACCTGCCAGCCCGTGCCCGGCTGCAGCGCCAGCCCCAGGGGTTTTTGCGCCTGCGGCCCTTCGGGCACGACCAGCGCCCGCGTGAACTGCGCCACCGAATCCTGCGCCTGCGTCACGTTCGCCAGCGTGCAAGTCGCGGCCTGGCCCGCACAGGCCCCCGTCCAGGCGCTGAACTGGTAGCCGGTGCTGGCCGTGGCCGTGCAGGTGGCGCCGCTGCCATGGGCCACGCTGGCGGGGCTGCACGTTGCCGTGCCGCCCTGCGCGGGGCTGGCGCTGGCCGTTACGGCCCAGGTTTGCAGGCTGGCCGTGCAGGTGGCTGAGTTGCTGCCGCCGTTGATTCCCTGGCACGTCCAGCTCCACGGGCCGGAGCCGGCCACGCTGCTGGCGTTGCCTGCGCTGCACAGGTTCGTGCTGGGCGCGCTGGTGAGCGTGCCGCCGCTGGCGCTGCCACACTGGCCGGTGATCGGAGCCAGGTTGACGGTGATGCCGGCGGGCACACTGGTGGCGGCCCGATAGCGGGATGCGCCCGTGTCGCCCGTGCCGGCCTGGCTGGCGGTGATGGTGCAAGTGCCTTGCGCCGTGCCGGTGGCCGTGGTGCCGCTCAGGGTGCAGGGGCCGCTGGGCACGAGCGTGACGGCAAGGCCCGCGCTGCTGCTGGCCGTGATGGCGCTGGTGCCGCCCACGGTGATGGCGGCGGGGCTGGCGCTGATGCTCAGGGTCTGGCTGGCGTAGGGGGCGGTGCAGGCAGCAGGGCTGGTGCCGTTGCTGCCGTTGCAGCCCCAGGCCCACTGGCCGCCGCTGCCGCTCACGCTGGTGGCGGTGCCGGTGGCGCACAGGCCGGTGCTGGGCGCCGTCGCGCTGGCGGCCACGCTGGCGCAGGCGCCGTTCACGGGCCCGTTGGCGGTGAAGGTGGCCGTTTTTTCCACCATGACCGTGGCTTCATTCCCGCCATTGGAGCCGGTGGCGTCGGTGCCCGTGGTCTGGCCGCTGCGCAGGGTGAAGGTGGCGGTGGCGCTGTCGCCCGCAGTGCTGGGGGCCGTGAGGCGCACGGTGATTGCATCGCCGCTCTTGACGATGGCCTGTTGCACCCAGCCGCCCGTGTCATTCACCTGGAATTCGGGGCTGCCAGCGCCTGCGATGCGCGCGCCGCCCCAGGCCTGGCCAGTCCCTGTGCTGGCTGCGAGGGTGAAGGAGGGGAAGGTGACGATGGCACCCGCTGCGCCAGCCTGCGCGCCGGGGGAGGTCAAAGCGGCAAAAGACTGTCCCGCGCGCACGAGCCGAACGTGCTCACCGGCGTTGCGGCCGGCGTATTGGGCGTCGCCAAGGTAGAAACCCACGAGCCACGCATTGTTCGAATGGTCGGCATAGGGCGAACCCGACCAAACGTCCGAAGCCGGCGTATCAGGAAACACCACGCGGTTGACCTTGGGGTTGTCGCCACAGCTTTGCGTGATGGAAATCAGCTCGCTCTTGTAGGCCATGCGCCAGTCGCCGCTGGCCAGAAAGTCCCGGTCTGTGAGGGCGGAATGCGGGTAGTACCCCGAGTCGTCAAAATATTTCGGCAGGTAGCTTGTCGCCCAGTTCTGCCACTGATCGGATGTCGCAGTGCCCGTACATTGCCCGGTGCCGCTGTCGGAGAAACCCATGCCTTCGATGCAACGCTTCCACACCAGGCCGGTGGACCAGTGCATGGCGCTGGCTTCGCTCTGGGCTTCGCCCAGGATGTAGTCGCCATCGGTGTTGGGGCTGGCGCAGGTCTGCGCCTGCGCCAGCAGCGGCACGGCGCAGGCGGCCAGGGCAGCGAGCCGGCGGGCAAGACGGGGGCTGGGGACTGGGGGCACGAGACACTCCTTTTTCGATAGCTTCTGGCGCTTGACTGGCAAGGGCCGGAAGCCAAAAACACCCCTGAAATAGGTGCGCAAAGGGAGGGATCGTAGGGATTTGTTACGTGGCGCGGTATCCCTGAAATTGGGTAATTGGGGGTGGCAAATGGTAACAATATGCAACCACCGCCTGCGCTTGAATGCGCTCGCGCCCTGGCGCCAGGTTCAACCTAGAAACGGCAGTTGACCGCTTGCCCCCTCACGAGAGCCGCATGGATATTGGCTTTGGCTGTTTCGCTGACGTTCACCTGCGGGGTGAACACGCTACGCACCCGCCAGCACCGCGCTCGCCGCGCCATGCGGCGTTGCTCCTCCTTGCGGGCAGGAGCCCGCCGCGTCGTCGCGCCTTGCCTGGCACGCCGATCACGGCACTGGCGAGCGCGTCCAACTGCCGTTTCTAGGTTCAAGGCAGCAAATCCAGCGCCTGCATGTAGGCTGGCTGCAGCATCAGCTCGTCCCACGGCGTGGGCAGGGTTTGCGGCAGCAGGGCCAGGCGGCGTGCCTCGCTGTCGGGGCTGGGCTGCCAGCGGCCCTGGGCCTGCGCCTGGGCCAGCCCGGCGATGAGTTCATCGACCGCGCCGCCATCGCCCAGGCTCTGGTTGCACAGCAGCACCAGGTCGCAGCCCGCTTCCAGGGCGGCCAGCGCGCCCTCGGTGTAGCTGACGAGCTGGCCATCGAGGCGGCGCGCGCCTTCCATGCTCAGGTCGTCGCTGAAGATGGCGCCCTCGAAGCGCAGGCGGCCGCGCAGGATGTCTTGCAGCCACTTGGCCGAGAAGCCGGCCGGGCGGCGGTCCACCTTGGGGTAGATGACGTGCGCGGGCATGACGCTGGTGAGCGTGCGCGCCAGCCAGTCGTAGGGCGCGGCGTCGTCGTGCAGGATGGCAGTGAGGCTGCGCCGGTCCACCGGGATCTCGGTGTGCGAGTCGGCCTGGACGAAGCCGTGCCCCGGAAAGTGCTTGCCGCAGTGCGCCATGCCCGCCTGCAGCAGGCCGTGCGCCAGGCCCTGCGCCAGCACGCTGACCACGCGCGGGTCGCGCGCGAACGCGCGGTCGCCGATCACGCCGCTGGCGCCGTAGTCGAGGTCGAGCACGGGGGTGAAGGAGAAGTCCACACCGCAGGCGCGCAGCTCGGCGCCGAGCACGTAACCGGCCGCCGTGGCGGCGCGCAGGGCGCGCAGCGCGCCGCTGCCTTCGCGCTGCCGGGCGCCCTGGCCGTCGTCCAGCCACATGCGGCCGAAGGCCGCCATGGGCGGCAGGTGGGTGAAGCCGTCGGTCTTGAAGCGCTGCACGCGCCCGCCCTCGTGGTCCACGCAGATGAGCAGGTCGTCGCGCACGGCCTTGATGTCGGCCGTGAGGGCCAGCAACTGGGCGCGGTCCTGCCAGTTGCGCGCGAACAGGATCATGCCGCCCACCAGCGGGTGCGCCAGGCGCGCGCGGTCGGCCGCCGTGAGGGTGGTGCCGGCGATGTCGATGATCAGGGGGGAGTGCTCGGTCATGTCGTTCTTGCTCTCATTGAAATAGCTGCCAGCGCTTACCCAGTAAGGGCTAGGGGCTGATTGGGCTCAAATCTTTTCGACCACGCAAAAGCTCGCGGCGTAGTCGGCCTCGTCGGTCACGGTGATGTGGCAGCGCAGGCCGCGCGCGTCAAACCATGCCTGCAGCGCGCCGTGCAGCACGATGGTGGGCTGGCCGCTTTCCAGGCTGGAGATTTCGCAGGCGCGCCAGGTCATGGGCATGCGCAGCCCCAAGCCTATGGCCTTGCTGAACGCCTCCTTGGCGGAAAAGCGCGTGGCCAGGTAGCGCACGCCGCGCTCGGGCCAGCGCGCGCCGCGCGCGCGCCAGGTGCGCAGCTCGGCGTCGCACAGCACCTTCTCGGCGAAGCGGTCGCCGTGGCGCGCCAAGCTGGCGGCGATGCGGCGGATGTCGCAGATGTCGGTGCCGATGCCGTAGATCATGGAATAAGGGTCAAATCGGGCTCCAGCCCTTGCTGGGCAAGCGCTGGCAGCTATTGAATCAGGAGTCTCTCTCGAGCATGCCCTGGTCGATGCAGCGCTGGTACGCGGCCACGGTGTCGCCGTAGCCCAGCTCCAGCGCATCGGCGATGAGCGCATGGCCGATGGACACTTCCAGCACGCCGGGCACGGCGGCCAGGAAGTCGGCCAGGTTGTCGCGGTTCAGGTCATGGCCGGCGTTCACGCCCAGGCCCACGTCGAGCGCGGCCTGCGCGGCGGCGCGGTAGCGCTCCAGCTGCGCGGCCTGCTGCGGCGTGCCCCAGGCGGCGGCGTAGGGCTCGGTGTAGAGCTCGATGCGGTCGGCGCCCACGCTGCGCGCGGCGGCCATCTGCGCCGGTTCGGCGTCCATGAACAGGCTGACGCGCACGCCGAGCTGGCGGCATTCGGCGATCAGCGGCTTGAGCCGCTCGGCATCCTGCGGAAAGCGCCAGCCATGGTCGCTGGTGAACTGGTCCTCGGCGTCGGGCACGAAGGTGGCCTGGTGCGGGCGCACCTGGCGGATGAACGCCATCAGGTTCTGCGTGGGGTTGCCCTCGATGTTGAACTCGGCCTGCGGCCAGTCCTTGAGCAGCGCCGCGATCTGGGCCACGTCCTGCGCGCGGATGTGGCGCTCGTCCGGGCGCGGGTGCACGGTGATGCCCTGCGCGCCGGCCTCCAGGCACAGTTGGGCGGCGCGCGTGACGCTGGGAATGCCCAGGTGGCGCGTGTTGCGCACCAGGGCGACTTTGTTGACGTTGACCGACAGGGCGGTGCGCGGGTGGGAGGTGGTCATAGCGATTGCAGGTCCATCATGAGCTGGCGCGTGCGCAGCACGGGGCTGCCGCAATGGTATTGGAGCAACTGGCGCAGCAGAGGTTTCAGCTCCGCCGCCACGCCAGCGCAGGCGCGCAGCACCGCAGGATAGCCCGCGGGCGCCTCCAGCGCCTGCTGCAGCGCGCACCACGCATCGCCCGCGAGCGTGGCGCGGTCGCCGGTCTGCGCCGGGCGCAGGCCGCCTTCGGGCACCAGCGCGTAGCGCGCCTGGGGCCGCAGCGCAGCCAGGGTGGCCGAGTCGGCGTCGAGCGCGGGCAGCAGGCCCAGCGCGCGCAGCAGCAGCAGCTCGAAGGCGCGCAGCACGGGCTCCAGCGCATCGCCATGCGCCCCGGCCAGCACGCGCACCACGCCCGCGTACAGGTCGAACAGCTCGGCGTGCGGGTCGTCGCGCGCCAGCAGGCGCAGCAGCAGCTCGTTGAGGTACAGGCCCGCGAGCAGCGCGTCGCCCGTGGGCATGACGTGGCCGCCGGCCCACTCCGCCCCCTTGAGCGGGTGGATTTCGTCGCGCACCTCCTGCGACACGGTGTAGCCCAGGCGCAGCGGCTGCAGCGGCAGCAGCACGGGGCGGAAGTTGGAGGTGGGCTTTTTCGCGCCCTTGGCCACCAGCGCCACGCGGCCGTGGTGGCGGGTGAACACTTCGAGGATCAGGCTCGACTCGCTCCAGTCGTAGCTGTGCAGCACGAAGGCGGGTTCTTCCTGGATGCGGCGCGCGCGCATGGATTGCTATTGCATCAATAGCTGCCAGCGCTTGCTGGGCAAGGGCTGGAGCCCGATTTTTGCAAGAAGATCACTCGTAGCCGAAGGCGCGCACGCGCGCCTCGTCGTCGGCCCAGCCGGAGCGCACTTTCACCCAGACCTCGAGGAACACCTTGGCGTCCATGAGCTTTTCCAGCTCCTGCCGCGCCTCGGTGCTGATGCGCTTGAGGCGCTCGCCCTTCTCGCCGATGACCATGGCCTTGTGGCCGTCGCGCTCGACCACGATGGTGGCGGCGATGCGCAGGAAACGCTTGTGCTGCTTGCTCTTTTCCTCGTCGAACTTGTCGATGACCACGGTGGAGGTGTAGGGCAGCTCGTCGCCGGTGAAGCGGAACAGCTTCTCGCGCACGGTTTCAGAGGCCAGGAATTTCTCGCTGCGGTCGGTCAGTTCATCCTCGGCGTACCACCAGGGCTGCTCGGGCAGGTATTTTTCGCAGATGCCGAACAGGCGCTCGATATCACCCTTGTTCTTGGCCGACATGGGCACGAACTCGGCGAACGGGTGGCGCTCCTGCATGCCCTTCAGCCACGGCGCGATCTCGGCGCGGCGGTGCACGGTATCGAGCTTGTTGGCGATGAGCAGCGTGGGAATGCCGGGCTTGAACAGGCTCAGCACCTTGGCGTCGGCCAGCGTGAAGCTGCCGGCCTCGACCACGAAGAGGATCAGGTCCACGTCGCCGATCGCGCCCATCACCGTCTTGTTGAGCGACTTGTTCAGCGCCGTACTGTGCTTGGTCTGGAAGCCCGGCGTATCGACGAACACGAACTGCGCGGCGCCCAGCGTGCGGATGCCCGTGATGCGGTGGCGCGTGGTCTGCGCCTTGCGCGAGGTGATGCTGATCTTCTGGCCCACCAGCGCGTTGAGCAGCGTGGACTTGCCCACGTTGGGCTTGCCCACGATGGCGATCACGCCGCAGCGCTGGCCGG
>Ga0222427_101245_pt1 | contig 12789 bp, 13 predicted proteins | sample 2B20Ametagenome_FD_182890 | JGI IMG/M metagenome (GOLD analysis project Ga0222427, IMG submission 182890) | Enriched microbial communities from leaf-cutter ant dump, University of Wisconsin, Madison, United States - 2B20A (version 2) | ecosystem: Environmental > Terrestrial > Nest > Insects nest...
TAGATTCCTCGTTACTCGGAATGATAGGAAAGCCAAAACAAAAAGATTGCAGCGGATAGCGGGACTGGCAGAAGTTAAATGTTACTGCAACTGCTTTTCAAATGTGGCGTTTTCTGTAAATGAGTTTGTTAAGCGTAAATGTTAAAAACTTCTCTCTTAAAAATGGGCTTCAAATCTTATATTTACGCATCCCAAAAACTTTTTTAGCACATGAGTGAAGAACTGGACGACTTAAACCAACCCGATTTGCCCGAAGAACAGGAGAGCAAGCAAAAAGTAATGCCCATTAACGGCTTATATGAAAATTGGTTTCTGGACTATGCTTCGTACGTAATTTTGGATAGGGCTGTACCGCACATTAACGATGGTTTTAAGCCGGTACAACGCCGTATTATGCACTCGCTAAAGGAAATGGACGATGGGCGTTTCAACAAAGCAGCCAACGTTATTGGTAACACGATGAAGTACCATCCGCATGGGGATGCCTCTATTGGGGATGCGATGGTGCAAATTGGGCAAAAGGATTTGCTGATTGACTGTCAGGGTAACTGGGGCGACCCGATTACGGGCGATAGTGCTGCTGCTCCGCGTTACATCGAGGCTCGTTTGTCGAAATTTGCCAATGAGGTAGTTTTTAATCCGGATACCACGATTTGGCAATTGAGTTACGATGGCCGTAACAACGAGCCATTGACTTTGCCGGTGAAGTTTCCGTTGTTGTTGGCACAAGGGGCTGAGGGTATTGCGGTTGGTTTGGCCACCAAAATTATGCCCCACAATTTTAACGAGCTAATAGATGCTTCTATTGAAGTTTTGAGGGGCAACCGCCCTAACATTTTACCCGACTTTTTTACGGGCGGCATGGCCGATTTTTCGAACTATAACGAAGGCCAGCGTGGTGGAAAAATTAGGGTACGTGCCAAAATTTTAGAGCGTGATAAACGGACTTTGGTCATTACCGAAATTCCGTACAGTACCACTACAGGTTCGCTGATAGACAGTGTGTTGGCTGCTAACGATAAGGGCAAAATTAAAATCAAAAAGATTGAGGACAACACCGCCGCCAATGTAGAAATTGTAGTGCATTTAGCTCCCGGTATTTCGCCCGATGTAACCATTGATGCCCTTTACGCCTTTACCAACTGCGAGGTTTCTATATCGCCAAATACCTGTGTAATTAAGGATGATAAACCGCACTTTTTAAGTGTTAATGATATTCTGGAGCAAAATACGAAGTTCACCAAATCGTTGTTGAAACAGGAACTGGAAATTCGTTTGCATGAGTTGCAGGAAAAGGTATTCTTTAGCTCGTTGTTGAAGATTTTTATCCAAGAGGGAATGTACAAACATCCCGATTACGAAAATTCGGGCGATTTTGACACTGTTGTTCAGGTTTTGCATCGATTGTTTGAGCCTTTCAAGGCATCTTTATATCGCGAAATACAGCCCGAAGATTTTAAAAAGCTGATTGATAAGCCGATGAGTAGCATCACCCGTTTTGATGTGAAAAAGGCCGACGAGATGATGAAGGCCTTGGAGGATGAAATGAAGGTGGTGAGAGGTCATTTGCGACATTTAACGGATTATACCATTGCTTGGTTTGAGAAGATAAAACAAAAATACGGCAAAGGCCGTGAGCGTAAAACCGAAATTAGGCTGTTTGATAGGGTAGAGGCTGCCAAGGTGGCTTTGGCCAACGTAAAACTGTACATGAACCGTGAAGATGGTTTTATTGGTACAGGTTTGAAAAAAGATGAATACATCGGCGATTGTTCGGACATTGACGAGATTATTGTTTTCCGTGAAGATGGTCGTTTTATTGTAACCAAAGTTGCCGATAAAACTTTTGTTGGTAAAAATATCATCCATGCACAGGTGTTTAAAAAAGGCGATGAACGCACTGTTTACAACATGATTTATAAGGATGGTGGTAGCGGTATCAGTTACATTAAACGTTTTTCTGTTTTGGGTGTTACCCGCGATAAAGAATACGATTTAACCAAAGGTACAAAGGGTTCTAAGGTGCTGTATTTCACCGCTAATCTCAATGGTGAGGCCGAAGTGGTTACGGTGCAATTAAAACCGCATTCTAAGCTAAAAAAACTTAGTATAGATATTGATTTTGCCAACATTGCCATTAAGGGGCGTAGCTCTATGGGCAATATTGTGGTGAAATTCCCAATTAAAAAAGTAGTGCTAAAAAGCAAAGGCATTTCTACTTTGGCGGGTATTAAAATATGGTATGATGATATTTTAAAACGATTGAATGTAGATGGTCGTGGAAAGTATTTGGGTGAGTTTGATGGGGACGATAAGATATTGCAAGTTTACGCCAATGGTACTTACGAACTGAGCACTTTTGAACTAAGCAACCACTTTGACGAGGGTATTGTATTAATGCAGAAATTCAATCCGGAGCATGTTTACGGCGTGGTGCATTACGATGGCAAGGCCAAAAATTACTTTGTAAAACGATTTATGTTCGAAGCCCAGCCGATTGGGAAAGTGGTGAGTTTCATTAGCGAAGAAAACGGCTCTAAAATGATTTTTATTACCGGAAAGCCAGATGCAAAACTTACCGTTGATGTAGAAAAAGGTAAAACTAAAATCGCTGAAACTTTAGAACTGGAATTGGCCGGGCTAATTGATGTAAAAGGTTGGAAAGCTAACGGAAATCGCTTAACTCCACATGTGGTTAAAAAGATTGCTTTGGTTGATGCCGAATTGGAAATAGGTATAGACCATTTGGAAGAATCGCATTTTGAAGTGGTGGAAGTGCATACAGACCCTTCGGATGATGGTGAAGAAGCAGATGGCTCAGTAAAGACTGTTGAGGAAATTCATGTAGATGAGGTAGCACCTGAACCAAATGAGGAAAGTCCAACTTTTGATGCAGAGAAGAAGGCCGTTGATGAGATTAAGAAAGCTAAACCTGCTTTTAAATCTGCTGGTAAGCCAGTAACTACGGAAGATTTGAAAACTGAAGCTAAAAAAGAGGAAGAAGGAGAGAACAGAGAGCAAGAGCATAAAGAAGCTGAGCCACAGCCTCAGAAAAAGAAAATATCGTTTGAAATTACCAACCCTGATGATATAAAGATGGATGATAAGGGACAACTTGGATTTTTTTAGCTGATAGAATAATTAATATGTCGCCCATTATAAATGCCATAGCCGTAGTAGAAGATGATGTAAAAGTATGCGATTTTTTAACGCAGGAAATAAAATGTCATTTCACCACAGCCAATGTAGCTTCATTTTATAAAGGAGAAGATGCATTGAAATTCTTGCTACGTAATCCCGTAGATATCGCATTGTTCGACATCAACTTGTCCGGTAAAAGCGGTATAGAATGTATCAGACAATTAAAGCATCATCATCCGGCAATGCAAATGATGGTTTTAACGGTATTGGAAAATGCTGAAAGTGTGTTTGAAGCATTAAAGGCCGGAGCGGTGAGCTACCTATTAAAAACTACTCCTTCAGAAAAAATAATAGAAGCCATACAAGAAGTAAAGAATGGAGGTGCGCCAATGACCGGTCATATTGCCAGAAAGGTAATTGGCACATTCCATGTACATCAGGAAAAACATAATCCCTACGTAGAAAACCTTTCACGTAGGGAAAAAGAAATATTAGAGTTTTTAGGAAAGGGCTATCAATATAAAGAAATAGCAGAAATGTTGTTCATAAGTGTAGAAACCGTTCGTACCCACATTCGCAACATTTACGAAAAATTACAGGTAAACTCTCGTATGGAAGCGCTCAAAAAAACTGGGCTTATCTAACCGAAGCCCGTTGCTTCGAAGTTCGATTATTCCAAAAAATACTACTTTTTTCACATTGTTGGCATCGTACATCTCACTTATTATTGTTTATACTTTTAACTAGACAATAATTATGAAGAATACCCAACATTATGCCGTAGTACTTTTGTTATCTATGGTAATCTTTGCCTCATGTAAAAAAACCAAACAAAAAGACAAAGAGGAAGAAGCTTATGTGTGTACAACCTGTTCGCAAACGCCCCAAGGTGCAGCTGCTAACGATAATAGCAGCAAAGGCATATACAAAGGAGTTGTTATTGGTTCGAGCGGTACTATTAAGTTTGATATTGCTAATACCTCCAGTAATTCTATTACAGCCGTTTTGATAATTGATGGTGTTTCGGTTAATCTTACTACTACTTACACTTGGTCTGCCGGAGGTATTCAGGCAGCACCCTTTAAAGGTACTTTAAATGGGCAGGAAATAACCATTAACTTTTCTGTGGGTGCCGATGGCACAGGAGCAACTATTGTGTCGTCAACTATTCCGGGACATCCTAATGCTATATTCAGTTTGGCCAAAGAAACCTCAACCGCTTTAGCACGGTGTTACGAAGGTACCTATACTACTTCCGACAACGAAAGCGGAACATTTAATATTATCGTATCAACGTTGTTAAAAGGTTGGACAGGGAAATCGAGAGAAAACGGTTCATCGCAAACTACGGATATAAGCGGTAGTTACGTTAACGACAAACTATACTGGGGCAGTGGAACCAACGTAGAAATAGCCACTATGAGCGGTGATTCCTTTACAGGAACTTTTAACGACGGCAGTGCCAATGTAACCGTAAAAGGAAAGAGAACATTATAAAAGCTATATGTAGAAAGAATTAATAATGAAGAAAATATTATTCTTAATGGCTTTTTGTGGGTTGGTGTTTAACATAGCTGTCAAGGCCCAAAATAACAAAAACGAACATCGGTTAACCTTTAGCGAGTGGGCGGCTTATTATAGCAATGGGAAAGAAACCTACAATTTGGGCTCAGGCAATACCACTGCTTCACTTGGAAACACAGTGGGATTATTGGCCTATTGGAGTGCCCCTTACAAAGATTATAATGATGATGAGCTGGTGCTAGGCTGGAATGCCAATTTTGGTGCAGGTTGGAATGTTACCAAAGGAAAAGTAGCACAATACAATGCCGATATAGGTTTTTGGTCGAGCAAATTGATTAATAAATATGTTGAAGTAGGAGTGCAATATTCGTTTTTAGGTGTTTATTGCTACCAAAACATCTCTTTTTTAGGTAGCAGCTTTCAGGCGGCGGTACGTGTAACTGATGTTCAGGCTACTTATAGCCGAGAAGGCGAAGGTGTTTTTATTGGATGGTTAAAACCTAAATCTCCCATGTCGTATGTCAATTCAATTGGAGCAAAATATTTTATCGGGAAAAATGTGTTTCTGGGCGGTAGATATACTTCGTACAAATTTAATAAAGAATATGCCATTGTTGCCGGACTAACGGCTTTATAAATAAACCATCTTAATAAAATAAAATTATGAAAAAATTAAAAAATATTGTTGCTTTTGCACTGTTTATTACAGCCTTAACGTTTGGCCAAAAATCGTTGGCGCAAATTTATCTAACCGGCCAATCGGGGCATGGCTTTGAGTTTCCAAACGGGCCATCCGAATGGTCAAAGCCTGAAACATTAAGGTTAACCTCCGAAAAATTTGAAAAGAAGGGTTTAGAGGCCGTTCCACTTGAGTTTAGGATAAAAGTAACCAAAAAGGCTTCGTCTAAACTTGCCCCTTGCAAATACGAAGTGGAGGTTAAAAACCTATCCGATAAACAGGGTATTTCTTTCGAGGCCCGAAATGATTATACCGACCCATCGAACAAATACATTTACCACAAAGTAAAACTTAAAGCAGGCGAAACCGCAACTTTTGATATTGCTTACTGGCGCTTGGGTTGGGATGTGAAAACTATGGAAGGTTGTACTACTTGTAGTTGGAACTTTGTTTTTGTAGAAGTGAAGCCTAATTAGTAAGGGTTTAAAATTTTCTTGTAACTGTGGCCACATTATTATGTGCCACGGTTATTTAATTATATCAAATAAATTAATGAGGACTACTGTTGCTATCGTTATTTTTTATAGTCTACTTTCCATTAGGGCAAATGCACAGACCAGCCTCTTTAAAATGGAAGCAGGCATTAAACTGTTGGCAAATGAATATTTGATAGGATTTAAGAACATAAAAGGACTACAAAAAGAAACCAACGAATTTTATACGGGATACGCTACCTCTTTTGTATTGCCCGGAGGTGTAGATACCACGGCAGAAATACGCCATTATCCCAATTATATGGGTAAAGAGCTGTTGTATTATGCCATAGAGATGAACAAAGACAGTGTTTTGTTCGACAGCATTGCCAATATGCTTCAAAAAATACGTTTCCCTTTCGGGCGTATCGTTAAGGTTCCTTCCGGGGCAGACTGTATGTACCGTTACGTACCAGTGGCAAAAAATCTCTCGCCGCAATTAAAAAAAATCAACATTGTGCTTTGGAAACCTGATGATTACGAGTGCAGTTCGGGTTTGTTTACACTGGCAATTGGTAATTAGCCAGATACATAAAATATAAAAGCTAAAAAAATGAAGACGAAATACCTTATGGGTGTACTGCTCGGTCTGATAATTTCTACTACCACTCAGGCACAGGTCATTATCGATAAAACAACCTTTATCAGCAACCTCATGCAAATATTCCACCACCGCAACAGCAGTTTCGACTCGCTGACGGTAGCAGGAAACAAAGCAGGAGGAGGTTTGGAAGCAAAAATTAAGCTGCCCAATGCCGATGAAACCTATATCCTTAACAACGGCTATCATGCAGGCTATGCGTTTAAAGACAGTGTACAGGCTATTGCTTTTATGAAAGAAGCACAGGCGCTTATTGCCGAAGCCACCACAACCTATAACGCCACAGCACGTTTTGAGCCAAAAAGCAACCCTCGTTTCTTACAATTCCATATTGGTAACAATGAGGGTTTTTATACTCAGCCCGATGTCATACAGTTTTTTCTCCGCAATGCCCAAAGCCACAACAAACCTTATGTTGTTTTCCTCATATTTGATGGCCGCCGCCCGAGCTTTTCATACTATGTTACGGCAGGAAATCGCCTTGTTAACAACGAAATTGAAGGTCTGATAAAAGACATCGCCTTTGGAAAAGACAGCCTTTTATTACAGGTAAAAGGCAAAAAAATACCCGATAACAGCAGCACTATAAGTAGTTACAAAAGCAAACGCACTTTAAGAGGATACGAGGCTACAATTTACGAAGAGAATAATTTTACCCAAAGACGAAACACACTGCAATTGGTAAAAAACTGGACAGGTAAAAAAGATGATGAAGTTTTTCAGAAAGCCGATAGCCTTATCATGAACCTAAAAGCGGCATTGCCCGATACTTATTGCTATCTGATGAACAACAGTGAGCAGAAAATCTCTTTCTATCCGCATCCTTTTAACTCCCAAACGCTCTTCCCAAAACCCGATGCCATATTGGAAATTTATTACGGACGTGCCGAAAAAACACAAAATGCTTATTATGTATGGCTCAACATTAGCCGCACAGAAACCATAAAACAGGTAAACAAAACCCTTCCTACAGCCGCAACTATTGTTGACACGCCATATCCATTTAAAGGCGATAATGGCAAATATGGTTACAAAAACAGCAAAAATGAAGTTGTTGTAGCTCCCAGATACAGCGAAGCTGTAAGTTTTGGCGAAGAAAGAGCCAGGGTGGCATTAAACGGTCACTATGGCTTTATTGATGTCAAAGGAAAAGAAATTATTCCCCCAAAATACGATTATGTCGGCCTTTTCTTCTTCAACGGCATCGTTACATTTAAGCTCAATGGCAAATTTGGCATTGTAGATAAAAATGGAAAAGAATTGGTGCCGGCCAATAAATACGATGATGTTAAAATAGAACGACTGAAAGGGAATGAAGCATCCCAAAACAAGTTCATATTGGCAAAACAATATAATAAATATGGCTTTATAGACAGTGCAGGTAATGAACTTGTGCCCTTAAAATACGACAGGGCCAGTATTGTAGCACCTTTTAGAGCCAGGGCTATGCTCAATGGCAAAGAAGGTCTTATAGATAATACCGGGAAAATACTCATTCCATTGCAATATGAGAACATTAGCGAATACACCAGCAATAAAGAAATTCTTAAAACCGGAGTGCTAAGGCTTACGCTCAACAAAAAATACGGACTGGCAGATTTGAACGGCAAAATATTGTTGCAGCCCATTTATAATAATGCTGTTAAAGATTTTTCTGAAGGACTTACCGTGGTAGAACAGGCAGGCAAGTGCGGATATGCGGACAAGACCGGAAAAGTGGTTATCCCTTTACAATACGAACGTGCCTATCAGTTTTCAGACGGTATGGCTACAATTTACACCAATGGCAAATACGGCTATATCAATAAATTGGGCAAGGTGGTAATTCCCTGTCAATATGCAATGGCCGGCAGTTTTGTTAATGGCATGGCCGCCGTAAAAAACGGGGTTGATACCAAATATGGCTATATAGATAAAACAGGCAAATTGGTAGTTCCCTTTAAGTACGATTTAGCTTTAGATTTTGACATATACGGCGAAGCCAAAGTGTATATCGGTAACAAATGGGGCAAAATAAATAGCAAAGGCGTAGTGGTAACGCCCATTACCAACGAAAGTAAAGATGACGGTTGGTAATCAGAATTTTATAGCGATACGATATGAATAAATTCACCAAAATTTCGGGGAAAGCCACTCTCGTACTTATTGTGGTGGCCGTTATGGGCTTCGCCGCTTACGAATTGTTCAGAAATACCCTTTTAAGAGAGGGAAATTTGCGCAACGTTGTTTTTTGGATGGCATTTTATGCCCTATTGCTGGGCATAGTGGCACTAGCCGTTTTTATAATGGCGCTACTGATAAATTTGATAAAGAAAAATAAAAAATAGCAAGAATGAAACCAATACTAACCATTGCTTTTTTATGCCTGTTGGCAATAACCTTGCAAGCGCAACAACCTTTTAAAGATACCAACGGCAAATACGGACTAAAAGATGATACCGGAACAATAATCATTTTTGGAAAATATGATGACATAGAAGTTTTTGCAGAAGATTTGGCCGCCGTAAGTTTAAATGGCAGATGGGGCTTTATTAACACGGCGGGAAAAGAAACCATCCCTGTTAAATATAACAAGGTAGACTTTTTTACAGATGGTTTGGCTATGGTAAGTTTAAATGGCAAGCGTAGTTATATAGACAAAACCGGAAAAGAAATAGTAAAACCGCTTAAATATTATGATGAAATGTATGTTTTTACCGAAGATATGGCCGTGGTAGAACTTGATGGCAAATATGGGTTTATCAACAAAAATGGTCAAGAAGCCGTTCCACTAAAATATAGTTTTGCACTGCCTTTTACCAAAGGCATGGCCGCAGTGGCACTAAATGGCAAATGGGGCTTTATTAATAAAACAGGCAAAAATGTAATTCCCTTTATATATGAGGATGCAGGTTCTTTTGATCCGGAAACCAATTGGGCCTTCGTAAAATTAAACGGCAGGGAATTTTATATAGACAAAACAGGAAAAGAAGTAAAACCATAAAAATGGGTAAAAAAACAATTGCTATTGCTATGCTTATAGCGGGTATATGCAACGCTTACGCACAATCTTACGCTGAACAGTGGCGCAAGCAGTATGAACAGCAGCAAAAAACACGGCAGCAGGAAGAGGGGCGCAAAAGACTAAGGGACGAGGAAGATAGAAATATAAGGGAAAAGGAAGCAAGAGACAGAAGGCTGAGCACTCCGTCTACTTCTTCGTCATCAAATTCTTCCACACCGGTCATCAGTGATTATATATCTGCTTATTATTATGGTGGACTGGCGGCGAAAATGAGCAACGGAAAATACGGTGCTGTTGATAAAACGGGCAAAGAAATTATTCCGGTAAAGTACGATAAAATCGACCTCATCAGATTTCTTAAAGACAGCCTTGTAAAAGTGCAGTTAAACGGGAAATACGGTATTGTTGATAAAACAGGCAATACAATTGCAGTGCCGATATATGACGACATATTGCCGTTTGCACCCAACGATGGTTTGGTACAAGTGGTGCTAAACAAAAAAAATGGCTTCATAAATAAAACCGGAAAAGAGGTTGTTCCGCCAAAATACGATGAAATATCCTCTTTAACCGATAATAATTTAACGAGAGTAAAACTGAATGGTAAATGGGGCTATATTGACAAAACGGACAAGGTAGTTGTGCCCATAAAATACGATAGTGCCGATTTTTTTATCGGAAATATGGCAGTGGTGCAATTAAACGGCAAATATGGCTTTATTGATAAAACAGGCAAAGAAATAATTGAGCCAAAATATGATTTTGCAAGCATATTTGCCGAAGGTTTGGCAAGGGTAAAACTGAACGATAAATGGGGCTTTATAAACAAACAGGGCAAAGTGGTCATTCCGTTGATATACCAAGATGTTGCCCCTTATTTTTATCAAGACAGGGCAAAGGTAAAGCTAAACGGAAAGGAGTTTTACATTGACAAAACGGGCAAAGAAATAAAACCGTAAAATCATGAAAAAGGCAGCATTTATAATAATAGTTTTTTTGACCTTTAACGGTTATGCACAAAAATCGATAAGCATAGGCAGCAAGTGGATTTCTTTTGAACAACACAATCTACGTGCGGAATATGATCCTGTTGCCAAAAAACTTAAAGGAACGCATTTGATCTGCACTGCTTGTAATGGCCAAGGGCATTGGAAAAAAGAAACAACTGAAAAGGTTTTGGTAGAAAGAGGAAAAACATACACCTCTACCCAAAGAACGGCCAGGATTAACGGCGGATATGACGTGAAAACCACCACCACCACTACTCCCGACCGCTACGAAAACCGAACCAATGTCGATGGTCGCAATTGTAGTGTTTGCAATGGAAAGGGCAAGTTCCCATTTACTCAAACATGGAACGGAATAGACTATCTAATTAGCTTCAATAAAGGAGATTATTATATTGATAGACAACAGATATAGCTTAATTATGATGATGTAAAGCCACTTTCGGAGGGCTTGGCTGCTGTTAAAAACGGAGATTATTACTCTAGGGGCAAACTTATTATAGAAGGAAATTGGTTTTATGTAGACAATACCGGAAAACAGGCTTTTCCTCGAAAATTTAAGGAAGCACAAAGTTTTTTAAATGGCAGAGCCAGAGTAACATCGCTTAGTGGCAAAGTAGGATTTATAGACAAAACGGGCAAAGAAACTATCCCTGTGCAATATACCAAAATCAATGAATTTAAAAATGGTATTGCCATTGCCGAAAAAGACAAAAAATTCGGCTTTGTAGATAAAACAGGAAAAGAAATCATCCCACCCAAATACGACAAGGTATCTAATTATTATGCATCTATTACAATGTACGAACTTAGTATTCCGGAGCCAGAGCCTAAAGGTAAGTTTACTTTATTTAACGAAGGTTTGGCAATAGTTAAGTTCAATGGTAAATATGGATATATTGATACCGCAGCTAAAGAGGTTATCCGTTGCAAATACGATTTTGCCAAGAATTTTGAAAATGGTACAGCCAAGGTGAGAGTAGGCGAAAACGTGTTTTACATTGACAAAAAAGGCAGGAAAATTAAATAACGTGAATTATTGGTGATAGCTTTATTTTTATTAGTGGTACTGTAAAAAATAGCTTTAATCCAACATCACTCCATAAACAAACTCACAACCGCAATTAGCTTTACTAGTATTGCTTATTTTGCCATTAATTTGCTGTATGCGATAGTGGATGTTTTTTAGTCCATTACCTTTTTTTACATCATTAAAATCACAGCCTTTGCCATTATCTTTTATGTTAAAGGTAAGTTGGTTATGAGCAATAGTTAGTTTTATTTCTATATTTTTTGCTTCGCTATGTTTTACGGCATTATGTACAATTTCCTGCGTAATCAGCATTAGGTTGCGCTGTTTTTCGGGGCTTAGCGTAATGCTATTATTGGTAATGTGCGGCAAATCAAGTTGGTAATTAGTGTTACTATGTGATAGCATTTTGTGTAATTTTTCACGTAGATGGACAATGAAATCTGTAAAATTCAGCGGATTGCTAAGATTCCATATAATATCGCCCATGTTGCTGATGAGCTTATTGCTTGTTTCGGCAATTTCCAATAGTTCTTGCTCATTCGCATTAGCCTTATTGTTGGCCACTATGCGGCTCATCATGTTAATTTGAGTTAAGCCAGTTGCAATATCATCATGCATTTCGCGGCCTATGCGTTGCCGTTCTTTTTCCAAAAGTTGTTGACGCTCAAGTTCTTCAATGCGTTTTTTTAGTTTTTGGTGCGAAATCCTTTTGGTAATCCATACCAAAAGGGCAATTGTTGCTATACTTATACCAATATAAAAAGCCCATGTTCGCCAAAAGGGTGGAGCTATTACAATATCTAACTGCGTTAAATTACTAATGGCGTTGTAACCGTTTATTCCCCAAAATTTTAAAGTGTAATGTCCCGGTGGTAAGTTATGGTAACGTATAGTTTTTAGATTGCTTGTTACCACATCCTTATCAGCACCAATAAGTTGGTATTGTATCTGGTTGGCCTGTGGTAAAGTGTAGTCCAATACTGCAAACTGAAAAGAGAGCTGGTTTTTCCAGTAGGGAAGTTTTACCGTTCCGGTAGGCATGCCTACATATAACGAGTCGTTGATGGTTAACGAAGTAATAGCAATATTAGGTTTGTTTAAAGCTCTTTTTTGTAATACTTGGGCCGGGTTAAACCAGTTAAAACCGTTAATACCGCCAAAATAAAACAGCCCCATGACCGATTTATAATAAGCGCCTGTGTTAAACTCGTTGCTTTGCAGCCCGTTTTTATGAGTGTAGTTAACAAATGTCTTTTTTTGTTTATCA